>Ga0100398_1002577_pt1 | contig 15127 bp, 18 predicted proteins | sample CryGeymeta201522_FD_81568 | JGI IMG/M metagenome (GOLD analysis project Ga0100398, IMG submission 81568) | Groundwater microbial communities from Crystal Geyser aquifers in Utah, USA - Crystal Geyser metaG 2015-22 | ecosystem: Environmental > Aquatic > Deep subsurface > Groundwater | place: USA... | reverse complement strand
AGGTGAAACAGCGTCCAAAATTATCAGAAACATTATAGAACCCAACGGTATTCCCAGATAGGTAAGCATTCTAAGCAAAAGGTCTGGACCAAGTATCCCTAAACTGCCTCCACCCAGCATTGCCATGACCGCAAGCATGATGATGAGAAGCAGAGGACCTGTGACAAGCAACGTCACGTAAAACTCTGACAGGATTGATAGAGTATCTGAAAACTTACGTAGGCTTATCCTTTTCAACTTCATGTATTGTCTAGATTTTTCACGTAGATAAGCAGCTAAATTACCACCCAAATGTATTGTTGAAATAAATCCTTCCAGCATTTCACGAAATCTTTCAGAAGGAGTTCGCTTCGATGTTCCCTCCAAAGCGGAAATTATGTCTAAACCAAAAAGGTTCACATCTCTGACAACGTTTTTAGCCTCTATGGAAACAGTTAATGGCACGCTGAGATTTGAGAGCGAGTAGAAAATCTTTTCCGGAGAAACGCCGGCACTTGTAAGAATTGCCATATAACCAGTTATGAAAGGCAACTCATCTTCTAACTCTCTTCTAAGCTTATCCGCACGATAAATTGGGTAGACATAAAATCCAATGAGTGAGAACACACTTGTGAATAAACTTCCTCCAACACCAAACAAAATTGCTGGTAAAAGCTGCACATTAAAAGCGAAAATTAGTAAACATGGAATAATGGCGAGAGCAACAAGTGAATTTAAAATTGTGGCAAAAACTGTTAAGCTAACGTAAGCCTTGAAGGTAACTTTTAACCCAGCCCTCTGTAAGTTTGAGTCTAAATCTCTGAAAAGTGGCAAAACACGTTCTGTTTTCTCTCCAATAAGCTGATAAGCCAAGGAATGCGGCCTTTTAAAGGCAAGTTTAATGGTTCCTTGCGATATTTTTGATTTAAGACGCGAAAATCTTCTGGAAGGCCACTTAAGTAATGCCCTAAGACGATTATAGAGCATTTTGACTTTTTCAAAGGCTTTGTTGCTTTTCATTTCAGTCCCACTCTGGCTTTTTGGAAAACCCTGTTCGGGTCAACATAGTATTCGCGAATCACGTTTGCGACATCCGTATAGCGTCGAATGCCTTCCCGTACCATCCATTCTAAGACAATCTTCCTACGGTGTAATTCGCGTCTAATTTCTTCTTCATTAATATCCAATTTCTTCATGTGCCTCTCCAGAATGGTGCTATGCCCAGAAAAAACAAACTTGTCTTCTTTCGGGTTCCAGCAGAAAACCTCTTCAGTTAGTATATTCTCTCTCTCTGGATCGAGTTCTACAACCTCTGTTGTTGTGCTGGTTCTCCTTGCTGGTTTTCCTTCGATTTCTGTTCTCGTCATAACCATTATAACATTCGTCATTGCTATGAGCGATTTAGGAATGTTCATAGGTTCAGATTCAAGACGGTTTATTACGGCTTCAACAGACTCTGCATGTATTGTGCTTAATCCAAGGTGGCCTGTTGCCATGGCTTGAAATAATGTATAGGCTTCTTCTCCACGAACCTCACCAACAATAATGTAGTCGGGTCTTTGTCTGACAGCAGCCTTCAACAAGTCAAATAGGGTTATTGCGCCGCCTCTTTTGTCTTCATGTCCAAAACCTAACCTCACAACTGAAGGTATCCAGTTTTCATGTGGAAGGTTGAGCTCCTGCGTGTCTTCCACGCTTACTATTTTCATTTCCGGCTTTATGAACATTGATAGACAGTTTAACATCGTTGTTTTTCCAGAAGCCACGCCACCAGCCACTACAACTGAGGCTCTGTTTTCTATGATATACCATAGATAAGCAGCCATTTCCGAGGAAATCGTGTTAAAGGCAATTAGATCTGAAATGGTTAACGGATCAACTCTGAAGCGTCGAATGGTGAACGTTGAGCCTCTTCTTGTAACTTCGTTTCCATAAGTTAATTGTATGCGGCTACCGTCTGGAAGTGATGCATCCAAAATCGGGGATGCTATGGAGATGTTTTTTCCCGCTAAATATGCAAGGTGAATTATGAACGAGTTTAGTTCCGTTTCATCCTTAAATATTATGTTGGTTGGTAACGATTCGTAAAGCCTATGCCAAACATAAATTGGTATGTTTACACCATCTGCTGATATATCTTCGATTAAATGGTCTTTCATTAAAGGGTCTATTTTCCCGTAGCCTATAAAATCCCTTATTATGTAATATGTGAGTTTGTCAACAGATTCTGGTGGAACTTTTATGCGGTATTTTTTAATTATTTCCTTTGTTTTTTCTCTTAGATAGGTTTCTGCTTTTTGCTTAGTCTCTATATCTTTTAGGTTTACGTCAACCTCTTCCATTAAGAAGGTTCTTATTTCTCGCAGTCGTCTCTCTTCTTCTTTTTGAAGCGTTGGCTCTATAACTTCATACAATGTTTTTTGAGTTTCTGGGTCTTTAACTATTGCTGCGTAGACATAAGGCTCTTTTATGGGATAAACTTCTCTAAAAACAGTTGGTTTTCTCCCTTCCTCCTTTATTATTACGCCTACTTCAGTTTGTTCTGTAGTTTTGGAGGTTTTTGGCATTGGTTTCTTCACCGTTGGTATTGTTCCTTTTGTTTAGAGTGTATGGTGTTCTTCCAAAAATATAGTGTGTCGTGAGTCTTAATAAGTTATATGCATGCTTAATCTTTAGCATGCTTAACACTAACCAACTTTAATAGAACAGAAAAACAAATTCTCGTATGGGTTTAATTTGAGCGCAACTGATGCTGAACATGTTCGAAAACATGAACTTCCTAAATCTAAGCGCAAGGCTGGAAAGCGATGTGTGAAGTTTTGTCCAAAATGCGGTGCAGTCGACGTTTTTTGGGCTTCTGGTCTACCGCAATTGTGGTCTACTTGGGAGTGTAGGAATTGTGGATACCGTGGTGCGTTGATCATCGAAGATGGCGAACTGGCGGAAAAACTCAGAGAGAAATATGCAAGCAAAAATGTTAAAAAATAGGTTCACTTGTACCGCGCACGTCTTTTCTCTCGTTTCTTTTTCTGTCGACGCATGCGTTTCTTTTTCCATTTAGCGCGTATGTCTTGCACGCCCCCGAATTCTTGTACTATTCTATTGTTGCGTGTCTACGCTTTAAATCCTCTTCAGTTCGCCCTAAGCGATGCATCAATTCCACAACCAAACTATCCAAAAACACCATGCAATTGTTCTCGAAAACGCTTCCAAGCGGAGTTAAGGGTTCACGTTCACCAATAAGTTGCCTAGCCAAGTAATCTTCTTCTTTTGGCCAACCTGCTTTTGTCCTTCCTTTAATTGTTACGGTATGATCAGCCATCTGACCTAAAGGCGATTCTGAAAAGGATGTGAAGGCAATGACTGTTGCACCGATTTCTTTGGCGGCTGCACTTGCGGTTAAAACTATTTTTGTGGCGCCTGTACCTGAAATGGCGATTAGGATGTCTCCTTTTTCTGCGGCTGGCGTGATAGTTTCGCCTAAGAAATAGACGTTAAAACCTAGGTTCATTAGGCGTAAAGCGAAGGCTCTGGCAACGAATCCGCTTCTTCCCATGCCTACAATAAAGATTTTTTTGTCTTTTGCTTCAAGTAAAAGCTCGATCAACCGTTCAACTTCTTTCATGTTAAGGTTTTCGATGGAATCCTTGATGCCTGCAATGATTTCTTCCGCCGCTGCCTTCAGCCATTTCAACTTTTTCCAAACTCCGAGAACCCATTACACATTTGCCTATATTAAAAGCCTTACGGTTTAAAACAAGCCTCTTAAAAGCTCATTAAATGATGGAATCATAACGTATAGGCGGACATAAATTGCGGTTGCCAAAATTCCAACAGTTATAAGTATCAGAACAATGTCGCCTCTGTGCATTTTTAGCACGTACAGGTTTGTGCGTTTTTTTGTTGCTCCCCACGCACGGGACTCCATAGCTTCAGCCAATTCTAGGCTTCTGCGAATTGCACTCACGATTAATGGTATGAGAATCGGAATATAGTTTCTAATCCTTTTTAGAAAGTTTCCACGTTCAAGCTCTAAACCCCTAGCTTTTTGCGCATCCATAATTGTTTGGGCTTCTTCAGCTAAAACTGGAACAAAACGCACGGCGGTTGTGAAGGCGAAACAGAACTCGTATGGTATGTGTGTCTGCTCTAGGGCTAAACCTAAATGGTCCGGTGAGGTTGTCAGGAAGAAAATGGAGAAAGATTCAACGAGCACTATGAAACGCAAGGTCATGGCCGCAGCATTTTCTAGGCTCTGCGCTAGTTCACGTCCTCCAATGTATGCGAAAATAAAGTTTGTTAAGAAAATTATTGTGGCTAGGAAGGCTGCTCCACGAATTGAGCGGAGCCACTGGCGTTTAACGCCAGCTAAGAGAACAAATGGAATTTGCATGAAGAAGAGTATCATTAAAGGTAAGAGTTCCCCAAAAATTATTGCAACCGCAAAAATTGCGCAAACATAAACAAATTTTATTCTTGGGTCTAAATTGTGAATGGGCGAGTAAACCCTTCGAAATTTAAGTCCATCAAAAACGCTCATGTGGCTTTTTTCTCCAAAATTTTAAGCAATATTCCCTGCGCTTCGTAAATGTCGATGACGTTTTTGGGAAGTTCCAGATCAGAAAGTTGTAGGAAAATTTGGGCTATTTGTGGTGGGACGATAGATGCTTGGGTTAAGATTTCCAGGTTTGTAAGGACTTTTCTTGCCTCACCGTCAGCTACAATTTTTCCCTCAAGCATTAATAGAACTCTTGGGTTGCATTCAGCTACAAACTCGACGTCATGTGTGACGATGATTATTGTTTTTCTCTGAGCTTTCATTTGCAAAATGAATTGTCTAAGCTTCTCTTTCTGTTGATAGTCTTGTCCTATTGTCGGCTCATCTAGTATCAGTATTTTGGGGTTCCATGCCAAAACTGAAGCTAGAGCCACTCTTTTTCTTTCGCCGCCACTTAGCATAAAAGGTGAAGTCTTTCTATACTGCGTTAAGCCTAAAAGGTTTAGAGCCCATGTTACACGTCTTTTTGTAACGTTTTCTTTGAAACCGAAATTTTTTAACGCGAATGCTATTTCGTCTTCGACTGTTTCGCTGAAAAGCTGATTGTCTGGATTTTGAAAGACAAAGCCCACGTTTCTGGCTAGGGTTGCAACGCTGACTTTTGTTGTGTCAACTTCGTCGATAAGCACCTTTCCTTTGGTTGGTTTCAGCAGTCCATTAAAATGTTTGACTAGAGTTGTTTTCCCTGCACCGTTTTGTCCCATTATGGCTACGAATTCGCCATTGTGGATGGTTAAGGATATGCCCTTTAATGCTTCTACACCGCTTGGATAGGTGAAATGAACGTCTTGGGCTTCAATCATTAGGGTTTAAGAGCCTCCCTTAGCAAGGCTACCATCTCATCTGAAGACAAAGGAATAGTGTTGCCGAGTTTTACTCCGTCTTTTTGAAGTGCATGATAAAGGCGTGTTGCCTTCGGAATTCCAACCCCAATTAGGCGGGCTTCTTCAGAGCTTAAGATTTTGCGGGGTTCACCGTCTAAAACAACCTTTCCATCATCTAATATAATTATGTGGTTGGCATATCTTGCTGTTAAATCAAGCCTATGCTCAACGAGTAAAACGGTTATTCCAAGTGTTCTGTTCAGTTCGTAGATTACTTCGAATATTTTTTTTGCGCCTAACGGGTCAAGGAAAGAAGTTGGCTCATCTAATACTATTACTTCTGGTTGCATGGCTAAGACAGATGCTATTGCAGCGCGTTGTTGCTGGCCGCCTGAAAGTTCGTGAGGCGCCCTCTCCCTTAAATCATATATGCCTGTAAGCTGCAGCGCCCAATCCGCCCTTTTACGCATCTCTTCCCTTGGGACTCCAAGGTTTTCAAGTCCAAAAGCCACGTCTTTCTCAACAGATAAGGCGAAAAGTTGGTTTTCTGGGTTTTGGAAAACAAGCCCAACATGTTTTGCTAGTTCATGAATCGGATGCTCAGCAACGTTAAGTCCTGAAACAGTTATTTCGCCTTTCAATTCGCCTTGATAGAAGTGAGGAATTAATCCGTTGAAGCATCGGCAGAGGGTTGTTTTTCCACATCCACTTGGGCCGGTGATTAGTGTGAATTCGCCTTTCTCCACTTTTATGGAAACATCTTTAATTGATGGTTTTGTGCCGCCTGGATACGTGTACGTAAGGTTTTTTGTTTCAATTATTGCCATTCTGGCGTTGCCTGCCTATTTTTAAGCGGGTTATTGGCTCATTTAAGAGTAGCTACTTACTATTGGTTAACTAGCTTTTGCTTTAAAAGCCGTAAACAATATTTAAGTCCGGTTTCAATGTCTCCTACGCCGTTAACTCCGGCGGCTGTGGAATTATGGACTACCACCCCTGAGGTTATATAATTTCCTTCAGTCGTGGTAATGTCCTCCATTACGTTTACGTTTTTTTCTTTATTAATGGATCTAATTTTTAACCATCGAAATCTGAACAGTCCATCTACTTGCCTTCTCAGTGTTTGGTTCTCCACGTAGAGTTTTGTTTTCATCCAATCATTCAGAGATAAAAAACGACCCGCAAAATGCATTGTTCTTCTTAAATTCACATGTTTAGAGTTTGTCTCACTAATAATTCTCGCAAGCGCTGTTTCCTTCACAGGGATGGTTTTTATTTTTTTCACCTTTAAAGCAATATGCTTCACTTTCCGCCGTTTATCAGCGGCTCTAAAGTTTATGATCTCCACAAACCTGGATAGATCGATGCCAGTAATAGATATCGCACATTGCTCCTTGTAATTTTGTTTATGCTTTTTGGTGAGAGTTCCATGAACCCCCAATCTTAGCAGTAATAATTGTACTTGGAGCATAAGATTTTTGTCCGACGTAGCTATCGACACACCATGAGGGTCAACTGTGCCTTCAGCATCAGTCAGACCTCTAAGAAACTCTAAAACCACATTATCCTCCGACTTGCATATTAACTCTAAAATCATCGGCTTACATCGCTCGAAGAAGGTGCCTAAGACAGAACTATAAAAACGAGTTCTCCAACAACTCTTTTTTGGTACACGAGAAATTACTGCAGAACAGTTAAACAACGACTCGCCCAGTGAGGCGTAATACTCTGCAACCTCTTTTCTTTCTTCCTTGAGTTCAACTACGTCATGATTATAAACGCTTCCGTCTCCAACAAAGTATCCTAAGAACCGTGCAACCTCAGGAGTTAAAAGCATAGGGACCCTAACATTTTTAATATGATGCCCCTTCGTTAAGCCGGCTTTGTAAACATCAATAACTCTTGGAAGACGCTGAGGAGAGCCCTCTACAGAAAGCTTCTCAACTCCCATTACATAATCGCCTACTTTTAATTCTGGCGCTCTTTTTTCCACTATGTCTAAGTTACTTAACATGAAAAACCGGTGATCCGGCGACGCCTTTATTTCAAAATTATAGCTTGTTTTTATCACCAAAACTTCTTCGTAGCTGCCATTCCTAAACCTTTGGGTGCATATAGAATTAGAGTTTTCGAGAGTTGTTAAGTTACATGATGCAACTTTGTCTCCAATTTTAACGTCTCTCAATGGTTTTATCTCACCATTCTTTAGGATTATCAAACTATTGGGTGAAAGACAGTGTCCGCCACCCATGCCGTGGAGATATTCACCCAAGGGCTTGGCAATATCTTTGCCTAGGTGTATGCCAGTTTTTTCGTGGAATTCACGGGTGCAGCGTAGGCTAATCTCTATATTTTCATTTTTTTGTCCAGCTACAGCGGCGACATGGGCGCCTATGTCGATTATGGCTCTCGCCGCTGAGGCTTGGTAGGCGCTGACATGGGAAAGCGCAATTATCCATTCTCCAATCTTGAAAAGTTTGGCTCTTCTGCAAGCCTTCAACCTTGCCACACGCTCGGAGAAGTCAATGGGTAGAGAAAGCAGAGGCAATGTTTCGTGCGCGTTTACGCCCGCATCAATAAGTTCTGCAATAGTTTTTAATGTGGATGAGTTGGCTAGGATGAAATGGCGTGTATCAAAGGTTATGCCCAAAAACAACGCTTTAGCCTCATTTTCGTTTGCTTTGATGTCCATTTCTTTAAAGAAGCTGTAGACAATCTCGCATGTTGACGATGCTTCTTCGTTGGTTATGCAGAGTTTTGCTAATTGTTCCGTTTCTGGATGGGCTGCATGGTGGTCAATCACTATGATTGGTGCTTTTGAAGTTTTTACTTTTTCAGCCAGATTATTCAATTGTTGAATTGTGTTGGTGTCAAGCAGAACTATTGCGTCTGCCTTTTCTACGTTAGGTTGTGTTTCCACTTCTATTGGCAAATATTTAAGAAGATGCCTTGAAAGACGGCTTATTCCTTGAGCCGCTCCGATTTCAACCTCAGCTTTTGGTCTTAAGTATTTTAGTAGGTTTGCGAAGGCGTAGGCTGAACAGATAGCGTCTGGGTCTGCATTATGGTGACATAGTAAGACAACCAGTTTAGCGTCTGATTCGTCCAAGATTTTGGTTATTTCTTTGAATGACACTTTAGTTCCCTCAAATATTTTTTAGCGGATGTGAAAGCCTCATTCACTGCTTCATCGACAAGCTTTTGCACATCAAAGTCTTTCATTAATGGTGACAAAGCAACATCTATTTCAACTGTTAGCGTCACGGGTTTTGTTCCTTCAACCTCGACGCTTATGTTTAGTGTTTCTATTCTTTTTGAAGGAACCTTTGATAGGACATATTCTCTGGCGTCTTCTTCTGTAATTGAGCACAATTCTTCTATTTGTTCAGTGGTTAACTCAGGTAAGCCTAACTCTTCCACAAGTTCCACCTAAATAGGCTACGGCTGGGATGGAGAAACTGGACTTAGGTCTTGTTGGAGCTTAGTTTGCAAATCCTTTATTTGGGGGCGCAAGCGTTGTTCTTGTTTTCCCAAAACTGTGGCTCGAGTGTTGAGTAGTTCCTTTCGCTCGTTTAAATCAGCGGTTATTTTTGCTTTTTCCGACTTTACCAAAAGTGAGCCAATAGCCTTGTATATGACTGCATCGTCAGTCACTTTTTGCAATTCGCTTAAGGCTTGTTCAATTTCTGTTAATTCAATTTCTACCTGTTGTTTCTGGGCTAAGACTGATTGGAGTGTTTGTTGAAGTTGCTGAAGCCTTAATAGGCGTTCTTGAACTTGAGGTGGAAGCTTCGATATTTCTTCACTCACCTTGTACACTTCCATTCTGCACAGCAATAAGCCAAGCCCTTAATAAAGCATTTTCCAAAACACAACAAAAAACAAGAAAAAACGTAAATTTAAACCGCTTATGTTTCAAAATTTTAATCCTCCAGAAGAGAAGAAAGTGGAGTTAATAGGTATGTAAAGGCTTTCTTTTTAACGGCTAGCGTGCGCAACCTAACTATTAGGCTTCGTTATGGAAAAAAGCGGAAAATGGGTTTTTGTAGAGTCGATGTTTAGGCATCAGCCAAAAACACCTAACCCACTTTCTGCTTTCCCAAATATAGCTAACTCCACAACACCAATTTATCAGTTTAGGCTTCTCGAAGGTTCTGGATTTGGGGTTATGATAGTTAAGCCTTTGACTCAAATGACAATCGGTTTTTGGTTCGAAGTTTTCAATACTAAAAGATATCTTGGATATCGTTATATGTCAAGCAGATATCCAAAAAAGATGCGTTTTTTTTATTAATTGAAAGAAGAAGCGCCCTATTTGAATAATATGATAAATGAATGAGATTAAATCGAATGGGTTCATCGATTTTATCTTACGTATGTTTAAATATTTAAGTTTTCATTCGTTTTTTTGTTGTTTTGGGTTTATGAATTTTTCATCAAAGCATCCTTACTAGTCCTTTCACTAAGCATCACCTCTCCAGAACTTACAAGCTAGGTACTTGGTCTCAATCTTCGCAACAATGCAGTCGAAGGGCGAAGGATATGGACACTCCTGCTGATAGTTCGGTGACTTCTTGTTACCACACTTCATTCACTTTCACCCTCATACCAATTACGAATCTTTGGTCGTTACTAAGGCTCATGTGCATTAAACTTTAATGTTTGGGTTTGGGTTATTAAAATTTAATGAAAATCGATTTCTAAAAAATAAAATAGACTCTTTTTGTCGGACAAAATGATTTTTCTGCTTGGCGACAAATCTGCAGGTATAAATCAAAAACCTAGAGGGGCCTATCCGTATTTGTTGATTTCACCGCCAAAATCTCCCCAAAACCGCAAACCTATGTAGAGACTAATCATAAGTTCTATCTATTTATAGAGGGGCTATAGTAACCGCAGAGCAAAACAAAAGCATCAATCAGCATTCATTGTTTCCCCAAAACTTCCAAAACATTCATCATTGAATTTATCCATCTCAAATAAGCGTTTAATGCCGCGCGCAAAGCCACAGTATCTCCTGCTTCAACCTTCAAAACTAAAAAATTGTCACCCTTCTCCAATTTGGCTCTAGAACGCATCGTAGCAGGCTTATCAACCTCTGGTTTAAGGGCTTTAAAAACTATTTCTAAACGTTTTTCAGAAGGAAACTTCTGACGTACAATAGCCGTCGCTTTCATAGGTCTTCTAGTCAATACCTAAATCACTCAAAGCTAGGGGGCACTACTCAACTTCTTCTTTTTCCGCTTTTAATGCTTCCTCTATGGGTGCTCCTTTGGCTATACGTCTTGCCACTATTCCAAGCTTTGTGGTTGGGGTGTACGCTCCACCTGTGAATGTGAATCCACATTTTCTACATCCCCAAACGCCAACGCTTACTCTTTTGACTCGTGGAAATCCGCACTGTGGACATCTATGGGGCTTCTTCATCTCTGTAACTACTTTGCTGTAGCGTTTTCTAACAGTAGATCCGTAGCGGACTCCCAACCCGCGTGTCGGTCCTACCTTTTTTGTTCTTCCCATCGTTTCTACAACTCTAGTTTTTTGTGCATCTCTTCAGCCTTTTCTCTAGCTATTTTTGCGACTTCTAATACTTGTTCAGGTGCGAAGTACCCGCTGCCGCCTTTCTGTATTGCGCATATGTTGCCGTCATCGTCAATTGCCATTGAAAGCCTAGCATCCATTATTTGTTCTTCTTCTAGCCACGGGTCAACAACGAGCTTGTCATTTATTTTCGCAAAAGTAACTGTTATGGGGTGTCTTCTTATCGGAAGCGGGGTATGACCCGGCTTAATTTTCACTTCACCTTCTTTAATTTCATAGTTGGACATTTTTGTGTTAAGTAAAGCAGCCAAAGCGGCTAGAGCCGAAGCATCTATCAAGTTTCCGTCGTGGTTAAGCACGTAAACGTCTACAAAGACGATAAAAACTTTTTTTCCGGGCTCAATGCATAATTTCTCTAAATCAATGGCTTTAGACTCCCTTATTCCTCTGTCAACAACCCTTGCAATCTCGATAGAGTTTTCATCAGGCGGTCCAGGTTCAAAAGTCGATGAAGCCAAAGGCACCAGTTCAGTGTTTACCGTTAAAACGCCTTCATTAGGTGTGTCGGAAAATGGTTGGCCGATTTCGATTTTTATTCCAACCAAAACTTCTGTTCTTCCAAGCAGCACTCTTGCTGAACCTTCTGCACGCTCGATTATTCCCTGTTCAACTTTTATTTCACGATAATCCATTAGACCTCTACCATCCAAACGTTTTCCCTTAGCAATTAACTGTACAATCTGTTTCTGCTTTACACGAGTAATCACTGACGCCACTATTCTTCAACCTCCTTGACACTTACATACTTAGCCCTTAGAGCTTCCTTTTGCATTGCGTAGATTTTTCGGCATCCTTCAAGTGTTAGATTCAAAGCCTTCTCAAACTCTTCAAGGGTTAATATCCCATCCATCTGCAGCAACGTTATGGCATTAAGATTTGGCATTAAAGCCGCAGGAACATCCGCAGTTCCCATTTTGTCTTCTGTATCCATCAAATCCAACACTATCGTATCGTCCACTTTTCCAGCTGCACATGCAACCACTAAATCCCGCATTGGAATACCTGCATCCGCTAACGCCAAAGATGCCGCTGTTATACTTGCGCATCTTGTTCCTCCATCAGCTTGCAAAACTTCAACGAAAACATCTATACCAGTTCGCGGATAATATTCGAGGAAAATTGAAGGTTCAAGGGATTCTCGAATGACCTTTGAAAGTTCTATCTCTCTTCTTGAAGGCGCTGGCGACTTGCGTTCTTGAACAGAGAAGGGTGCCATGTGATAACGGCATCTTAGAACCATTCGGTCTGGAAGCGCCAAGTGTTTTGGATGGAGTTCTTTTGGTCCAAATACAGCGGCTAAAATCTTATTTTTTCCATGTTCGATGTAGGCTGAACCGTCGGCGTTTGATAAAACGCCTACCTCAATTTTTATCGGCCGTAACTCATCTGGTTTTCTCCCATCCAGTCTCAAGCCTTTTTTATCAATTAACTTTTCAGTTTTCTGACTCATTTTTAATCTCCTCCCGTTTTACTTTTTCCTCTTTTAACATCTGAGCTACGCGGTCTGTTAAACCGCTTGTGTGGGATTCTTCCTCAATCTTGTGAATAGCCATAATTGCCAACTCTTCGTCTTCAAGGTTTTTACCCGTGATTAGTACAACTCCGTTAAGTCCTAAAATTATTTGACAGCCTGTTTCCTGTTTTATCATGGATATCATTGAACCCTTTCTGCCAATTAGACGGGGAATCTTTGTCGGTGTGATTTTTACTATTTGTCCACGGGTTATCTTTCCTAGTCCAGGTTCGTCAACTGCTAATTGCGGGTTATGTGATCTGTCATAAGCAACTATTTTTGCAACAACCAAATCTCCTATTTCAAGTACTTGGGATAATTCGTCTTTTTGCGGTTTGAAGGGTCTACTTAGAACATCTGACGCTCTTAGAAGGGCTTCATAAGGCGCGTTAATGTCCACAATCCACCCGTTAAATCCCACTTCTACAATTGTTCCTATAACCATGTCTTCCACTCTTGGGATATAGAATGCCCTTAGGGCTACGACATTCACTTTTTTATTTTCGTATTCCACCATTCCAATTCTTGATGCATAAATTTTGTTACCCTCTGCATATGCGTTTTCGCCAGCTATGTATTCGCCTTCTGCAATCAAATCTCCAGGTATTACAAGCTGTCTCCCTTCAAAAAATGTTGGCATAATTTTACACCTAACCGTTCATAATAAATATTTTAGGAGATTATTTTTGCTTCTCCACTTCCTTTTGTTATTTCTCCAAGTTTTTCTAGGAATGGACCATATAAGCCTGCTGGCACTTCCAAGACTCCGTACCATGCACCGTCTGCACGCCACTCTTCTCGTTTTATTGTTCCAAAACCTTTAATTGTTCCGTAGGCCCGTGCTGAATATTCTGCTGGCACATGGACACCAATGGATACTTGCTCCATCTTTAATGGCAAAATCGGTCGCAACAGTTTTATTATTTCTTTCGCTTGTTCCTCCACTGGCTTAAAGGGTTCTATTGAATAGCGAATTTGTTCCATGGCATTTTCTACGCGTAACGGCGGATGCGGAAGGTTTGTTTTGGGGTCGACGCATTGCCTTGATATGAAATCTACTATTTGCTTCCTTTTGTCCTCAACCATTTTTCTCCGCTGTTCTGTAGTTAGTTGCAGCGTTCCCTTCTTCAGTATTATCTCCGCCACTTTCAGTGGCTCCGTTGTTCCAAAGGCTTTACGTAGGTTTTCTTCTGACACTTTTGTGCCTTTGTTTGCATCCGAAAATATAGTTTCAGTGACTAAAACTTCGGTTATTGCTGCTATCTTTCCCGTGTGGTAGTCTAATGCTTTTTGAGGTTTTACGAGAACTTCGAAGTGTTCATCGTCCTTTGTTATGCGTGCAATGGTGTATTTTTCACTCATCAGTATTTCACTTGCCCACGCCTAACTCTTTCAGATATCCCTCAATTTTTTCGTCGCTTAACATTTCCATTTTCTTTGTTGCCGAAGGAATAACAACCATCTTTATTCTGGGTGGCAGTTGTCTTGCTTCTAAGGCTTTTGCTAAACATTTTACTGCAAGTTTTACGGTTTCTTCCAGACTCATTTCTTCGCGATATTCTTCCTTCAATATGGGGAGCACGGTTTCCCTTCCAGCTCCCTGTGCCGTAGCCTTAAAACCCCTATACGTTCCGCTGGGATGTGTTCCAAAAAGGCGGTTTCCTGTTTTGTCTACTCCACCGAATATTAGTGAAATTCCGAAGGGTCTTACTCCTGCGTGTTGTGTGTAAAGTTGTTTTATGTCGCATATTCTTTTGGTTACCACTTCCGTGTCAATCGGCTCGTCGTAGGTTAACCTGTTACTTTGAGCGTATACTCGTGCTTGGTCTATTAGGATGCGGGCATCTGAGCTTAAACCCACTATGGCTGCGCCTATGTGCTCGTCGACCTTGAAAATTTTCCATGAATATTCTTCTTCTTCAAGGGGTTCAACATTTTCTTCTGCTCCTAAAACCACCCCTTCGGAGCATCGAATTCCTAAAATTGTGGCTCCACGGTTAACCAATTCCATTGCATATTCGACTTGAAAAAGCCGCCCGTCTGGTGAAAAAACGGTTATGGCACGGTCATATGCTCCTGGTGCTGCAAACACAGACATTAATATCTACCTCACACTATTCCTAATCACGTTTGCAAACTTTCATATAACAACTAAACTAAAAACCTTTTCCTATTGATTCCCGCTTTTAGTAGTGTTCCTGCTTTTGAATCGTTTTTTCTTGCTCTCTGCTGAACTTAGGCCCCCCTTATATATAGGTTCAACCCGCCGTCCGTTTTCTATCAAGATTTACTAAGAAAAATGGCTACAATACAAGCCTGCATATGTTCTATCCGTTTTGGTGTAACTACTACCACGCTACGGACATGATAGTTTAAATGCTTTGCCTTCGATAGTAAAGGCATGGTGAAAAATATGCATGAAAGAGCGGTTGTGAAGAAGGTTCTGAATATAGCGGATGTTGCTGTCGCGGAGGTCATCACGGTCATGGACATTTTCAGCGACGCTTCATGACAAAAACAGAAAAAATCGAAAAGCTCGAAAAATACGCACAAGACATGAAAAACGAGCTTACAGCAGTACAGGAACGCCTCAAAGAATTAAAGGGCAGGAAATAGAAAATCAAAGTTTGCTACTGCACTCTCCTCTTTTTT
>Ga0100398_1002575_pt1 | contig 15138 bp, 14 predicted proteins | sample CryGeymeta201522_FD_81568 | JGI IMG/M metagenome (GOLD analysis project Ga0100398, IMG submission 81568) | Groundwater microbial communities from Crystal Geyser aquifers in Utah, USA - Crystal Geyser metaG 2015-22 | ecosystem: Environmental > Aquatic > Deep subsurface > Groundwater | place: USA... | reverse complement strand
TAAATTGTTCTCGGAAATCGCTCGATTATGATATCTGAAATCGGCTTTTGAGTAATCATAGATTTACCAAGATCGAATTTCGAGAGCCTCTTCATAAAAAAGAAGTACTGAATAATAAGCGGCTTGTCCAATCCAAGCTCTTTTCTCAATTCGATTCTGTCTTCTTCGGAGACACTTTGCCCCACGATTGTATCGACAGGATCACCAGGCACGAGATGAATGAAGAGGTGAACGATAAATGTGACACCAATTATTACGAAGATAAGTCCTGCAATTCTCCGAAAGAAAAAGTTAATCATTTCGTTGTCTCACTTCACGCTTCACGATTTTATATTTCGTTCCTTTATCGCCATTGAATATCGCAGGAATCGTGTATCCTGAAATCCTCGGCGATACAGCTACAGCAGTGCGGGGATACCACAGAAAAATCCACGGAGCTTTCTTTATTATTCTTTTCGATACTGCGATTATTGCTGAGCCTCTTTCGTTGCCTTGACAGAGCGATAGAATCTTTTCGATCATAGAATCCGTTTCAGAATCGCTGAATCTCGATCGATTTCCGGCAGACCCGATATTTTTGGAAGAGAATAGCGGCGCAATAAAATTCTCTGCGTCGGCGTAGTCGGCATACCAATTCAAAAGGCAGAGATCGAAGTCTCCTTTATTTGCGCGGCCGCGCATAGCTGAAAATTCCATCGGCTCGATTTGTATCTTCAGACCGATATCTCGAAGAAACCCTGCAATAGCTTCAGCAGGCTCCAGCGTGCCGCGGACAGAACTTCGCAGAAGAACTATCTTTTTATTGAAGTCGAAGTCGGCAGATTTAAGTAGTCGCTTCGCTTCAATAGGATTGTATTCAAATCCTGTGATTTTTTCAGGCATGAGCGCCGGCGGAACAGGTCCTGTCGAACGGGTGCCGAGTCCATTCCTGATAGAAGAAATAATTTTATCGACATCGATCGCCATGTTGAACGCTCTTCGAATTCGTTCGTCAGTAAATCTCTCGGTGTTTATGGCAACATAAACGGTGACGAGTTGATCAACAGTTTGAATCCTCTCCTTCCAAACAGAGTCATTGCGAAATACCGGAATTTGCATCTCGGGTATCTCACAGATGTCGAGTGAGCCTCTCTTCAATAATGCTGTTTGAGTCAGAGGCTCGGGAACAATTCTGTAGATGATGCCTTCAACTTCAGGAGCTCCTTCGAAATAATTTTTATTTTTTTCGAGGAGAACCGAACGGTCATCTTCCCAACGGACGAATCGATAGGGGCCGGTTCCGCAAGGGCGACGGGCAAATTCATCTCCCAGTCGATTCACTTCTTCGATTGGAACTATGTAGCAGGTAGGCATTGCGAGCAGAGAAAGAAACGGCGCTGACGGATGTTTCAGAATCATTTTGAATCGATTCCCTTCAGCAAAAAAAGTATCGACTGCGTCAAAGACCCAAGTTCGTTTAGAGCGGGTTTTCGGGTCGAGAATTCTGGAAAAACTTGCGGCAATATCTGAAGCGGTAAGCTCGCGGCCATTTTGAAACTTAACATTCTTACGGATCAGGAAGTTGTAATTTACTCCGTCAGGAGAGACCGTCCATGTTTCTGCCAGATCCGGGACCACCGATATTCCGTCGAACCTCACGAGCCCGTTGAAAAGTTTTGCGAGAATGTCTCCACTGTTTACGTCTGTTGCAAGTGCAGGATCGAGCGACTGCGGATTGGATGAAATTGCAATCCGAACGTATTTCGGATCTGCGTCTCGGTCTTGACCGCAGCCGATTATGAGTAATGTGACAAATATAGAGCTCAATATAAATTTCATATTCATCATGATATATGCAAAATATATTTTTTTTTACTTATTTCTATTGCAGAGATAAAATAAAAATATGGCAAACAGTTCAAAGTGGAGTAAACGATTATTAGCTTTATTTTGCTCAATGGTTCTTTCCGTTATTGTTGCAGAAATTGCCGCTCGGCATTATTTCTATCCAATACGTTTTTACAATAATTTTACTTACATTCCGACAATCTACGATCCTTTGCTTGGCTATTTACCTGAACCTGATTGGCATGGTCTTATGCAAAATTTGGATTATTCAGTAAATGTTTCTATTGGCTCTGATGGTTTGAGAGCTACTTCAAACGTATTAAAAAATGAAAATAATTCCGAATCTGCAATTTTTTTTGGAGACTCGTTTATTTTCGGAGACGGGCTTAATGATGAACAAACTATTCCTTCTCAAGTCTCTTTGGCTCTGTCTGGAGAAGGGAAAAATATTAAATGTTTGAACGCAGGAGTATTGGGCTGGTCTCCGGCGCAAGCTCTTCTTTATTATCAAAGACTATCTCAAAAAAATAAATTCGATAAAGTAATCTACGGAATTTGTCTTGAAAATGATATTGCGGATAACTCTGCATTTCTTAGCGGCCGATTTCAGCTAAGCAAAGACACAATTGTTTGGCTGAATAAAAATGCATCTCCACCTACAAATGCCGAGGATATTTCCATTGTAAAGAAACTGCTACGTTCGAGCAGACTTTATGTTGTCTTTGCAAGTTATCTTCGACGTTTTGCTCCGATGCTAAGAAGTAAGATCGAAAAAAGCGGTGCTGTAAACAACACGTTTAAAGAACAGCAGAACAATGTTTCGAAATTTTTTAGAACTTCTCAAGACTCTGAAACTGAAAAGAGTTGGGAGAAACTTCAAGATGTTTTAAAAATCTGGAAGCAGGAAACTGAATTAGAAAAACGAGAATTAATTCTTGTCCCATTTTCATCGGCTTGGATGATTGATGATAATCTTTTTTCAAAACTCACTGCGCAATGGCCTGAGGGAAAATACGATAGAACTTATGTATTGAATCGCGTTAAAGAAATTGCTGAAAAAGAGAACATTCGAGTGATAGATCCTTCTTCAATGATTAGGAAAGAACATTTCTATATTTTTGACGGGCATCTTAAACCTGATGGAGCAAAAATTGCCGCTCGATTTATTGCGGACAATTTGTAGATCATATTTGAAGAAGAGATAAATGCGAAAAATTGAGTTCAGTGTCGTTATTTCCACTTGCGGAAGAGAAACTTTGAATGAAGCTGTCGACTCTGCCGCATATCAGAGCTATGCCCCGAGCGAAATAATTATTGCGTATGACGGTGAATCCGCATATTCAACATTTTTGAAAGATATTCCGACTTCAATTAACAACGTTCCGATAAAAATATTGGAGCAAGGCAAGAAAACCGGTATAGGTTCGATTTGCAGAAATTTAGGAGCTCGGCAGGCAAAATACGAGTATCTTGCTTTTCTCGATGATGACGATTTATGGGCAGAACATAAGCTCGAAAAATATGCTGAGGCGATAACTTTACAAGATTTCGACTTTATTTATTCGAACACAAATTTATTCGATAATGCATATCGAATTTTTGACTACAAAAATTTCGAGCAATTTTATTCAAAAGATCGCAGTCAATTAAAACTCAATATGATGAAATTTACAGCAACAGGCTCCACTTCAACGTATGCAATAAGAAAAAGTATATTTGATGAGCTTGACGGTTTTGATGAAACTATGTTGAGCGCGCAGGATTATGAATTTTCTCTAAGGATAATAGCGGATGACTCGATTAAAATCGGCTTTCTGAATGAACCGCTGTTGTATTACCGCTACAATACTCTGAAAAAAATATCTCTGACTCCTCAATTGAAAGTTGACGGAATGGAGAGAATATTGAAATTAAAAGAGAAACTTTTCCCTGAACTCTATAAAAAATATGAAGAAGTTATTTTATCTTTTCATTATTATTCAATTGCTTTGGCATATCTATTGGCCGGCGAAACAACTAAATTTCAGGAAATAAGTTCGAAATTTTCTTTGGAAAATAGAAATTATTTACGATTATCGATAACTAAATGGTTGGTTCGATTAAAATTATTTAATTTTGTCAGCGAAGTTAAAAGAATATTAGGAAGAGAAAAATATTTATCAGAAACAAAAAAATTTAGACAATGGTTAACATATCTTGGTAATAAAGTAATTGCCGGACGTTAAACTTTTTTTAGTTCGATTACTTCAGGATTAAATTTATTCAGCCGCTTTTTCATGATCTCTATGGCTTGTGGATTATTGTCAACGAGAATAAAATTGCGTTTCGCCTCGGCCGCCGCCAGCCCCAGAGTTCCGCTTCCGGCGAAGAAGTCGAGAACTGTATCGCCAGGATTAGAGTGCACTGCTATTATCCTTCGAATGATTCCCAAAGGCTTTTGGGTGGCATAGCCGGTCTTTTCTTTTCCGTTTGTCGGTACGATCGTGTGCCACCAGACATCGGTCGGAGTTTTTCCGCGCGCGGCTTTTTCTTTGCCGACAAGTCCCGGCGCCATGTACGGGATTCTATCTATCGCATCGTAATTGAATGTGTATTTTTCGGAATCTTTTGCATACCACAATATATTGTCATGCTTTGCCGACCACTTTTTTATCGAACGCGCTCCATAATCGTATGACCAGATAATTTCGTTTTTGAATGACGCTCGTCCAAAAATCTTGTCGAGTAGAACTTTGCAGTAATGGACCTCTCTATAATCGATATGAAAGAAAAAAGAACCGCTTGGCTTTAAAATTCGATAAGCATTCTGCAGTCTTGGCTCAAGAAATTCCATGTAATCATCGAAATTGTCTTTGTATTTTGTAGTGCTGACTTTGACAGTTTTATATCGTTGACTCGCATAGCCGGTTCTGTCTCCGTTCTCATCGTCACGCAGAGTTTTTATTCTGGTTCGGCTCTGAGTCTTACCTGTATTAAACGGAGGGTCGATATAAATCAAATCTATTGATTCACCGGGAATTTTATCGAGAACAATAGAATTATCTCCAAAAAATATTTTTCCTGAACACATAAGTTTAGAATGACTGATTCTTTTGAATTCGACAATAGATAAATATTAAATTATGATACAAAAAAATTGAGGGACAAACATGATTATTGTATTAGCACAGGAAAGCACTGCTGAAGACCGCCAGCATATTGTAGATGTAATAAAGACTCACGGTCTCGACGTTCATATCTCCATAGGAAAAGAACGAACCATCATAGGCGTAATCGGCGACGAAAGCAAAATTGAAAACTTGCCGTTAGAAATATTCTCAGGCGTTGAAAAGGTTATGCAGGTCACAAAACCTTACAAGAGAGTGTCGCGCGAATTTCATCCTGACTCGAGTGTAATCACAATTGGAGCCAATCGAGACGGAACTGTTTCCACAAAGATAGGCGGAGAACATTTTTCTGTCATTGCGGGTCCGTGTTCGGTTGAAAGTGAAGAGCAAATAATCGCAACGGCAATCGCAGTGAAAAAAGCGGGAGCTACAGCCTTGCGAGGCGGAGCGTTCAAGCCGAGAACTTCGCCTTACAGTTTTCAGGGACATGGTCTCGAAGGGCTTAAAATGCTGTCTGCGGCTCGAACGGCTACAGGGCTTCCTGTTGTCACTGAGGTGATGGATACGCGCGATGTCGAGCTTGTGAGCGAATGGGCGGATGTAATTCAAGTTGGAGCAAGAAACATGCAGAACTTTAATCTTCTGCGTGAGGTCGGCATCTCAAGAAAACCTGTGCTTCTTAAACGCGGCCTAGCCGCGACAATTGAAGACCTTTTGCTTTCTGCTGAATACATTCTCGCCGGAGGAAATGAAGAGGTTATTCTTTGCGAACGCGGAATACGCACGTTTGAAAAGGCATACAGGAATACTGCGGATCTTGCCGCTATTCCAATTATTCATGAGCTGTCGCATTTGCCGATCATATTTGATCCGTCCCATTCGCTTGGAAAAAGAACTCACGTAACTACTCTATCTTGCGCCGCCATTGGAGCGGGTTGCGACGGTCTTATGATCGAAGTACATTTGAATCCTGAAGTTGCATTATCTGACGGTCCGCAATGTCTTACTGCAAATCAATTCGAAAAGTGCATGATGAAATTGAAACCATTTGTGGAACTGACAGGAAAAAAACTTTAAATGAAACGAATTGCTATCGGCGGCTGCGGGCTCATGGGAGGCTCGATAGGGCTTCGGCTAAAGCAGTTGAACGCGCCGCCGGAAATTGTTGGTTTTGGCCGAACTGAAGCAACTCTTAAAAAAGCTCTTGAAAGAAACGCGATCGATAGATATGAATTGAATCCCGCAGACGCGGTTTGCGGTGCGGACTTTGTTCTTCTCTGCGCACCGGTCAAGAGCATTCCACAGCAGATGTCGGATATTGCTGATAATCTTCTTTCAAACGCTATCGTGACTGATGTTGGCTCAACAAAATCGTGGATAGTTGCAGAGGCCGAAAAGCGGCTTCCTAAAAGATGCAGGTTTGCAGGATCGCATCCTATGACCGGTTCCGAACGCGACGGCATCGATTCGGCAGATGCGACTTTATATGAACAATCGGTTGTGGTAATTACTCCGTCGGCGCTTTCGGACGAAAAAACTATTTTGACCATAAAAGATTTTTGGAGAATGTTAGGAGCGATTCCGATTGTTCTTCCGCCTCAGCTCCATGATAAAATTGTAGCGTCTGTCAGTCATCTTCCTCATGTTCTTGCGGCACTGCTTGTTGAAGTGGCAGCCAAACGAAGTTCTTCCACGCCGAGAATATGGGAGCTTGCGGCTGGAGGCTTCCGTGATACGACCAGAATCTCTTCCTCGAATCCTTTGCTCTGGCGCGACATTTGTCTTACAAATAAAAATGCTCTGCTCGAAGCGATTGATTTGGCCTTGAATGAGCTCGCTGAATTTAAGAATGCACTAATGAAAGATGATTCCAAAGCGATCGAAAACTTTTTTTACAGAGCGAAAGAGGCTCGCGCTAAAATACCTGCGAAAGGAACAGGACTCCTTCCGTCATTATTCGATCTCTCAGTTGAAGCTCCGGATAAACCCGGAATTATTGCCGACATTACGGGTTCGCTTGCTACTGCCGGAATCAACATCATCGATATCGAAGTGGCGCGTCTGCGTGAGGCTCCTGACTCTGCTCCGATAAGGATCTTCTTCGAATCGGAACAGTCCCGAACATCAGCGATATCTATCTTGAAGTCCGCAGGTTATTCTGTAGTTGGGATTGCATGATGAGAAACGTGGTCGCAATAGATGGACCTGCCGGCAGTGGAAAGAGTACTGTTTCTCGAATTGCCGCAGAGCGGCTCGGCTTCACTTATCTTGACACTGGAGCAATGTATCGTGCATTGACATTGCGCGCCATTAAGAGCGGGATTTCGCTCGAGGATGAAAAACGAGTTGAACAAGTTGTTGCGTCCGCAAATTTGGAATTTGAAAATGGTTTTGTATTGCTCGATGGAACTGATGTCACAAAAGAGATTCGGTCAAATCAGGTAACAAGACATGTTCCAACTGTTGCAGCGTATCCTTCGGTGAGAGCTGTGATGCTCGTGAAGCAAAGACTTCTCGCTGACAATTCGGCCGGCATTGTAATGGAAGGCAGAGACATCGGCACTGTTGTCTTTCCCGATGCGCGATGGAAGTTTTATCTCGATGCGAAACCTGAAGTTAGAGCGAAGCGGAGACAGAAGGAACTGGAGCTTCAGGGTAAAGAACGTGAATTTGGAGCAGTGCTCGAAGATATTTTGAAACGAGATAAAGAAGATTCCGAACGGCAGACAGCGCCGCTCAGAAGAGCTTCGGATGCGATTCTCATCGATACTTCGGAGCTTTCAATAAATGAAACCGTGGAAAAAATAATTACAGAAATCGAAAGTAAAAAACCTTACGCCGTATCATGGTGACTCAAAATAATTTCGTTCCGGTCTCTTCCGAAAAGCCTTCAGGATTTTATCGGCTTTGTCTTTATTTGGTCAGACTGATCGCATGGCTGCTCTTGAGATTATCTAAAAATAAAATATCAGGAAGAGAAAATATTCCGAAGACAGGAGGTTTTATCTTTGCTTCAAACCATGCATCGCATCTTGACCCGCCTGTTTTGGCAGTTGCTTCTCCGCGCCAGTTGACTTATTTAGCAAAGATTGAACTTTTTAAAAATCCAGTTTTTGCAAGATTGATTAAATCTTTGGGAGCTTTTCCTATTCAAAGAGGCAAGGGCGATATGAAAGCTATAGAGACTGCCGCATCATTTTTGAAAGCGGGACATGCTCTAGTTGTCTTTCCGGAGGGCACGAGAACATTGACAGGGAAAATAGGAAGAATTCGTTTCGGCGCCGCAAGGCTTGCGATTCTTGCGAATGCCCCGATTGTTCCGGCGTACATATCCGGAACATACAAAGCATGGCCAAAACACGGCAAAATCAAATCCGGAAATGTGACAGTCAAAATCGGAAATCCAATTCAACCCGAGAGCAGTGAAGATACTCCGTCCTCATGCGCGAAATTAACAAAGCGGATTGAAGAGATTTTTAAAAAATTCGAAGAGGAAGAGATATTGTAATCATCAATAGTAATTTCTATTTCTTGTAAAATTTCTCTAATTAAAGGACGAGCCAAAACTCTACCTTTGTGATGCGGCACAGTAGTAGTTCTTCCATCAGGATGTTTATAAAATGCGTGACTTCCTTTTTGACGAATCTTTTCAAACTTTAATAGGAATAATAAATTTTCCATTTTTTTAGCATCAATAATCTGAAGTTTACTCAGCTTGCTACCTCGATTTGTTGTATTCCCACAAATTCAGGCAATTGTTTTTTTGCTTCTGAGTCCATTTCCTCTAAGCATAATTCGACTACTTCTTTAAGATTTTTTTGAAGTTCATCTAGAGTTTCAGCTTGGGTATGAGCACCGTGAATTCCTGGGACAACTGCTACATACAATCCAGTATCGGAGTCTTTTTCAACATAACCTGTTATTCTATACATTTTAAATGACCTCCTAATTTAGTGTCTTTAGATAACTCTTATAGTTTATTACATTGCTGTTATTTAAGGGATATTTAATTTTACTTAGTCTTGGTAGAAAATTATAAAGTTGTTGGCGCCGATGATGCAATGGCGTTCTTTATTTTTTCGGGAAACTCCAAGAAAATTTGCTCTTGACATCCAAAACTAAATTGTCAATATTTATGCGATGAAAGCGTTTTCATTATCTATTCTAAATAAATATTGTGCGCGAATTTTATTCGGTTTCGCGTTCGCAATAGCTTTTTTTGCCACATCCTCGTCGGCTCAGCCTGAAAGAGTATTAAGAATTTGGGCGATGGGAGAAGAAGGAAAAAAGCTCGAAACTTTGATTAAACTTTTTGAAGCGGAGAATCCCGGAGTCAGAGTCGAAGCTCAATCAATTCCATGGGGTGCGGCTCATGCAAAACTTATTACTGCCGTTGTAGGAAAAATTCCGCCGGATATTTCTCAAATGGGTACGACTTGGATGCCTGAATTTCGAGCAATGGACGCGCTCGAAAATCTGAATCCTTATATTGAAGCAGGAAAATTGTCCCGCGCAGATTTTTTCCCTGGCGCATGGGAGACTGTCAGTTATGACGAAGGAGTTTTAGGACTTCCTTGGTATGTCGAGACGAGATGCCTTTATTATCGAAAGGACATTCTTGCATCTGTGGGCTTTGATCATGCTCCGAAAGATTGGAATGAATTAGTTGCGGTCGGAAAGGCTCTTGCCGGCAGACCGAATTCGTTCGGAATTAATCTGTCATTCTCTGATGAAGGATTATTTTCGATCTTTACATGGCAGGCCGGCGGGGAATTGCTGGAAATCAAAGATGGAAAAGTGAGCTCAAAGGTTCGAGAGGAACCTGTAAAACGCGGTCTGACTTTTTACGCAGATTTATTTAAAGAAAAGATTGCGCCGCTCGGAGAAGCAAAGGATATTTCTGTTGAACAAGGTTTTGATCTTGGAACAATGCCTATGTTCATATCAGGGCCATGGTCGATACATGTGCTCGATGAAGTGGCGCTGAATTCGAAAGGCAAATGGGCTATAGCGCCTCTGCCTAAAGGAGAAAAGTCCGCATCTTTTCTCGGAGGATGTAATCTCGTAATCTACAAGGATTCTCTAAACAAAGACCTCGCGTGGAAATTTCTGGAGTTTGCTCTATCAACAAAAAATCAAATCGAGTGGTACAAAGCGAGCGACTGTCTGCCGCCAGGTCCGAAAGCATGGGAGGACACTCTGCTCGCCGCTAACCCGATGCTTTCTGCTTTTCGAATCCAGCTTCAATCTGCGCGGCCTACTCCGATGATTCCCGAGTGGGAACAGATTGGAGACGCAATTCGGCGCGAGATGGAAAAGGCTGTGAGAGGAACTAAAAGCCCTGACGATGCTCTTAAAGATTTGGATGCAGAGATTACTGAAATACTTAGCGCGCGCCCGGAAAATCAGTCTGCATTCAATAAGTTATTGATACTCGGCGGCGCCGCCGTAATTTTACTCTTTGCTTTGCTTTACTATATGCTAAGACCTTTCAAAAAATCCGAGATTGTCACGACTGGCGGATTGGATCTTAACGAGCACAAAGGTTACGGAAAATGGGTGGTGATATTTTTCGGACCTACTGCGGTTCTTCTTACAGTCTTTTTGATTCTGCCTGTTTTGGCCGCGTTTCTTATGAGCCTTACAAATTGGGATATCTATTCTGTTACAGACTGGCGAAAAGTCAGCGTTGTGGGATTTGACAATTACGTGAAGATATTAAAGGACCCGCTCTTTTGGAAATCAGTGAAGAACACGCTGATATTTGCCGGTATCGGAGGACCATTGACAATAATAGTTTCGCTTTCGATGGCGCTTCTTTTGGAACGATTGACGCGCGCAAAGGCAATCTTCAGAACTGGTTTCTTTTTGCCGGTTGTCACTACGATGGTCGCTGTTGCCGTTGTGTGGCGTTGGATTTATCATCCTAAGTTTGGACTCCTAAATGCTCTATTGTATTATTTTGGATTTAGCGGAAAGGAGTGGCTTGGCGATCCAACGCTTGCGCTAGGATGTCTTATTGGAATGGCAGTCTGGAAGAACTTCGGCTACAACATGATAATCTTCATTGCGGGCTTGCAGAATATTCCGCATGTGTATTATGAAGCTGCGGAATTGGACGGCGCCGGGCGAGTCGAAAAATTTACAGACATTACTCTGCCGCTTCTCTTTCCGACTTTTATTCTCGTGACTATATTGACAACAATAGGCTATCTGCAATTCTTTGCCGAGCCTTACATCATGACCGATGGAGGCCCGCTGGATTCGACTCTATCCGTTTCACTCTATCTTTATAGAAAAGGATTTAAGTTTTTCAAAATGGGTGAAGCCGCCGCCATGTCTTACATACTCTTCGTTATTATATTTATTTTCTCAATAGGACAGATGCTTTTAGCAAAAAAGAGAGAGACAAGATGAAGAGCGAAAAAAATAATTTAGATCAATCTTCATTATTGATTTATGTTATAGCAATAATTATTCTGATTATCACTATCGCTCCGTTTCTTTGGATGGCTTTGTCTTCGATAAAACCTGAATCTGAAATCTTGCAGTTCCCGCCCAAATGGCTTCCGAGCCGCATTGATGTGTCTCATTACCGTGAACTTTTTGAGAAAGTAAACTTTCTTCAAAATTTCTGGAATTCTTTTATTGTGGCGATAAGCATTTCATTCATAACAATCTTAATAAACTCGATGGCAGGCTTTGTATTTGCGAAGTACAGATTCAAGGGAAGAGAACGACTCTTTACTTTAATGGTTGCGACAATGATGATTCCGGGACAAGTGACGATGATTCCGTCATTTATGCTCTTGAAGTGGCTTGGACTTTTAAATAGTTATCTCGGACTTATCATTCCAGGTTCAGCATCGATATTCGCGATCTTTTTGATGAGGCAGTTCATGATGTCGATTCCTGATTCGCTTCTGGAGGCGGCGCGAATTGACGGCTGTTCTGAATGGAGAATATTCTGGCAGATCATGCTGCCGCTTTGCATGCCTGCTATAGCTACTCTGACTATTTTTACATTTATGAATTCATGGAACGACTTCTTCGGAGCATTGATCATTATGCTTGAAGAGTCTAAATACACTCTTCCTGTAGCCTTGGCGAATTTGAACGGCCAGCATGGAACAGAGTGGGGTATTCTTATGGCCGGTTCTCTGGTCACAATTGCTCCGGTACTTTTTGTTTTTCTCTTGATGCAGAGGCATTACATCCGCGGAATCGCGATGACCGGTCAGAAGAGCTAGTTACAACTACTTACCTCAATTCATTTATTCTGATGCCGCGCGGAGGTTCGAATACAAAAAGAGAATTCGATAGCTGAGGATTTTTAATGTAGTTAGTAAATGTGATTTTTGCTGTGAGGATATTTTTCTTCCATACTGTTGCTTGAATTGGTTTCTTTCCGTTATCTTCGATGATTAATTCAATTCTATCGTAACTCCCGACATTTTTTTTAGGCGTCAGAATTAATTTTCTTTCGCTGTTTCGCATCGGCAAAGAAGACTTCAGTTCAAAAAGTTCTGAGAGCGAGATATCCGGCGCAGAAAAAGCTGTGATTGGGTCGAAAGGTCCGAATAACTTAAAATTTTCAATGAGTTTATTTCGAGCTTGCCTGTAGAGTTTTTTCGTTCGATTCTGCCACGACCATATAAAAGTTCCGTCGCTTACTGTCAATAAATTTCCTTCTATTCCCATCTTCAATTCTGAACGAAATTTATTTGGAGAAAGATAATAATATTTCATTTCCATTTTGCTCATGCGGCCGTTCGGCTTGGGAGTTTCTATCGTAGCCGTGAAGGACAAAGAGCGAAGGGATGCTCTTTCAATATCGAGCGATGAAAGGGAATCGGCATTTGCAGGGGAGATAAAGAAGAATAGAGAAAAAAGAAATGCATAACTTATTTTTTTCATATCATCGAAGATAGAAGAACCAGAAGACTGCACCCGCTGCGGCGGCAGATAGGAGGACAAAACCGTAAAAAATAAATTTGAAGAACGTGATAACACCTTTGATAAAAAGCCTCGTGATTGCATAAAGAAAAATAACAGCAAGAATAATGCCGCCTGAGGCAATGAGCTTTTCAGTCATCATGAACCGTCGATACTGAAAATAACTGACCGGAAAAGTTGTTTGCTGACATTTACTTCTTCAATTTATTTTTGCCGCTTGAAGAGAACAAATTGTCTTCTACAAGTGTATTGGGGGCTATTCGAGCTAGTATTGGACCGACAAGAGGCTTTGGCGTCAGATAGATACATTTTGACGAAATAGTTTCTCCTGACTCCGCAATCTCGATGATATGTTCAGGAAGAGGGTCATTGACTAGAAACGTTGCGTCTGCAAATCCTTCATCGACAAGTGAAACTGCTCTCTGCGGTGAAATTGACATCGAAAACTTTTCTAGATTTTCAGGCTTGTTCCATCCGATTCCAAGAATTCCGTCGAATACGATTGAATTGAGTACGCAGTAATCCAGCCTCTTCCATCTCCGCGACTTTTTTACATTCGACAGCCGCTCATAGCTCTCGGCATTTTTTAAGTACATTGCATAATACGCCTTGTCGCCGACATATAGTCCGTAGGTGTGATTCAGTTTTCCAACGTATTCTATTTCATCGAGAAGGTTAATAAGTTCTGCATCTTTGGAGCCTGGCTTCAAAAATTTATATCTCTCTATTTCAAAAAAATCTTCCAGTTTTATCAGAAGATTTTGACCGTCAATTCCGGGTGCTATTCCCGATTTCAATGACCAGTGCCGCGCCTTGAAAGAAAACTGCGAATGTTCAATATCGATCATCCAAGCAAAAATAAAGTTTGTGGAATCGAATTGCGAAATATTTTTATTTTCTTTTTTAATTTTATTGCTGTGCTTCACAGCGGCAAGATACCGCCCTGTTCCATCTAAGAGCGTCATCTTCTTTTTTGAAAGAAGCGGTTCTATAGCTTCATTGCGCGGAACCTTCCATATCGTATTTGAAGAACCGGCAGGATATTCGAATTCATAGATAGGCTTGTTTTTTCTAATGCGAGCGATTGTGTCGTCGATAATTTCAGCGCTTTGCTCATCCGTTCTATAACCGATAGTGATTGGAGCAGTTTGGATTTGAAGCGATTCAAGCTGTTGCAATCGGTCATTTACAATCGCATCGTCGGTGAACTCGAAGATATCAGGTTTGTTAGGAGTGTTTAGCTCGAGCATACCCATGAATCCTGTGACTGTTTTGCCGTCGCAAACTATTTCGAGAAGATAATAAGTCGAATCGACGATTGAAATAATTTTTTCTTTCAAAAAATTATCAAGAGTATTTTTTGCGCGGACATCCAGATCATCGTCAAATTTTTCGCCCGGCAATTCTCTAGAACTTTCAAATCTAACGAAGTTATTTATACTTTTAGATGCGCGTTCCTGTCTCAATGCAAGATGCAGATCGTCGAACGGCGGAGTTACGATATTGGAAATTTCGTCAACTTTTTTTGGTAAAGACACGTATGATGTTACTGGTAAAAATCTTGGCATACGTCTTTTATATCAATTGAAAACCTTATTGGCAATAACAAGTGCAAAAATTTAAAATCGGAGTCATGCAAGTCGATATGTAATACAGCCCATGAGATTCTCCGTGGTTTAAAAATGCGACTTGCACGAGTCCGGTTAAAAATAACATTGCGAACTTTGCGAGAAAATTTTCTCTGTAAGATTCCCTGCTTTTTCTTGCTTGACTATTATTTAATTTGGATTACTTTTATTTTACGAAAATGAATAGATATATCTCAGTAATAGCGGCGCTCATCGTCGTTCAATTATTTTCGGCATGCGGCAATGAACTCGTCATTACATCTACTCCAACAGCTTCGCTTGTAAAAATAAATAGCGAAGATTATGGTCGAACTCCTTTGACACTGAAAGATCTGAAAACCGGAGTTTATCGCGTTGAGGTTAATTCGAACGGATATGAACCTTGGAGCGCTGAAGTTGAGTTAAGAAATAGTCAGTCTGTAAATGCTATCCTGAAGCAAAGTGCGCCTCCACCTATTCAACCGCCTGTTGTGACTCGTCAGATCAGTCAGACTTCATTGACGGTTTTTGCAGAACCTTCAGGCGCAATTGTGAAAGTGGATGGAAAGGAACGCGGAACCTCAAAGACGGGTGAAGGCATTTCAGTTAATTATTCGCAGACTCCGACGCTTGTCGAAGTC
>Ga0100398_1002564_pt1 | contig 15165 bp, 15 predicted proteins | sample CryGeymeta201522_FD_81568 | JGI IMG/M metagenome (GOLD analysis project Ga0100398, IMG submission 81568) | Groundwater microbial communities from Crystal Geyser aquifers in Utah, USA - Crystal Geyser metaG 2015-22 | ecosystem: Environmental > Aquatic > Deep subsurface > Groundwater | place: USA... | reverse complement strand
TTATATAACATCGCTATTCGCCAAAAAAGCCCAATTTCAAAACTTTGCCCTCTGCCTCACCCTCTAATCCTTCAGCCACAACTTCATTTAAAATTCCTTCATCAAGATAAGGCCTGATTTTATTAAACATTTCATATTGTCGGCTTAAATTTATCGCTTCCTTTGGCATATAAAATTATTATGGTCTTCTTATTATAGCATTTTTTAAAAAAAGTCAAAATTTTGACAATAATTTAAATATAATTTATTATAATAACAAACGCCTTCCTGGTGTTTTATTTATTATTTATTGCCGGATCGCCCCAGTCATCCGACGGAGCAGGTCTAATGGTAGGACTCCCAGACTGTCCGAAAACTCGGAAAGTCGTCATCCCCGTGAAAACGGGGATCCAGAAATAATTTAATTTTAGCCAAATATTTTTTCTGGATTCCTGCTTTCGCAGGAATGACGGTACTTTTTGGACAATCTGAAAGGTTTCTTTAGTCAGGTCGAATGACCTGATGGTCCTGGCTATCGGGGTCAGCCAGCACAAATAAATAATTGCCGGATCGTCTAATGGTAGGACTCCAGGTTTTGGTCCTGGCTATCGGGGTTCGAATCCCTGTCCGGCAGCCAATTTGGACAAAGCCTAAAATTTAAAACTAAATCCCATTCGGGTTTGGCTATCCCGCTAAACAGGACAAGCTTTCAAAGTTGGCGGATGTATCCCACGCTACCATTATTAAAATTGAATTAGGCGGAATACAAAGTCCGACTATTGACACGGTTCAAAAAATCGCCAAAGCTTTGGGCATTGGGTTAGAGGATTTAACGAAATAAAATCATGCAAAACTTATTAGACAATTTGAAAACTTTGCTTAAAAAAGATGAGCGCCTTGTTAGCGAAAGCGAGCTTTTGAAGAATAAAATTATTGAGCTTGCGATAAAATTAGACAAGGACTTAATTAAAAGCCAAGTTTAGACGGACGATAAAAAGAAATTTTTAATACGCTCTACAAAACCTTTAATTCAATAAAAGAATCTTATGGATAGAATACCGGTTTCATCTTCAAATATTCGTTCTATTGGATACGATTTTCAATCGGGGACTTTAGAGGTGGAGTTTTATTCTGGGAATATTTACCAATACTTTAATGTGCCAGAACATTTGTATCAAGGGTTAATGAACGCCGCTTCTAAAGGGCAATTTCTGAACGATTATATTAGGCACAGTTATCGCTATCAGAAAGTTAGTTGATTTATGTTTATTCCTAAAACAGAAAAAATAAAAAGGATTGCCGATGGAAACCAAAAAGCGATTGAGCGATTGGAACGGCTTTTCGGCACGTCAACGAGAATTTATATTGACTATGCCAATGTGCGGCCATGGAGCATAAAATTGCGCTGGCACATTGATTTCAAACGACTAAAACAATTTTTAGATTCTTTCGATACGGTGGAAGCGGTAAACTTTTATGGAGGTCATATAGAGGGAGCTGAACGTTCGGAAAAAGAAATAATAGAAATTGAGAACTTGAAATACATGGTTCGCACCAAGCCGGTGAAAATCTTACGATTCTCGATTGACGCTTCGAGCATCCCCGCTGATTCTACATCTCTGTTGAAGCCATTTATTCGCCGTGCGCTATTGCGGAAATACGAGGTTTCAACCATTGAATACCTTAACGAACGTTTTGCAGATATGAACAAGAAGGGCGAATACTATATTGAAGACAGAAAATGCAACTTTGATGTTGAAATCGGTATTGATATGCTTATTGATTCTGAACGTAAGAATGTAGAAATTTTTGTATTATGGAGCGGCGATAGCGACTTTGCTGATCCTGTAAAAAAATTATTGGAAGGAGGCAGAAGGGTAGTTCTATGCGCGACCGCAGGAAAAATTGCCAGCGAGCTCAACGAGCTTAAAAATGCGGGGTTGCAGATATTTGATATTTATGATATCAAAGATTTTATTTGTTGGAACAAGGAAATCAGCAGAAAGGTTAAATAAAAGCACAAAGGACCTCGTTGCCGAGGCCCTTTAGCACTAGAGTTAGTGATCTTTCGATCAATTATAGTATAGCAAATAACATAAAATGATGTCAATAGCGACAGCCAATTTGGACAAAGCCTAAAATTTAAAGCTAAATCCCATTCGGGTTTGGCTATCCCGCTAAGCAGGACAAACTTTTTGCCTTGCAAAATAAAGTTCAAGTCAGATTATATCTACTGATATATTTTTTAAAATGCGCGGAGTTGATAAAGATTGCCTGTGTCAGCGGTCCTTTTCAAGGGGAATAAAATCAGCGAAAAAACAAAAGAGAGATTATTCAAGTCTCTCTTTTGTTATCACCCATATCTCAAAGCAAAACAATTCCCTTGATTGCTGATATTACTGAACAGCTTTTTCCGCATCAACTAAACCGGAGCCGTAAAGGTCATCTCTCCCAACAGCTCCCAAATCTTCAGCTGTGGCCTCTAATCTCTGTTGAACTTCGGCTGGGCTACAAATACCATTCAAATCACTATCGCATTTAGTTGTTTGAGTTAAAACTAAAGCTGCTGTTCCAGCCACATGAGGACTAGCCATTGAAGTTCCGTCCAAGGTCTTATAAGTTGAACCTTTATAAGTTGAGTAAATCGAAACCCCCGGAGCGGCTAAATCTACTTCGGAGCCGCGGGAAGACCAAGAAGCAATCGTATCAGTGTCATTAGTAGCAGTAACAGCAATCACTTCAGCAAATTTAGCTGGATAGGTGACGGTGTTGTCGCCTGGTCCACTATTTCCGGCTGCGGCTACTTGGGTAATTCCGGCAGCATTCACTTTTTTCACCGCCTCTTCAAAAGATTTATTATAAGAAGTGGTTCCCAAACTCATATTAACCACCCAATCCCCGCCTTGAGTATTTTTCTGAGTAATCACCCAATCAAGGCCCTCAATGACATCAGACAGCCAACCTGAACCCCGTCTGTCCAAAACTTTTACCGCGTAAAGGTAAATTTCCGGACCAACGCCAATTACTCCGATTTCATTGTCAACCGCCGCTGCAATTCCCGCCACATGAGTACCGTGACCGTTATCGTCATTATACTTTCTAGTATAAGCGACAGTGCTTACTCCGCCTTTTAGATTATCTTTTAAATCAGAATGTTTGACATCAATTCCGGTGTCAACAATTGCCACCTTAACTCCTTGACCAGAAGGATTTCCAGGAATTACAGCAGTAGCATCTTCACTTCCTCCCCAAACTTTCTCAGCATCAATTCTATCTACACCCCAAGGCAAAACTTCGGCTGGCTGGGTTACTTTAATCGGTTTTGCCAAAGCAAAAACCTCAACATCATCGTCAATTCTTAAAACTTCGGCTTCGCGGGCCAAAGCCGCTTCAGCTTTTGGCGGCAATAAGACAGCCTTTCCTTCAATTAAATCTAAATTTTTAGTGATAACTCCACCGTGCTTTTTTACCAATGCCTCTCTGTCTGGTTCATTCAATATTCCTGATTTAAAAACAATAATCTTTCTTGCCATCACCTCGGCCTTGCTTGGGGTAAATGGTTGAGAAGCGGCTTGGGAAACCAAAGCAATGCCAACTAAACCTAAAACTACTGCTACTGCTAAGCCGGCTAAAATAAAACTAAATTTATTCTTCATTTTTTTAGAATACTTAGTTTCTAAAATAATAGTGTAATCGACCTTTAATTTACCCCGCACCTTAAATGCCCTGCGGCAAGGTGTGTGAGTTTACTACTTTAATACTAATTCTAAGCCAGAAAAAAGTCAAGGCAACAAAAAATCAAGCTCCTGTATTAAAAATATTATAAGTGAAAACGACCCCGCAGTTGCGGGGTCGTCTCTGGCTAGATAGAAATAATCTGCTACTTCACACTTTAGAATATTTACTAACCGCCACCAAGCTGGCTAAAGCGTTAATCAAAGCGGCAGCTAAAAATTCTATACCAAAAATGGCTATAAAATGACTGTTAAAATAAGAGATGACATTAAAGTTGTAACCAATGAAAAAAGCTTCTAAATAGGGCTGCAAGAGCCCCAAAAAGGGGTAAAAAATAATAATTGTAGCTATTAGACCAATTAAGGTATAAATAATACTGGAGAGTAAATAAGGCGCACGGATAAACCAATTTGAAGCCCCAACCAATTTCATAATTCCAATTTCCATCCGATGGGTATAAATCGCCACGCGAATGGCGTTATAAACAACTAATAAAGTAATAAAGACAAAAACTAAACTCATTAACAGGCCGGCTTCGCTAACCTTATCAGTAATAGAATTTATTTTTTCCAGCATTGTTTTACGGTCAGCAAAATTGCGCGACTCAATAATATCGTCTTCAATCTTATTTAAGCTGGCGATTAATTCGTCATATTGATCAATATTTTTTGGTTTGATAATCAAACTTGGCGAAAGAGGATTTTTGCCCAGTTCAACCAACGCCTGTAAAATTTCCGGATTATTTTTATGCTTGACCTTAAAACTCTCTAAGGCGGCTTGCTGGGAAATATATTCTATATCTTTTACCTGCTCTAACTTACTAATTTTAGCTTTTAGCGCTAAAATGCGATTTTCTTCGGTATTGGTTCGTAAATATAGACTTATATCAATTTTTTCTTTAACCGCGCTAATGGCCGTTGCGCTGATTACTTTAACTACCAATAATAAATTAATGGAAAACAAAGCCAAAACTAAAATAATTATTGTTACTAAAGACAGCCAAATATTGCGACCAATATCCTGCAGGCTAAATTTTATAACTCGCGCAAATGAAAGCAGGAACATACTATGAGTTTAAATAATAACTTATAGCTCATAACTTATAACACAATTAAAACGCGCTAGCCATCAGTTATAAGTTATAGGTTATAAGTTATAAAATCTTTACAATATATACTTTCCTACTGCTTGATCATTAACTATCATGCCGTTTTCTAAGGTAATTACTCTTCTTTTTAATTTATTAACCACTTCCCTATTATGGGTCACTAACACCACGGTGGTGCCGAATTTATTTATTTTTTGCAGCAACTCAATAATTTCATCAGTATTAATAGAATCAAGATTGCCGGTCGGTTCATCGGCCAATAAAATTTTGGGGCGGTGGACTAAAGCGCGAGCAATGACGGCTCGCTGCTGTTCGCCGCCGGAAACTTGCTGCGGATAACGATTCATTTTATTTTCTAGGCCAACAATTTTCATTACTTGCGGCACGATGCTGTTTATTTTTTTCGGCGTTTGGCCACAAACTTGCAAAGCAAAGGCCACATTTTCTAATAAAGTCTTTTTATATAATAATTTAAAATCCTGAAAAACTACGCCAATCTGCCGTCTTAAAACCGGTATCTCCGCTTGACTAATATTAGTAATATCCCAACCGCCAACAATGAGTTTGCCTTGGCTGGCTTGCTCCTCGCCAATTAATAGCTTGACTAAAGTTGTTTTACCGGTGCCTGATTGGCCAACAATAGAAACAAATTCGCCGGGTTTAATATGTAAATTAACCTGCTGCAAGGCCTTGATATCTGGCGGATAAATTTTAAAAATATTATGTAATTTTATCATAGCTATTGATTTCTTGTCTTTAATCCGTATCTGACCAAGTCTGCTGTTTCATTAAAACTTTGCGTTCTATCTGCTACTCCCATAGTTACTGCGATAACCGGCCCGAGTGAATCTTTTTCCGCTCTAATCATTAAACAATAAAGCGCTTCGTCAAGATAGCCGGTTTTTGAACCAGTAATTTTAAAATTGCTGGCAGTATTAATTAATTGGTTAGTATTTTTTAGCCGATGAAATTTTTTAGTGTTAATAGTGGTAAATTTATATTCCGCTATTGTGCTGGCTTTTTTAATAATCGGGTGAGTGTAGATCTCTTTTGTTATTATAGCATAGTCTAGAGCAGAACTCATATTTTGCGGTGACAGACCAGTCGGCTCAACAAAGTGAGTGCTTACCGCACCCCAGCCAGCCGCTGTTTGGTTCATTTTTTCGATAAATTCTTGGCGCCCCAGGCCGCTAACCCTAACTAGTGTCTCAATTGCGTTGTTGGCTGAACCAACTAAAGCCGAATAAAGCAAATCTGCTATAGTTAAAGTGTCGCCATCTTTTAGGCTAACCTTGGCCGACTCCCACTTGTTGCAATATTGGTAATTATATTCTTCATCTTTGATGCTATAAGCAACTATCTGGTTTAAAGTCGGCCGTAAATCTAAAAATACTTTAACCGCGACTAGTTTTGTCAAACTAGCCAATGGCGCGGTTGAACTGGCATTTTTTTGCCAAATAATTTCACCAGTCTGCTCGTTCATCAGCACAGCAGACCTAGCGCTAATCTCTAAACTATTTTTCGCGCCGATCGCTGACACGCCTAAAATTCTTTTGCCCTCTGCTTTAATTTTAATAGGCTCTAAGCGAACATTTATTACGCCGACTCCGGTCGGAGATAATTTTTTGAAAGCGACTTTGTCCAAATCAACTACCCGTCCCGGATGAAGTTTTCTATCTGGACCAAAATCATTTACGACTACATCAACAAATTTATTATTATCAGTATTATAAACGCGCAGCTTTGATTTTTGGGGAAAATCCGGCGACGCGGCAAATAGTCCGCCTTTATTTTTGTACCAGCTGGCCTGCCCCATAGCTAAGGCATTAGGATTAGCAAAAACCGCAATCCGGGCAAAGGGCAAATGAATCAGGGTACGAACAAACGATTCTTTGGGATAATCAATCGTCGGCAAAGGCCGCCAGGATAAATAATTCTTATCATAAAAGTAGACTTGCTTATAATAATCAGACGGCAAATCATAGGAAAACTGGATATAAAACGGCTGCTGGTTGTCATAAGCCGCTTTATTTTTAAATTCAAACTGGTAGATTTTACTTATTTTATCTAATTGCCAAGGTAAATCAATTGGTTCATTTAATTCCACAATTTCCACCCTGGTGCTGTCCTTTAAAATCCCCGGCATTAGAGAAAGTTTTAATGAATCGGCAAAAGCGCTAACAGTATAGCCCTTGGTAATCGTGGCTTGGTCAAGATTGATGGAATAATAATTATTTACCCTGTTTGCCGCAGGAACTATTTCATCAGCTGCATAAATAAAATTACCGGCTGATAAGGCCAGTGATAACAGTAGAAACGCAATGCATTGCGTTTCTACCGTTACTATTTTTCTTAACATTTGACTTCGCCCACTCATAACAATATAATTATAGCATAAATAAAATAAATTCTAAATCCCAATATCTAAATTATAAACAAATCCAAATAACCAAAATCCAAAACAGAAATTGCAATTTGTTTAGAAAATTTGTCCACCAGCTGGCGGATTGAATTTGTTTAGGATTTAGTGCTTAGAATTTTGAATTTATTCAGGCGGGATTAGTACAATGGCAGTACGTCTGCTTCCCAAGCAGATAACGCGAGTCCGATTCTCGTATCCCGCTCCAAATGTATTTTGGTTCGTAATTTATAATTTGGGTCCGTCAGGTCATCCGACCTGACGCCCAGTCGGATGACTGGGCGATTCCGCTCGCCCGCTCCAGTAAGCCGCTCTAGCTCAATTGGTAGAGCAATGGTATCGTAAACCATAGGTTGTGGGTTCAAGTCCCACGGGCGGCTCATAAATATAAATAGCCCCGCAGATGCGGGGCTATTTATATTTTACTAATTTTACTAATCTACCAAACTAAAAACTTTTAAATTATTTTGCTTTTCCGTCAGATAATCATCTAATGTTTTAGCTTTGACAAAAATATACTTGACTGCAATTACATCTCCACTTTCGCTATACTTTTCAATAATATAGAAACCGCTGGCAGTTACAATTTTAGAGCTGATTTGTCCTATCGGCAAACTATTAATTGCCTGACTGAATTTGCTCTCCGCTAAATTACGCTTCAGATAAACTCTCTCCCCAAACCCATCGCCAAATTTTTTAACTTCGCTAAAATCTTTGCTGGCTTTAAGCAAATCCTCTATCTTTTGCACTCTGGCCAAGCTTACCTGATTAATCTCGTCATCTAAAATTACCTGCTTGGCTAAATTATACTTATTGCCGCTAGCGCTAGCGGCTAACTCTAATCTATATTTAGCAACTAACTTTTGATATATCAAATTATTAATTGCCCACTGGCAGGCCTGCTGTTTTATCTTTACTGCAGCATCAGCTGCTGACACTGTCTGATAATTCTGCCTGGCAGCTGCCGCTAACTTATCCTGATAATCATAATAATCAACTATGCCATAATTGGTAATTAGCGCTGGAATAGTTATATAATCAGCTATTTTCCTGGTCAACTTATTATCTATTTTAAAGCCAATAATAATAAAACTTAGCGCAATATAAAAAGCTAGCAATAAAACCAATAAATAAGCTAAAACTGCAGCTGTTCTTTTGCAAAAAATTCTTGATAAATTCAAAAACGCTGATAGCTTAATTTTAATATTTTTTCTATATTTCTTTATTTTTTTCGCTCTGGCCAATTTTCTTTTTTCTTTTTCCGCTCGGCGCTCTATTAATAATGCTTCTTTTAATAGCTTCTTTTCTTCCGCTATTTTTAATTTTTCTGCTTTAATTTTATCTTGTTCTGCTTGCCGCAGGCGTTCCTTCTCTTGATCCTGCTGTTCTTTATACTGCTTTTCTTGCTCAATGATTTTTTTTCTTTCTGCCTCTTGCTTGGTAAGAGCTTCTTTAATCTTTAGTCTCTCCTCTTCTTTTTTAATTTTATCTAATCTCTCCTGTTCTTTCTTTTCTTCTTCGGCTTTAATTCTTTTCTGCCAATCCTCGCGCGCCGCCTGCTCCTCTTTTTCAGCTCTGTCTTGCTGTATGCTCTTGGCGTTTTCTTTTATCTTAGACTTATTAATTGTAATTCCGTCTAATTTTTTAGCTCCGCCGCCCCTTATCGGCGCCAGTGATTCGTCGCCAACCTTGCCTCCGGCCTTCTTCTCGCCAATAAAATCTAAAATAATCTGGCGCGACTTCTGCAAGTCTTCAGGTTTTAATTTTTTCATGCCATCTAAACTTTTAGGCATAATATTATTTTATTTCCCCTCCCCTTACTAAGGGGAGGGTTAGGGTGGGGTTTCGCAACGCCACGAACTAACCTTTTATCACCAAACCTCCCCTCCGCCCCTCCTTAGTAAGGAGGGGAACTTTTATAATTATAGCACAAATAAAATTTAAGACTAATTAGATGGCTCAAAAAAATACCTCCACCATCGCTCTAGATTGCTAATTGGTTTAGCTGGCTGTATTTTTTCTAATCCAGGGATATTATAAATCGGACTGCTGGTCGCGGCCGCTGGCGACTCCCCGGTTGTTGGTCCGCTTATTACGGCAACCGCTTCACCTTCTTTTTTCAAGCCTAATTTAAGGCGCGCTTGCTCTTCCACAAATTGATCAGACTCTAAATAAGAAACTAATTCTTTGAAATCTATATTTTTATTTTCTAACGCTGAAATTTCTTTTTCCAGCTCTTTAATCTCCTGGTTTATGCGGTAGCGCCGGCTGACATTTTTAGCCAAAGGCAAACTGATTAAAATTATTATAATCAAACCTAGTAAAGCTAAAAGTTTCTGGCTGGAAAATATCTTAATAAATAAATTTTTTCTCTTCCTGTTTATCATTATGATATACTTATCTGCTCTTTGGCGTTACCCAAAATCCCATATATTTGCCAAGCATTAATCTGGTTTGCGCTTCCAGCGCAGGAATAGAGCCGAAAATTATTATACTCACAGGTAAAATTAACCATTGTAAAATCATAACGGTACTCTTGATCATACCGTAATTTGCCGGACGCTTAGGCAGTAGTAAAGTTGAAATTATGGCGGAAAATATCAAGCCAATCATAGCAACAGTCATTAAAGTGCGGGTTACTACCGGCAAATTACTGGACAAAACCATAGCATTAAATTGATCACCGCCTAAAATCATTGGCATCCAGCCAATCACTCCAATAATTAAGGCATTAGTAGCCCAAGAATGAAAACCATAAAGCTGGACTAAAATGCGATTAATTATTTTTTTCAGGGGTAAATTACGCCAATTTTTGCCAATATTAAAAATTAAATAAGGCACATTTTCCACGCCCCAACCCCAACGGCGCTGCTGCTTGTATAAACTCTTCAAGGTTTTCCGAACATTATCATCCATGCAGACATCCATAGAAACCGGAAAATACAACGGCTCCACGCGATAATCACCCTGATAATAACAAAAGCAATGCCAAAAAATCCGCGAGTCCTCGCTCACCATATTAGTTGACCAAAATCCAATATCCGACAAAGCCCGCCAAGTCATTGAATGCGAAGAGTAAGTCGCTAATTTTTCTTGCCTGATCTGCTGCATCATCTGCCAAAAGGTGTTAGAAGCGGCCGCCACCCGGGCAAAAAAATGAGCTTGCCAAATATTATTATGATAAACCGGAATAGGCTGATAACTAGCGCGGTAAGGATTGGCTACGGTTAAAAATTTATAAGTCAGCCGGAAAAAGTAGCCTGGGCAAACAACAGTATCAATATCAAAAACGCTAACTAAAATTTTATCGTAGTCATAGCCCTCTTTATCTATTATTTTCTCTTTCACTGCCCGGGCTGCCCAAGCTTGATTAGCGCCCTTGCCCTTAAGCTCGCCAACAATATTATCAGGATGAACTGTGATTAAAAAACTTTTAAATTTATGAGCAAATTCCTCTTTGATGATGTTGGCATTATTTAAGGCCTCCGGACCGCCTCTGGCCTCCAGCGCCAAAACTACAATCATTTTATCTGTCGGGTAGCCGTCAGCAACTAATCCCTGGAAGCTGGACCTAATAACAGATAGACTTTCATTATAAGTAGGGAAGATAATCAGCTGATAAACATCCTGCCAAGCCAAATTCTGGCATTCTAAGCGCCAGTTAATCTTTAAATTCCGCTGCATCTCTAAATAAGCGGCTAAAAGTAATAAACCCAGATACAAGACAAGCAGCAACCAATAAACATCAAAGCCAATAATAAAATAAGCCACCCAAACTGGCTTAAAATAAGATAAAATTAAAAGCACTAATAAAGTTGCCCAAGATAAAAAGCCGGGTATTATTTCTAGTATTCGGTAAATCTTTTTATCCCGACCAGCCAGCTCACTGGCCTTGCCGACTCTTAAATAATTCATATAGCGAGTGTTGGACAACTATTTTCAAGGTAATTTCAGCGTTTAGTTCAGCGTAATTCAGCGATAAAAACTTGACAACTTAATATTTTTTTTAAATAATAATTTGCCTAGATAATATAAAATATACAAAAAAACAGTAAAAATTAGCCAATCAACAAGATAAGAAAAATTACTAAAATAAATTAAGCTGTTATTTGCTACTGCCACCGGCCGAATAAAAATATCCCAGCTATTCCAGCGGTTGATTAAGCCAAGCAAAACGCCCAGGGAAATCAAAGGCATAATAGCTAATATAAAAACTTTGCTGGCGAACAGGCCATATATCTTTTCCAACAAAGCTGACATTTGCCGCAACAAGTAGACAAAAAATACCCAGCCCAGAGAGCCGTAAAGAAAAAAGAAAGCTATCATCCAGGCATGCTCTACGCAAACCCGTCCGGCTGAATCAGCGGGACAATAATCTAAGAGATGTCTAATATCTGAAACAATATAAATAGTATTAGGAATGAATAATAGCCAAAAAAAACTTACTATCAAAGCAATTATTTTCTGATATAGCTTGCTAAATTTAGTTTTACGCCAGAAAACATCAAGTAAATAAACTAGGGTAAAAGGTATTATGATCAAGAAAAAATTCCAGAGCATAGCTAAGAGATGGTAATCATTTATTGCCAGCTGATCAAGCCAGCTATGTTTACTGCAAAAATTATCAATAAAATTCGCTCTATTGTTAATAAATCTTTGCATATTTAAACAAGTAAATCTAAAAATTCACGGTTTGTGGGGATAGTTAAAAAGATATCTCCTCGTCTTCTTTTAATTCTCGTTCATCTGCTTTAGCATTTTTTGCCTTTATCTGCTCGGTTGCTTTACCCGGCAGATCGGCTGGTTGTCTTTCCGGTTCTGCCGGCGCAGACTTATTGGCTATTCTTTGGCCGGAAAAATCAACTGCTCCATTTTGCAGGGCTTGCTTGAGTGTTACTTCCGGTTCAATATTTGCCGGCTGTTTTAAGCCAACTCCGTTGCTTTGCTCTAGTTTGGCTAACTCTTCTTTTTTGGCGGCAATTCTGGCCTCAATTTCTTGCCTTTTTTCTGCACGCGCCCGGGATAAGCATTCTTTGCAAAATATCGGCCTAATGCCGTCTGGAGCAAAAGATATATTGGTCGGCTTGCCGCAACGGCTGCAAATCGCCTCAAATTTATAAATACCATTGCTACTACTAACAGGCCTTGCTTCTGGTTGAATTTTTACCCCGTTAGAGAAAGCCACCGCTTTCAAACGACGGTCATTACCGCTTGAAGCTGATCCTGTTAAAAAATCATTTTTTGATGGGGTAAAAAAACGAGATTCTCTAACGGGGTTGACTCTATTGGCAATTGACCCGTGACTTACCCCTATCTCTCTATCTTTTCTAGGCTCCAGAATTTTTGTTGGCCTAGTTTTTTCTGATATTCTAATATTATCTTTTCTGGCAGGCTTTTTTTCAACTTCTTCATCAATCGCATGCCAACGGGAAATTTTTTCTTCCACTACATCTCTATTCTTGGCGTATCTCTCGCGCGAAACCCTGATAACCTTATCTTTGGTGTCAGTTCTTTCTTCTTCAGCTAAAGGTGGCAAGCCCCTGGCAGAAAAAGGATCCGAGGCAATGCCGTCAATCATTAACTTGATATAAAATTCAAATTTCGGCAAATTAACCAAGTCTTCTTCAGTAAAAACCGGTGTGTATTCTTTAACTAATTCTTCAGCGTCAGCCGCGCCAACGCGAAAAACAATCATCGTGCCAATGTTGCCAAAAACCGCCGCCGCTACTTTTTCGCCCAGCTGTTCAATATATTGATGCGCCATAATTAAATTAAGACGGTACTTTCTGGCTTCAGATAAAATATTAGCAAAACTGTCAGTGGTAAAATTCTGAAATTCGTCAATGTATAAATAAAAATCCTGGCGCTCCTTTTCTGGAATATCAACCCGGCTCATGACCGCTAATTGGATTTTGGTAATCATCATCGCGCCCAGTAAAGCGGAATTGTCCTCGCCAATGCGGCCTTTGCTTAAATTAAGGATTAAAATTTTGCCTTGATCCATTACTTCCCTTAAATCAATTGAAGATTTAACCTGGCCGACGATATTTCTAATAAGTGAGCTGGAGAGAAATTGCCCGACTTTATTTTGAATAGGCGAAACCGCTTCTGAAGCAAAATTCTTAGCATAATTAGCAAATTCATTAAGCCAAAAAGATTTGACTACCGGATCCTGTATCTTATCAACAACTTTTTTGCGGAAAGCTTTGTCGGATAACATTCTGGTAATGCCTAATAAGGTTGAGCCCGGATAATCCAAAATAGCCAAAATAGCATTGCGCAAAATATATTCCAATCTTGGCCCCCAGGAATCAGCCCAAAGTTTTTGAAAAACACCGATTAAACCAGAAGCAACTAAATGCCGCAAATGAGGCTCAACTTGCTCTACTACATTAAAAGCAATTGGGTATTCAATATCCGCTGGATTAAAATAGATTACATCATTAACACGGCTAGACGGAATGAATTCAATAATTTTTTCCGCCAAATCGCCATGCGGGTCAACCACTGCCACGCCATACCCCGCCCTGATATCATTGATTATTATATTTTCCAAGACAGTTGACTTGCCCATGCCAGTCTTGCCAATTAAATACATATGACGACGCCGGTCATCTGTCTTGATGCCGAATTTGCGGAAATTATTCCGGTAATTAGTTTCGGCAAAAACTGTAATTTCTTCGTTGGCCATAAGATACTATTAATTATGTCAAATTTTCAAAACTATTATTCTATAGTCCTATAGTTTGTCATGCCCCGCATTTGCGGGGCATCCAGAAATACGGATTATTTTCTTGGTAATCTAAGTATAAACGTAATAATATTTTTCCTTCTACGTATTTTTTCTGGATTGCGGCTCGGAGGCCGCAATGACAATACAAAATTCAAAAATTAAACCAACGGCAGATTGTCAGGCGGCAAGCCCTTGACGACCGTTGCCTGCGGTAAGACTTTTTTATTTGTCCTGTCTTGAGTAACCTCCTCAAGAAAAATATCATTAACTCCAGCATTGCCTTTTTCTTTCATCAGCAGATCTTCTGCTGCAGTTTCCTTGATGGTCGGCAAGCTGGCTGGCGGCTCCACCTTGCGTCCGGGAGCTTTTTGAATTAAAGGCGCTTTAGCCACGCTTTCTATCGGAAAATGCCAAATAGTGGCTAATTCCTCTACATTTAAAACCATTGGTGTTCTGCCAGCCGTGTCATCACGATTTTTATAGGCGTTCATAATTTTTCTTTTTCGGACATTCATTCTGTAATCATAAAAAATTGGATAATTTATTTTGGTAGCCGTACCATGAAACCCTACATCTGGCTTAAAAGCATTTAAATCACTGGCTTGAAATTGCTTCATAAAACCGACAAAACCATTAGCCGCTTTTGCTCTGTTAATAATTTCTTTTTTGGCTAAATAAATAACCTAATTTTCACGCCGAAACAAAGCTTGCCTACTTTTTCTTGAATCGCTTCAACCTGCTTTTTCTGCCGCGGCTTTAAATTCATCATTCTAAATTGAACTTCTTTTTCTTCTTTTTTCTTTTCTTCAATATCGCCCCAGAGCCGATAAACAAACTCGCTGAAATTGCCGATCCCTTCAACTAAAGCATCGCCCATTTTATCAACAATATTTTTTTTACTTTCAACTTTTTCGCCAATAATTTTATTAATAACATCATCGCCGATATCAGACCATTTGGGATGAAGGGGAATTAAAATTATCTGATACCAAATCTGCTCGCCCTTTTTCAAGCTGCTCATTAAATCCATTAATGCCGCCATAGAATCTTTATATTGCACTTCTGGCGCGCCAAAAGTATGTTCAAAATCTTGATAAGTTCTAATCGGCAAAGCATTATCCTTTTCCAAAATAAATTCTCCTCCCCAGATATCATACTGCTCATCAGGAAATTTGGTCGGGTAAGGAGTCG
>Ga0100398_1002559_pt1 | contig 15179 bp, 11 predicted proteins | sample CryGeymeta201522_FD_81568 | JGI IMG/M metagenome (GOLD analysis project Ga0100398, IMG submission 81568) | Groundwater microbial communities from Crystal Geyser aquifers in Utah, USA - Crystal Geyser metaG 2015-22 | ecosystem: Environmental > Aquatic > Deep subsurface > Groundwater | place: USA... | reverse complement strand
TTAATCCAGAATGATGGGAAGCCAAGCATAACGATATTACTTGCTTAACAAATGATGATTCATTTCCGTCATTAATTAGATTTTTCAATAATAATTGAGCCCCAGCAGTTGAATGATCAACTTTCCCTTTTTTCCCAACAGAATCAGCATAATCATCTTCGTCAGGATTGATAATACCAACGGCCGATTTAATATATTGTTGAAACTCCTGACTAGCTTTTCCTATATCATGCAATAATCCTATAAGTTCACCCTGTTTTCTTAATTCTATTTGAGAAGCAAATTCACCTGTTATTTTTGATACTTCTTCAAGATGATCCCGTAATTTCTGTATTTCTCCATCTTTCCCACGTCGATGGGCAACAAATTCAGTTGGGTCATTCTTAAATTTACTATTTCTCATACTCATCTTTGCCGAAGTCCTCAGCAATGACTGCAGTATCGAGCAGGTGATCTTTGAGTAGGTGTTTCTTGCCTTTATCATTTTCTGAATGAGCATAATATTCCATGTCAATCCACGCGCCCCGCACGGGGCGCGCTAATTGTCGAATTGCAAGAATGCCCCCGTAGCCGTATCTGCATCCCTATCTCAAGCCCACTGGTAGAGCCGGAAGGCAGTTCTAATACATGAGCGGCATCGGCAATAGCAAATCCGGTCCACGGCTTCAAATTCATGAAAACTTGTTTTACTCGAAAGTCTCTATCTAAAAAAATTGCGTCGATGGGAAATCTCATGAAGCACATGTGAATCGAAGATACTTCCAGCAATAAAAGTCCTTCTCCATGCTCTAACTTTTTTCTGAACATTAATCCTTTGAGCTTTAAAAAAAATGTTTCGGCAATCTCTATTCTATCCCACAAAACTCGATCTTTTTCGTCAGTGATAATAACATATTTCGAATTTGTAAATTCGGTATGCATCAAACTTTACATCGACTTCCAAACCTTGAGGCCAATCGGACCTAAAGTGACAATAAAAATTGTTGGAAAGATAAAAAATATCATAGGGAAGAGCATTTTGATCGGAAGTTTCTGAGCCATCTCTTCGATCATCTGCCTACGCTTTGTGCGCAGTTGATCAGACTGAATTCTCAAAATCTGTCCGATGGAGACGCCAAGAGTATCCGCTTGAATGACTGCTGAAATCAATGTATCGAGTTCCGGCACCTGCGCTCGAGCCGTCAATGCCTTTAGTGCGTCTTTGCGAACCGAGCCTATTTTTACTTCCTGAAGCATCCTGTCGAATTCCTCAGTCAACGGATTCTTCATCCTCTCGATAACTTTCTGTATTGCTTGATCGAATCCAAGTCCGGCCTCAACTGAAACAGTCAATAAATCCAACAAGTCAGGCAAAGACTTTCGCATTGCCTTCTGCCGAGTCGTCACTTTCTTGGTCAGCCAAAACTGCGGAATCACAAATGAAAATCCTGCGCCAATTACAAGCAGTAGCATTACAAACTGTAGAGGAATTAAACCGATCAACGCAAGGAAAGCAAAGAGAGTAACGGATATCATTGCGGAAAGCATCTGCAGAGCTCTAAACTGACCCGAGGTCAAGTTTCCAGGATTGCCCGCGCGAATAAGCAGTTCTCCGATTTTGTCTACCTTCTTCCCTTTTTTCCCCTTCTGCATCTTCTTGGCAAAATTATCGAGCACGGGCTGAATTACTCTCTCGAAAAATGATTTATCGAGCTGTTCTTGATCAAAAGAGGCGAGTGATTGTCCGCGCTGTCTTTGTTTAGACTGTTCAAGCAGTTCAAACAGCCGCTCTCTGGCAATATTTCGCTTTGAGCCCTTAACAAACCATATAGCGATGCCGACACCGATAAGCATCAAAATAATTATGATGATTACAATTGTTCCAAGCATCTCACATCTCCACGTTCAGCATATTTTTTATGACAAAAGCTCCAAGCCCCTGCATGAAAAGTCCGATGCCAATTAAAATCCAACCGACCTTTTCTTGAAACAACATTCCCATCACGTCCGGATTTAGAAAATACATTATGGCGAAAAGTCCTGTCGGAAGCGCAGTAATCACAATTCCGCCCATCTTTCCTTGAGCTGTCAAAGCTTTAATTGTGCCTATAAGTTTTAATCTCTCACGAATCGTTGCAGATATATTTTCAAGAACTTCAGCGAGATTACCTCCGATCTGTCTCTGAATCAAAACAACAGTAACCGTTAGGTTGAAATCTTCTGACTCTATTCTCTTGCCCAACGCTTCAAGCGCGTCATCTAAAGGCATACCCAGAGAATTTTCTCTTATGAGCCTTTGAAACTCTTCTTTTGTTGGTGAAGGCGCTTCGCGCGATACCATCTCGATTGCCTGAAGAAAAGAGTATCCAGCTTTCAGAGAATTCGAAATTAGTCCGAGAGTATCGACAAGCTGGCCTTGAAAAGCTTTTTGTCTAGAAGACTTTTTGAATCCGAGAACTAAATTTGGAAACTGAAAACCAATAAAGCCCAACGGAATTCCGACAATCAAAGGATTGTTCCACATAATCTTTCCTATAGCCATTCCCAAGAAGAAACAGAAGACTCCGATAATCATCATCAAAGTCAGAAATTCGCTAGCGCGCCATTGCATTCCGGCGGCAGAGAGTTTCACTGCCAATTTCTGCCTGTAACCTTCAAAGACAACGACCTTTTCGATTATCTTGGAAACGTTAGTTAGAGCGCTCTTTTTTTTAATTCCGAGAGTCGCCTCTTCAGCCTCAAGCTTTTCAAGTTTTTGGAAATAATCTCTGTCAATATAAGGAGCGAGCGTCTTCTCAAGTTTATTCGTTCCATCATCACGAGTTTTAACTCGTTTAACAAGCAATATTACAACAGCAATACAAATTAGTAGAAATGCACCTACAACTAGTTGAAGCATTATTTTCCCGCACTCATTTTAATGTCCCGCTCTAATATGAGAGAAATCAATCTTTGCATTCTCTTTCGACAGTTTTTCGACAAGAGAAGGAGCGCGCTTGATTTCATCCTGCAGATTTTTATTTATCCATTCCACAGATTCCGCCTTTGTAAAACCAAAAATAGTAAGAGGAATTATTATTCCATTCTTCAAATATAGTTTGTAAAAAGTCGGAACGAATCTGCACGGTTCAAACTTACCGATTATCTTTCCTTCTTCAGAAAGCTCTGTCTGATTGTATTTAAAAATATCGGCTAGTTGAACCTCTTGCCCGTCAAAACCTGTGCATTGAGAAATATACGTAATTTTACGTGAACCGTCAGAGAGTCTCGACTGCTGAACAATCACATGGATTGCGGACGCAATCTGTTCGCGTATAGCTCTCGATGGAAGATCAACTCCGGACATAAGAACCATTGTCTCTATGCGTCGAACAGCATCAGGCGGGGTATTTGCATGGAGCGTAGTCAGAGATCCGTCGTGACCTGTATTCATCGCTTGAAGCATGTCTAGAGTTTCACCGCCGCGGCATTCGCCAACAATGACCCTGTCAGGTCTCATGCGTAAAGTATTTCTGATTAAATCCCGCATTGTGACTGCGCCTTTGCCTTCAACATTTGCCGCCTTAGTCTCAAGTCTGATCCAATGCGGCTGAAGGATTTGTATCTCGGCCGCATCCTCAACAGTGCAAATTCTTTCTCCTTCATCTATGAAAGATGAAAGAGCATTAAGCAGTGTTGTCTTTCCAGAACCTGTTCCTCCGGATACAACAACATTTCTTGCAATTGTCACTGTTGCCTTCAAAAAATCCCCAAATGTTTCAGTAAGCGCGCCAAACCTTATCAAATCGGGAATCCTCAATGGATTCTTTTGAAACTTACGTATTGTAATAGTCGAGCCATTGAGTGCTAAAGGCGGTATGACAGCATTAACACGAGAGCCGTCCTTCAAACGCGCATCTACATACGGCATTGATTCATCACATCGCCTTCCAAGCGGCGCAATAATTTTGCTTATGCACGTACGGACTGATTCTTCACTTGGAAATGTAATGTCTGCTAAAATAATTTTTCCCTTTTTTTCGACATAAATCTGATTAGGACCATTCACCATTATTTCCGAAATATCTTCATCCTCTACTAAAGGCTGAATTACACCCAGTCCGAGAATATCATCCAGCAGTTCCTTAATTACATCTTCATGTTCTTTTTTAGTGAGAGAAACTCCGATTTCCGAACCTATGATTGCAATATTTTCTTCGATTCTAGCTCTGAGCAATGTTCGCTTAAGATCAGGATCAGGCTGATTTAAAATGCTCGAATCTATTTCAGCAATTAGTTTATCTTGAACTCTTTTTTTTAGAGAATCGCGCGGAGAAAGAGTTTCCGGCGTTGACGCGCGGGCAGTCTTGTCTTTCTGCGCAGTCTTCTTCATCGATTCAAGACGTTCTAAAAGCGACATACTCCTCCAATCTACCTCACTTCAATTTGTAACGCAGGCTAAAGCCTGCGGCTACCATTCGAATGTAATTCCTCTCACGACTTACATTCTATGAAGAAATATTACATATAAAGAACAATTAAGTCAAAAATCCAATTGCTTCTGTATTGAAAATTAAAAATTCTTCTGAGACAAAAAAATTACTTCTTCTTCCCAAAGAAACCGCCGGATTTTTTTGCAGGCTTTGACGCAGTCATCGCATCAGGATTGATATCGTCTGCGGCAATTAACTTAACTATTTCATTTATTGCCGCAGACGCCTTCGAATCAGGCGATCTGATATAAAATGGTTCGCCCTCATTGACTGCCGGCATAATGACTATGCCTTCTGACGGAATAGTTGCGGCTATTTCGGAATCAAGAGCCTTCTCAATATCAGCTTTCTTAAACGAAGTATCCGACGCTTCTCTGTTCATTATGATCTTGACCTTTTCATCCGTATAGCCGAATGTCTGCATTATTTCGAGCATAAGTTTTCCGTCTTTTATTGTTGGAAGTTCCATTGTCAAAAGTAAAAAGATAAAGTCCGAGAGTTCAAGAGCTGTCAAAACTGAATCGGTCAAAAACGCGGGTGTGTCGATAACAATATAGTGAAACTTCTCTTTCAACTTCTTTACAATAGCATCAATATGCGTACCCTTCACAAGATCGGCTTCATCAGGTCTAACCGGAGCCGTAAGCACGACTACTCCGCTGTCTTCATGCGTTAGCAAATGGTTTGCTAAAACCTCATCGTCGCATACTCCAGTATCGGCAATCTCTCGAGCAAGACCTGCAATGGTATTCTTAGGTTGAAGATGCATCATGATCGCAACATCTCCAAATTGAAGATCCAAATCCACTAGGCAGACTTTTTTCCCAGTAAGTTTTTTGATCGCACATGCGAGATTTGTTGCTAATAGAGTTCTTCCCACTCCGCCCTTTGTAGAAAAAATTGCAACTGTCTTTGATGCGACTACCTCTTCTTCTCTCGCACCTAGAAGCTTCGCCATCGCCTCTTTCTTCTTTTCGCTTATGTTGGCAACAAGTTTGACAATCTCTATTAAATCGCCAGGATCATAAGGCTTTGGAATAACCTGACGCGCTCCGGCAAGCATTGCTTTACGCATGAACAAGCCGTCCGTTCCTTCTTCTGAAATGATAATGATATCCGAAGCAGGAGCTGATACTGATATTAGCTCCGCGGCGGCAAGCCCATCGGAATTTTCTCCGGCTAACTTCGAATCAATAACAACAATCGAGGGATTTAAATCTTTGATTAATTTCAATCCTTCTTCGGCATTATCCGACTCGCCGACAACTTCCATGTTCTGTTCAACAAGAAAAGCCTTCTTAAGCCGAACACGTTCCTCCATCTCACCTGAAAGGAGAACAATTCGAATACCAGCCATTTTATCGAGTTAAACCTGCCGAGGGCGCTGTTTGCAATTCAATGTTAGTTTGAGGATTTTGAATCTGAGGCCGCGGCGCGGATAAAACCTGATCCAAAGAGCTAATGGTTCCGTCAGGCGGGGCGATGCGGGCCGTAAGAAAGATTAGAAGATCAACATCTGTTCCAACCTTTGATTGCGACTTAAATAAATTCCCAAGAATAGGAATATTTCCGAGGAACGGAACTTTCTGTTCAGTCCTAGTTGAGTCGCGTGAAGAAAGTCCTCCGATAACAAGCGGAGTGCCGGTTCTCACCATAACACGCGATTTGGAATTTCTTTCGCTCGTTTCATTTATGATTATTACATTCGATCCTACTCCGTAATTATGCGTTCTTACAACTCTGGAAACTGTTGCGTCAATATCCAGCGAAATGACTCCGTCTTGCCCAATCGTAGGATTGACCTTTAGTTCGATTCCCACATCCTTCGGACTGGTCGTAGTTGAAAATGTCGTCAAACCCGTAAGAGGATCTATCGTCTGAACTGTTGTCACATCGTAAACAGTCTCAATCGATTTCAATGAGGCATTTTGATTATTAAGTGTGACGATTCTCGGAGAAGATAACACTTCAGCATCTCCGCGAGATTCGAGAGCAGAAACCATTACATCGACATTTGCATATCTCAATCCGCCGAATGAGAAACCATTTCCGCCAAACATTCCCAAAAGCATTCCTGCATCTCCGCCGAGCGAAATTGTCTGATTTGTGCCGCCGGAACCGGTAGTTCCGGTGACTACTCCAGCCGCAGGTTGAGTCTGAGCATCAGTTCTCGATGAAGAACCGCCGAATCCTACAAACGGCTTGTTGCCTCCGTCAGCCTGAGTCGAAAGTCCCCATTCAACTCCGAGCTGTTTTGCCGCCTGACGATTCATCTCAACAAACTTAGCTTCAATCAATACCTGAGGAACTTCCTGCTGATCCATCGCTTTCGAGAAACGTTCTATCTCGATAAATTTGTCATTAGTTGCGCGAACGATAAGCCGATTTGAAACAGTATCCGCTGTAAGACCGACTTCAGACATGTTTGAAAAACTAGAAAGAATCAGTGAAACCATGTCAGATGCTCTGCGCGAACGAAGAGCAATAATTCTCGGCGTGCCCTCTCCGATCGATGTCACCTTCGAAGCAATTCCATCGCTGAAAGTGACTTCATAATCCGAATATACGTAAATCTTTTCGTTGGGAAGAGTGCCAGGTTTTATATTGAACGGAGCCTGCCCGACCACACGCGCTACGTCGCGTTCGGTCATTCCGGTCATCACTACTCCTCTGCGAATAACAGTCTGCTGTTCTTCCGGAGTAAGCAGTTGGAAATCTACTCCGTCAGTCGAAGGCACAGAGACGGATATTCCCAGTCTCTGCATTTCTGAACCCGCAAGACCGTTCATGCTCTCAAGTCTATCGTTCCAATATAATGCTTCGCCAAAATCATAGTTCACTACTGTGATTCCATCTTCTCTTCGAGTTATTCTTTTTGGAGTCTGTCCAAGTATCGATTCAACATCTGATCTCAATAAATACCTGATCAGTTTCTTTTCACTCTTCGCATTCCTTACCGCATCGCCTGCAGGATACATTCTCTCTTCTGAGAGAATATCTTCATTCAACAAAACTGCTCGGTCTCCTAACTCATACAGCCAGCCGATACTGCCATTCGAGAGTTCAACTCGCCTTCCAGCATCGAGTTTGACTCCCCTCGCAGCCTCAATCTGCTGTTTCGTCATTCCGGGAAGAAGAATTCCCTGAGCAACAGCCGAATTCAAATCTTTCCCGATAATGTCAGGTATCATTCCTTCTAAAATATTTTTTATAATCGAAACTTGTTCAGGCACTCCGGTCACAGTTAAAGTCGCTCCGCTTAAATTCATACTCAACGGCGACGCAAAAGGAATCACAGGCAAAGTAGAAATCGATCTATTAATTTCGTCCGCTACATTTTTTCTTCTAGCTTCACTTACAGAATTATTAAATCGCGCCATCAAGAAACCGACTTCACGAGCAGGAATAACCTGCCATACCCTTGCTATTCCATCCCACTGTCTGCCTTCCGGTATCGTGTATTTCGTCTCTTGAATAGCAATCGGAGCCTGAGTCATCGGTCTATCCCAGAGAATGACCAAACCGTCAACAATCGAAATCGTCGCAGTATCGCTTACTATTGCGAAAAGTCCGTCTGTAGTATATCCGGTGGTAAAACCAATGCTTGTCCCCCAAGCCTTCGAAAGTAGTGATAAGTTCTTCTCTAAGTCTGCGCCTGATATGTACTGAAGTCGATAAGCTCTCATTACCAATGTTTGACCGGTTGCAGAAACAGTCGTACCCAAATCTATTTTTTGAGGCGTAATGCTGCTTGGAATCAAAGGATGGTTTGATGAAACACTTTCGACAATTCCATCTCTGGTAATAACTCGCATCGTCGGATAAGCATATTCTCGAACTATTATTTTATTTTCTTCCTTCACGATCGGAGAAACCGGAGGCTGACCCAAAATAGAAAATACCTGCGAATCAGTCATGCCGGCCATAATCAATGAATTTTCTTTTGCTGTCTGAATAAGCTCTTCGGATATGCTATTAAGTTTATCAGCTTCAATAACAATTCCGTTCATTACTCCGACAATTACATCTTCAAGATTGTAATAATCAATCACACCCGAGGTCGAAGCATCGGAACGATAAGGCGGAGGAAGTTCGCCGCGCGAGTGCTTCAAATCGTCGAGAGTCATTCCGACGACGACAAGATTTCTTTTCACTGCATCATCGATAACTTCTCTTGAAACACCAGCCGCTGCGGTCATAGCGCCTACGAATTGAAGAGCTTCAACTTTAATTTCATATTTCAATCCCAAAGATTCGCATGTAATTCTGCATTCAGCTTTGGTGCGGTCGACATTATTGGAAGCGCCGCGGAATATTATTCTATTTGGTTCAACATCTATGCGGTCTACGCCGTACGGATAAGATGCAGATTCGTCATTCTCTATAACTACTACTCTGTAAACGTAGCGTCTGTCGCCGGACCACACAAAAACATTCGAAGTCGCAAAATTAAGTTTTCCATCCGGCTTCGATACCGAAGAAGAGCCTTGAATAAGAACTTCAGTCGGAGAGACAACACTGGCGGAAACCGCTCGAGGATCTCCAACAGCAACCTTCGTAAGATTTGGAACGGTTATGACAAAAGAATTATTTGCGGCTACGTAAACATCCGGAACATTTTGAGAAGGCCTTACAGACTGAGCAAAAATCGGGGCTCCGGCAAGAATTAAAAGAAGTAAAATTGCTGAATAATAACGTCTCATTGTCCTACTCCAGTCTGAGGAGCCAACTGAGAGCCTTCTAATTTATTCAATCCCATTCTCTCATCGTCAGGTCTTCCAAATCTCGCTACTCCGCCGTATTTTGTTCCATGATAAATTTCTATTGCTCTTGGATCTGCTATTATGTCTTTCCCAATTAACGTATTGTCTAAAACTCCGGCAGTATTCTCTTGAGCGCTGTTCATCGGAGATTTCAATGCAAGAACAAGTCGAGCGCCCAACGCTCCACCGCTTAAATAATTCTCAGCCCAGATAAGCCGCTCGGCTTCATGAGGAAAAACAGAAAGGGTCAAACCGGTCGGAATACTTTCGGGCGATGTGTCGGCTTCCGATTTCGGAATAAATCTCGGACCGATCGCAATCACTCGGGCATTCTGCACAATAATGCGAGTATAATCTATCGGAGAGCCTTCACGGCGTTGAACTCTGAAATGACCGATTACATCAACAATATCTCCCAACTGAATAAGACCGTTGACTGCCGCAAGCTCATCATACTTCAAAGAAATTGCGCGTTTATATTGAGGAACGAGAAAAGCAAGTTTTGGCTGTCCACCAAATATCATCGCGTCAACCACAAAATCTCCCGTCTTTATATCGACAGTTGAAATGTGTCCTACAACCCTCGCGCGGTCCAGATCTAAAACCGTTGCGTCGGGCGCTTCTCCCTTTGCCGCAACCTCTTTTACATCCAGCATATTTTCGGTAATCAATATGTTTGCTGAAATATCCTGCTTGGCAAATAAAACATTCTTATGCGAGCCTGGAAACCGTTTTGAATCCTTAGGATCAGTTCCTTGAGCTAATTCATCAACATCGGTATAACCGTCACTGTCAGAATCCAACTTCTGAGCGGCAAGCGCGGGATCTTCAACGGGCTGAGTAGAACGAAATATGAAAAAATACGCGCCAATTGCCGACAGAAACAATACTCCGACAACTGCTCCAATAATAATCAACAATTTTGGATTCAAGGTTTTATCCCCTTCATAAAATAAAAGTTATTCATTCTTATCGGCAAATATAATTCAATCATTCTGAATGATACACCTTTTTTTTCAATTTATTACCGCTCTCGGTGTTCCCCCGCGCCTCAATCCAAAATCATGTTCTTTGGAAAGCAATACCTTCGGATCGCCTTCCACCTGCGACTGAATGAAACGCGCGCGTAAATTTCCTTCCGAATCCGTTCCTATAATCTCAAGAGCTCCAAACCCCAAAATCTCCGGTTCTAGCTCTCCACGCCTAGATAAAATAACCGCAATCGTTCTGTCATGCAATGCAATTTTTTCGAAAGAAGCAATTTCTTTCAGAACGGGTTTATCTCCAACCTTAAGCATTGCCTTACCTGAAATATCGAAAGCTCGATTAGATTTGTCTCTGCCTCTTTCTATAGTTATATCTCTGTCAAAAGAAACCGGTGCTTCCGGTACTATTCCAAATAGAACCTGATCCGCCGAAACTTCATCGCACGGCGCCGCACCGTCAACCTCTATTCTTGCCTCTTTCTCTGCTTTGAAGCGTATCTTTGAAAAACCTATGATCCATGAAAAGAAAGAAGGAACGTCGGAATAAATCGAAATTTTAAGAGCATAACCGTCGGGCGTAACGGTTACACTGCCAGGATCCGAATTAATCTTCATTGACTCCAAAGCACTCAAACCGGCCTGAACAGCTTCGTGTGGTCTGTAAGGAAGATACATTGCCGCCTCTTCTACAGCTTTTTTTACTTTTAGTTCTATATCGTTTTTAGCTCGGCTGGCTCGCCAAAAATCCAAGCTCAGCCCGAAAAGAATTAATAAAAGTATAAGTACCCCGACAATCCGTGAGGTCTTCGCTTTTTTCAATGCTCACTCCTTTGCTCTTCAACAACATAATCAACCGCTCCATCTCCGTATGCACGGCTATATCTATATTAAAAACAATTGCCGCATAAAAATCAATATCTCAATAAATTAACTTTTTGAACATTTCTGCTCATTCCCTCTTAAAAATCATAAATTCATCGTCCTCATATATCTTTCTTCCAAATAATTCATCTTCAATTATTGCTTTGTCTCTCTTCAATTTATCTTCTCCAATTCTCAAGTAGATGTCTTTATGCAGAATAAAATAGGTTAATCTCAACCGCTGTAATTCGCGCTCAGCATCTGAATGCGTCAATTCGTTTTTTGTAATCTCAGACAGTTGCGAAACGATCTTCGAGTTCAATAAAAAAAGAAAATTACTTTTAGTCAGAGCAGTATGCGAAAGCGTCCCTGTCAAAGTTCTCTTGTTGTAGAGCGTTTGAAGCCAGCCGTGGTCAGTTGCGGGATCTACTGATTTCCACCATTCGGCAGGTTCTTCGGATATTTGCAAAGGCAAATCGATTACAGAGCAGTCGCGGGAGTCAGACGCAAGTATTCTGCACCAAGCAGGAGTTCGAGGTTGAACCAAATCTAAAGGTTTATTCCAAAATTCTAATATTAAAACCAATGCAGAAATAAAAATTACTATGCGTTTATATTTTAAATTGCTTCTCAATAATTCCGAGATTCCATGCGCCGCAGACAAAGAAATAAAAATCATAGCAATGCTCAAGTATCGTGCAGGAACTCTGGCTTCACCTATGCCCGGCAATATCTGCAATGCAAGTTGAGGCAACGGCACCGGAAACCCAAAACATTTCACCAATCCTCCTACGTGAAGAAACGGTCCCAGCGCCAAAATAACAAAGATCGAACTCATAGCGAAAACAAAAATAAATAGTTTATCTCTTTTTTTTACGAGCCCATAAATCGAAAGCAATATGACACTGATTCCTAAATAGCCTATCTTTTCTCCTGCAGTAAATGAGAGATAAATTTTCTCAAGGAAATAGTTATCTGCTACAAAAGGATTATTGAGGCTTGGAGTAATAAGCATTAAAAGATCGAGAGACTGAGCAGACTTCACCCACATAGGCACGATGAAACGTCCTTGCTCACCGGCGAGTTCAAGCATTTTCCATACGAAAGGTCCGCATAAAAGAGAAGAAGCCGCGGCAAAAATAATCCATACTCGAACCGTTTTTTTTCTTTCATCCTTTACGAAAAAGAAGTCGTAAAAGAAAAAACATAAAACCATTACCGAGGAAAAAACTCCGTAATAAATGTTCGTATAAAAAACCGCCGAAAAAGAAATTGCGGCAAGAATCGAGATTGAAATCGTCTTTTTTTCGATAAGAAGAAAAAGAGTAAAAGCCAAAAGAGCCGGCCATTGAGTCGAAAGATGTTCAAGCTGATCGATATGAGAAAACCTAAACGGAGAAAAGGCATATATGTATCCGGCAAAGAGTCCGGCGATAGAGCTTCCAGTCAGTCTATAAGCGAGCAGAAACGCAAAATAGCCGGACAGGATGAAAGAGGAAACAAAAATGAAATTGAATGCGAAAGCCGGAGTAGACAGAGTTTGAACTGCAAATCCGACAAGAGAATTTAAAGGAGTTGCCGCATGAAAGTAAAGAGAAACTCCAACAGGATAGAATACGTAGTCGCAAAAAAACGGCGAGATGTGAAGTTCAAAGAGTGCCTTTCCTGTCCACCAAAAGTTCCAGAGAAAAAGCCATGAGTCATGACCTGCAGGCAGGCACTCAAATATATGAAAGGAAAGTGGAAAGAGCCAGAACGACGATATCAAAGAGAAAAGCGCCAGAGCTCCGACATGTTTTTCAATTCTCTTGTATGAAAAATTAATCATCTAACACCAAGTTCATACTTCAACCATTTCCCTTTAATTTCGAAATAAATAAATCCAAGATAAGCGGTTAGCAATAATAGCCACGGATAATACTCGCTGACTATATCGAAATAATTCTTCACTTCTGAGAAAAAGAAAATGCGGACAGGAAGAATCAAAAGAATAATTCCAAATAACTTTATTCTTCGATCACTAATGTTTGAAATTATAAAATAAATCGGGCCGATTAAAAGCATATAGCTGTAGTCTTTGAATCGTGGATGAATTAATGCATAAGAGAGCAGAGAAAAGCAAATCAGTTTTATCCGATCTTTTTTTATTCTGTTTGAAAAGTAAATCCATGTTCCAGAAACAGCCACCACAATTAAAATAAAAAAAGAATTAGGATAGAATAAATCTGTAATGGAATTTATCTTGAATAAATCCCTGATGAGCGGAAGTGTAGCAGGGCAATATGCTCCGCGTTCATCAACAATTGCCTGCGCATTGGAAATAAACCCTGTAATATAATCCATAGAAATTAGGATTGGTGAAGCCAATAAAACGAAGAACGAAAATGCCGCCAAAGCTCCCCAGCGCCATGCTCTGCGTTCATCAGCAAAGATGAGCATGCAAAGAAAAATAATAGGTGAAAGTTTAATCATAGCGGCGCAAACAATCAGCAAAGAGAAGAGACGATATTTTCCGGCATTAAACGCCAGTAAGCCGGAGGTTATAAGAAGAGTCTCAAAAAGAGAAATGTTTCCTGAACGGAGATCAAGTATCAGTGCGGCATTGAATCCAAAGAGAACTGCAAACGGAAAGAATACCTCCTTTTTTAATTTTGGAAACAATTTGAGCCACATTAGAATCAAGAGTAAAAGCGCTATCAATTTGCATAATTGGAAGACCAGCATCGCATGTGAGATGGAAAGAACTGCCAGCAAACGGTAAAAGTTTAGAACTAGATAATGATAAGCGCATGGAAAGTATTCCGCAAATGTTGTGAACCGTGATAGTTCAGTGCTGTCATAAGGATTTACTCCGCTATTTAATGCAAGACCGGCAGAGTAATAAAGACGAAAATCCCAAAGAAATAAATCAGAGCGATGAAGATAAAAAAAAGAAAGAATAAAAATTGAAATAATAACAACCAGCCACGAAATTAAATGAAGCAATAAAATTTTTTTCATATTATTTTTTTGTTCCGGCATCTATATTCTGAAAAAGATTACACTATTTATTCACCTGTGGAAAAAAATATTTTTTTCTTGACATCAAATTTTTATTTACTAATATGAAATGCTCCGATGCGTAGGATAACCCAGCATAAGCGCATCTGGATTGGTTCCGTCCATCATGGGTATCGAGGCCGTAAAAGGTTTTCGGTTGCGATGGAACGGACTTTCTGGATCCCCATCTTTGGGGCAGCGCTGTTTCTAACGCCGATAGTCGGCACTGCATTTGCTTCCTCATTTCCTTCTATACAGCCTATGCCTCTCACATCAAATGAAGCATTTGCCGCAGTTTCTCCAATACCTTTGAAACTTGAATCGATTGAAACTAAGTCTCATACGGTTTCGCAAAATTCACTACCTTCAGAAAGAAATGTTTCTATTTCCGGACGTGAGCAAAACATTGCTGCTAGAATTGAAGTGGTATCATCGGAATCAAATGAAAAGGTATCCGAAAATCAAAATGAGGATATCGGTTCTTATAGTTTTCAGCAAAATGAAAGTTGGCGCGCTCGAGTTGTAAGTCATGCGATGGCATATTTAGGCACTCGTTACTCTTGGGGCGGTACTTCTCCAAACGGTTTTGATTGCTCCGGACTTGTCCAATATGTTTTTGAAGATATTGGTATCTCGCTTCCGAGAACTGCCAGAGAAATGTATTACTTTGTTCGACATGTATCCCGCAATGAACTAAAACCGGGGGATCTCGTTTTTTTCAGGAATCCTGATCATATTGGAATATTTATTGGAAACGGAGAATTCATTCACGCATCGAGCGGAAAAAATCAGGTGACTATATCCTCACTTGTTTCAGAAAATTTTTATCGTCAAAGAGTTATAGGATACGGAACAACAGCTAATTAATATTTTCATTGTCTCTTGAGGCACAGGCGCCCCGCGTCAATGGACGCCTCGCGTCAATAGATGTCTCGCGTCAATGGACGCCTCGCCTGTGCAAGCGACTCGGATGAGATACAATATTCCTCTCTCCCGTGGAACGTGTGAAATAATTGGAAAATGAAAATTGGAAAAATAAAATTTTCAATTTGCACTTTTCAATTTGCAATTTCAAATAT
>Ga0100398_1002544_pt1 | contig 15236 bp, 8 predicted proteins | sample CryGeymeta201522_FD_81568 | JGI IMG/M metagenome (GOLD analysis project Ga0100398, IMG submission 81568) | Groundwater microbial communities from Crystal Geyser aquifers in Utah, USA - Crystal Geyser metaG 2015-22 | ecosystem: Environmental > Aquatic > Deep subsurface > Groundwater | place: USA... | reverse complement strand
GAAGGATGCGAAGAACGGAAGTTCAAGGGCCTCATCCTGCACACGGTTTCCGGTGGTATGCCTGCAGCGGCGTCACATCCCAGGGCTCCTTCCGGAGGGCGTCGATCGCCTCCGCCGTCGCCCGGGCGCCGGAAATCGTCGTTGTATAGAGAACGTTATAGAGGAGCGCGCCCCGCCGGATGTGGTAAGCGTCCCGCGAGGAGCGCCGGCCCAGGCTCACATTGATGACCAGTTGGATGTCGCCGTTCTTGATGTGATCGACCACGTTGGGACGTCCTTCGCTGACCTTGAGGATCGTCTCGACCGGGACCCCGTGCTCCCGAAGCCTTGCTGCCGTGCCGCCCGTGGCGGCAATCCGGAACCCCATCCGGGCGAAAACTTCGGCCACGGGAACGATCCGCTCCTTGTAATGATCGTGAACACTGAGGAAGACCCTCCCCGAGAGCGGCATCTTGAAGCCGGCGGCCATCTGCGATTTCGCGAAGGCGAGGCCAAAGGAATGGTCGATCCCCATCACCTCGCCCGTCGATTTCATCTCGGGACCAAGCAGAATATCGACATTGGGGAATCGATTGAAAGGGAAAACCGCCTCCTTGACCGAGATGTGCTTCGGTCGGACGGGCTTCGTGAAGCCTAACTCCTGCAGGGTTTTCCCTAACATGACCTTCGTCGCCAGCTTCGCCAGCGGGACTCCGATCGCCTTGCTGACAAAGGGGATGGTCCGCGAAGCGCGTGGATTAACCTCCAGCACGTAGAGGTCGCCGTCCTTGATCGCGTACTGGATGTTCATGAGGCCCACGACGTGGAGTTCTTCGGCAATTTGCTTCGTCTGCCGTTCGATGGTCTCCAAAAGCTCCGGCGAAAAGGTGATTGTCGGCAGCACGCAGGCGCTGTCCCCGGAATGGATCCCCGCCTCCTCGATATGCTCCATGATCCCGGCGACGACCGTCGTCTTTCCGTCGCTGATCGCATCCACATCCACCTCGATCGCGTCCTCAAGGAACTTGTCGATCAGGATGGGGTGGCCGGGGGAGACCTCAAGCGCCCGGACCATGAACTGCCGGAGACTCTCCGTATCGTAAATGATCTCCATCGAACGCCCGCCGAGGACATAGGAAGGCCGGACCAGGACCGGGTAGCCGATCCGCTCGGCTACCCTGATCGCCTCATCGGCGTCCATCGCCGTGTCGTTGTCGGGCTGAAGGAGATTGAGACGGTTCACGATCTCCTGAAAACGCTTCCGGTCCTCGGCGCGGTCGATCGCGTCGGGGGAGGTCCCAAGAATCGGCGCCCCCGCCGCCTCCAGACCGCGGGCGAGGTTCAAGGGGGTCTGGCCGCCGAACTGGACGATGACGCCGTCAGGCTTCTCCGCCTTCAGGATGTGGAGAACGTCCTCTAAGGTCACCGGCTCGAAAAAGAGCTTGTCGGAGGTGTCATAGTCGGTGCTGACGGTCTCCGGGTTCGAGTTGACCATGATGCTCTCGCACCCCTCCTCCCGAAGGGCGAAAGAGGCATGGACGCAGCAGTAGTCGAACTCGATCCCCTGGCCGATCCGGTTGGGGCCCCCGCCGAGGATGACCACCTTTGGCTTCGTCGAGGGGCGGATCTCGTCCTCCGTTTCGTACGTCGAGTAGTAGTAAGGGGTATGGGCCTCGAACTCCGCCGCGCAGGTGTCGACAAGCTTATAGACGGGGACGATCCCGGCGGCATAGCGGCGATTGCGGATCTCCTCCTCGGAGAGGTTCCAGAGGCCGCCGAGATAGCAGTCGGAGAATCCCAGTCGCTTTGCCTCATAGAGCAACTCCGTCGAATACGGCGTCTTTTGGATCTCCTCCTCCGCCTCAACCAGCGACCGGATCTGGTTCAGGAACCAGGGATCGATTTGCGTCAACTGCTGGATTTCCTTTATCGTCATCCCGTGGTGAAAGGCCGCAGCGATGTAGAAGAGGCGGAGCGAATTGGGTTTCGTGAGCTTCTGCGCCAGGAATTCATCGGGGCGGGAGACGCCCTCCGGCAGATCGATCATCAGGCCGAAGCGCTTGATCTCCAGCGAACGGATCGCCTTTTGGAGCGCCTCCCGGAAGGTCCGGCCGATCGCCATCGTTTCGCCGACCGACTTCATCGAGGTGGTCAGGAAGTCCTCCGTCTCGGGGAATTTCTCGAAGGTCCAGCGGGGGATCTTCACAACGCAGTAGTCAATCGTCGGCTCGAAGGAGGCCATCGTCTCCCGGGTGATATCGTTCGGAATCTCGTCCAGCGTATATCCGATAGCGAGTTTTGCCGCGATCTTGGCAATCGGAAAGCCGGTCGCCTTGGAGGCGAGGGCGGAGGAACGGGAGACGCGGGGGTTCATCTCGATGACGATCATCTCGCCGGTGTCGGGGTGGATCGCGAACTGGACGTTGGAGCCGCCCGTCTCGACGCCGATCTCCCGCATGATGGCGATCGCCGCGTCCCGCATCCGCTGGTACTCCACGTCGGTAAGGGTCTGGGCCGGCGCGACGGTGATCGACTCGCCCGTGTGGACCCCCATTGGATCGAGGTTCTCGATGGAACAGATGATGACCACGTTGTCGGCCTTGTCTCGCATCACCTCGAGCTCGTACTCCTTCCAGCCGAGAACCGACTGTTCCAGCATGATCTCATGGATCAGGCTGGCGTCGAGGCCCCCCTTGGCGATTTCGGCGAGCTCCTCCCGGTTGTAGGCGACGCCGCTTCCCGTGCCCCCTAACGTGAAGGAGGGGCGGACGATGATCGGGAAGCCGATCTCGGAAGCGACGGCGAAAGCCTCCTCCAGCGACCGGGCAAAGCCGCTTTTGGGAACCTTGAGGCCGATCTTCTCCATCGCCGCCCGGAAGAGCTTCCGATCCTCCGCCTTGCGGATGACCGGAAGCGACGCCCCGATCATCTCGACGCCGTACTTCGTCAACACGCCGGCCTCGGCGACGGAGACCGCGGTGTTCAGCCCCGTCTGGCCCCCGAGCGTCGGCAGCAGGGCGTCCGGACGTTCCTTCGCGATGATCTTCTCCACCGCCTCCGGCGTGATCGGCTCCACGTAAGTCCGGTCCGCCGTTTCGGGGTCGGTCATGATCGTCGCGGGATTGGAGTTGACAAGGACCACCTCATAGCCCTCTTCCTTGAGGGCCTTGCACGCCTGGGTCCCGGAGTAGTCGAACTCGCACGCCTGACTGATGATGATCGGCCCGGAGCCGATGATCAGGATTTTATGGATGTCCGTCCGTTTGGGCATACTTTTCCCTTGCAGCCATCATTCCCACTCGATCGTGCTCGGCGGCTTCGAGCTGATGTCATAGACCACCCGGTTCACCCCGCGGACCTCGTTGATGATCCGGTTGGAGACGCGCCCCAACAGATCTTGGGGCAGCTTCGCCCAGTCCGCCGTCATCGCGTCCTCGCTCGTCACCGCCCGGATGGCGATGACGTGTTCGTAGGTCCGCTGATCCCCCATGATTCCGACGCTCTTGAGGGGAAGGAGAACCGCAAAAGACTGCCAGAGCTTCCGGTAGTAGTTTCCCGCCCGGATCTCCTCCATCAGGACCGCGTCGGCGTTCCGGAGGATGGCGAGCCGTTTTTCGGTCACCTCGCCGATGATCCGCACCGCGAGCCCCGGCCCCGGAAAGGGCTGACGCCAGATCACATCGGCGGACATCCCGAGCTCCTTTCCAAGGAGCCGGACCTCGTCCTTGAAGAGGTGCTTCAGCGGTTCGACGAGCTTCAGTTTCATCTTTTTGGGGAGCCCTCCCACGTTGTGGTGGGACTTGATCACGGCGCTGGGGCCGCCGAACGCCGACCGGGATTCGATGAGATCCGGATAGAGCGTCCCCTGGGCGAGGAATTCGGCGCCCTTGATCTTCTTGGCCTCCCGGTTGAAGACCTCGATGAAGGTCCTGCCGATGATCTTCCGCTTCCGCTCCGGATCCGTCACCCCCTTGAGGCCGTTGACAAACGCCTTCCGCACCCGCGGGAAACGAACGTCCATCCGGAAATTTTTCCTGAAGAGGGCCCGGACCTTCTCCGCCTCGCCCAATCGCAGGAGTCCGTTGTCCACGAAGACGCAGGTCAGCCGGCGGCCGATCGCCTGGTGGAGCAGGACGGCCGCAACGGAAGAGTCAACCCCCCCGGAAAGACCGAGGATCACCCTTTTATCGCCGACCGTCTCCCGGATCTCCGCAATGGCGTCGCGGACGAAGGATTTCATCGTCCAGCTCTTCGCGCAACGGCAGACGCCGAAGAGGAAGTTCTCCAGCATCTTTTTCCCCTCGGCCGTGTGGACCACCTCCGGGTGGAACTGGAGTCCGTAGAGCCGTCGCTTCGCATCCTCGGCCGCCGCCGCCTCGGTGTTCTCTGTCGAAGCGGTGATCCGGAAGCCTTTCGGCAGACGGCCGATCCGGTCGCCGTGGCTCATCCAGCAGCGCGTCTTCTTCTCGACGCCGGCGAGGACGCCGCCCCCCTCCTTCCGGACGTTCAACTCGGCGAAACCGTACTCCCGCTTGTCCGAACGGATCACCTCGCCTCCCAGGGCGTCAACCATGAACTGGAGGCCGTAACAGATCCCTAAGATCGGAATGCCGAGATCGAATATCCCCTTGGCCACCCGCGGCGCGTTTGCCTCGTAGATCGAGGAGGGGCCGCCGGAAAGGATGATTCCCTCGGGCCGGAGTTCCCGGATCTTCCCGAGTTCGATCCCCGGCGGCTCGATCTGGCAGTAGATCTGGTGTTCCCGGACGCGGCGGGCGATGAGTTGGTTGTACTGGGAACCAAAATCGATGATCAGGATCACGGTTTACCCCCCTTCCCTGACAAGGTGCATGAGCGGCATGTGGTTCCTCACCCGGGCATCCTCCCGTTGTCCATCAGATGGATGAATTCATCGAAGAGATAATCCGCGTCGTGGGGTCCCGGCGCCGCCTCAGGGTGATACTGGACGCTGAAGGCCGAGAGGGCTGGATAGCGGAGCCCCTCGGATGTGCGGTCGTTGAGGTTCTCATGGACCGTCTCCCGTTCCCCGGTCAGGGATTCGGGCAGAACCACGAACCCGTGGTTCTGGGACGTGATTTCGACCCGTCCGTTCCGGCAGTTCTTGACGGGCTGGTTGATCCCGTGGTGGCCAAATTTCAGCTTCGCCGTCCGGCCGCCAGCCGCCTGCCCCAAAATCTGGTGGCCAAGACAGATGCCGAAGATGGGGACCTTTCCCAGGATCGTCCGCACCGCATCCACGATGTAAGGCAGGACCGCGGGATCGCCGGGGCCATTGGACAACAAAACGCCGTCGGGCCGCAGGGCGAGGATCTCCTCCCCCGACGCCGTCGCCGGGAGGACCCGGACCTCACAGCCCCGTTTTGCCAAGTTGCGAAGGATGTTGTACTTGACGCCGCAGTCCAGGACGACGACGCGCCTCCGTACCCTGCGGTCAGCATGACCCCCTTCAGCCATTTCCCGGGGCGCCCCGTCCTTCCAGAGATAGGGCTGCCGGCAGGTGACCGTCTTCACAAGATCGCGACCGATGAGCCCCGGATAGGCCCGGACGCGCCGGAGGAGCTGGTCGATCTCCTCCGGCGCCGTGGAGAGAACGCCCCGCATCGCCCCGGTCATCCGGATCCGCCGGGTCAGCGCGCGGGTGTCGATCCCCTCGACCCCGAGCTTGCCGTGCCGCTCCAGGAACGCTTGGAGGCTCTCGCGGGAGCGCCAGTTGCTCGGATACCCCTCGTACTCCCGGACGATGAACCCCTCCAAATGGATTCCCGCCGACTCCATATCCTCCGGGTTGATTCCGGTGTTGCCGATGAGCGGGTAGGTCATCGCCACGATCTGCCCCTTGTAGGAGGGGTCGGTGAGGATCTCCTGGTAACCGGTCATCCCCGTGTTGAAAACGACCTCGCCCAGGACCTCGCCCTTCCCGGCAAAGACATTCCCCCGGTAAACGCTTCCATCCTCCAGGACCAGCAGGGCCTTTTTCCGTCCCTTCCCGAACATCATCTCACCGCTCTTTCAGTAGCCATAAAGAAAAAGGGAGTTATCAGAAAGATCCCCTTTCGTAAAGGAAAATTCATGACAACTCCCTTCATGACAACTCCCTTGGGCACGATGCCGGGCAAAGGGGGACACGATGCCGCATCGTGCCCCTCTTTGCTTTACAGCATCGGCAGGTAGCGGTCGATTTCGTACTGGCTCACGTGGATGCGGAAACGGTCCCACTCCACCTTCTTGTTCTCGACGAACTTGTCGAAGATGTGATCCCCGAGGGTGTCGCGAACGAGTTTGCTCCCCTGCACGTTGATCATTGCCTCGTAGAGGCTCCCCGGCAGTGAGGTGATCCCCGCCGCCGCGCGCGCCTTCTCGTCCATCTCGAAGATGTCCTCTTCGATCGGTTCGGGCAGCGGATAGGCCTTCTCGACCCCCCTCATCCCGGCGGCCAGCATCACGGCAAAGGCCAGATACGGGTTGCAGGCCGGATCGGGCGAACGGTACTCCATCCGGGTCGCCTTCTCCTTGCCGGGCTTGTACATCGGGACGCGGACCATCGCGGAGCGGTTCCTTCTCGCCCAGGAGACATAGACCGGGGCCTCGTAGCCGGGAACCAGCCGCTTGTAGGAGTTGATCCACTGGTTGCAGATCCCGGTGATCTCCGGCGCGTGGGTCATGATGCCGGCGATGTAGTGCTTGGCCATCTTCGAGAGGTTGTACTTGTCGCGGCCGTCGAAGAAGCAGTTCTTGGACCCCTTGAAGATCGATTGATGGACGTGCATGCCGCTCCCGTTCTGTCCGAATACCGGCTTCGGCATGAAGGTCGCATAGACCCCGTTCTGCCGGGCGATCTCCTTGACCGCGGTGCGGTAGGTCATCACCTTGTCGGCCATCCGGAGCGCCTCGTCGTAGCGCAGGTCGATCTCGTGCTGGCTCGGGGCGACTTCGTGGTGGCTGTACTCCACGCGGATCCCCATATCCTGGAGGGCGAAGATCGTCTGGCGGCGCAGGTCGGTCGCCCGGTCCACGGGGAGGCCGTCGAAGTAGCCGCCCATGTCCAGGAACTCGGGGGCCTTGTCGGAGGCGAAATAGAAGAACTCGAGCTCGGGGCCGACGTAGAAGGTGTACCCCTGGTCGTTGATCTTCTTGAGGGTCCTCTTCAGGACATAGCGGGGGTCGCCCTCATAGGGGGTGCCGTCGGGATTCTGGATGTCACAGATCATCCGCGCCACCGGCCGGTCGGAGGGGCGCCAGGGAATCACCTGGAAGGTCGTGGGATCCGGCATGGCGATCATGTCGCTCTCCTCGATCCGGCAGAAACCCGCGATGGAGGAGCCGTCGAACCCCATTCCTTCTTCCAGCCCCTCTTCCAGCTCATTGGGGGTGATGCTGAAGATCTTCTGTACCCCGAGGACGTCGGTAAACCAGAACTGGATAAAACTGACATTTTGCTCTTTGACAACTTTCAACACATCCTTTTTCGTTTTCAATTCGTACATGGCCTGATCCTTTCTTGGTACAAAATTGTTCTTGATTGGGTGAAATATCCCTCTTTCCGAAATGGTAACAGCAACACTTGTGCCAAAAGCGCCCTACTCCAGCGGATCGTTTTCGGTCAGACGCCAGATCCCGCAGGGACAGGCCCCCGCGCAGAAACCGCAGCCGATGCAGCGGTCCGGATCGACGACATATTCGTAAGCGTCCCCTTCTTGCTCTTTCCGGGAGATCGCATTTTGTGGACAGAGGGTCTCGCAGAGGCCGCAGTCGCGACAGGCGCCGCAGGAGGCGCAACCGGCGGCGCAGGTCGCGGGATCGGTAAAAGCGGGCAGCCGCGGATCGTAGTACTCGAGTTTCACCCGTTCCGGATCGATGGCCGGGAGTTGGTCGTAGGTTTCCTTACGTCCCCGGAGCATATCATCGATCGCGCGGGCCGCCGCCCGACCCGCGCCGATCGCCTCGGTGAGCAGTCCCAGGCGGACGGCGTCGCCAATGGCAAACACCTTCGGATCGCTGCTCCGGTACTGCTCGTCAACGACGATGAATCCTCTCTCGGTTTTGATCTCCCCCGGGAGAAATCCGAGATCGGGCTGATCGCCGACCGCCATGATCACCGTATCCGCCGGAAGCACCTCGCCCTCCTTGAGCTCCACGGCCGTCTCTGTTATGACCTTCGTGAAGCGGGGCCAGAGAAACTTTGCCCCGGCGGCCTCCGCGTGTTTTCGTTCCACGCCAGAGGAGGCCGGCGGCTGGATGTCGATCAGCGTGACGGCTTCGGCGCCGAGCCGGAACGCCTCCGCGGCGGCGTCGCAACCGACGTTCCCCGCCCCGATGACGACGACACTCTTCCCCACCTTCGCCTGATCGAGCTTGCTTTCCCGGAGGAAATCGAGGGCGGCGACCGCCCGCTCATGACCGGGGAAGGGGATGATCCGCGCCTTCTGCGCCCCCACGGCGATCACGACGGCATCGAATTTCTCACGCAGTTTTTCGAACTCCTCTTCGGTCAGTGGGTGCTTCAGGGTTTTGTGGGGGATCTCCCCCTCTAAGCGCTTGAGCTCATGGTCCAGAACCTCGTCCGGAATTCGGTCCCTTGGGATCATCGCCGTAATCTTCCCCCCGAGGCGTTTGCGAACGTCATGGATGACGGGTTCATGGCCCTGCATCCGGAGCTGCCAGGCGACCGACAATCCCGCCGCCCCGCCGCCGATGACGGCGATTTTCCGGCCGGTGGCCGACCCCGCCGCCGGGACGACCGCCTGGAGGCTGGCCCGGCCGAGGAGCGTCACATCGACCGCCGGAAGGTCGGCCTTTTGACGGGTGCAGCTCTGCATGCAGAGATTGGGACACAGGTAGCCGCAGACCGTGGCCGGGAAGGGGGTGTACGCGAGCGCCAGATCCACGGCCTCCTGCATCTTTCCGTTGCGGATCAGTTCCCACCGCTTCCGGACGGGGATCCCCGTCGGGCAATGGGCCTGACACGGGGGGAGGTATTTTTCGTTCTCCCACAGGGGGACAAAGCGGCGCATCTGACCGGTTGCAATCACCCCGATGGGGGTCCGATCCTGAACGGTCAGATCGCCGATCATCCCTCCCATCCCCAGTTCCCGGTCCCAGACCTCCGCACGGAAACGGCCGATGTTCCGGCCCGGCGCGCCGGCCTTTTCATGGGGTTTGCGGGCTACAAGGAGCTGCCAGACGCCGCGGTCTGCCGTCAAATCGGAAAGGAGAGCCGACAGGCCGATCGCCTCTAAATATTCCGTCATCTGCGCCGTCAGCCAACGCCACTCATCATCGTCGGGAACGGTCAACCGCGCGTCTTTCCCGCTGAATCCCTGGTGGGCTCCGCGGAAGAAGATTTTTCCCCCGACCATCCCGACGCAGGGGCGATAGCCGAGGACGTTTTCCACCCGTTGCGTTCCATGGCCGCAGATCACCGCGACGCCGCCGGCCATGAACTCGGCGAACGAATCGCCGACGCCCCCCAGAACCCAGAGCTCCGGGGGTTCGAAACGGGGGTTGTGCTTCGTCATCGTCATCCCGCGCGCCCCGATATCCCCCGCGACATAGATCTTCCCCTGGGCCATCGCATTGCCCACGCCGTTCGTGGCATTGCCGCGGATGGTGATTCGGGCGCCCGCATTGAGCCAGCCCACATCGTCGGAGGCGGGGCCGATTACATCGATCCGCGTGTTCGGGAAACCCATGGCGCCGACGCGCTGTCCCGACGTCCCCAGGATCCGGATGGAGATGGGATCATTTCCCGCCCGCCAGAGACGTCCGCCGAGGCCGTGCTGGCCCTGGGCGATGATCTCGATATTCCGGTGGCCGTCGGCAACGGCCTTCTGAATGCGCTCCTCAAGGACGCGCGAATCCACCCGGGCGCCCTTTTCGGACCCGGGGATGATGATGGTTGGTTTCGTGGACATGATTACTCCTTATAAAACGTATCGGATGCCGAGGCGTTCCGCCGCATCGCGATCGGAAATTCCGAGCGCATCGGACATGCCGATCGGCAGCGAAGTGGAACGACCGAGCGGCGCCACAATCTTCTTCAATTCCGTATCGAAACTGACGACGACATCGACGAGGCGTTCGGCCACCTTTTCCGGATCGAGCCGCCGGTAGAGGCGCGGATCCTGGGAGGTGATCCCTTTCGGACAGAGTCCGATGTTGCAGATGTTGCAGCGGTCCGTCTCCGAGCCGAGGCAACCGGCCGCCGACTGCATGATGTATTTGCCCGCCTGGACGCCGCTCGCCCCAAGCATGATCAAGGCAGCCGCGTTCGCCGCAAGGTTTCCGTTCTTCCCTACGCCGCCTCCGGCGAAGATCGGGATCTCGTTCTGTTTGCCGAGTTTTACCAGGTCGAGATAGGCGTCCCGGACGATCCCCGCGATGGGATGCCCCATGTGATTCATCGAGACGTTGTAGGCCGCCCCGGTGCCGCCGTCCTCGCCGTCCATCACCAGCGCCGCCGCATAGGGGTTCCGGGTCAGGTTGTTCAGGACCGCGAGCGCCGTGGAGGTCGCGGAGATCTTCGGATAGACCGGCACCCGGAAGCCCCAGGCCATCGACATGGACTGGATCATCTTCGCGACCGCCTCCTCGATGGAGTATTTCGTATGGTGGGTGGGCGGGCTGGGAAGGTTCACCCCCGTCGGCACGCCCCGGATCGCCGCGATCAGCTTATTCACCTTGTACCACATCAGCAGGCCGCCGTCGCCGGGCTTCGCCCCCTGGCCGTACTTGATCTCGATCGCGCAGGGGTCCTCCTTCATCTCGGGCAGGGCGTGGATAATCTCATCCCATCCGAAGTAGCCGCTCGCAATCTGGAGGATAATGTACTTGAGAAACCGCGACCGGAGGAGCCGGGGCGGGCAGCCGCCTTCGCCGGTGCAGAATCGGACCGGCATCCCCAACTCCTCGTTGAGATAGGCCACCCCCATCTGGAGCCCCTCCCACATGGTCGGGGAGAGCGCCCCGAAGGACATGCTTCCCAGGATAAGCGGGTAGATCTCACGAACCGGCGGCAGCCATCCGCCTTCGCGGGTGACCCGGAGCGCCTCCTCCGGCGGGAGGATCCGTCCCAACAGCGTTCGGAGCTCGAATTCGTGGCGTCCGGCGTCCAGGGCGGGGTCGGTCAGCATCGAAATGCGGACGAACTTGATGCTGTCGAGAAAGCTTTCCCGCGCGTTCCGGCGTCCGCCGCGTCGCCTCGGGATCCCCCCCTGATTGATGTGAAAGCGGAGCTTGTCGGGTTCGTCGTTGTGGATCGGCATGATCGCGTGGTTGGGGCAAACCATGTCGCACATCCCGCAGCCGATGCAGGCATGGGCGACATCCGTCCGCTGGCGGACGCCGTGGTAAACGCCAAAGACGTTTCCCGGTTTTTCGGTAAGCCCCAGGGCGATCTGGAGGACCCTTTTCCGATGCACCCCCAACTCGATCGCTTGCACGGGGCAGACCGCCGTGCAACGGCCGCAGAGGGTGCACTTCTCCTTGCTCCAGAGAACCTGCCAGGGCAGATCCTTTGTACTTAGTGTAGACGGCTTAAGCTGTCCATCTGGTTCCATCGCCCAACCTCCTGACGTTCCGGTCCGACAAAGACCGTATCATATTTCATCGGTTGAAAATCCCGGCTCTTGTCGCGAGCGGGGATCGCGGCGTCCAGCCCGCACATCTCCGAGGAGAAGGCGAACATGCCGGGATTGCCTCCCACCACGCCGGGACGGAGTTTTTTGCTGTCCTGCAACATGAAGAGGGTCTTGTCGGGCAGGCAGCCCATGACGCAGTTCGGCCCGTCGATGATCAGCGGCCGGCAACTCTGCTTCAGCATCCGGAGCCACGGGCCGTTCGGGTGGTTCGCCAGCTCGCCGTCCTTGAGCGGCGTGAGGATGTGCTTGTAGGTCTCGAGATCGAGGTTCAGGCGCCGGTACGTATAGTGGAGAATATGGGTGAATACCTCGGAGTCGGATGCATAGCCAACATAGCCGGGTTCCCCGCGCGACATCAGAAACTCCCGGATCGGCACGAAGGCGGTGTTCTCGCCGTTGGTCATCGTGGCCATCCCCTGGATGAAAAAGGGGTGGCAGGCGTAGATATTGATCGCGTAATTGGTGTTCTGCCGGCCCTGGGCGAGGATCGTCCGCGCCTGGAGCTCCTTGCGGTTCAGGCCGAGGTAATCCGCCACGGTCATCGGGTCGCCGACCTCCTTGATCATGATCACGTCCGGCCAGAAGCTGAAGACCATCATGGAACCGTCCCTCTCCCCCATCTCGCGGAGCTGGAGACGGCACATCATCAGGCGGCGCTGGACCTCCTCCTCGGGCAGGTTCTCCCAGTCCGGGGGGTATTCATAGACGCGGATCAGGTAGTTGTCCCGCCTTGGGGTCCCCGCGGGGGGGCGCTTCGCCGGCCGGAAAGAGAGCTTGTATTTCGTCATGAAATCCATGTCCATCATGTACCGGTCGAGGGCCTTGATCCCCGTGTTGGAGAAGATCCCGGAGAGGATCGGTCCACCCCGGAACTGCTCAAAATCCCCGCCAAGGTCGGTCAGGAAGAGCCCCACGCCCGATCCGTCATGACCCTCCTTCATGACATCGAGGGCGCGGATCGCGACCATCGGCGAAAGAGGCTCATTGCTCGTAATGGAAAACAATCTGCACATAAGCAACCATCCTTTCTATCCATCAAAATCCGATCGATTTTTTCGGAATCCTCGGCTCTTTGCCTGGACGGCGTCCAGGAACTAAAAAAGTCCAGAAATTTTATTAAAGCAAATACCGCGCCATACTCCGAAAACGGCAAGGATCATGGCCGTTAAAATGCGTTGTGATTCCGGGAGGACTTTTCTGCCATCCCTTGCGACGAGGGAGAAGAGCGGCGATTACGACACAAAATTGTCTTATGGTCAAATAAAAGGACAAAAATGTAATATCTTTTTTTATTCTTCCTTCATGCCGGTGCGCGGGGCATCCGCCGTTTTCGTGCGGTAGGGCCGGGGATCAATCCCCATCTTCCGGATCCGGTACTGGATGATCCGCTTCGTCGTCCCCAGGAGCTTCGCCGCCCGGGTCTGGTTCCCCTTTGTCTCCCGGAGGGCATTCGTGATGAGCTCCCGCTCCTGCGCCTCGACGACGGCGTTCAGCCTTCCCTGTTCCTTCCGCTCCACGCCTTTCACTCGGAGCGGCAGGGAGGGGGGCAGATGGACCGGCTCGATCGTCTCCCCCGGCGCCAGCAAAATCGCCCGTTCGATGCAGTTCTCCAATTCCCGGACGTTACCCGGCCAATGGTAGGCAAGCAGGATGTCCGACACGGAAGGCGAGATCTTTTTGAGCGGCTTCCCCATCTCCCGGGTGTATTTCAGCACAAAGTGGTCGGCGAGGAGGAGGATGTCGCTCCCCCGCTCGCGCAGCGGCGGCAGGTAGAGCGGAAAGACGTTCAGACGGTAAAAAAGGTCGGCCCGGAACCGTCCCGAGGCGAGATCCTGCTCGAGGTTGCGATTCGTCGCGGCGATGATCCGGACATCGACGCGGACTACGCGAGAGGAACCGAGGGGCTGGAACTGCTTTTCCTGGAGCACCCGGAGCAACTTGGACTGGGCCGCCGCGGAGAGTTCCCCGACCTCGTCCAGAAAAATCGTCCCCCCGTGCGCCTCTTCGAAACGTCCGCGCCGCTGGTGGATGGCGCCGGTGAAGGCCCCCCGTTCGTGGCCGAAGAGCTCGCTTTCGATGAGCGTGTCGGGAATGGCCGCGCAGTTGACCTGGACAAGCGGCCCCTTGAGGCGGGGGCTGTTCCGGTGGATCGCGCGGGCGACGAGTTCCTTGCCGGTCCCCGTCTCCCCGTTGATCAGGACCGTCGTATTGGAATCGGCCACCTGGGCAACCATGCCAAAGAGGTTCTGCATCACCCCGGAATGGCCGATGATCTCCGGCGACGGCGTCCGGGAACGGCCAAGGAGATGGCGGAGGCGCCGGTTTTCCTCTTCGACGGCGCGGTTGTGGACCGCCTTGGCGAGCAGTTCGGCAACCGAGGAGAGCATCGCGAGCTCCCGGTCCAGGTTCTCCACCTGCCGGGCGACCTTGTCCGCCGAGAGCACCCCGACAACGCGGGCGTCGTAGATGATCGGCACGCAGAGAAAGGACAGTTCCGCACGGTTCAGAAAACGGCGGGCGCCGGTCCGGTCGAGAAAATGGACCTCCTTCCCAAGGTTCGCGCAGGCCATCGGCCGGCCTGTCTGTGCGACCTTGCCGGTGATTCCTTCACCCGGCTGGTAGGTCACATCCAGTCCCTGGATATCAACGCCGTGCGCGACATCCAGCCAGGCCTCGCCCGTTTCGCGATCGAGAAGGGAGATCATCCCCCGCTGCATCCCCAGCCGGTCGCCCATCTCCTGCAGGGCAAGCTCGATCTGGTCCCGCAGTTCACCCGGCTGCGCCAGAATCTTTGCGACGGCGTGCAACGCGGCTAATTCTTCGAAGTTATGGATGCTGATCTCTTCTCCTCCCGGCGCGCCAACCTGCGACGGCCGCCAAATCGATGAAGTCATGGCGGAACCCTTTTTCCCGCAATGAATGCCCCTTCCGGGACATTCGACCCTTCCGACGCGTTCCGTCGTCCTCGGGCGGCGCCGGTCAGACCCTTGCGGGAATATCAAATGGTTGCATTGTCGCGGAACACCGGTGAATGAGATTACCACTGTTCCAATGAAAAATGCAATCTTTGCTTTGAACTGACGGGACGGACCGGTTTTGGGGTTTTTCGGGGTCGAACTTTATGATTTGAGAAAGCATTATATTCCCACAGGATGGCCATTGTTTCGCCTACCTTTCAAAAAACGCTATCATGTTGATATGTGATTGATTATTTATTGAAGTCAACGAGGAAGGTCGACGCGTGTTTGTAGCAGATTACAACCCGAACTGCTTAACCAAAAAGACATGTGCTGGTTATCGCTGTCACCTACGAGTCAATGGTTTTCGATTTGGGATTGAACTGAGGATTACCATTTAAAGTCATGCATTTTCAAGTATCCAGAAATTTGTATTAGTTGTCAATGGAATTATGGCAATGCGAACTGCTATCATGTACTGATTGCTGCTTGAAATCAAGCATTTTCATCAAAGTTGACGATTTGTGTAGTACAGGAAGCTACAAATACCCCCGATCATTCCCTCAATAATGCCACATTTCATCCGGGATTCAGCAATATACCCGGACAACCAAAATTGCAACGTTGTATTTGAATGGTGAAT
>Ga0100398_1002518_pt1 | contig 15325 bp, 18 predicted proteins | sample CryGeymeta201522_FD_81568 | JGI IMG/M metagenome (GOLD analysis project Ga0100398, IMG submission 81568) | Groundwater microbial communities from Crystal Geyser aquifers in Utah, USA - Crystal Geyser metaG 2015-22 | ecosystem: Environmental > Aquatic > Deep subsurface > Groundwater | place: USA... | reverse complement strand
ATCAGTCAGTATGGAAAGGATAGTATTTTAGTTAAAGGGAAAAAGGAGGCAGTGTGGTTTAATCCAAGGAAAGGGGATTTTGACATTAAAGCTGGTGAGGAGAGGGTAGTAATTTTTAAAGATGCTGAGACGAATTTTATGGGGCTAAATAGCGGTAATAAGGTGGTTATTTGGGGGCCGGGGGAATATGAAGTGGTCGGAATAGAAGTCTGGGGAGCCAGAATAGGGGAGGATGGGGTAATGTATGTATTACAGTTTGAAGGGATAAAGGTAGGATGGTTATCGACGATGGAAATGGAAATTACTGACAAAAAGAAGGAAAAATTGAGTGAGTGTGATTTGCTAATCGTACCGGGGTTGGGGGAAATAAAAGATGTTTGGGATAAGACAAAAGGGTTGGGAGAAAGTTATCTTTTGATTACCGGATTATCAGCTGATTCGCAAAAAGAATTATTGGATTTGGCGGATAGAGAGGATTTAATCCCCTTAGAGAAACTGATAATATCTTCGGAAAATCTGCCGGAGGCAACGGAGGTGGTGTTATTAACAGCGAAATAGGACGGGTACCACCATCTTTTGATGAGGCTGAAGTATCGGTGTTGGGGTCAATATTGATTGATAATGATGCTGTTTTGGCAGTGTCGGAGTTTTTACGGCCGGAACATTTCTATAATGGTAACCATGCCAAAATCTATGAGGCGATGATGGGGTTGTATGAAGCCAGAAGTCCGATTGATTTGGTGACAGTGTCAGGGAAATTAAAAGAGATGAAAGCATTGAAGTTAATCGGGGGTAAAGCTTATTTGGCGCAATTGGCCAATGGGGTGCCGACTTCGGCTAATGTTGAGGCCTATGGCAAAATAATAAAGGCTTTGGGAGCCAAAAGAGAGCTGATAACGGCTGCGGCTCGAATTACGGAAAAGGCCTTTGATGAGTCACTGTCGGCGGAAGAGTTATTGGACGTAGCTGAACAGGAAATTTTTTCACTAAGCCAGAGACACTTAAAATCGGTACCACTATCACTTAAGGAAGTGTTGACAGCTAGTTTTGATCGGCTGGATGAGCTTCAGAAACGGGGGAGTGGGCTTAGGGGGTTGGGAACCGGTTTTAAATCATTGGATTCAATGCTGGCGGGGATGCAGGATAGTAACCTGATTGTATTGGCGGCCCGGCCGGGAGTGGGAAAAACTGCCTTTGCTCTGAATGTAGCCCGGTATGTGGCGGTGGAAGAGAAGTTGCCGACCTGTGTTTTCTCTTTAGAAATGAGTAAAGAAGAATTATCAGACAGACTGTTGGTGAGACAGGGGTTAATTGATGCCTGGAAGTTAAAAACCGGCCAGCTATCTGACGATGATTTTACTTCATTGTCGGAAGCAATGGGAATATTAGCTGAAGCTCCACTATATATAGATGACACTCCCGGTTTATCGGTGACGGAGTTACGAACCAAGGCCAGGAGGTTGCAGGTAGATAAGGGGATTAAGTTTGTGGTAGTAGATTATTTGCAGTTGATGCATGGGAAAAATCGGGAAAATCGGGTGCAGGAAGTTAGTGAAATATCGCAGGGATTAAAAAATTTAGCCAGAGAATTGAGGATTCCCATATTAGCAGTGGCTCAACTAAACCGACAGATGGAAGCCCGGGGGGGGCGACCGAGGTTGTCGGACTTACGGGAGTCGGGGAGTATTGAACAGGATGCGGACGTAGTCATGTTTTTACATCGGGAGGATGAGGAGGTTAAAGAGATGATAACTTTAAGTATTGAAAAACACCGTAACGGACCGACGGGGCAGTTTGGTTTGTATTTCAATGGCAAGCAAGTCAGCTTTTTTGATGTGGAGAAAAAAGGGTAAATGTCATTTGTTTAGAGATGGCTACGCCTTGTTCGCAATGATATTGGAGTGGTAAATTTAAAAGATGAAAAAGATAGTCCCTTGTGTTTATATCGTGACCAATAAAACTAATCATGTATTATACGTTGGAGTGACAAATAATTTGTTACGGAGAATATATGAGCATCGAGAAAAACAGATTAAGGCAGGGTCGAGGTTGAAGAAGATGATGCTAGTCGAGAAATTCAATTCAGATTGGAAAGATTTGTATTTAACTTTGATATGAAAACCATGGGGTGGTGATTGCTTCGGGATTACCCCCGCAATGACGATAAAATTTGAGGTGAAAAAAAAGGGTAAGAGATGTATAATTTTGATGTTAAAGTGCTACAAGTTTTAATAGAAGGTGGGGTTTATAGAAGATTTGAAACTCATGATGGTGTTACGGGTTCACGAGTGTCGTTTTGTTATGGTGTGGGAGGTGAGTTTATTGGTGATTTATCGGAGAGAGCAATGGATTTAAATTTGTCTTCATCGAAGATTCGTGAGCAGATATTGAGTGCGGTGTTTTGATTTATCAAAGCTGGAATATGTGAGATAATTTGATTGGTTTAAAAAAGATTGCCGACGTGGCGGAACTGGCAGACGCGCACGACTCAAAATCGTGTGGTAGCAATACCGTGTGGGTTCAAGTCCCACCCTCGGCACTTATGTGGCAAATATTAGTGGGAACAGTGGGGTTGTTGGTTTATCTTTACTTAACCTGGCGGGTTCTTAGGAATAATTACAAGGAGGAAGATGTAGCGGCATTTGGCTGGATATCACTTTTGACGTATCTTTTAGGAAGTCGATTGGCCTATGGTTTTGTTTACTGGGGGGTATGGGCAGAAAATCCCATAAAATGGTTGGAATTTTGGAAGATGGGAGAAAGTAACGTGATTGGCGGATATTTATTTTGGATATCTATGGTTTGGTTGGTGGCAACGGATCGGGGCTGGAAATTTTTTTCTCTGGCAGAAGATAATTTGTGGCTATTGTTGTGGCTAAACGGAGTGTATTTTACGGTATCCGAAAAGTGGTTGCCGGTACTATTATTGTTTCTGGTAGCTCTAATAAGTCGGTGGCTTAAGGGAAGATATCGGTCTTTTGTTTGGTATAAAAGCGGCCGAAAAGGCTTTTTATATTTGACGGCAAATATAATCATATTTTTAGGAATGTCCCTTATTTATAGTAATATTTACTACATTATTCCTGCCTTGATTTGTGGGGTGGAATTGGGTATTCTTGGTGGTGAACGTAATTCCTGATAAATTAACCCGAAGGGTAAAGAAGTACCTCGAGAAGAGGATTGTTGAGCTTAAAAAAAGTGAAAAGAAATTAAAGAGAGGTGACCCGTTTTCTGATAGCACCCGGGCGACTAATAATTCTTTGGAAGAAGATGTAGATGAGCAGATTGGTCATTTTGAGTCGGAGATAAAAGTAAGTTTTATTAAAAAACAAATAATTGAATTTCGTAAAGCTTTGTCAAAAATTAAAATTGGAAAATACGGGATTTGTGACAAGTGCGGAGAAATGATCGATACTGACCGGTTAGCGGTTAGACCGGAAGCGACAGTGTGCATGACATGTGAAAAAGAGGGGGAGTAGAGAATGGTGGAAAACACCGGAATAAGTTTTGGAATTAATTTGCCAGGAATAGTAGTGGCGGAGATTTTAGCATTGGTAATAGTGGGAGTATTTGTCATAAAAAACAAAAACAGTCTTGGATGGTGGCTTCTTTTGTTGGGAGGGGGACTGAATCTAAGGGAAAGGCTACTTTTCGGAAAGGTGACGGATTATTGGCCGATTTTTAAAACCGGGATTTATAACAATATTAATGATTATCTAATATTTATTGGTTTGGTCATGGTAATTTTTAGAAAATGGAAGAAATCAAAATAAATTTTGAAAATAACGATTTACTGGTGCTGGAAAAACCGGCAGGAGTGGTAGTAACCAATGAAAATAAACGGGAGGTGGAAACGGTTGAGGGGTGGCTTTTGAAAAATGGATTGGGAATAGGGCTAAGGCGGCAAGGGATAGCACACCGACTGGATAAGGGGACTTCGGGGTTATTATTGGTCGCAAAAACAGAAGAATATTTGGAATATTTAAAATATTTATTTAAAGAGAGAAAAATAGCAAAACGATATTTAGCTTTGGTTTCGGGAGAGATCAGCACTGATGGGGTAATTGAAATGCCGATTGGAAGAAGTCAGCGATATTTTGGACGTTTTAAGGTGAGAGAAGACGGGAAGATCTCAGAAACCCATTTTAGTCGAGAGGCGGTAATTAACTTTTTAAAAAGAAAATATAGCTTAGTTTCGATTGACTTAAAAACGGGAAGAACTCATCAAATACGGGTACATTTCCGGTATTTGGGTTGGCCATTGGTGGGGGATATGACTTATGGTGGTGAGATGGACCTGGGGATTGACAGACCATTTTTACATGCTGCCGAGATCAGTATCAATGATTATGGGGGTAAGTTGATGCACTTTGAGTCAAAGATTCCCGCTGACCTGAAAAGTTTATTAAATAGGATGGGATATGAAGATCAAAGTTAAATTACTATCGGTTTTGATAGGGATAGTTATGTTGGGGTGGGGTGGATGGTGGGCTTATCAGTCTTCCTGGAAGGGGGGTGATTTTTTAATAATGGAAGTAGAGAAGGAGAAGCTGACATTTGTTAATATTTCACCCTCCCGGGGAATGATAAACAGCTTATTAGTTTTGGGATCAGTTGATTTGTGGATACCAAACGGAATGGGGTATTACCCAACATCAAAATTACAACTTATTCTAGAGCAGGAAAACAGTCAGCCTAATTTAGGTAAAATGGTGGCTTTTTACAATTTCGGCCTTTGGCCTGTTTCGGTAATATATAACGAAGATTGGCAAAATAACCGTTGGTTGTGGAAAAATCTTGGTCCTTTGGGGTGGTTGCGTTTCCGGTTACAGGCCGATGATTGGTTGCAAAAAAAGGAAGCTATATCGGGTGACTTATCTTTAGCGAAAGAAAGCTTGGAGGAAAAGATACCCAGGGATATGGCTGAAAATGATGTGATTGAGAAAAATATTCGATTGGTGGTGGTGAATGCGTCCGGAAAGAATGGATTTGGAAATATGGTAGCTGATAGATTGGGGTGGTGGGGGATTATGGTGACAACGGTAGATACCCGCGAAGAAGAGGATGGGTGTCAAATAAACTACAACAGTGAAGTAAGGGCGGAAAAAGATATTTCCCAAAAATTGGCGGATATTTTAGTCTGTAAGACTAAAGGAGTAAGTGGTGGTGGGATGGAGGTGGTGTTGGGGAAGGGGATTGAGGAGATGATAAAATACAGTGAAACTTATGTCAGGACATTCTAAATGGGCCAATATAAAAAATCGAAAAGGGGCAGTGGACAAAAAAAGAAGTGAAGTTTTTACTAAGGCGTCGCGAAATATTATGACGGCTTTGCGGTTGGGGGGAGTAGGCTTGAAAACAGCCATAGAACAGGCTCGGGAAGTGAACATGCCCAAAGAAAACATCGACAGATTAATGAAACGATACGAAGAAAGAAAAGTAAACTTGGAAAAATGTCGTTTTGAGGGTTTTGGGCCTTTGAATGTACCGCTTATTATTGAGGCGGAAACGGATAATAAAAACAGAACCTTGGGGGAAATTAAGTTACTTTTCAGGAATTATGGAGGGAAGATAGGGAGTGAGGGATCAGTGGATTTTATGTTTGATAGGGTGGGGGAGATTGAAACTGAAAGAATATTAACTGATGAGGAACAATTGTTGTTAATTGAACTTGGGGTGAGAGATTTTGAGGAAAAGATGGTGATTACCGAAGTGAATAGTTTAACCTTGATCGGGGATAAAATTAAAGAAATGGGAATAGGGGTAAAAACGGAGGAAGTGGTCGAAAGATGTAAACAAAAGATAAGATTGATCTCGGAAGATGAAGTAGTGAAGATAATGGATTTAATAGATGCTTTGGAGGAAAATAGTGACGTTATTAATGTATTTTCAGGGTTTGAATTTCAATGAATATTTCTAAACATTGGCGCTATTTGATTTCGACGATAATATTGGGAGTAGGGCTGTATTTGTTTTTATCCTTGCCGGTGGATTCACGGTATCTAGGGATTGTCTTAGAATTGGTTTTGGTGATATTTTGTTTTTGGTTTGGGTTGGGAATTATTTTTGAGAGAGGGGTATATAACAAGCTAATGACGGCGATTTTGCCAGTATTGTTGACCTTGGGTTACGGTTTATTTGTGGTCTTGTTGCCGTCGAGTCAGATCAGTTTTTTGATATATGCGGCAGCGTTTGGGGTAATGATCTATCTGATATTTTTGGTGGAGAATGTATTTTTGGTGGCGATTGGCTATAAAACAGTACCGCTATATCGGGCGGCTTATACGGTCAGTTTAATTTTGGTATTGTTAACTGCCTTTTTTCTGTTTGATAGTATGTTGTCTTTTAGGCTACCTTTTTGGGGTAATTCACTCTTGGCTCTATTTATTACAATATTGTTGTTTTTATATCAGTTTTGGGCAATAGCAATTGATCTGCCCGACGATGGAAAGGGTAGGGGGAGATGGGTGTATATTTTAGTAGCTGCTTGGATAGTAGGCCAAATGGCTTTGGTTTTTTCCTTTTGGCCGGTGGGGATATTTAAAGGGTCAGTGTATTTAGTATCAATAATCTACCTTCTCTCCGGCCTATTTCAGGCGGATATCAAAGATAGATTATTCAAAGGGGTAGTAACCGGGTATATATTGACAGGAATTGCCATACTTACGGCAATAATTGTTACAAATACGTGGGGTTAGAAAGTGGTTGGTGGGGGAGTTGAGAGGAGAATTGGGTAGAAAATTAGGATTGGGGTTGGGGAATTGAGGGATTTAGATAGATTTAATGATAGGTGATTAGGTTAAAATATTATATATACAAAGCTAAAGATAGGCAATATTTGATGGTAAACTAGGGGAGTGGGGAAGCGCCCACCACGGCGGGTAAATTTTCACGGATAATCCAGTTATTTTCATAATAATTATAGGATATTATAGGACTGTATAATGTTATAGTATGATACAGTCTATGTGGAAAAGTTATTAGCAGTCGACTATATCAAACTGAAGGAAAGAGAAGGGGTTCTGGGTAGAGAAGGAAGTATATGGGTAGAGTCTTAAAAATAAAACGTATTAGTGATGAATTGGAGATGGGGTGGAGGGACAATGTTAATGTCCCTCACCTAACGGATGCAGAACCTTTTAACCATAGTCGCACAATGTATCTTTTGCGACTATCCCCAAAAGAGAAGTAGGGGGAGTGATTAAAATAATTATCAATTATAAATTGGCAATTACGAACTATTAAGAATAATGATTTTATATTTATTTATTAATTAGTGTCAATTAGTCCTCCATCTTCGGGATGTTCTTTAGAAATTTTTTATACCTAAATGCCCCAATTGACACTTCCCTGCCTTCATATTTTGGAGAAGTAGAGAGTATGTGCCTATAATAAGGCATAAATTATATATGACTTCACTAAAGGCCCCAGAAATGAAGATTTAGTTGATTTTGTGCTACGATAGTCTTAGAAATATGAAATTGGAGGAAGGAATCGTTAGATTTTTAGAACATTTAGAAATTGAAAGGAATGCTTCAAAGTTAACGGTTAGAAATTACCGACATTATTTGGAAGTGCTGTTGACCTATCTTCAGGCCTCAGGGATTACGGAACCGACACTCGGTGATATTAATCAGGAGACAATTAGAAAGTTTAGATTGTATTTATCACGGTTACCGGGCTTACGAGGTATTATGAAGAGTGTGACCCAGGGCTACTATGTGATAGCCATTCGATCTTTTTTAAAATGGTTGGTTCGAAACGATTTTCAGGTAATGCAGCCGGAAAAAATAGAAGTTCCAAAAAATGCTGAACATTCCTTAAAATTTCTAGATGAAGATCAAATTGGGAGGTTGTTGTCTCAGCCAATATTGTCAACCAAGATAGGCTTAAGGGACAGGGCCATTCTGGAATTATTGTTTTCTACTGGGTTACGGGTATCGGAAGCGGTAGCTTTAAATCGGGATCAGATTAACTTGGAGAGTCGGGAGTTTGGAGTTGTTGGGAAAGGTGGTAAGGCCCGGGTAGTGTTTGTTAGCCAACAAGCAGCAATGCTGATAGACAGATATATAAAGTCACGGGTGGATAGGTATAAACCATTGTTTATCCGTTTTGGAGGAAAAAAGGATGTAGCTAGTAGCGACGAGGAGTTAAGATTATCGGCCAGATCAATTCAGAGGTTGGTGAAACATTATGTTCGACAGGCCAAAATTCCGGTTGATGCCACTCCTCACACTTTACGTCATTCTATGGCAACTGATTTGTTGCGTTCCGGGGCCGATCTGCGGTCGGTTCAGGAATTGTTGGGTCATCGTAATATTGCCACTACTCAAATCTATACCCATGTGACCGATTCCAGGTTGCGGGAGGTACACCAAAAATACCACTTAGGAAATAGGGAAAAAAAGATATAATTACTATATCATTCTATATCACTTGTTTTATTAAGACTCCCCTTTCGGAGAGGATAAATCGCATTGGTAAGAAAATTTTTTAGAGTTTGTGAGAAAAAGTTTCAAAAAAATTGGACAAATTTTACTGGTAATAGTATGATTCAGAAATTTTACGGAATTGGGAATAATACACAGACTGTTGGAAACATTATATTAATTTTTGGAGGTAATTTGTCCAGAATTAAACTGGATCAATATGTAACCAGTGTGTCCTATAGTTGGGTGTTTATGCCAAAGGATGCCATAAAATTGTAATTACCACTCCCCTACCTTCAAGTAAACGTTGTTTTTGCCGTAATTTAGGCCTATGTTGGGTTTTTATATCTGACTAACAGTCACGCTATTAGACTGCCAATTAAGGTAATCAGAGGAAGGCTATCTTATAATAGTTAAAAACTAGTTGGCCTATAACAAAAAATGGTGAAAGCCTATAAGATCGTGAGGCTGTTAACTCTGTCCTCTGAGGTTTTAAGTCTCATTAATATAACGCCGCGAGTATTTCGGGAAAGAACGGGAATATTTTTTAAGGGTAATTTAATAGTGACTGCTTTTTTAGAGATTAGTATTAAAAGCTCTGTTTTTTCATTAACAACGGCGGTAGCAGCAATATTGCCGGTTTTAGTGGAAAGATTAGACACCTTAACACCAATACCTCCTCGTTTTTGAAGTGGGTAGAGATAGACATCACTTCTTTTACCGACTCCGTTTTCGGTTACCACCATTAAATGTCGAAATGAGGACTGGCTTCTTTTTGGGGGGAGAATGTCCATGGAGATAACTTCATCCTGGTCTTTGAGGGTAATTCCCCGAACTCCCCGGGTGTGTCGGCCCATGGGACGGGTATCGGTTTCGTTGAAACGAATACATTTACCCATTTTGGTAGCCAGAAATATTTGATCATTACCGCCAGTGGTCTTGGCCCAGATGAGTTGGTCACCGATATCTAATTTAATGCTGGTAAGCCCAGATTGGCGGATGTTGGCAAATTTTTCAATAGCTGTTTTTTTGATAACACCCTTACGGGTAGCCAGAATAATAAATTTGGAATCGGATACTTTGGCAATCGGAAGAATGGCTTCGACTTTTTCGCCGGTGACGATGTTAATTAAGTTAACTACTGCTTGTCCTTTTGACTGTCGGGAGGATTCGGGAATTTCCCAAACTTTGGTTTTGAAACAACGACCTTTGTTGGTAAAAAAGAGGAGATTGTCGTGAGTATTGACGTTAAACAAGCTCTCGACTTCGTCTTCGGTTTTGGTTGACATTCCGCTGATACCCGTGCCTCCCCGTTGCTGGGTGCGATAGGTATCTTGAGGTAAACGCTTGATATATCCACTTCGGGTGATGGTAACCAGGGTTGGTTCGGAAGGAATCAGATCTTCCTCACTAAAATCGGCCAGGTCCCGGACAAAGATTTTAGTCAGTCTGGGATCAGCATATTTTTCCTTAACTTCTCGGTTTTCGTTTTTTAGAATGGTAATCATTTTACCGGCAATAGTGATAATAGCGGTGAGGTTGCTAATGACTTTTTGGATGTTGACATATTCATCTTCAATTTTTTGACGTTCTAGGGCAGCTAAACGTCTAAGTTGCATTTCAAGAATGGCATTGGCCTGAAGATCGCTTAAAGAGAATTTTTCCATTAGATTCGTTTTGGCAGTATCAGCAGTTTCTGAAGCTCGGATGGTTTTGATGACCGCATCCAGATTGTCCAGGGCAATTTTTAAGCCTTCAAGAATGTGAGAGCGTAAATAGGCGGCTTTTAAATCAAAAATAGTTCGTCGGTGGATGATTAACTCTCGGTGACGGAGAAAGAGAAGTAAAAGTTGGCGAAGGTTTAGGGTTTGGGGAATACCGCCAACCAGAGCCAACATGTTGGCAGAATATGATGACTGAAGCGGAGTATATTTATAGAGTTTATTTAAAATTGATTTGGGTTTACCGGTTTTTCTAATTTCCAGAACTACCCGAATACCATGGCGATCAGATTCGTCGCGAAGATCACTGATTCCTATGATTTTTTTATCGGTAGCTAACTGGGCTATCTTTTGCACCAGCTCGGCTTTGTTGACCTGATAGGGAATTTCGGAAATAATAATCCTGATTTTACCGGATTTAGTTTCGGTGATTTCGGCACGTCCTCGGAGAGAAAATTTACCCCGGCCTGTTTGATACATTTCAATAATGCCTTTTTTGCTAAAGATCTCGCCGGCGGTGGGAAAGTCCGGACCGGTGATGAACTGACAGAGGTTTTCGACGGTGGCGGTGGTTTCCAAGTTGAAGTGTTGTTGTTCAAGAGTGGTAACCGGAAGAAGAATTTTTTCGATAGTGGTGAGGTTTTTTTGAATCAGAGGCTTGATCTCTAAGTCAGGGGTTGTTTTTTCTAAATGACAATTGTCAAGAATATAATCTATGCCATCGCAGAGTTCACCAAGATTATGGGGTGGAATTCGAGTCGCCATACCGACAGCAATACCGTCGGCGCCGTTTAAAAGTAAATTAGGAATTCGAGAGGGCAGTACGGTTGGTTCAAGGGTGGTAGCATCGTAATTATCCATCATGTCTACGGTTTCCTTATCAATGTCGGCAATTATTTCCGGGGTCAAACGACTCATTTTGACTTCGGTGTACCTCATGGCAGCCGGCGGGTCGCCATCAATGGAACCAAAATTTCCCTGACCTTTGACTAAAGGATAGCGAAGAGAAAAATCCTGGGCTAAGCGAACCAGGGACATATAAACGGCAGCATCACCGTGAGGATGATAGGACTTGAGAACATCGCCCACCACGGCGGCCGATTTGACATTTTTGCCGGTAGGTCCCAGACCCATTTTGTGCATGGCATAAATGATGCGGCGGTGAACCGGCTTGAGACCATCACGGACATCAGGCAGGGCTCGGGAGACGATAACCGACATGGCGTAATCAAGATAGGATTTTTCCATCTCCGGAACAATATCAACGTCAATTATTTTGCCGGCATTGTTGATAAAGACTTTGTCGTCTTTAACCATTTTGTTAGGAGTGTTATCTTGCGGCATATTTTATATATCCAGCGTGGCTAGGTGGGCGTGGGTAACAATAAATTTTTTTCGGGGGGGTACTTCTTCGCTCATCAGGGTCCGGAAGACCTCATCAGCTTTTTGAGCATCAGCAATGGTAATTCGCTTAAGAATCCGGGTTTCCGGATTCATAGTGGTGGTCCAGAGTTGTTCCGGATTCATTTCACCTAAACCCTTGTAGCGTTGAACCGAATATTTTTCGTCAGTAGAGAGTCCGGTTAAATATTTTTCTTTTTCTTCTTCGGTGTAGGCATATTTAATAGATTTACCCTGTTTTACGGCATAAAGAGGTGGCATGGCAATATAAACATAACCTTTTTCCACGGTATAGGAAAGGTGACGGAAAAGAAGAGTCAGCCAGAGAGTGTTGATGTGGGAGCCGTCAACGTCGGCATCGGCCATTAATATTATTCGGTGATAGCGGAGTTTTTCCGGATTAAGTGAATCCCCGATACCCATACCGATGGCAATAATTAAATCCTTAAATTTATCGGAATTAACAATCTTATCCAGACGCATACTTTCAGTATTTAGACCTTTTCCCCAGAGAGGCAAAATGGCTTGAAACTTGCGGTCCCGGGCTTGTTTGGCAGAGCCGCCGGCGGAATCCCCTTCGACCACAAAAATTTCACATTCCTCCGGTTTTTTTGATTGGCAGTCGGCCAATTTTCCCGGAAGTCCCAGGGAATCAAAGGCACCTTTGCGCATAATAGCATCTTTGGCAGCTTTGGTGGCTTTGCGGATTTGGATGGTTAAGAGGGTCTTGCCGACAATGGTTTTGGCAATATCAGGATGTTCTTCGAAAAATATATCCAATTCTTCCCGAACAATTTTGGCAACAATGGGTTGGACTTCAGAATTGCCTAACTTTCCTTTAGTTTGACCTTCAAACTGAAGATCTTTACTTCCCATTTTGATAGAAATGATGGCGGTAAGACCTTCACGGACATCGTCGCCGGTAATGGAGTCATCCTTGTTTTTAACCATCTCTTTCCGTTCGGCGTAATCTTTGATAGATTTGGTTAGAGCAGTTTTGAAACCGGAGAGGTGGGAGCCGCCTTCATGAGTGTTAATGATATTGACGAAAGAAGGGGTGTTTTCCTGAAAGGAATCATTGTATTGGATGGCAACTTCGGTATCAATTCCTGAATCAGCCCGATGGAGGTAGATGGGAGGATGAAGAACAGTTTTACCTTTGTTGATTTCGGACAAAAGTGAGAGAATGCCTCCTTCAAAATAATAATGGTGCTCACCGCCATCCCTTTGATCAAAAAAATGAAAGTATATTTTACTGGTTAGATAAGCACGATCCTTAAGCGAGCGGATAATGGTTTTGGTATCTAACTCAATTCCCTCTTTAAAAATTTCCGGGTCGGGGGAAAAAGTAACTGTGGTTCCGGAAACAGTGTTGGGAATTAATTTTTCCAATAAGGAAACTTTGGTTTTAGGAATAGTGGTCAAAGAACTTTTTACCTTACCTCGGGAAAATTCCATGGAATATATTTTTCCGTCCTGGCGAACTTCAACCTGATAAAGATTACTTAAAGCATTGACGCAGGCGGCACCGACACCGTGGAGACCACCGGAGATTTTGTAGGCAGTACCTTCGAATTTACCACCAGAGTGCAAGGTAGTCATAATCACTTCCAAGGCTGGTTTTTTGTATTTGGGCATGATATCAACCGGAATTCCCCGGCCATCATCGGCGATAGTGGCTGAATTATCAGGATGAACAATGACCCAAATGTTTTTAGCAAAACCAGCCAGGGCTTCATCGATACAGTTGTCAATAATCTCATTAAGACAATGGTGAAGACCGGTAATATCGGTGGAGCCAATATACATGGCTGGTCGTTTACGAACCGGTTCAAGACCTTCCAAAACAACTATCTGCTGACCGGTATATTTTTGATCCATAAAACCCCTCTGTCCTTCGGACACCTCCCCTTCAAAAAGGGAGTTTTACATTGATAAACATCCGAATTAGTGAGATAAATTAATTGTAGCAGATATAAATAGCTTAACAATAGGCAAAATAGCCGGAAAGATCGGGGAAATTTTGAATAAAAACTGTATCAAATTATATCAAAAAGATCTAGATTTTTAGGCCGATTATAAGGCAAAATTTGCATTGATTAATAGAATGAATTATAATACAAGCTTAGTATGGGAAATAGACAGTTGGTTGGGGTTGAGAAGGGGGTAACAATTGTGGATTTTAGAAATAGAAGAGGGGTTGTTATTTCTAGTGATGAGAATGTAGATAATGAGGTAATAAGAAGAATGACGGGATTCAATGGAAAGGTGTTGTTCACGCTTCCTGAAGGAATTAGTTTTAAGTGAGGCGGTTTAGAAGCGGCTTTTGTTTATGGCTTGATAGCCGATGATGGTGGCGGCTAAAAGGACATTGAGGGATTTGTTGACACCGAACATGGGGATTTCAACAATTTGGTCACAAAGTTTTAGAATCGACTCCCCTACTCCATTAACTTCAGAGCCGGCGATGATGGCCAGAGGAAATTGATAATTGGCTTTTTGATAATTAACACTTTTTTTATTTTGTTCACAGGCGATAAGGTGATAATTTTCGGATTTCAGTTTTTTTAAACAGGTAATGGTATCGGGGTAGTGTTCCCAGGCGACCCACTTCCAAGTGCCAATAGAAGCCCGGTGAATTTTGAGGTTGGGTGGAGTGACCACCGGACCACAAAGACACAGTTTTTTAACATTAAGAGCATCGGCCAAACGAAAAAAAGAACCGATATTGTAGGTATCGACAACATTATCAAGAACAATAACCAGAGGGTTTTTGCTGGATTTTCGTTGATGTCGACTTCCCCGCCCGAGACTACTTTTCCGAAGTTGATGAGAATTTAATTTGAACATGGATTGATTATAACCGAATATTGGGTATTTTTGTGAGTTTCTATGTGGGTAAATTATCAAAATATTATGTAGAGATACGATTAATATATGTAGAGACGTGCCACTGGCGCGTCTCTACATCTGAAAAAGATACAATTAATTTATGGAGAAAAAGTTTGGGGATAAATTTCGGATTAAAAGTGGTCGTCTAAAAAATTGGGATTATTCAAGTCCGGGAATATATTTTGTAACTATTTGTACGTTAAATCATAATAATTTCCTTGGAGAGATTAATAACGGAGTTGTGATTTTATCTGAGAAAGGATTGATTGTTGAAGAAAATCTGAGAAAAATAAGTGCTATATATCCTTTTGTATTGATAGACAAATATGTAGTAATGCCTAATCATGTTCATCTGTTAATTAATATTACTATGCATAAACAAGTAGAGACGTGCCACTGGCGCGTCTCTACTGAAAAGTTATTGAGTCAGAAAAAGATTGGGCAAAACAATAAAGCTGGTGAAGCAATTAAGTATTGGAAAGGAAATTCATTGGGGTCGATTATTAATCAGTTCAAGATGTCGTGTACAAAAGAGATTCGAAAATTGGGTTTATTTTTTGCCTGGCAGAGTAGATATTTTGATGAAATTGTCGGAGATGAAAAACGATATTGGCAGATAATAAATTATATAAAAAATAATCCCAAGGATTGGGGTGAAGATAAACTATTTAGAAACGAGTAGAGACGCGCCAGTGGCACGTCTCTACAATTTTTTCGAAAATATTAGCACGCACCAGCAACAGGTTTGGCGCCAGAAGGATCGGGAAGAGTGGTTTTACACTCTTTGGGGGTGGATTTGAAACCGACACAAAGGGCTTCTTTTAGAACATTGGGCATGCGATAGCGGTCCTGAGTAGCCACCTTCTTGCCGATTTTAAGAGT
>Ga0100398_1002508_pt1 | contig 15351 bp, 11 predicted proteins | sample CryGeymeta201522_FD_81568 | JGI IMG/M metagenome (GOLD analysis project Ga0100398, IMG submission 81568) | Groundwater microbial communities from Crystal Geyser aquifers in Utah, USA - Crystal Geyser metaG 2015-22 | ecosystem: Environmental > Aquatic > Deep subsurface > Groundwater | place: USA... | reverse complement strand
TTTGTTGGTCGGGACGAGAGGATTTGAACCTCCGACCCCCTGAACCCCATTCAGGTGCGCTGCCCAGACTGCGCCACGTCCCGGTGAATTACTAACGGCTTACTAGCATCTCTTGCCGTGGGTGTCAAGCGGGCTTCAACGCCCGGGATATTCGACATAAGGCTCGACCAGCGAGCATGAAGGCGGCATCTCCACAGGTAGGTCAGGTTGCGACCAAGGGGAGCTACCTGACGATCTTGCCCACGGGGCCTCTCCACGGAAGTCGGGGAGCGCCGCGCGCACCCTGACCCACGGTTGTGATGCTCTCTCTGGTGACCATTGGGCCGGCTGCCGCGTTCCCGTACGACACCCGCATGGCAAGGTCGCTATGTCGAATAGCCAGCAACGCCACTGGCTGTTCGGCCTTGCAGCGCGCCGATCCGGTGGCCGGTCCTGGGCCGCGGTGAACAACCCGAGGCACACCAGTCGCTGGTCGGGGGTAGGTCAGGGTGCGCGCGGCGCTCCCTGACCGCGGCGCAGGGTCGCCGGCGTGGCGGTGGTCAGGGTGCTCCCGTTGGTCGCAACCTGACCTACACGGGGGGTAACCGAGCGCCAGCGCCGCAACGCCCTGACGGGCGCACTACCAACGGTCCCAACGCCCTGACGGGCGCACCACGAGCCTCAGTTTTCGTCGTTCACCCGGATGCCAAGGGTCTTGAGCTTGCGGTGCAGATGGCTGCGTTCGAGCCCGACCCGGGCCGCGGTGAGGGAGATATTGCCGTCGCATTCAGCGAGCCTGCGTTTGAGGTGCTGGCGTTCGAAGATCAGCCTGGCTTCCTTCAGATTCGGGACCTGGTAAGGATCGTCGTCGTCCGGCGGAGCCCCTTCCAGTTGACCGGTGAAATCCTTGGGCAGATCGGCCACGGTGATGACCGGATGAGGACTCATGATCACCAGGCGTTCGACAAAATTCTTCAACTCGCGGACGTTGCCCGGCCATTTGTGCCGGAGCAGATAGGGCAACACCTCAGGATCCAGGGTTTTCCGGCCGATGGTGCTTTCGCGCGCGAAATTACCGAGGAAGTCATCCACCAGCAGCGCAATGTCTTCGCTGCGCTCGCGCAGTGGCGGCACATGCATGGGAATCACGTTCAGGCGAAAATACAGGTCCTGGCGGAATTCCCCGCGGTCGATCAGAGCCTGCAAGTCCTTGTTGGTCGCGGCCACGATCCGCGCGTCGACCCGAATGGTGCGCGCCCCCCCGACCCGTTCGAACGCCTGTTCCTGGATGATCCTGAGGATCTTGGCCTGGGTCTTGAGGCTCATGTCGCCCACTTCGTCGAGGAACAGGGTGCCGCCGTCGGCCTGATCGAACTTGCCGCGGCGCCGTTCCTGGGCCCCGGTGAAGGACCCCTTTTCGTGCCCGAACAGTTCGCTTTCGATCAGTTCTTCCGGGATCGCGGCGCAGTTCACTTCGATCAGGGGCCGCTCGCGGCGTCGGCTCAGCTGGTGGATGGCGCGCGCCACCAGTTCCTTGCCGGTGCCGTTTTCCCCGGTGATCAGGACGGTGGCATTGGACGGCGCGGCGCGTTCGATCTGCTCCCTGAGACTCACGATCGGCGCACTTTCCCCGGTGATCTTATGGCGCCGAGCGGCCTTCTGCCGCCAAATCAGATTGTCCTGTTGGAGCCGCGAGCGCTGCAGCGCGTTTTGGACCGAAACCAGCGTGCGTTCGATGGACAGCGGTTTTTCAATGAAATCAATGGCGCCCATCCGGGTCGCCTTGACCGCGGTTTCGATGGTCCCATGCCCGGAGATGATGATCACGGGGAGCGTTGGGTGCGAACGCTGCAGCCGTTCCAGAACTTCGAGCCCGTCGATTCCGGGTAGCCAGATATCGAGCAGGATAAGGTCCGGGGTTTCGCGCGCCACCTGCTCCAGGGCGGCTTCCCCGGAACCGGCCAGAACCGTCGCGAAACCTTCATCGGCCAGCACCCCGCCGAGCGATTTCAGGATGTTGGCTTCGTCGTCGACGATCAGAATCGTTTCCTTCATGGCCTCGTTCCAGGGATTTCCCCCGAATGGTCGGGCACGGGGGCTCAGGTGGGTAGTTCAATGACCATCACGGTGCCTTTCGGCAGATTGTCGCGGACCCGCACGAAACCGTGATGATCGGCTACGATGCTGGCCACGATCGCCAGCCCCAGCCCGGTGCCCTTGTCCTTTTTCGAATAGTAAGGTTCAAAGATCCTGAGTTTGTCTTCGGCGCTCAGGCCGCTTCCGGTGTCGGCCAGTTCAATCCGGGCGATGCGCAGCACCGGATCGTGGGAGAGCCGCACTTCCACCCGTCGCACTTCGCCGTCCAGGGCATGAACCGCGTTGTCCAAGAGATTCACCATGACCCGTTGGAACTGGTCGCGATCGATTCGGAGCACCGGCAGCGGAGGGTCCGATTCCTCCAGTTCGAAGCTGACCCGCGGGTAACCGTGCCGGTACAGGGTCAGGGTTTCCTGAATCAACTCGAGCAACCGGCAGGGCACCGGATTGGCCTGGGGGAGACGGGCGAAGTTGGAAAATTCGTTCACCAGGAGTTTCATCTGAGCCACCTGGTCGACGATCATCCGCGTGCACTCGTCGAAGATCCCCTGATCGGCGTTGACCAGTTCCGGATAGCGGCGGCGCAGGCGTTGGGCGGAAAGCTGAATGGGGGTGAGCGGGTTCTTGATCTCGTGCGCGATTCGGCGCGCCACTTCCCGCCAGGCCGCCATCCGGTGGGCCTTTTCCAGGTCGGTCAGGTCCTCGAATACGGCCACCACCCCGAGGTAGCGGTCCCGTTCATCGCGCAGGATCGACACCTTGATGAGCAAGATCAGGGCCTTGTTGCCGATCATCAGCCGGCACTGCTGCTCCAGATTCTGCTGCCGGCTGAGCTGATGCATGGCCACAAACGATTTCACGATATCCAGTTGATGCGCTTCCAGAACTTCGGAATAGGGTCGGCCAACCGCTTCGGTTCCCGCGACCCCGAACATCCCTTCCGCCGCTCGGTTGAGGGTCACGATCACACCGTTGCTATCGACGCTGGCCACCCCGGCGCCGATGTTGGTGAGCACGATTTCCATGTAACGGCGGCGCCGCTCCAATTCCACATGGCTGTCTTGCAACGCCGCGTAGGCCCCGGCCAACTGCCGCCGGCTTTCCCCCAGATCATGAACCATCTTGTTGAACGAAGCCACCAGCCGGCCCATTTCATCCTGCCGCGACCAGTCCAACCGCACCTCGAGATCGCCCTGAGCGATCCGTTCGGTGGCGGAAAGCAGTTCCTGGATCGGTACGGTGATGCTTCGCGCCAGGGTGAAGCCGAGCCAGACCGCGCCGAAGATCACCAGCAGGGTGACGATGGAAAAAACGATGAAGTGGCTCACCTTGAGGGGATGCTGCAGCAGCTTCAACTGGAGATAGTTTTCGTAGCCGCTGCTCACCGCGTTGAGCTTGTCCGCAACCCCTTCCGGCAGCGCCTGCACCGCCCAGACCATTGCCGCCGCGGTTGTTGCCGTTGCGGCTACCGTGGTGGCTGCTGCCGCCGCGTCGTCAATCGAGTCGGAGATCGGCACCGGAGCGAGGAAAACCTGATCGGCATCATCGTAAGGAACCCGAGGATTCGAGCCGGCGGTCGCTGCCGCCGATCGCAGAAAGTCCACAATACCGCGGCGATTTTCCTCCGCGATATCGTCGCGCCAGATCTGCCGCGGCACCCTTTGCCGTGGGTCCAACTCGATCAGCGCCAGCAGATCATGGCGCCGCAGCAGGGCATCGAGATCCTCCCGACGCTCGCTAACCGGACCCCCACTCCAGGCCGGGGCAAGGCCCTGCAACTCGGCCCCGATCGCGCGACCGTCGGCTGCCAGTTTGGCCTTTTCCAATCCGAGCAGGTCCTTGCCCAGGGCCACACTTTGTTCGAGCGATTGCTCCACCTGCTGGCTGAACCAATAATCCAGGCTGAACGAAATGAATTGGGTCGCCAGACCGAACAGGGGCACGGTGGGAATCAGGGTCACTCCGACGAAGGCCACCACCAGTCGGGTTCGGAGATTGCTTCCGAGGACGCTCTTCTTGCGCTCGAACACCAGCTTAACGATGTTTCTCAAGAGCAGGTAGGCCAGCAGCAGCAGTAGTAGGACGTTCAGGTTGATGAGCGCGAACAGCAGGAAGTTGCCAAGCGGCGGCAGATCGGCGCGAAACTGATAGAACCAGCCTTCGAGAAAGCCGCAGATCACGATCAGGAGCATCACGGCGGCCACCCAGTAGCGTTCGCGGCGACGCCGAGTGGTTACGTTGGTGGGCTTTCCGATAATCATGGAACGCCTCTCAATAAGGAAAATCCAGATCGACCCAGGCGGTTTCGAAATCCCACAGCGACACAAAGAAAAACAGATAGCGCAGCGGCGTCGGCAGCCGGACCTTGGACAGTTCGGCCTTGATCCGAAGCTTGTAGGTCTGGTCCGGCTCCAACCGCCATAAGGGCAGAATCGGGACCGAGTCGAGTTCACTCATGAGCCGCTTGGCCTCATTGAAGTCGGAGGTGGTGAAGACCGCTTGGGGATGTTCGCTCAAGGTCACGTGGTATTCATCGGTGAGTTGATCGTACTTGAGGGAATGCTCCAGGTGGGTGTCCAGCAGTCTGGTTCGAAACGGGCGCAGACCGGGTTCATCCAGCACAATCAGGATCTTGAAGGTGGTGACGACGCCGCTCTTGATGGCATCCACCATTTTTTCGGTGAAGCAGTTTTCGATCTTCAGACTCAACTTCAGGTCAGGGTTCTCGGCGTAGGCCCTGGGCTCGGCAATAAACGCCGAACCCACCGCGGTGGCAGGAATCGGATAAGCGAGCGCGAGTGCAGCGAGCCAGAAACCAATGCAAAGGCGTGGGACCATCAGGGGCACTCACCCAACGGGAGCGATTCACCCAACTGCCTTTCGGGCCGGGACAGCCACCACTTATCCACCGTAGGCGCGAGGCAAGAATAAAACATCCAGTGCAACCCTCAAATGGTTATTCCCGCATGCTCCCCGCCTAAAGCTTGCGGGGACAGGCTTTAGCGGGAATCCAGAAATGAGCGCCGGCCTGGATTCCCGCCTAAACACCGCGGGAGTGACGGGGTAATGCGATGCAAGCAATCCTGACCAAGGGTTTATGGCCCAGCGCCTCACTCGGGCGCTGCAATGCCGGCGGGGCGCCAGCCTGGAAGAAATTGCTCGGCTGTCGGAGTGATCGGAATAACTCGCCGGTAAAAAAAGATCCCTGCCCGGAGGTTCATTCTTAGGTCAGGGAGTCTGGGTTGGCAAGGAATTTGTGGGCTGCGCGCGGTTCCGCGCGGTTCCGCGCGGTGCGGCAGCAGGGAGTGAATCATCTCGCCACTACTGGAAGTCCGTCGGGGATTGGCTTTTTATTACGGCCGGAATGCAGCGAAGCAAGGAATTTTCAGCATGGTTCAGAAATACAGCGATAGCGGTGGCGATACCGATACCGATCCGTGAATGGTAGCGGAAAAAGCTTCTAGAAACCGGCGGGCGCCGGCTTGCCAAAGGGGGCATGAAACGGCAGTCGCGCCGTTCTCACCGCGGCCAGTGTGGCCGGCATGGCGTAGGCCCCGGCATGGAGCGTGCCGGCGATCTTTCGCAGCAGGCGGTTGTGCAACGCATGGCCGGCTTTGTAAGCTTCGAACCGCCCGATCAGCGTGTGCGGCATGAGCGACATGTCGCCGAGGAAATCAAGGATCTTGTGGCGCACGCATTCATTGCTGAAGCGAAACCCATCGCGGTTGAGCAGTCCGCTGTCGTCGAACACCAGAGCGTTGGCCAGGGAGCCGCCAAGGGCCAGACCGCGTTCCTGGAGTCGCTTGACATCGTTGAGGAAGCCGAAGGTCCTGGCGCCAGCGATATCTCTCCGAAAAGCCTGCGAATCCAGCTGGAAATTCATGGACTGACTGCCCACCAGGGGATGCGGAAAATCTATGGTGTAGAGGATATTGGTGCGCGCCGCCGGACAGGCCCGGATATAGGAATCACCCTCGCGCACGGTCACTTCCGAGGTGATGGGCAGAAAATTCCTTGGGGTCCGCTGCCGCTTGAGCCCGGCTTCGATTAGAGCATTACAGAAGGGCGCGGCGCTGCCGTCGAAGACGGGGATTTCGGGCCCGTTCACCTCGATCAGCGCGTTGTCCACTCCCACCATGCTGAGCGCCGCCATCAAGTGCTCGATGGTCATCACCCGGGCGCTGCCGAGGCCCACCACGGTCGCGAGCGAGGTATCGACGACGCAATCAAAGCGCGCCGGGATCACCGGCTTGCCGATCAGGTCCACCCGGCGAAAACAGATTCCGGTCGCTGCCGGAGCCGGCTTGATGAGCAGCGAGACGCTCGCTCCAGTGTGCAGGCCCACCCCGCTAAGAGCCACTTCGCGGCGCAACGTGCATTGGTTGGTCTGAAAAAACATAAGCCCCTCTTTCCTCCTCAAACCAGGGGCATAAGCAATTGCCATGCCATAATTCCGAAACCTGATGAGCGCCGCCGCGCAGGCCACGCTATTTGCCGTCCCTTCAAGCTTGGCCGCGGCACTGGAGGTGCTCCTGAAATCCTACCGGGAAAAACTCGCCCAGCCATTCGGAAGCGGCTGGTGGCAAAAAACCACAGTCAGAACCCCTGACTGTGGCAGAAAAACCACACCCTGCCGCTGCGCCTTCTCTATCGGTATCGGTATCGCTATCGGTATCGGTTCTGAACCATGCCCCAGGAGCGGGCAAGATGCCCGCGCTCCCGGGAAAGCGTCCGCAGCAAGTGATTGCTCTGTTGGTCTGAAAGCGTCAGTTCGCGGTTGCTGCCAGCTCGGGAATGCTCATGAGCAGGTTATCCAGGGCCCGCTTGGCTTCCCAGCCCTGGTTCACGTCGTTCAAGAGCACGGTCACCGCGAACACCCGCCCCGAACCGTCGCTCACGTAACCGCTGAATCCCACCACATCGGCCAGGGTCCCGGTTTTCCCTCGGACCATGAGGTCGCGGGTGCCGGAACGGAAGCGCTTTCTCAGGGTCCCTTCCTCGCCGTTGCGGGCCAGAGACGATAGAAATTCGGGTCCCACCTCGAAATCGTTGTAGAGATCCACCAGGACCAGGTTGAAAGTGTGCGCGCTGGCCCGGGTCGTGCGGCTGAGTCCGGAACCGCTGTCGATGGTCAGTTCCGAGTTGCCGGCGCCTAGCTGCTGCAATGCCCCGGTCACCGCCTGGGCTCCTTTGGCGGCGGTGGCCGGAGTTCCCAGTTGCTCGGCTCCGATCACCCGGAACAGGGTTTCGGCCATGAAGTTATTGCTGTACCGGTTGAGTCCGAACAGGAGGTCGCCCAGGGGGGGCGACTGACGCACGAAAAGTCGCTCGGCCTTAGGATCGATCCTGGCGGCTCCGGCTCCGGGACCCACTTCGATCCCGGCGCGGCGCATGATTTCGGCCACCGAACGGGCGGCGAACAGCAGCGGATCGGCGACATTGATCCGGTATTCAGCGCCGAGCGGCAGTTCGGTGCGAAACGGACCGATCAGTTCGAACAGTTCGCGTGCTTCTTGCTGCACGCCCTTGGAAAGAATTTGCAACTGGGTCGGTTTACTCGCGCCGATGGTGGTGGTTCGGTTGCTGATCGCTACATAATCGCTGGGCGGAAGCCAGGAGATCCGCGCCGGTTGGCCCACGGACTTGCCGGACACGAGGCGAAACTCAAGGGTGTTGTAGTCCAGGGCCAGGGCCGAAATCACCGGGTTGTAACCCCGTTCGCAATGCTGATCGATGCATAGGTGCTCCCATTGGGGCTGGAAGAAACCGTTGTCGACGTAAACGCCTTCGGTGACCTTATCGATTCCGGCGGCTTTCAACTGGCCGGCGATTTCCCAGAAATCCCTGGCGAACAGATAGGGATCGCCGCCGCCCCGGATCACCAGCCTGCCTTGCAAGGTGCCGCCGCTGACGTGGCCGGAAGCGTGGATCTCGGTCTTGAACCGGTAGTAGGGACCGAGCGCCTTCAAGGCGGCGTAGCTGGTCAGGACCTTGGCAAGAGAAGCCGGCACCAGCGGGATTTTTGCGCTGTTTTCCCAAATCACGCGACCGCTGGTAAGATCGTTCACCTGCACTCCGACCTTCACGGCATGACGTCTCAGTTCATCCAGGTGTTCGGACCAGGTGCGCGCCGGCTTTTCAGCCGCGGGTGCCGCGGCGCCGATCGAGCCGACCCAGGTGAGCGAGAGCAAGACCGCGAACCAGGCGAGACCGCGGGCAAGCGGTTTAATGACCATGCAGGCTGACCTCCACCTGTTGACCGAATCGACACGATGAACCGGATCCCTGTCAATCCTGTCAATCCTGTCAAAAATCTTCTTCCCCGGGTGTACGCCGGCAGCCGGTTTCAGCTCCGAGCTGCCAGGCTTGCGAACGCATCCCAAAACCCGGGAAATGATTTGACCACAGCTTCCGCGCCATGGATCTCGACGCCGGCGATGCGCAAACCCACCAGGGCCAGGGCCATGGCGATGCGATGATCGTTGTGCGAGTCGATCGCCGCCCCGTGCCGGGGGCCACCGCGGATCACCAGACCGTCCGGGAGTTCATCGATGAGGGCGCCGGTTTTCCCGAGTTCGCCGGCAAGAGCGCTCAGCCGGTCGCATTCCTTGATGCGCAGGTGGGCGACGTTGCGGATGCGGCTGGTACCGTCGGCGAAAGCGGCCACCACCGCCAGGGTGGGGACCATGTCCGGCATCTGGTTAAGATCCAAATCGAGAGCGCCCAGCCGCGCCGGCCCCCGCACCCGAACGCCGCGCTCCCGCCAGTCCACCCGGCAGCCCATCTGCTCGAGCGCTTCGAGCAGCCGGCAGTCGCCCTGAAGCGCTCCCGGCTTGACCGGCCCGGTGAACACTTCGCCTCCGGTGATGGCGGCGGCGGCCCAGAAGTAGGAAGCGCTCGAACAGTCGCCTTCCACTTCATGGGAAAAGGCCCGGTAGGTCTGGGGAGCGGGAACCAAGATCGCGTTTTCGGCGAGCCGGCGGTAATGGATCCCGAATTCTTCCATCATCGCCAGGGTGATGAGCACGTAGGGAAAAGACGCCACCGGCAGGGTCCACCCGACGGTGAGATCGGCGGCGGCGGCGGGGGCACTCATGAGGAGCGCCGAAAGATACTGACTGCTGGCTCCGGCATCGATTTGCACCGAGCCCCCGGTGAGGCCTTCGCTGACCATTTCCAGGGGGAGATAGCCCGGCGCCTGGAGATGCCGGACCCTCACCGACTGGCCGGCGAGCGCGTTGAGCAGTGGGGCCAGCGGGCGCTGGCGCAGACGGTCGCTGCCATCCAGCACGAACCGCCCGCGTCCGGCCGCCAGCAGCGCGGCGAGGAGCCGGGTGGTGGTGCCGCTGTTGCCCAACTGAATCGGTGCGGTTGGGCTGTGCCAGCGGGTGTTGGGCGGCGTCACCCGAACGCTTTCGGCCGCCCAGGTGATGGTCGCGCCCACCTGAGTGAGCGCCCCGGCGGTCAGTTCGGTGTCTTCCGCCCGCAGCGGATTGTCGATCCGGCAAGGACCGTCGGCCAGGGCGGCCATCATCAGGGCGCGGTGAGTGACCGATTTGGACCCCGGCAATTTGATCCGGGCATGGAGCGACTGCCCCGGTTTCAGCGGTTCAATGATGCGAATCATCAGTTTCCCTTTTCCAGCGCCTGTTCCAGCGCCGCCCGCATCGCCGCCGCCGGCGCGGCGTTGCCGGTCCACCACTGGTATTGGGCCAGGCCCTGGTGGAGCAGCATCTCGAGCCCGGTCAGGACCCGACAGCCGGCGGCCCGGGCCTGGATCAAGAACGGGGTCCAAAGCGGCCGATAGACCGCATCCATCACCACCATCTCCGACCGGAAGAAAGTGTCGGGAAGGCCCAGCGAGTGGGCCGCGGCGCCGCTCATCCCGACCGGGGTGCAGTGCACCACCAGATCGAAGCGCTGCCGCGAAACTTCGATCAGCGGCACGAATTCACAGCCGAATTCCCGGGCCAGCCGGAGGCCGCGTTCGGCGCCGCGGTTGGCGACCGCAACCCGCGTGCCTTCCCGCAGGAACGCGAACACCGCCGCCCGGGCCGCCCCGCCGGCTCCGATCACCAGGGCCCGCTTACCGGTGAACGAACTCACCGGTCTGAACGCTTCGCTCACGCCCAGCCAGTCGGTGTTGCGCCCTTCCCACGATCTGGGGGTGCGCCGCAGCGTGTTCACCGCCCCGATGGCGCGAGCGGTTTCATCGATGCTTTCACAGCATTTCATGACTGCGCGCTTGTGCGGAAGGGTCACACTGATCCCGCGCAGTCCCAGCCGGTGCAGCAGTTCCAGATCGCTTGCCGGTTCGCTCACCTCGAATGCCAGGTAGCAGCCGGGATGACGCCCCGCGGCAAAGGCCCGGTTCATCATCGCCGGGCTCAGGCTGTGAGCGACCGGGTGGCCGATCACCGCATACAGTTCGCGTTGCACCGGTCGGATCATCCAATCGCCTCCCTTTCCCTCCGCGGTCGGTAAACCGCCCTCCTGGATCCATACCAGCGCGGCTCCCCTGCAATCGCGACCGATACGGATTCAGGCACCGGGCTCTGATCCCGGGTTCAAGCCGTGGTCGCGCACTTTTTCCCGATCGAAGCGGATCGGTCGCAGCGGGTCGCTTTTGGGGTAAGACCCCAGGACCTTGAAAAACGCCACCTGTTCCCGCAGCGCATCGAGCGCCGCGCGGATGTCCGGATCGTCCCGATGGCCTTCGATATCGGCGTAGAACAGGTACTGCCAGGGCAGCAGCCGGTTGGGCCGCGATTCGATCCGGGTCATGTTGAGCTGGAAGCGGGTCAGGGGCGCCAGGGCGCAGTGCAGCGCCCCCGGCTGATCGCGCACTCCGAACAGGATGGAACTCTTGTCGCAGCCGGTCGGCGGGTTGGGATCGCGGCCCAGGGCGAAAAACCGGGTGACGTTTCCCGGCTGGTCTTCCAACGCTTCCTGTAGGGCTTCCAGGCCGTAATGATGGGCTGCGTAGAGATTGCACAGAGCGGCGCCGTGCGGGTCTTGCCGAGCCAATTGGGCGGCTTGGGCGGTTGATGGACATTCCCGCCACTCGGCCCGGGGCAGGTGTTCGAGGATCCAGCGGCGGCACTGGGCGATGGCCTGGGGCTGGGCGTACAGGCGCTCAATCCGGTCCAGGGCACCGGCCCGGGACGCCAGGCAATGGCTGATTTCCAGGTAACATTCGCGCACCACCTGCACCGGTTGTTCATGGAGCAGGTCGAGGCTGCGACCGACCCCGCCTTCCAACGAATTTTCCACCGGCACCAGGGCCACATGGACCCGGCCCTTGACCAGGGCGGCGAACACCTCTTCCAGGGTAGCCAGCGGCAGGTAGCGGGCGGAATGCCCGAACAGGGAAACGGCGGCCACCTGGGCAAAGGTCCACGGTGGTCCGGGGAAGGCCACCTGCAGCGGATACTGGAGCAGCCTGGAAGCGGCCAGGATTTCCCGGTAGATGGCCCGAAGCGAGCTTTCGTGGAGCGGGCCTTCGCTTGCCGCCGCAAGCCGCCGACAGATCGCTTCCTCGCGGCCCGGATCGAACAGGGCAATGGCGGTTCCGGCCTTCAGCTCCCCTACCCTCTTGGCCAGCGCCATGCGTTCGTTGAGCAGTTTCAGCAGCCGGCTGTCCACGCTATCGATAGCGACCCGCAATTCCTGCAACTGGCGGCGCCGGCTCGGTTCATCGGTCACCTTCGACCTCCCGCTTGATAAACAGATTGAGCTGCGCTGATCATGACCATGACCTGCCGGGCGAGACGCGCGTGAAAGCGGCGCGAATCGGCCGGGAAATGCCGGGCAGCCCGGAGCTCCGAATTGCCCATCCAGTTCATGGGTGGCGCTCGGGGCCGCCATCCCCGCGGGCGGCACACCCGTCAGGGCAGGAGCCGAAAAACGAAAAGCCGCGGGCTGATCCCGCGGCTTTCGGCTGATCTTTGAATACCGGCCAAAGCTGGGTCAGCGCCGCCTCCCGCTGGAGCTAAAATACGAGCATCGAGCACACCGATCAGTGCGGAAGTTTCCCATAAGCTGGCTCCTTTGGCCTGGTTCCGCTCTACATACGGAAGATGCCTTTCTTCTGTCAAGACAATTTGTCAAGAGCCGGCTCTTGCCTACAACCCACCAGGTCGATACGCAAATGCGGCGATGCAGCGCTTGAAAAGCGCGGCGTTTTACCCTATATGACTTGCTGATCGGATCGGTGGTCGGTAGGCTTCGATTACCGATCGGCTCAGGATCGCGGTAAAGTTCAGGGCAGCCGCGGATGGCTCGATCAGTTCACGGGAAGGCGAGGAACTGGATGGATCTCAAGACCATGCTTGCCGGTGGCAAGTACAATCGCGGTCATTGCCCGATCTGCGCCTGCCCCACCGTGTTCGTTGAGTTGGGTGAGTGGCTTCGAGACCAGTACCTATGCGTTTTATGCCACAGCGTTCCGCGCTGGCGTGCGGTGATCGAGGTGCTCGACAGTTATTTCCCCAACTGGCGCGATCTCACCGTGCACGAATCGTCGCCGGGAGGCGCTTCGTCGGAAAAACTGGCTCGGGAATGCCCGGGCTACTTGGGCACCCATTTTTTCAAGGATGTGCAAATGGGCCGCTGCCGCGACGGCATTCGCTGTGAAGACCTGGAGTCGCAAACCTTCGAAGACGAGCGGTTCGATCTAGTGATCACCCAGGACGTATTTGAACACCTGTTCGAACCGGAACGGGCGTTTCGGGAAATCCATCGCACCTTGAAACCGGGCGGTGCCCATGTGTTCACCGTGCCCTGGTACTACTGGCAGCCCACCCGGGTGCGTGCGGTCAGGGAAAATGGCGGCGTGCGTCATCTGGACACCCCGGATTATCACGTTAACCCGATCGATCCCGACGGCTCCCTGGTGACCCGCGAGTGGGGCTACGATCTGGCGGATATTATCTACCGGTCCTGCGCCATGACCACCACGGTCGTCCGCATCCGCGACCGCGCCAAGGGCATCGATGGGGCCATGTGCGAAGTTTTTGTCAGCCGTAAGAGTTGACCAGGGACAGTCTGCAGCAGGTTGGCCGCTGCCTGCCGCCGACACCTCCGCGCCGTTTCGGCAGTCGATATCCGAGGCACCGCCGGAACGATCGAAACCGTTCGGCAAGGATTCAGTGCCCATGCCTCCATCGTCCATCTGGGATGATTCGCTTTCCAACTATTATTGCAACGGTCTCAAGGTCTATTGGGAAACCCTGAACCAGGTGACGAGCTATCAAGCCCGGTGCATGACCGGTCGGAACGGACTCGATCCATTCGATCACGTGGTGCGGCTGATCAAATCTTACTTGGGCAGCGGCGGCAATCTACGGGCGCTGGCGCTCGGCTGCGGTGAGGAGCGGAGCTATGAAATGCGCTTCATGGAAACCGGCCTGTTCAGCCGGATCGAGGTGCTGGATCTCGCCGCTCCGCTGCTGGAAAGGCAGCGGCGGCTGGCGATCGCGGCTGGTCTCGAAGGGTTGCACTACCAATGCCGCGATCTGAACCGAGCGGAATTGCCGCCGGCGAGCTACGATTTCATCTGGGCCGTGGGCACGCTGCATCATATCGAGCGACTAGACCACCTGTTCGGCCAGGTCCGGCACAGCATGAAAGATCGAGCGCTGTTGGTGGTGCGCGAGTACGTGGGCCCCAATCGCCTCCAGTTCACGGCGCGGCAGTTGGCACTGGTCAACGCGCTCTTGAAGGTGCTGCCGGCGCGGTTGAAGAGAACCACCACCGGGAAGGTCAAGAGGTACGAAACAAAGATGGCCGAAGGCGCTCTTCCGGACCCTTCGGAAGCGGTGCGCTCGCGCGATATCCTGCCCCTGTTGCGGGCTCACTTTCCCAACGTGCGGGTGATCGAAACCGGTGGCACGATTCTCTACCCTTTGCTTCAGCAGATCGCCTTCAACTTCGAGATCGATCCCATCGGCCCGCCGGTACTGAACCTGCTTATCTGGCTGGAAACCGCTCTGATCAAGACCGGCCTGCTGCCTTCGGATTTCGTATTTTGCGTGGCCGCCCGTCCGGATTCCGACCGCTGCGCGAACTGAGCAACCTGACATCTAGGACTGCCATGGAAAAGCCGCTTGTCTCCATCATCGTACGCACCAAGGACCGGCCCAAACTCCTGGCCGCCGCGCTGAAGAGCCTGGCCGCTCAAACCCACCGCCCGCTTCAGGCCGTGGTGGTGAACGACGGCGGTTGTGCTCTCGAACCGAGTAACCTCAAACAAATCCTGGGCGATATCGAACTGACCCAGATCGAGCATCCCCGGAATATGGGCCGAGCCGCCGCCGGCAACACTGGAATCGCCCACAGCCGCGGGCGATACATCGGGTTTTTGGACGACGATGATGAACTTTACCCCGAGCACGTGCAAGTGCTTGCCGACTACCTGATCCAGAGCGACTTCAAGGTGGCTTACTCCGATTCCCTGATGCTCTACAAACGCTATGATCCGGATTCGGGAGAACTCGTTACTGAACGGGAGGAGCTCCTGTTTTCCGAGGACTTCGACTACCCGAAACTGCTGTTCGACAACTACATCCCCCTCATCTGTTTGCTGTTCGATCGCGAAGTGTTGCTGGGCTCCGAGGGCTTCGATCCGGCATTCGACTTGTACGAAGACCACGATCTGCTGCTGCGCCTGGGCGAAAATCATCCTTTTCAGCACATCAAGCGGACCACGGCCGCTTATCAGCAATGGTCGGGGGCCGCCCAGATCGCCCAGGCGGCATCCGAACCGGTGTTGGCTCAAGCGCACACTCGACTGACCGCCAAGCATCTGGAAAAATTCACCCCGGAGCGGATCACCCGCTACCGGCAGGCGTTCGCGCTGGCCAAAGACGGCCACATTCGCTACCTGGACCAGCAACTGGCGGAACGAGATTGGAAAATCGCCGGACTGGAAAGCCTGGTTCAACAATATGAACAGGTCATGGCGCAGAAGGATCAAAAAATCGCCGAGAAGGTCGACAAAGTTTATCAGCTCTGGGTTCGCCTGCGCCAAGTGGGATTGAACCTTCGCAGGCCTCAGATGAATGGCAAGAATTAGTTGTTCAGGATTGGTTGCCTAACTGCACCCCGTCATTCCCGTGGGCTTAAGCGGGGATCTCACCTTGTGGCACGGTCTCCCGACCGTGCCACAAGCATGATACGGGTTACCTCTTAACGACCTTTGAGCTCGCTTCAAACCGCTGCTGAACCTGGTCTCGGCAATAAGAATTTGACCCAATCCGCAGTTACCGGTATAAA
>Ga0100398_1002494_pt1 | contig 15386 bp, 13 predicted proteins | sample CryGeymeta201522_FD_81568 | JGI IMG/M metagenome (GOLD analysis project Ga0100398, IMG submission 81568) | Groundwater microbial communities from Crystal Geyser aquifers in Utah, USA - Crystal Geyser metaG 2015-22 | ecosystem: Environmental > Aquatic > Deep subsurface > Groundwater | place: USA... | reverse complement strand
CGTTCTAAAAATCCAACCGGAATTTTATTCTGCCAATTATTTATTTTAACTAATAAAGATTTATATAAATAAACTGTTTCCGAACCGCCAACCCCTAAGGTGGTTTCAGCTCGACAATCTTTAGCTAAATCAATTCCTAAAGCAAGAGCGTATTTTTTCGGCAAAAGAGTATAGTCAGCTCCTGAATCTATTACCATATTAGTCACTAACCAAATTTTTCTCTTTTTAGCAAAAATTAAAACTTCAGCATAAGGCCGAATAATTTGTCCTAAATAGCTTTTGCTTATTTTTGTAAATGGAAATTGGGCTATTTGCATATTAAGAGAATATAAGAAATATCATGACGCGGCACAAAGGTTATTATGGGCATTTCACCATATTTTTTCTTTAGTCGTTCAATGTCCTTCCAAATCTCTTCTTCTTTCTCTTTTAAAGGCACTATCTTATTTTTAACAACCAAAACATGCTTGCCGGCATATTTTTTGGCTTCTTTGCTTTTACCGGAAAGAAGTAAAAGTAATGTTTTTTGAGTTTTAGAAATTGCAGCTTTCATATATTATCGGAGATTTTGGGTTCAATATATTGAACCTCTACATTATCGGAGGTTCAACCTCCGATTTAAAATATTCAATATCTTAATATTCAATATCTTCTTGAACCTTCGATTGAATTGCAAATGTTAGGTTTAAGATTTTAAATGAAGACCAACTTTTTCGGCAATCTGAAGAATCCATCTTTCAAGTCGGTCCACCTTGTGGGCGAGCATTACCATTTCTTGGAAATAAGTATCAGCTTTTTTAGCATAATCATCCACCGCTTCTTGAAGTTGATTAAAACTATTATGCAAGCCATCAAATCCCGCATCCATCTTCTTTTCTAATCTAAAAATTTCTCTCAAAACTATGTCTAATCTTCCTTCGCTTTTATCAATTTTATTCTTTTTAATATTTTTCATATAAAGGATTTTTTGTCATTGTTTTAAAAGATGATTTTGAACCTTTTATAATTTAATCAGCATTATTGCCAAAAGAAACCCAAGCCTATAAGAATATTATAGCATATTCAGATAATGATATATAAAGACATTATTTTTATTATAAATTTCTTTCAAAAAAGAGCAATCTTGAGGCGAACGGCCATAGATGATTTCAGTATTTAAATCAATAATAATGCTCTTTTTTACGGCGCAGTCGCTGGTATTAAAAAAGGAAAGATTCTTTGGATTTTTTAAAGCGGCAGTTCCCTGAGTTGTCAGCCAACTTATCTTCGCTGGCAAGCCACTGAGAGGAGTAATGATGGTTCCCACGTCAGCATTTGATAAAACATATTTTCCTTTCAAATCACTTTGATTTTTAAGCCATTGCAAGGCCGCTAAATCATTCGGATTAACGAGATGGTATAGAAGTGTTCCGGAAGGCAAATTAAAATATCCGTAAAAAATAGTAATTAAAACAGTAATAACAAAAATTAAACTTATTATTGTTTTGAATCTCGTTGCCAAAAATTTTCCGACACTAATACTTGCTAAAAGAGCTAGAATGACGCCAAAAAAGTAATACTCTCTCTGATAAAAAGATAAAAAAGAAATGTGATATAGGTAGAAGATAATTAAATTTAAAAGTCCAACTATGCCACCACTAATAAGCGCTAATGACCAGTTTTCTTTTTTAAAGATTAAAACCAAACCTCCTATTAAGCCCAAGATAAAAATAATAAATGGCACAACAGTGAAAAAGCTTAAAAAATTAAAAAAATGAATGGTTGCTTGGCTGGGCACAAAAAACGCTTTGAGCATCGCTGGTTCGCCGGAAGACCAGAATGACTTATAGGGACTTAAAGCCAATAATGCCACTATTGAAACTATCCCTGAAAATAAGACCAAGAAAAACATAACCGGAAACTTTTTAAAAAGCCGCGCCCCAAACGGTATAAAAGACAAAATAATAAGACCCAAAAATGGTAAATAAACCAATCCGAGAGCAAGAGAAAAGATAAAAGCCAAAAATAGTCCTGACCAGGATTTAAATAAATCCGTCGCGGTAATTAATAAAAATACAACAAAAATGAAAGCAAAACTTGAGGGGACAAAAAACCACCACCCCAATACATAAGCGTTGGAGCGTAGAGCCGCCAAAAAAATAGGTGCCAATCCCGCAATCCAAAAATTTTTAGTTCCAGCAAATAAAAGAAGCGAAGTTACGAAAGAGATTAAAAACAAATTAAAAGCTGGTAGGTATGGCCAAAAATGTACTGGGTCTTTTCCCAAAACAGCGGAAATATTAGCTAAAAAGCTCGTAAAACCAGGTTTGTAATCGGAATAAGGGGTGAAAAGATATGGGTTAGTGTTTAGCGGCCTCCCGGCTAATAAACTTTGAACAGCGCTAATATCCCACCATTCATCAACATGAATTGGCCACCGATAACCAAAATGTGGATAAAAGATAAAAGCCCCAGCCGCTAAAGCTAAAACAAAAATTATTCCCAAAAAATATTTTTCTCTTTTTGACAAATGTTTCCACTCTTCAAATATCACTAAACTTTTTCTTTTTGTGATGAGTCCAAAAATCAGCGTTAAAACAATTATTGTCGGCAGAAAAAATACAGCCAGAGGCAAATTCAAAAAAGCGATGATAAAACTTATGATTATTTCAAGAGCAAGACTCGTTGTTATTGAAAACGCTAAACGCTTGTAAAATCCCGAAATCCACCGGCAAAGAAGCGTAAAAAAATAACCAGGTAAAAATAAAAGAGGCAAAACAATAAATATCGACATAACTTGATTTTAATTATAGAATAAAAACAAATGTATGAAAAAGTATCAATAATTCTTCCTTGTCGCAATGAACAGGAAGCAATTGGTTTTTGCCTAGAGGAGATTGAAAAAACATTAAAACAGTATAATCTTGATAGCGAGATAATAGTTTCTGATTCGTCAACCGACAATTCGGCAGAAATTGCCAGCAGCAAAGGAGTAAAAGTCGTGAAGCATAATCAAGAGGGCTATGGACTGGCAATAAAAGAGGGGATAAAAAATGCCTCGGGAGAAATTATTATCTATGCCGACGTTGATGGAACATACGATTTTAAAGAAATACCTAAATTTATAGACGCCTTAGAAAACTATGATATTGTAATCGGCAGTAGACTGCGGGGAAATATTGAAAACGGCGCTATGCCACTTTCCCACAAAATTTTTGGCATTCCCTTTATAAATTTTTTACTACTAGTTTTATTTAGTATCAAAACCTCGGATAGCCAGTCAGGATACCGGGCCTTAAGAAAAGAAACTTTTAATAAGCTCAATTTAAAAACAAATGGTATGGAATCTGCAACTGAAATACTGATTAAAGCAAAAAGAGCAAAATTACGAATAAAAGATATATCCATAAACTACTTTAAAAGAAGAGGAGGAATTTCAAAACTTAAACCCTACCGCGATGGCTTAGTTCATTTAAAATATATTTTTATGCAAACACCAATGGCGACTTATTTTGCCGTCGGCGGTATTCTCTTTATCATAGGCTTATTAGGACATTTATCCGGTCAGGAAGTTGGCTATTTTCTTAACTCGGCCACCGTAAAAATTCTTTTCCCTTTTGTCGGCGTTCAAATATTTTTTCTCGGCTTATTTGCCAAGACCCATCTCTACATTCAGTTTGAGGAAAAAGATGAATTTATAAAAAGATTCTACTCTGTTTTCAAACTTAAAACTGCTATCGGTCTCGGTTCTCTTTTAATCATCGTGCCTCTTTTATTTAAAATAACTGGAGGCATAGGAATGTTTTTTGACCCCCTTTTCGTCTCAATAATCATCGGCTTCCAAATTGTTTTTAACGCCATTATCCTTTCCGCTCTTTCAATAAAATAGTAATTATCTATCTTTTTCCATTTACTATCTATTAAGAAGACGATCGTCTTCTTAATAGATAGTAGTCCTCTAATGTTGTATAATTTTTAATATGAAGAGAGGCGAAATTACTTTAAAAATTTTGGAATTTTTAGAAGAAACCGCTGGCGATTTTAGCGATGTTTTTGCTGCTTATTTTAATGCGGGCTATGGGGCGAGTTTGGGGAAATTAGAATATCTGAAAAATAAAGCTTATGAAAAAAGGATGAAACGCCGAGTTAAAAGAGATGAAGAACTAGCAATTAGAAGGAAATGCGCTAAAATCCTTTATTCTTTGAAAAGGGATGGTTTAATCAAAAAAGAAAGAGGTCTGTTTAAAACCACTAAAAAGGGCAAAAGGGAAAAAGAAAGGCTGAGAGAAAAACTTCTAAAAAGTTTACCGATTATAAACTATGATAAAAATAAAAGTGACAAAATTGTCCTTGTGGCTTTTGATGTTCCCGAAAATCAGCGTCAAAAAAGAAATTGGCTGAGGGCGGTTCTTAAATATCTTGATTATAAAATGATTCAAAAAAGTGTCTGGCTTGGCTCCACTTTAATTCCTGAAGAATTTATAAAGGATTTAAGAAATGTGGGTCTTATTGATGCGGTAGAAATTGTCGTTATTAATAAAAAAGGCACTCTTTCTAAAAACGAGTCCTGAATCTAAAATCTAATAACCATACGATCGTATCTTTATTAGATAATTAGATAGAAGAAGTTAAGATGAAAAAGACGATATTGATTATAAATAAATTTTGTCCGCTTCACCCCCGGGGCGGGGGGGCGGAAAAAAATTTATTGGAAATATTTTCCAGAATCAGCAAACAACACAAAGTTTATCTTTTGGCCGCGATGTTCCCGGGCGCAAAACGGGAAGAAATTTACCGGGACATTCATATTTTCCGCCTCGGCAAATCTCATTCCGAAAACATTATCAGGATTCATTTTTTAATCCCTTTTTATCTAAGAAAATATCTTAAAAAATTAAAACCAGATATTTTATTTGAAGATGTCAGTATTCTTCCTTTTTTTACTCCTCTTTTTTATCCCAACCAAAAAAAGATTGTAATGATTCATGCTTTTAATAGAAAACATTTTTTTACTTCCCAAAGATTTTTGTTTGCCTTCATTGCTTGGGTTGTTGAAAGTTTGTTTTTGATTTTTTACCGTCAGGAAAAAGTAATTGTTGTTAGTGATTGGATGAAACAGGACTTGTTAAAAAGCGGTTTCAAAAATGTTTATAAAGTATTAAACGGCGTTGATGCTAATTTTTTTGCAATTCGCAAAGAGTATGCGGCAAAACCAACCGTGCTTTTTTTAGGACGGCTTGAGGGGAGAAAGGGCATTGATTTATTTTTAAAAACTTATCCTCTGGTAAAGGAAACAATATCGGAAGTGAAATACATTATTGCCGGCCGGGAATTTTCTTTTGGTTCGCGACGGCTTCTGAAACTTCTGAAAAAATACAAAGAAAATTATTCGTCTGAAGAGATAGAATTTTTGGGTTATGTTTCTGAAGATAGAAAGCAGGAACTCTTTAAATCTGTGTGGCTTTATGTGGTGCCGTCAAGAATTGAGGGCTACGGAATTTCAGTCTTGGAAGCTAATGCCACCGGCACTTTTGTTGTTGCTAATAAAGTAGAAGGCTTAAAAGAATCAGTAACTAACGGAAAAACCGGCATATTAGTAGACTGCTATAACCCTTTTATTTTTGCCAAGAAAATTGCTGAGTGGTTAAATATAGAAAAATTGAAAACCAAAGAAAATTCATGCCGTGAATGGGCAAAAAAACATAATTGGGATGAGAGCGCCCGGCACATTGAATCACTTATTGCAACCTGAATGGAAGGAAACTATAGCGGAGATTGTGAAAGGATATTATAAGATTTCGTTCGGCAACGATCGCATGTTGAACTCTCGCCCTCGCTCTATTTCTTTCAGTTCAAGGCCGGTTTCGTCAAGTAAATGAGAGTAACCTATAGACTGCCATTTGTTCTCCGGGTCAATCCGACGGAACTTTTCGAAACGAATCTTCCTGTCTTCGGGACGAATCATGCGTAAATGGTATATGCGCCAGTCCGTTGACCAGTGAAACTGCGCATCCCTGAGCGCCGATGGTAGCCAGGGACTATGGAGGCTACCGTGCGGGCGGTCTGTATAAGAAATTTCGTTCGGAACCTTAAACATGACGAATTTCGTTAGCTTTCCATAAGACCCGTCAATACGATAGGTGTAGGCGCTGTTCCACAATCCAAGCACGCGAAGCCCCACCACTGGCTTTTTAATTTCCTCAGCGTGATCTTGAATGGACGTCAGCTCTTTCAAGAAAGAAGACTCGTATCGTTCGTCGGCGTCGCAACACAAAACCCACTCGGCTTTCAATTCCTTCGCAGCGCGCAATAATATTTCCCGATTCTCAACCTCAAAAAAATGGTCAGTTTCCCGAACGTCCCTTCGGAAGCTAAATTTCAATTTCGGTTCTTGTTTTATTAAAAATGCGGTCTTATCCAAGGAGCCATCGTCCACGACGGCAAATCCATCTACGAAATCCCGAAGGTGGTAAAAGTAGCCCGGCAAATAACTTTCTTCATCCCGAACAGCGATGACCGCAAGCGTTCTCATTTTTTTAGGTTCCCGCGGACCACTCTGTTGAGTAGCTGATTCCATTGCTGACGAAAAGCCGTAACATCGAAATAATCCAAAACAGACAGCCGTGCGTTCATGCCTAATTTCTTTCGCTCAACGGGGTCGCTGAAAAGATATTGAATTGTTTCAGCAGCAGCTTCTTCTGTCTCTGCAATAAGGCAGTTTTCGCCGTTTTTTAAAAAACTGCGGCGGGGGTTAGTGAGAGGGAATAGCACCACCGGCATGCCGACCATCATAGCTTCAATACAAGACATGCTCAACTGGTTGGTAACTTCTAGAAATACCGCATAGTGCTTGTAGAATGACAAAAGTTCCTCAAATGATCGCGCCTCTCCTATAGCGTATGGAATTCCTTCATTACCGCCGCCAACTAGATCAATGCTTGCTATAGAGGCAATTTTATTCAAACGGCCTAATCTTTTTTCTGGCCGCACTTGGATAAGATGGGCAATAGAAAGACATCTTTTATAATCTCCTATGTAGCCATTAAATACGGAGGAATCGACGGGAACGTGGATTACGTTTTTAAATATCGGGCGGGTGGTAATTACAGCATTAATCGCTATTTCATTGTTGAATGTTATCGCTGATATAATTTCTTCGGCCCATTCCGGGATAAAATTAGGAGGGGGCATTACATGGACTTTTAATATGATAGGGCAGGTCACCTTTCTTAATTTCTCAAGCCAGGCAATAGTATGGACAATACAAACATCAAAACGCGCCCGGAGAGCGTCTTCTAATAAAATGGGTTTTACATTGTCTGGCATGGGACGATTTTTACTGTTCCACACTGTCCCCCCCACCAACGTTCCACGGCAGGCACCCCAACCATCATCTGATAATTGTGTGAATTCATCTGGTATCACTGTAAATATTTCGTGGCCCGTTTTTGCAAATTCGTACTCCCAGGCCGTATGTACAGGATGGGTAAGAATACGCATACTATAAATATAATATATAATAGATATAATATATAACAGATTAAAACTCGCTATGAAAAAGATTAGCCGCTACCTCAACGTAATCTACGAGCTCTCCCGGCTGGATTTCAAACTAAAGTACTATGGCTCGGTACTCGGACTTTTTTGGAGTTTTTTGAAACCGTTTTTCATGCTCGCGATTCTTTATGTAGTTTTCTACGAATTCCTCAAGGTCAACATCGAAAATTATCAAATTTATCTCCTTCTCGGCATCGTCATCTGGAACTTTTTCGCCGACGCCACGAAAGACAGCATGCAAAGTATAATGGCAAAAGCCCCCCTTCTTCAAAAAATCAACCTTCCGCCGTTCGCAGTCGTCGCCAGCACGATCATACATTCATTCTGGACTTTCCTTATCACCCTCGTGGCGTTTTTCGTCCTTTTCTTCGTTTCCGGGTCCCAGCTCGCCTGGAGCGCTTTCATATTTCTCTACCTCATTGTTCTCCTCGTCGCGCTCATCTTCGGCACCTCGTTCCTTGTCGTGCCGCTCTATATGCGTTTTAAGGATTTTGGTCACATCTGGGACATTTTTCTCCAAATGCTTTTCTGGGCGACCCCCCTCGTTTATCAGTACTCGCTCGTCCCGGAGAAATACCTGCGTTGGTACCTCTTGAATCCCGTCGCCCGCATCGTGGTGGACGCGCGAAATGCCATCCTCTACCACTTCACGCCAGAACCAAAACAACTCCTTATCACCACCGCCGTGATCGCTGTCATCTTTTTTATTGGCCTCGCGGTGTTCAAAAAGTACGGGCGTACCTTAATAGAAGAGCTATGATTAAAGCACGCGGCATCACCAAACTCTATAAAATCCCCCACGAGCGGCGCACCACGCTTTTCGAAACGCTCTTGGGCTACGTCAAAAACCAGCTTTCCTACGAAGACCTCTACGCCTTGCAGGATGTTTCTTTCGAAATCCGAAGGGGCGAAATGGTCGGTCTCATCGGCAAAAACGGCAGCGGGAAAACTACCCTCCTTAAAATTCTCTCCCGTATTGTCCTGCCAACACACGGCACTTTCACTATAGAAGGCCGAGTGTCGCCGCTTTTGAGTTTAAGCGTCGGCTTCCATGGCGAACTTACGGCCCTAGAAAATCTGTATCTGTACGGCGCCATTTTGGGACTATCTCGCAAAACGGTGAGGCAAAAGATAAATACTATATTTGAGTTCGCCGGCCTTGAACGATTTGAGGATATGAAGCTCAAAAATTTTTCCTCCGGAATGATAGCTCGTCTCGCTTTTGCTATAATGGTTCAAACCGATTCCGATGTTTTGCTTGTAGACGAAATTTTTGCCGTCGGTGATAAGGATTTCAAACCTAAATGTATCGCCGTGTTTGAAGAATATAAAAAGATGGGTAAAACGATAATTTTCGCAAGCCATGACCTGGACACGATTGCTGAATACTGTGATAGAACGATTTTGCTTCACGAAGGGAAAATTGAGATGTTTGGAAAAACCAAAAAAGTGCTTGAGTACTACAAAACTATCTAAATTATCTAATAAGTGGACGATCGTCTTGTTATTAGATATTCATTATGAAAGAAGATGAATCAAGTAAATTATCTAATATCTAATAAGTGGACGATCGTCTTCTAATTAGATAAATTAGATTTAGATAAAAAATGCTATATCATATAATAATTTAAAATTTACGGATTCATTATGGAGACTATAGTTTTAATTCCCCACTATAATAACAAAGAAATTTTAGACGAATGTCTTATTTCGTTAAGAGGACAAACTTATAAAAATTTCAAAACGGTAATTGTGGATGATGGCTCAACTGACAACAGCGTTGATTACATTAAAGAACGCTTTCCAGAAATTGATGTTTATGTATTAGGAAAAAATCACGGATTCGCCCGCGCGGTGAATGAAGGCATACGCTATATTCTTAAAAAACACAATCCGGTTTTCATTGCTGTCCTGAACAATGATACAAGAGTTGATGAGGATTGGTTATTAAAATTAGTAAAGCGAGTTAAGACAGACAAAAAAATTGCGGCGGTGACATCCAATATGTTTTTTTACAACCACCCTGACATTATAAATAGCCAGGGTGGCATCATAGATTGGAATGGCGATGGGTATGATATAAATTTTGGCATCAGTCGTGAAAAAGGAAAACAAAAGAGTGGACGAGTGCTGGGTTCTTGTTGGGGTGCTTCGCTTGTAAGAGTTGAGATGTTAAACAAAATCGGTTTTCTTGACGAAAAGTTCAATGCTTATTTTGAAGACCTAGACTGGAGTTGGCGGGCTAATATTATGGGCTACAAAATTTTTTTTGAAAAAGACGCAATCGTCTATCATAAACACAGCGCAAGTTACGGGGACGCACAGTACAAAAAAATCTACCTCTGCAAAAAAAATGCTCTACGAGCGGCGTTAAAAAACTACGAAACGAAAAATCTCTTCCGCCAAATCTTATATATTCTTATCGGTTACTGGTTTGCCGTCGTAGGATACTTCCAAACAAATAAATATCAAATGTCGTTTATTAAAAAAATTACCTATATGAGTATCCCGCCCTTTGCGTTGAGCTGGAACCTGTTTTATCTTCCTGATACTCTGTGGGAGCGGCGGGCCGTCCAGCGGAAACGAAAGAAAACAGACGGGGCCATTGCCAAACTTATTCAGCAGGATGCGACACCAGCGCGGGAATGGATTAAAAATCTTAAAAATAAGCTCCTGTTCCCGTTACGCTTGGATGTAGGGACCAGGCATGGAATCATCCTGTCTCTTGCCAATCGAGTAAAACAATTGGATTCGTACCTCATGCGACATAATTTCTCCGGTGTTGACGCCTATTTTCAAACCGTATTTGCCAATCTCCCTTTTTCACTTGCGTTCATCCAAAAAGAAAACCTGTCGGATAACGAAGCGGCATTTGTAACCAATGCCTGCCTCTTTTGTTTTCGGCTCTCCTCGTACCGCGAACTTTCTCGTTTTCGCCACCTTCCCCGAAAAATCTCCGCGGCGGCGCGCTCCCTCACACATAGTTCTCTCCGGTGGGAAAAGGTTATCACCTTGGGTAAGGAAGCAAACGCGCTATCTCAACTCTCATTTTATCTCCAACTTATCAAAGAAAGCGGCGGGCCGCCGCTCCCGGAAGAAGTGATGGATGCTTTAAAGGAAGGTGGCTCACGCGTGCAAAGCGCGCTCTTGGGTCGTATTGACCGCGTAAAACTCCTTCGCGGCGAACCATCTTTCTTCCTGAAACTTTATTCAAAAATGTATCTTGAAAACGGCTTTCTTAAATACCTCACCACGAAAGCCCACGCGCTCTACAACAGATTTTACAACAGAGAAAAGTTAGGGGAAAACTCCGTTAGAAGTAAGTCCCGACGTAATGTCGGGGCTGCCGCCGCGCCTTTGGTGAAGCGGATTTCTAACGGGGTGAATATTTTTGGCTTTCTTGATTCCGAAAGCGGCGTCGGCGAGGCGGCCCGCACCCTCACGCGGTCAGTGGAATGCGCCGGCATCCCTTATGTGCTCCTTAACAGTCCTCATGCTCCCCATCGGAGGCGAGAAACCCAATTCGCAAGAAAATTCAAAGAAGACAATCCTTACCCCGTGAACCTCATCGTTATTTACGGAGATATGTTTGCGCAAGAATGGAGTTATTTCGGTGATGATAAATTCAGAAACCATTACAACATTGCGTACTGGACGTGGGAACTCTCCCGCCTCCCACCCTCCTGGGTTTCTCTCCTCAGTCGTGTGAACGAAGTGTGGACAGCAAGTTCTTTCGCCGCATCCGCGATTAAGAAAGCGAACAAGGAAGTACCGGTTGTGGTTGTGCCCCATGCCATTGAGGTGAAAAAGTATCCTTACGGCCGGGCGCATTTCGGCCTGCCGAACGACAAAATCCTTTTCCTTTTTATGTTTGATTTTTACAGCATTTTTGAGCGCAAAAATCCTCTGGCCGTGGTTCGCGCTTTCAAAAAAGCATTTCAAAAAAATGAGCCGGTGGAGTTGATAATCAAATGTTCAAACTCGAAAATTGATCCGACTAATTTCCGCGTCTTACAAGCAGAAGCAGAAAAACATAACGTACGTCTTATTAATTCATACCTTGAGCGGGAAGAAATAAACAGTTTAATAAATGTGTGCGACTGCTATGTGTCGCTGCACCGTTCCGAAGGATTTGGCCTCACCATCGCCGAAGCAATGGCGCTTCGGAAACAGGTAATCGCCACGAACTATTCAGGTAACACTGATTTTATGACCGAAGAGAACAGTTTCCCAATCCGCTATACCCTCGTGCCGCTTACCAAAGACTATGGATCTTACACGCGGGGTAATGTCTGGGCAGAGCCAGACGAGCATCAGGCCGCAGAACAGATGCGTCTTGTCTACGAAGCCCGCGAGGTGGCAGCGCGCAAAGGAATGTTTGCCCAGTGCGACATCGTTATGAAATTCAGCCCTGAGGTGGTCGGGCATCTCGTGGCGAAACGGTTGCACTATCTACGGAGTCGTATCGAAGGCAATAGGTAATTATTGAGGTTGAACCTCCGAAATTTGAAAAATATGGACTTGCGATGTTAATAGATTTCAACAATCGGAAGTTTAACTTCCGATTCAATATGTGTTATTATTTATTAATAATATGAAAAATCCTCCATTTGCCACTGGAGAAATATATCATCTCTACAACCGCGGGGTGGAAAAACGCGATATCTTTCTAGATGAAGAAGATAGACTACGATTTATTCACGATTTATTTGAATTTAATGATTTAGAACCAGCCGATAAGTTCCTAATAATCCAGCAAATCCACCAACGCAACCAATTATCGGAAGTTAAACTTCCGAAAATTGAACGGGGGCCGAGAAAACTAATTATAGAAAGTTTAGCTTTTTATTTAGGCGGCAACCATTTTCATTTAATGGTCAAACAAATAAAAGAAGGTGGTATTACTCTATTTATGAGAAAGATGGGAACCGGCTACACAAACTACTTCAATCTAAAATACGAACGGGTGGGTTCGTTATTCCAAGGACCATTCAAGGCCGCTTTGGTTAAGACCGATGCTCATTTCATTCATCTCCCCTTTTATATCCATCTTAATGCTCTTGATTCTGTTATGCCGGAATGGCGGGAAAGAAAAATCCCGGACGTTAAAAAAGCTTTGCGAATTTTAGAAACCTACCGATGGTCAAGCCATTTGGATTATTTGGGCAAAAAGAACTTTCCGTCCGTAACCCAGCGGGATTTTCTCTTGAAATTTTGGGGTGGACCCGCCAAGTACAAAGAATTAATAACCGACTGGTTAAGAGAACTTGAGATTGAAGAAATCAAACCGATTATCTTGGAATAATCAATAATCGGAAGTTAAACTTCCGAATGTTCATAAACTTCCGAATGTTCAGAATTATTGTATTGTTAGAACACCTTCCATCCCCGTCTTAGGGCAGTATTGAATGCAATGGAATTTATAATCACCCGGTTTTTTATCGCTGGTATCAAAACCAAAAGATTTTGTCTCGCCTTTCTTGACAATAACATTAAACCCGAGTTTCGGGTCTTCAAAACCAAAATCATAAGTATTATCAACCGCAGTCAAGTTAATCGTCAAAACTTTTCCTTTCTGCGCTGTAAATGAATCAGGAACAAATTTTCCGCTTTCAGCCTTTATATTCACAGCAGAACGCGGCTGGGGAGGCACGGCGGCATTATTTGTGCTTGTTGAGCTGGTAGCGTTTGGAAAGGAAGAAGGACTGGGGCTCGGCGTCTGTTTCAAGCCGCCGTTTAAAATCCAAACGACAGCTAAAATAGCTATTCCAATAGCGAGAACCAGCCATTTTGCCCATTTTATTCCGGGATTGCTTTTTTGTTCTTCCATAATTTTTAATTTTTACCTCTTAATTTTTGGAACGACCTTTATTATTGTAGCTTAATTATACCAAATTTGTCATTATCAAACAAAGTAACAGTTTTGCTGTCATCCTTCGTTTTGCTCAGGATGACACTTCGTGTCATTTTTAATCAGCATTATTGCCAAAAGAAACCCAAGCCGAGTAGTCAGTATTCATTCTCGTTCTTGCCCGCCAGTGGAAAGCCGTGTGGTTGGAAATCTGGCCAAAGGTTAAATTAACTTGACCGGTAACCGGGGAGCCGGTGTAGGAAACTCCGCTGCCTTCAAAAATATTGGTTGAGCCGTCAAGAGTTTGGGTAATAGGCTTGACTTCTATTTGGGGGTAAATAGTGCCGCTGCCGACGCCGGTCATTGTCATTTTTAAGATGATTGTTTGAGTAGAAGCCGTTCCTCCTACGGCAACAGCGGTTGTGCCGTTAGCCAGATATTGGCCCAAACTGGTTGGAGCATTGGGTAAGCCTTTGGTAATAAGGGAAGGATAGTTAGTGTAGGAATTTAAAGCCGTTCCATCGGATTTAATCATTCTAAAACAATAAGTTGTTCCGGAGGGCGCGTTATTGTCTTGGATTACCCAGTCGTATTCTATATTTTGACCAACCGAAACCGCATAGGGGTTATTAGCTGAATTATTCGCTTCTTCATAAGTAGCCGTGGCATTGGAAGTTGATAAGAGAAGTCCGGTTAAAGCCGCGCCGTCAGCCGGAGTGGCATTGTCATAACCCCGCCAAACGCCGCTACCGTTAATAATATCAACATCGCTCCAGCTGGTGGAAGTGCAGCTTCCACTACTGCCGGACTGAAGTTTGAAGCTTTGAGAACCCGCGGCTAAATTTACCGAACCAACGGTGACATTAATTCTTAAACGCAAAACATCGGCATTAGCTGGCGGCGAATCAAATCCACCAATCGTCGTGTTCTCAGCCAAGTTAGTGGCGCCGGTTGGCCAAGGGTCAGTGGGTTGAAGACTGTCGGCATTTGCATACCAGCGAAAATCTTTTTGAGTAAAAGAAACAAGGACCGAAAAATTGGAAGAATTGCTGTCATAATTGCTTCTTCTGGCAACCACGGTATTAGTGCCGGCAGAAACGCCGCTGGGAACTTTTACTTGGATAAGAGTGGCTGACCAGGAAGAAATGTCGCTTTCCAAAGCTTGAGTGCTGCCAAATTTTATGTTATCAGTGGCGGTACTGCGATAACCTACTCCGGGGTCAGAACCCAAATGAGTGCCGTTAATATTGACCACGGTTCCAACGATGCCAGAGCTCGGACTTAAACTGGTAATTTGAGGCAAAACCCGAATATTCCAATTATTAGAAGTTTTACTGTCGCTGACTCGGCTTAAATTTAAAGTGCCGGTGTCAATCGTATCAGCCAGAGCCGTTGGGATGGTAATTGTTATTTGAGTATCTGACCAAGTAGTGATTGTTGAAGAGACGGCTGATTGGCCTGACAAAGTAATAGAAACCGTGGAAGTGGCACTGCCAAAACGACTGCCATTTATTTGAATGCCGGTATCGCCTTCCCGGAAAGCATTGGCAACCGAAGGCGTGACTAAAGAAGAAATAGAGGGATAAACATAAAAACTAGAACCGCCGGAATCAATGCCGCTGGCCCGGACAATCAAACCATTTGAGCCAGTGCCGCCATAAACATTGGTGGCGCTCGGGACGGTAAAAACAATAGAAGTAGCGGTCCAAGTAGAAACATTGGCGCAGGGGACAGAATAGGTTCCGATTTTGACCACATTATTGGTGCCGTCGCAGGCAGTGCCAAAATTAGAGCCGGAAATAGTTATTTGTTGAGTGAACCGGCCGCCATCAGTTAAAGTGCCTTCAGTATTGTTGGTGTAAGAAGAAAGGGAAGGCTGAGCTTGAGCATTTTTTGGAAAAAGACTGTAAATAATAATTAAAGAAAGAAAAAATAAACTTAAAATTTTAAAAAAAACCAAAAATTTTTGAAATTTTATTTTTATCATATTATTATAAAT
>Ga0100398_1002493_pt1 | contig 15398 bp, 12 predicted proteins | sample CryGeymeta201522_FD_81568 | JGI IMG/M metagenome (GOLD analysis project Ga0100398, IMG submission 81568) | Groundwater microbial communities from Crystal Geyser aquifers in Utah, USA - Crystal Geyser metaG 2015-22 | ecosystem: Environmental > Aquatic > Deep subsurface > Groundwater | place: USA... | reverse complement strand
ATTTTCTAAAGGGGTTCCAGGTATGGGGTTTAAGAAATTGAGTGGTATGGAATCCACTCCCAGCTCTTTCAGGGTAAAGGCGAATTCCAGCCTTTGCTCCGGGGTCTCCCCAAGACCAAATATCCCACCACAGCAAACCCTGAATCCCTCTTCCTTTGCTATCTTGATTGTGTTTACTCTTTCCTGATAAGAATGGGTTGTGCATATCTTTGGGAAGAAGCTCTCTGATGTTTCAAGATTGTGGTGATAGCGCTCCAACCCTGCTTTCTTCAAGTCAAGGGCAGTTTCTCTTGTCAGTGTTCCCAATGATGCACATCTTCCTATGGCTACCCTGGAGGGCATATCTTCAATTGCGGTGCATATAGATTTCAATTCTAAAGGGTCTTTGATGTTTTCCCCGCTTACAACTATACCGAACCTGTTTGCCCCAATATTAGATGCTTCTTTTGCACTTTCTACAATTTTTTCCTCACTTACCAGAGGGTATCTTTCAATATCAGTTATGTAATGAGCCGATTGGGAACAGAAAGCACAGTCTTCGCTGCACCTGCCCGATTTTGCATTTATAATAGCGCAGAGATCAATAACATGGCCTTTGAGTTCTTCTCGTATGACATTGGCGAAACTGATCAAAGAAACAATATCTCTCTGTTTTGTAATCTCCATAAGGTGAGATGCCTCTTCAACGGTAACCTTTCCACCTCCTAACACCCTATCCGTTAATCCATAAAGAAATTTTAGCACTTTGAAACCTCCTTAGAATGAGAGCTTTGCACAACCTGCCGAGAGCTTTGAAGAAGTCCCCTGAGAGCGAATTCATAGATTTTTTGGGGAACCCTTCTTAGCGAGCGGAATGTAGAAAATTCACATGTTTGAGCCCGAAGGGCGAGTTTGTGAATTTTTAATGGAGCGAGCTTAGATGGGTCAAAAAATGTATGCTGAAGCGAAAAGGGGTACTTTTTCAAAGCTCTCAGAATGGGTGTTAGTACCCCATATTTAACAGCCCGTTCACTCACAAACATAAGTGTCAGCGATCGGTGTCGGTTTCTAACACTGATTACCGTTGCAGACTATTGTCAACCATCACTTAGTTATATGGTTTACAAATAGGCCAAAAAAAATTATTGGTCAATCCTTAAGGATACATCGCCACTGAAAATCCTCTTTCTTTTGCCTTTATAATCCAGGAGAATAAGACAACCATCTTCATCCACAGACTCAGCAACCCCCTCTTCTGTAATACCAAAAGAGGTTATCGTTACAGTTTTTCCGGCTATTAAAGAGTGGGGGTTCCATTCACTGCGAATTTGAGCGACCCTGCCTTTCTTAAATAAATTGTAGCCTTTCTCTATCTCTTCCAGTACAGATCGGAGCAGTTCTACCCTGGAGATTTCTTTCCCGGATGCCTTTGAAAGGCTTGTAGCGGTATCCTTAATCTCCGGATAAATTGAAGGATCAAAATTCACATTTAATCCCACTCCCACAATTACAAAGTTTACCCGATCCTGCTCAGCGCTAAACTCTGTCAGAATCCCACCTATTTTTTTACTGCCTATATATATATCATTGGGCCATTTTATTAGGGCGTTTAGGGTGGTAATGGTTTTAATTGCCTTGACTACAGCCAGAGAGGTAAGCATTGTTAGTGAGAATACCTGCGAAGGCTGAACCTCTGGACGAAAGATTATAGACATCAGAATATTTTTATAGGCAGGAGACAACCAATTTCTATCAAGCCTGCCCCTTCCCTCAGTCTGTTCCTCCGCGGTGACAACCGTTCCCTCTTTCGCTCCATCCATTGCCATGTTTTTGGCGATCAGGTTTGTTGATTCGGTCTTTGGATAATAGAATATCTCCTGTCCTACGAAGGACGTCTTAAGCCCATCTTTTATTTCCAGGGGGATCAGCTTATCAGGGGTAATAACCATGCGATAACCTAATCTAGGTTGAGCATCAATACAAAACCCCTCTTTTCTAAGCTTACATATCTGTTTCCAGACTGCTGCCCTTGAGATATTTAATCCCCGGGCAACCCTCTCACCGGATATGTATCCTTCGGCATCCTTGAGTAATTGTAGTATTTCTTTAGCGTTATTTGTAAAAGACACCATCTCAAGGGGTCCGATTCTTGGCAATATCCTTATAAGCCGGTACAATTCCGAAACCATCGGCGGCTATGACTGCTCTTTTGACTGCTTCGATTATTGCCTCTTCAGCAAGAAGACCGACGACATTAATATCTGCCTTTAATTTACGTGTTGAAAGGGCGATAACCAAATCTCCATCAGAGGACAGGTGTATTGGAGATATTGTTTTGGCAAACCCTGTTTGTGCCATCTGGGCAACCTTTATTGCCTGCATTTTAGTTAAAACCGCGTTGGTAGCCACAACCCCAAGGGTTGTATTTTGAAAGAATTCCTCTTTGCCTGTTATTCCTTTCTTCATCTGTTCAAAAGAGTTTATAAGCGTATGCCCATCCTCGGAATCCCTGGCACCAGCGATTATTTCTCTGTTCTCATTATTTACTACATCACCGAACGCGTTTACTGCAACAGCAGCTCCTACAATCAGGCCATTTGAGAGTTTTTTGGAGGCTGTGCCAAACCCTCCCTTCATTGCCCTTTCGATACCAAAGAGCTTGCCAACAGCAGCCCCTGTACCTACCCCAATACTCCCCTCCTCGACTTTTCCAGATATCGCAGCCTTGCAGGCATTGTAACCCATCTCCTTATTGGGGCGTATTTTGTGGCTTCCGAAGGAAAGGTCATAGATTATTGCGGTTGGTACGATAGGGACTTTTGTAGCAGATGTAGGAAAGCCCTTTCCCTTCTCTTCCAAATATTCCATCACCCCTCCGGCAGCATCGAGACCAAAGGCGCTCCCGCCGGATAAGAGAACAGCGTAGACCTCTTCAAGGAGATGCTGTGATTGAAGGGAATCCGTCTGTCGCGTTCCTGCCGCTGATCCTCTGATGTCTATTCCACCGGTTGCCCCATCTTCGCAAAGGATCACGGTACAGCCGGTAAGCCCCTCAAAGTCACTGGCATGTCCTACTCTGATCCCTTCTACAACCGTTATCGCATTAAACATATAAGCATCCTTTTTTGGGATTACAGTTCAGAGTTCAACAGTGAACGGTGAACCGTTTGAAAATGTCGGGCCAGACCCCAAATCCCTCAAGCGGTCGGTTTTAGCCCCGATCCTATCGGGGTAGTTGACTTAGCTAATTTACTTGAGATGTGTGAGTTAGTCAAGGATAAAAACTGCCAAATTCCTTGACTTCCAGGTTGCGTATATTATATCATGACGCCTTAATTTGTCCGGTTTTTACCTGTCTGATTCTAAAGTTGGTAGTGTCAAATAAAGTATGAAAGAATAAGGTCAAAGGCATTGATTTTAGAGGGATATTTTTCATATAAAGGGGGAGGAAATCCTAAATCCTAAATCCTAAACTCTAAATAAACTCAAAATGGATAAAACTCAAAACCCAAAACCATATGATTTAGGAGAAAGAACTAAGAGATTCGCCATGAGAGTGCGTGAGTAAATAATGCTTTGAGTTTTGTATTTTTAGCTTTGTATTTATTTAGGATTTAGAGTTTAGGATTTAGAGTTTTTAAATGCATAAAGGGTAAATAGTTTTGACAGTACCCTAAAGTTCAGGAGGAGGATGCCTATGAGGATAATTGGTCTGGATGTGGGGAGCAAGACCATTGGTGTGGCAGTGAGCGATGAAATGGGATGGACTGCTCAAGGGATTACGACTATAATCCGTAAGAGTCTGGATAGCGACCTTGAAGAACTCAGGAAACTGATGGACCAATATAATCCTTTAGAGATCGCAGTTGGGCTGCCTAAGAACATGGATGGTACCATAGGTAAACAGGCAGAAGGGGTGCTGGCACTGGTAGAAACCATGAAAAAGAGTCTAAATATCCCTGTAGTCACATGGGATGAGCGACTCTCTACAGTGGCTGCCAACAGGTCTTTGTTAGAGGCTGATCTCAGTCGTAAGAAGAGGAAGAAGGTTATCAATAAAATGGCAGCGGTATTCATTTTGCAGGGATACCTGGACAGCAGGGCAGGGTGAGCTGAAATGAAGAGAGCTATTTCTTATATCCTGATGTTGTTGATTGTCCTGGGATTATTAACAGCCCTGAGTATCTTCCTGTATCTTACCACTCCCACCAGCTCTGCAAAAATCTACAAAATAGTCTATATTCATCCTGGAGCCACTTTCGCTGAAGCGGCAAAGCTTCTGAAACAGGAAGGGATTATTAAAGATATAAGGGGGTTTTCCTTATTAGTTAGATGCCGTCAGGCAACCAAGAAGATTAAACCAGGAGAGTATTCCCTGAATACAGCCATGGTGCCTTTAGAGATATTGGATATACTGGTTAAAGGAAAGGTAGTTGAGCACTTTGTTACAATACCGGAAGGGTATAATATATATCAGGTAGCTGATTTGCTGGACGGCCTCGAACTTGCCGATACTGAAAGTTTTCTTGAAAAGTGTTCTGACCCCTCTTTTATATCCTCTTTGGGAGTCGAGGGGGATAGCCTGGAGGGTTATTTATTCCCGGATACCTACAGTATGCCCCGACATATAGGTGAAAGCAACATATTGAAAATGATGGTGACTCGGTTTAAAAGGATTTATACCAGTAAATACGCTGGAAGGGCAGAAGATTTGGGTTTTACAATTAAAGAAGTTGTCACTCTGGCATCTATTATTGAGAAGGAGACTGGAAAATCGTGGGAGCGTCCTTTAATATCGGCTGTGTTTCAAAACAGATTCAAAAAGGGTATGAAACTTCAAAGTGATCCGACTGCTATCTATGGTATTGCCAACTTCAGTGGTAGAGTAACTGTCGGTCATCTTAAAAGAAAGACTCCTTACAACACCTATCTCCATTCCAACCTACCCCCTGGTCCGATTGCCAATCCTGGGGAGGACTCTATCAAAGCTGTCCTTTATCCGGCTAAAGTAAATTACCTCTATTTTGTTTCAAAGAATGATGGTACTCACTGCTTTTCTACTAACCTAAGAGAACACAATCTGGCAGTTTGGAAGTATCAAAGCGGGAAAGATAATATGGAGGGGAGTGAGTAATTATGGAGATGTATTGGGAACCAGAGGTTGAAATGATGCCGGCAGATAGCTTGAAGATGATTCAGGAAGAAAGATTTTTAACATTGGTGGAGTATCTTTATAGAAAAACTGCCTTTTATAAGAGGAAATTTGACGAGATAGGTATTCAGCCGACCGATGTCAAATCATTAGAAGACCTGCCAAAATTACCCTTGACAAGCTATTTGGAAGAATTTGCAATAACTCCGATAGAGGAAAAGCTGGCTGTCGATTGGGAGTCCGTAACTGAAATCATGACGACTTCGGGGACCATTTCTGGGATAACCTTGCCGGTAATGATGACGGAAAAGGACGTAGAAGAGGGATTCAATCTTTTTGCCAGGGTTGGCAGAATGACGGGGATACGGCCCGACGACATAATACAGCTCCTATTGCCATGGGATGTGAGTGTTCCGATTATGAAAAAGCTGGCATCAAAGGTACTTTCAGGCATGGCTGGCAGGATGATTCTCGATCAACAGATAAGACTGGCTAAAACGGTTAAATCCACTGTCATATTTGGCATACCCAGCTACATATTGTCGTTTATCTATAGGGCACTGGAGATGGGCGTTGATATTAAAAGAGAGACCTCACTGCGACTGGCTCTTCTGGGAGGTGAACCAATGTCAGCGTCTGTGAAAGAGCATCTCTACAAGGAAACTGGAATTGAATTTTATGACATGTATGGCTTTGCAGAGGTTATGGGAATTGGAGGCGAGTGTAGCCGTAAGGACGGCTTGCATATATGGTCAGATCATTATCTTTCCGAGGTTGTTGATTTTGAGACATTAACTCCCCTTGGGACAGGGAAGCTGGGAGAGCTGGTAATAACGACCTTAACGAAAGAGGCTATGCCCCTTTTGAGGTATAGAACGGGTGACGTTACTATGCTCCTGGATCGTGGAGTCTGTCAATGCGGGAGGACACACCCCAGGATAGCTCCCATCAGGGGACGGGTGTACCATATGGTTAAGGTGCAAGGAAAGATAGTTTTTCCAGGTGATGTAGAGGACTTTGTAATCAGGAATTCTTTTTTGAGTAGTGATTATCAAATTATTGTGGATCTGCCAGGCGAGTTAGATATACTAAAGTTAAAGGTTGAATACAAACTGGGGATTTCGGATCTGAAGGGATTTAAAAAAGAGCTGGAGAAAGCGTTTGAAAAGGAGAATTCTATTAGATGTGAGATCGAGCTTGTGCCCAAAGGGACTCTGTCAAAAACACAATTCAAGGCCAAGCGGATAGTCAAAACCTACGGTTAATTTCCGTCTATGGATTGCCTGACTCACGCTGAATTCAGGTGAAACTTTCTTATCAACTATTTCACAAGGAGATTAGAACTATGAACGAAATGGATCTAACTAGGCTGTCTAAGGAGGAACTGATAAACCTGATAAAGGTATATGCAAGATTATTTCTTGCCCTTGACGGGTTCTGGTTTCTGGAAGCGGAAAAGAAGTTTGGTTATGAGTCGGCCCTCGATATTGATACGAAGGCATGGGAGGGGTACTTTCCTTATGAAGCAAGATTATTGAGAAAGACCCTGGGAATAAGGGAGGAAGGTATTCCAGGCATCATTGAAACCTTAAAACAGTCTGCCTTTGTCCCCTGTATGGAACATAAGATAGAGGAAGTATCGGAGAAAAGAGGGGTCTTTGCCCTTTACAAGTGTCCTTCCCTTGAGGCCATGGAAAAGTCAGGGAGAAAAGAGTTCACCTGTGAGCCGGTAGGAACCATCGTTTTTCAAAAATACGCTGAGAGTATTGACCCAAAGGTAAAGGTAAAATTCCTGGACGGTCCTCCCAGAAAGTCTCCTGAGGATGTCAGTTGTAAGTGGGAGTTTACTCTGGAGGAAGAGAACTAGGTGGTATAAAAGTACGATTCTTAATGTATATCCCGATTGTATCGGGACAGGGAAGGGAGGGGATCAATTCCTACTTCGGTCTCTACAATGATGACCGTCCTCACCAGGCACTGAAAGATCAGACGCCGGCAGAACTATATTTTCAAGGAGCGAGGTGACGATTCAGTTCATGACTTTCGACGGGGTATGAGCACAGGTGGAAAAAAACAAAAAACCACCCCAGGGTGTAACTTAATTTTTCGAAAATATTGTCTTGACAAATGGGTCCACCTTAAACTATGATGGACTTTTTACGAAACCATCAACTATAATAATTCGAGGATTGAATACAAAAGTTGCAGGAGGATAAGAATAATGAAGAAAAGTATTACCTTGTTGTTGACTATCACTTTGGTTTCAGCTCTGTTCTTATTTGGGGTTACCGTTCCCTACGCTGATGAGACTACCGGACTGACCGGTGAAACCATAAAGGTTGGGGTTACATCTGATGTAACAGGCCCTACATCACAAATTCAAACACCGTTACATACTGGCATAAAGACCTACCTGCAGCACATCAACGACCAGGGAGGGATTTACGGTAGAAAATTCAAGGTGATCATTGAGGATGGTGGTTACTCCGTTGCCAGAGATGTGGCAAACTTCAAGAAACTCGTATACAAGGATCAGATATTTATGCTGTTCGAGATAGGATCAACGGGTTCCGGGGTGGCACTGGTCTCTCAAATCACAAAAGAAAAGCTGCCAACCCTGATGACATCCACTACAGACTTTTTTATCCGTCCAACCCGCCCATACCACTTTACTGAAGGGGCAACCTATGAGGATGAGATCAAGGTACTATTCAACTACATCGTCAACGTTCTGAAGGTGAAAGAACCGAGGATCGCCCTGGTTAGGGCTGATACCGAGCATGGTAAGGTGGGTTCCAGGACATTCAGGAAACAACTCGAGGCTTATGGGTTAAAACCGGCAGGTGAAGAGGTCATTGCGCCAGGTGCAATAGAGGCCAGCTCCCAGGTTCTCACTCTGATGAGGGCAAAGGCTACACATGTGATCTTGCATACGACAGAGGGAAATACCGCTACCTTTTTTAGGGAAGCAAAAAGATTCAAGTACTCTCCTATGTCTCTTGGGACAAAGTATGCCTGCGCTGAAGATGTTATGAGGATAGTTGGGGATGCAGCAAAGAACTTTGTAGCTACCAATTCATTTTCTTCATGGTATGATGATTCTCCAGGGATGTTGAAGATGAGGGAGATCAGCCTGAAATACCATGGCAAGAAAGGCAAATATATGCTTTACAGGCACTATACTCAAGGGTGGTGTCAGGCAATACTGGTGGTTGAAGGGTTTAAAAACGCCGGGAAAGACCTGACCAGATCGGGCCTTGTAAAGGGAATGGAGTCCATCAAGAATCTGGATATGGGCGGTCTTATGGCTAACGCGACTTTCAGCCCCACTAAACATCAGGGTACAAAATACTGCAGGATTTATAAGGCTGATGTGAAGAATATAAGGTTTATTCCCTTTACTGATTATATAAAGGCTGCGAAGTAGAAGGTCATTTTATCTATTTTCCCAGGGGGGTGTGAATTCTCACGCCCCCCTGGAATCTCAGGCTTTTTTAAGTACTAACAAAAAATTCTCTTGCCTGAGATGCGACTGTCTCAGGCAAGTCGAACCACTCCTCTTTCCGAAAGAGCAGTTTCTGTCTCCATGTAATATCACTTGTATAGTATGGCGGCAGGTAACCTCTTGTAACGATCTTCAGGCCCGGCCAGAAATATTCCTGTTTCTCTCCCAGAGACCCCGAGTATGTAATAAGGTTGAAGGAGGTAACGCCCTGGCTGCGATAGTATTTTAAGACCCTTGACAGCCCTTCGGACAGGTTTCTTATATCTTCTTCCTCAAACTCGATGAAGTTTGATTTCCCTTCAACAAGACCCTGTACCTCTTTGACACCACTGGGGGCATAGGGCACCAACCAGTGGGTGTTCCCCACCGTGCCCAAATATCGCTCGCCTTCTTTCTTTTCTGTCTCAAGGAGATGAGACCAGTAACTATTGGAATTATCATGGAAATATTGTTCACTTTTAGAAGCCAAACCCTTTATATGATCAAAGGGAAATGCCGTCATAAATAGGTGAAAATGGGAGTGAACGGTGGACGATCCTGCGGGAAAGAGGTAATTGCAGCCAAAAGCAGCATACTTTGCCTCCTTATCTTCCTTGTATACCCTTTTTATGAATTCTAATGCACATGTAAAAGTATCAATCAGGACTTCTGGTGTATATTCGTCCAGACTGAAGAAGTGGTTGTTCGGATAAGTCAGTACTGCAGAATACCGTGCCAGTCCGAAGATATTGGGAAAGAGGATGGCCTGGCCCACAGTAAGTCTTCCTTCAGGCAGAATATTCTCCAGATACCTGGGAGTCATACTTCTCACCGCGTCTCCGCACATGAAACAGCCTTCACGAGACTTCTCCACTGTCTGCAGAAGTTCCTCTTCATCTATCTTGATGGACCACTTCAATCCTGATTCCAGAGCCGTAATATTGAAGTAGGTGCTCTCCTTGGTCAGAGGGTCGAGTCTGTATTCGATAATGTTGGTGTCGAGTTCAAAGTTCTTCATGGGATTGTAAAACTTACACTCTTCTTGGAACTTTTCAAAGGTTATGGCCATATTCAATACCTCCTCCACTGTATAGTTTTGGGTTCTTTATCCTGTAGTACTGACTTTCCAAGTAATACTCTATTTAATATTGAGGGACTCGTAAAAAGTCCATCAATTATAGGTTGGCTTAATTTCCTAGAGCCCCTAAATACTCTTTATACTCTACGAGTTTTGATAACACAAAAGCTGCCTGATGGGTTGTTTCATAGACGGGAACGCCGTTTTCTTCCAGGAAGCGGATGTGTTCTGTTCCATTCCGCCCATACAGTCCAATCAAGATTGCAACAAGAGGTTTATTGTATTTTTCTTTAAGTTCGATGATGCCCTTTGCCATTTTCATTTCCTGGGGCGCCATGGAACCCAATGCCGTTTTGGAAAAGTACTTTGAAATGTGGGTGTCCATTCGGGGAGCAACCCTCTCGAATAAAGAGCCGAGGGCAGGAACCATCCAGATTACGGCATCGATGTTTCTATCACGAAGGAGAATCTCGATTGGTTTGGTTAACATATCAAAATCTCCACCAAGCCCGGCTCCAGTGACGTCTACAGGATTTCCATGACTCCAAAAGGGGGGTAATACTTTGTCGAGTTCTTCCATGCTTTTCCTTGATAATTCCGGCAGTACCAACCCTGTTTTTGCACAAGCATCTGAAACCAGAACCGCTATTCCTCCCCAGGCCCCTGTCACCCCAATATTCCTTCCCCTGGGGAGAGGGAGCAAAGAGAATGCCTTTACTAAATCGACCATCTCCCTTTCGTTTTCGGCATGAATGATCCCTGTTTGCTTCACCATGGCATCATAAACAGCTTTAGAACCAGCAATCGAACCAGTATGAGAGACGGCTGCTTGAGCCCCTGCTGCTGTGACCCCTCCCTTCAAAACGATCAACGGTTTTTTCTTGGCAGTCTCTTTGGCCACTTCGATAAATCTCTTTCCGTCCTTTATCCCTTCCACAAAAGCGGAAATGACGTTCGTCTGGGGATCAGAGGCGAGGTACTCTATGAAGTCCTCTGTGCTTAAATCCACCTCGTTGCCGCTGCTTATGAACTTACTGAAGCCGATACCCTGTTCTGAACCATAAATCGAACACAGCGAACCGATAGTCCCGCTCTGGGAGACAACGGATGCACTACCAGCCATGGGTATTAGCATATTCATCAGCGCATAAAAGCTTGCCCCGGAACTCACCAAACCCATACAATTTGGGCCTATAAGCCTCATTCCACCAATCCTGGCTGCTTTCAAAACCTCTTTCTCCTGGCCTTTACCTTCCTTGCCAACCTCACCGAAACCGGATGAGATTACAATACCAAAGCCTATCCCAGCTTCTCCGCATTCTGTAATAACCTGGGGGACCAGCTCGGCCTGAACACAGATTATTGCGACATCTGGTGTGGTGGGGGTTGTGTTTAAGCTTGAATAAGCCCTCAACCCGAGTATCTCGGTCTCTTTTGGATTAATGGGGTAGATTTCTCCCTTGTACCCACCAGCAAGTATGCTAAAAAGGATTGCTGTCCCGGTCTTGGCAAATGATTTTGAAGCGCCAATTACAGCAACGCTCTTAGGATTGAACAATCTATCTAATCCTGCAGACGGTTCTGACATGATTACCCCCTATATTTGAAAGCTCTATAGTCTTCTCGTCCCCTTCGCTTTGATTGATACTAAGTCAACTACTATCGGCTAAAGCCGATAACTTGAGGCACAAAGGCACAGAGTAACAAAGGCACAGAGTAACAAAGGCACAAAGTCATGTTATCCTCTGCTTTGTGCCTATGTGCCTTTGCAACTTTGTGCCTGCATCATCCGCATAATATCCAACTAAAGTCTTCGCCTGAAGGCGAGGGTTTTTCTCTCATTCCCCGAATGAGATAATAATGTATATCAATCAGTCTTTATGAAGTCAAGATATATGTCATAGAAGATATATCTCTAAGCTGTTATCCTCAGGACAACGGCGACTGTTATGGTCTCTGTGCTTATCTTACTAAGATTTGTCATTGACTCTTAAACCTCTTTATTGTAGAGTTCCAGACCTTAGGGGAATCAGTATCTCATTTATTGTAACTATTCAGGCACAAAGAGATAAAGGCACATAGGCACAAAGTTGTAGGAATACGATCGGAATGCAGGACACAACCTGTCCAAATGCCGCTTTGTAAACATCTTATAGGATCTTAAGTAGGGGCACGGGGCCCCGTGCCCCTACTTAAGATCTCTCGACTTTGTGCCTTTGGTGCTCTGTGCCTTTGTACCTACCTGAGTAGTTACTATTATCCATTGAAAGGAGAGGTGAATCTATGAAAGTGATTGATGTTCAGACACAGATGACCACTGAGAAAGGCGCAATGTTTTCAAAGGATTTAAAGGATTTTTTTGAAGTTACCTTCAAGACAATTATCCCGTATTATCAAACAGAAGATGAGATGATTAATGTTTTTCGCGAGGCCGGCGTAAAAGTGGTATTCTGCGTGCCGGAACCACAGAATTTCGACCAAATGGCTGAAACCGGCGACTACATGGCTAAACTGAAGAGCGATTACCCTGATGTCGTCTATGGGAGCTGGGCGCCGTATAACTTTGCAAAGTTTACCGACATTGACAAATATGTGATTGAGTTGGAAAAGTATATAGACAAGGCAAAGTCATTCGGGGTTTTCTACTATGGGGCTGCAACAGGCGTTCCTGCGAACGACAAAAGATTTCTCCCCATTTACCAACTATGTAATGACAAAAAGGTGCCTATCAAGATCAGTGTCGGGCATACGGCCATGGGTGCGGGTACTCCCGGTGGATCGGGCATACGGCTGGGTACAGAAAGGCCTATTCCAAACGTTGATGACGTAGCTGCTCAATTTCCGGAACTTAATATAATTGCGGCTCACTGTCCATGGCCTTTCCATAGCGAGATGATATCTGTCCTGGTTCATAAAGCAAATGTATATAACGAAGTTCATGGTTGGATGCCAAAGTACTTCCCTGAAGAACTAAAAAAGGAGATAAACAGCCGTTGCAAGACAAAGATCATGTTTGGCTCGGATTATCCCTTCTTCAGTTTTGATCGAATACTAAAGGGATGGGAAGATGAAGGGTATAAACCAGAGGTATTAGAGAATGTATTCTACAAAAATGCTGAGAGAGTATTCGGTATTGAATATTGATGGACTCGTAAAAAGCTCCACTATGCTGACGCGTCGGCATTATAATGGAAAGTAACTTGGGCTTTCAGTAAATTCGATCTTTTTTGGTAAATGTCAAGTAATATAAGCTACTTACAACGCATTTGCAAATTTAAGTTACTTGGAAGTCAAAATTAGGATGGCAGGGTAAAGGTAAGGTTACTGGATGGCACTCCCAGAAAGTCTCATGAGGATGTCAGTTGTAAGTGGGAGTTTGCCTTGGAAGAGGATATGTAAATATATCAGGGGATAAAGGACTTAATATCCGGAATTTTATAGCCTCCCTCTCTTTTTACCCTTTCTGTCTGTTATCTGTGACACCCTCCCTCTGATAAGGCTCATCCTTGGCAATGTGCGGCCACAGGAACAGGGTTCATAGGGCAGTATCCTTGCTACGTCACCTGTTCTGTATCTGATTAACGGCATCGTCTCATATAACAGGGGGGTTACGATCAATTCTCCCTCTTCACCATCGGGAAGGGGCTCTCCGTTTTCAGGGTCAACAACCTCAAGGATTGACCGATGGGAAAAAATATGCAGTCCTTTCCTTGCCTCACACTCTGCAGCGATGGGTCCTGATTCCATCATATGCCACATGGTCATTACAGGTGCACCAAAGAGTTCCTCCAGTTCAATTTTCTCCGAATCCGAAAGAGGTTCTCCCACACCTATAATCATTCTTAAAGGAAGGTCATTGACATTGATTCCCATTTCCTGTGCCTGGGACGCAAACCTCTTTAACTGGCTTGGAAAATGCTCTAAAACTGTCACCCCCGCCGTCTTGTTTATCATTATCTGTTTGTCGAGCATAAACCTTCCTGCGCTGAGAAGGAGAAATGTTGCGCCTAACCTGTCATAGCCCATTTCAGAAATGTCATAATTGGTCAGGATCTGAGCTGTATCATTAGGCCTTACTCCTACCGTCCATCTCCCCTGTGCTTCAGCGTCTATAAGGGTATCTGTGTCCTTCTTATTGAATGGTATGGGTTCGGGCATACCTGTTGTGGTGCCGGAGGTGGAGTTAAATCTTTCTATCTCCCTTGGCAGGATGGTTAGCCTGTCTGAGAGAGGTCTGTTCCGAATGTCCTCTACATCATCGGTTAATGGGAGATTCCTGATATCCTCAACTGTCTTTATATCTGATGGCTTTATACCTGCTTCATCGAATTTTCGACGGTAGAGTGACGTCTTTTCATAAGCAAGTGTTGCCAATACCTGGAGCCTTTTTCCCTGAAGTTCCTGGAGCTTATCCAAGGGCATTGTCTCTTTTTCAGGATCCCAGTATTTTCTTTTATCTTCCATGTGATTACCCCCCTAATAAGTCTTGGTTATACGGGCTGTCTTAAATGCGAAGCCGGTACTAAGAGACCCTTTTGGAACCAGTTCTACATCGCTGTCTATGCCGTAATCAAGCTGAAACGCCTCATGCACTTTGTCCTTCAGGGTCTTCAGGTTTTGTACATCTGGTTTATATTCTACCTTAACCTTTAATTTTTCCATTTCTCCAGGTTTGTATACGTCCACCAGATAATCACCTGCCAAATCATCAATACTTGCAACTACCTCCTCCACGTCCAGAGGAAGAATCTTTTTGCCCCGGATATTGATTAAGTGAGAAACTCTCCCTCTTACAGAACTCATCCTCGGGAGGGTTCGACCGCATGAGCAGGGTTCATAGGGAAACATCCTCCCTACATCTCCAGGTCTGTATCTGATGAGGGGCATTGTCTGATTGGACAGGGCGGTAATGATGAATTCTCCCTCCTCCCCGTCCGGAAGGGCTTTCCCTGTCTCTGGATCAACAACCTCAATAATATAGCGGTCTGCGAAAAGGTGCATTCCGCTTCGTGCCTCACAATCAGCACCCATTATGCCTAAATCCATAGATCCCCACCACGAAAAATAGGGCATTCCATATTGGGCTAAGAAATTTCTCTTGTTGGCTTCAGACCATGGTTCACCAATCCCTATTGCAATTCGCAGCTTCGTTTGTCTTATGTCAATACCTATCTCTCGGGCCCGCTCGAAGTACGCCAGCATAAAACTGGGCATGTATTCAATAACTGTGGCTCCGACTTTTATGGCCAACTTTATCTCCTGGTCGAGTTTATACCTAAGGATGCTAGGCATTATGACTGTTGCCCCGAACAGTCTGTAGCTGAAGCTACAGGTGTCTCACCTGGTCATGATTTGGACAACATCATCTGGTCTAACCCCTATTGCCCATTTTCCCCTTGCCTCTCCATCGAAGAAAAGGTCAATGTCATTTTTGTTAAAAGCCAGAGGTTCAGGAATGCCTGTAGTGGTACCTGTTGTAGAACTGAAGACTTTGACATCCTCTTCAGGGACAGCTAGCCTGTCACTGATCGGCTTTCCCCGAGTGTCACCATCTTCAGTGATAGGTAGTCTCCGAATGTCTCCCAGTGTCGTAATGTCCGAAGGCTTTACCCCTGCTTCATCAAACTTCTTTCTATAGAAAGGCGTCTTTTCATAAGCTCGTGTAGCCATCTCTTGAAGCCTCTCCAGCTGGAGTTTCTTCAACT
>Ga0100398_1002492_pt1 | contig 15399 bp, 19 predicted proteins | sample CryGeymeta201522_FD_81568 | JGI IMG/M metagenome (GOLD analysis project Ga0100398, IMG submission 81568) | Groundwater microbial communities from Crystal Geyser aquifers in Utah, USA - Crystal Geyser metaG 2015-22 | ecosystem: Environmental > Aquatic > Deep subsurface > Groundwater | place: USA... | reverse complement strand
GGGTAAACTATATGGAAACACTTCGTAAACAATTTCAGACGCATATCAGCAAGCAGCTGCAAAAAGAATTGGAAATATCCAATTCTTATCGCGTGCCCAAACTTGAGAAAATCATAGTGAATGCGGGATTTGGGAGATTGGTTTCGGGTGATGATAAAAAAGAGCAGCGCGATCGCATAGTGAAAAATATTATGACATTTGTTTCGCTTATTACCGGGCAGCGTCCTTCGGCGCGCGGCGCGCATAAATCCGTTTCTAGTTTCAAACTCAGGTCAGGAGATGTCATTGGCGCATGCGCGACGCTTCGCGGCAAACGGATGTATGATTTTGTTGAGCGGCTGATTCATATTGTGTTTCCGCGCGTACGCGATTTCCGCGGCATCGCGGCGCATTCGGTTGATGCGCGTGGCATATTAACCGTCGGCATCAAAGAGCATGAGGCATTTCCCGAGACGATGGCAGAAGATTTTGGGCGCAGTTATGGAGTCGGCATTACGTTTGTTCCCACGACCCGCAAACGTGAATATGCGCTGGCGTTATATCGAGCATTGGGAATTCTTTTTAAGCACGAAAAATAATCGTATACTCTGTAGAAGTATTTCAATGGATTGCGTAAACGATATTAACTAACCGTACAGGGCAAGGCTGAAAGCAAAATGGTTATTAGTTATAAGTTATAAGTCATTAGTTATTAGTCATAAGTTATTAAGTCAAATTAGATGACGGTATGGCAAAAAAATCAGTTATCGCACGAGCATTAAAGAAACCCAAGTTTTCTACGCGAATTGTCCGTCGATGTTTTCGATGCGGGCGCAGACACGGATATATGCGCGATTTCGGGTTGTGTAGAATTTGTTTTCGTGAAATGGCAAGCAAAGGATTAATTCCGGGAGTAAGAAAATCAAGTTGGTAATGACATATCTATGAGTGACCCTATTGCAAACATGCTTACTATGGTGAGAAACGCGCAAGCGGCTGGAAAACAGTCCGTGAAAGTTCCATATTCAAATGTGAAGTTTGCTTTGGCGCAAATTTTACAGCAAGAGCATTTTATCGCCCATGTTGAAAAATCAGGGCGCTCCAAATCCAGATATTTGGATATTACGCTTGCGTATAACGAACAAAAGCAAGGCGCCATTACATTGATTAAACAAGTTTCGCGTCCGGGCCAGCGTATGTACTACGGATATCGCGATTTGCAACTGCGCCCGGGCATGACACAGATTTTGTCCACACCTAATGGTTTGATGACGGTGCGCAAGGCGAAAAAAGAAAAGGTCGGCGGAGAATTGATATGCGAACTTCGCTAAATCAAAGGTCTTCGCAAGAACAAAGTTCTTGCGAAGACAAGGATTCAAGATTCAAAGTTTAGAGTTTAGGATTTTCCGCCATAGGCGGATCAACCTCTGGCTGAAGAAATTAGGATTTAGGATTTGTACAGGGTATGTCAAAGATTGGAAAAAGAATTCTCATTGTTCCCCAAGGCACGACTCTTGAAATAAAACCGCGCGAAATTACGGTTAAAGGTCCAAAAGGGGAAATAACAAAAAAGCTCGCGCTTGATGGATTTGTGATAAAACAACAAGGTTCGACAGTAAAGATCATTCCTCCGTCTCTTTTGAATAAAAGAAATCGATCGCTGTGGGGAACGTTCAATTCAATTTTGGCAGGTATGATTGCAGGCGTGAATACGGTTTTTGAAAAGGCGCTTGAGTTTAATGGCATCGGGTATCGCGTTGAAGTTTCCGGAACCGATGTGGTGTTGCACGTTGGGTTTTCCCATCCGGTTAAACTCGCGATTCCCGCGGGATGCGCGGTTTCAGTAAATAAAAACCAAATTATCGTTTCGGGCGTTGATAAAGAACACATCGGGCTTTTTGCCGCGCAGATTCGCAAAGTCCGTAAAGTTGAACCGTATAAAGGCACGGGCATCAAGTATGTAAATGAGATAGTAAAGAAAAAAGCAGGCAAGAAACTTGGCGGCGCTGCAGCAGTGTCATAATACGTTGCGTATATGATAAATAAACAGAAACAAAAAAGAATTCAAAAAGAGCGCCGGCATGCCAGAATCCGGAGCAAGGTTTCAGGGACATCCGAGCGGCCGAGAATTTCCATATTTCGGTCGCATATGCATATGTACGCGCAGGTCATAGATGATAGTATTGGCAAAACGCTTGTGTCGGTGACTGATAAAGGCATGTCTTCGGGCGAATCGGTCAGGCAGAAAAAAACAGAGCGTGCATTTGTGCTGGGAAAGGAAATTGCGCGGCGCGCCAAGGAAAAAGGAATCAAGAGCGTTGTGTTTGACACGGGCGGTAACACATTTCATGGTCGGGTCAAACAATTTGCGGACGGAGCGCGCGAAGGCGGTCTTGTGTTTTAAAAGTAAAAGAATTTAGTAATCGTAATTCATAAGAGAATAAGATTTAGAAATTAGGATTTAAAGTTTAGAATTTAGGATTTAGAGTTTAATATATATGATGGTATCTCGAGTAACAGTTTCAAGATCAAAAGAAGGCGGGTTTGACCAAAAACTGGTTGAGCTTAGACGCGTCACGCGCGTGGTTGCTGGCGGAAAGCGCATGAGCTTTCGCGCGGTTGTTGTATTGGGCAACCACAAGGGCCAGGTGGGTATTGGCGTTGCAAAAGGCAAGGATGTTGCGCGCGCTACTGATAAGGCAGTGTTTCAAGCGCGCAAGAACATCATATCGGTTCCGTTGGTTCATGCGACGATTCCGTACGAGGTGACTGCGAAGCATTCAAGCGCGCACGTGCTTTTGAAACCCGCAAAGCAGGGGCATGGATTAGTCGCAGGAGGCGTCATGCGCGTGGTGCTGTCGTTTGCCGGCATTAAAGATATTACTGCCAAGGTTTTGGGGCGAACCTCGAACAAATTAACCAATGCAATGGCAACTATGAAAGCGCTTGGGCAATTAAAATCAATGGCGCATAAATAAAATCATATGGTGTTTTTGCATACCTTACAACCAACACACGCGTTAAAACGAAAAAAGCGCGTGGGCCGCGGAGGAAAACGGGGAACATTTTCCGGGCGCGGGACAAAGGGACAGAAAGCTCGCGCAGGCGCAAAAATCAGGCCGCAGGAACGCGAAGAGATTTTGAAAATTCCAAAAAAACGCGGAAGCGGTTTTATCAATCGTCCGAAGAAATTCAAAGCGCGTATTGCCGTGATAAATCTTGGAACTATTAATAAACATTTTGCCCAAGGAGAATTAGTAACTCCTAAAACTCTTACGCGCAAGGGCCTGTTGGATGTATCGCATCGCAGCGCCACGCGCGTCAAGATTTTGGGTGCGGGAAAACTTTCCAAAAAGATAAACTTTTCCAACGTGTTCGTGTCCGAACAAGCCCGTGCGGCTATTGAATCAATCGGCGGCACGATAACATAAATCGTTTTATCGCATATGTTTTCATTTGTGCGGCAGTTATTCAAGGGAAAAGATTTGCGCAACAAGGTTTTGATTGTTGCTGCGCTTTTGATTGTCACGCGTTTGTTTGCGTCCATTCCGATTCCCGGAGCAGACCAAGAAAAACTTCGCTTGTTTTTTGCGCAAAACCAGTTTTTGGGCTTGGTGAACTTATTTTCAGGAGGCGCTTTGTCGAATTTCTCTATTGCGATGTTGGGTGTGGGCCCGTACATTACCGCAACCATTATTTTGCAATTATTAACCATGGTGTTTCCGTCCATTAAAACCATGTATTACGAAGAAGGGGAACAAGGCAGACAAAAATTCAACCAATATGCCCGTTTGATGACCGCCGCGCTTGCGGCAATTCAAGGGTTTAGTTTTTTGAGTTATTTGAAGACGCAAGGGGTGGTGGTCTCGCTTTCGCCGTTTGATTTGGTGGTGAATATCTTTTTGATTACCGCAGGGTCAATGTTTTTGATGTGGCTCGGTGAATTGATCACGGAACAGAAAATCGGCGAGGGAGTTTCTCTTATTATTTTTTCAGGCATTATCGCCGGGCTTCCCACATCGCTTCGCACGAACATTTTGACCTTTGACCCGTCGCAAATCCCTTCGTATGTTATTTTCATTGCATTGGCGCTCGTGACGATTGTGGGCGTTGTGCTTATTAATGATGCGGAGCGGAAAATCCCGGTCAATTACGCCAAGCGCGTGCGCGGCATGAAAATGTACGGCGGCGCGAATACGTATTTGCCGATCAGAGTAAACCAAGCGGGCGTCATTCCGATTATTTTCGCGATTTCTATTTTATTGTTTCCCGGTATGATTGCTCAAGTTTTGGCTTTAACAAAAAATCCTGCCGTATTGCGGTTTGCCGTGCAGACACAGGCATTGTTGAATAATCAAGCGGTGTACGGTATTTCGTATTTCGTGCTGGTGTTTATTTTCACATATTTTTACACCATGATTACATTTGAACCAAATGAGATATCAAAGAACTTGCAAAAACAAGGCGGATTTATTCCCGGCATCAGGCCCGGACATAATACCGCATCGTACTTGTCGCAGGTGCTTAATCGCATTACGTTCCCGGGCGCAATCTTTTTGGGCGTTATTGCGGTGCTGCCGTTGATTGTTCAGGCAATCACCGGTGTAGCAAGTTTGAGGCTTGGCGGCACATCGCTCTTGATAGTTGTTTCTGTTGCTTTAGATACTATCAGGCAAATTCGCGCCCAACTTTTGATGCGCGAATACGATACGTTTTAATGATTCTGTATGAAAAACGAGCGGAGGATACCCACTCTTCTTTTTCGTGTGGTATAATTTAGGAAATAATCTATTGCGTAAGGCTATGAAAAAACCGTTTTTCGTTTTATGTGTGATAGGGCGTTCCGGGTCAGGCAAGGGAACGCAGGTTGAAATGTTGCAAAATAAAATCAAGGGGTTGGTGCATATCACCACGAGTGATTTATTGAAAAAATTTATAAAAAGGGGCGGACTATTTGCGAAACGGGTTGATCAAGAAATGAAGCAAGGCCATGCAGTGCCCAGCTCTCTTGCCATAGAATTATGGATGGATGTGTTGTTGGATCTTTCCAAGAACGCGCGCGGTGTTGTGTGGGAAGGGTCGCCAAGAACGTTGCTTGAAGCAGAAGTCATGGATGACGCCGTTCCGTTTACGACTGGTGTGCAGCCCGTTCCGGTTTATATTGATATTTCAGACGCGGAAGCAAAAAAGCGTTTGTTGAAGCGGTTAGTATGCGTAAAATGCAAGGAAGTGGTTCCATATAAACTTTTAGATTCGCATCCCAAGACATGTTCTTTTTGCGGCGGAGCATTAATCAGGCGTTTGGACGATAATCCGAAATCCATCCTTGAACGATTGCGATATTTCAGGCGTCTTGTGGTGCCTGCATTGGTATGGTATCAAAAACAGAAACGTTTGATTGTTATTAACGGTGAGCAGCCTGCTGACGCGGTTTTTAAAGATTTTTGGGCTGCATTGAAAAGAAGAAAATTGGTGTAATGTGGAACGTGTCCCGTAGTGAACTTGAATAATATGTTGCTATTGGCTAAATATAATTGTTATTTTGTGAAAAATTACACACTCGTTGGTCAAGAGTGTTGAGTTTGAAAAACTATTCAAGTTCTACTACAGGATGGTTTCCCTTAAAACCGAAAAAGAAATCGCGTTGCTGTGCGAAGGAGGGGAAAAACTTGCCAAAGTTCTTAATGCATTAAGCCGCGCGTGTAAAGTCGGCGGTAACGCGTACGACCTTGACATGCTTGCGCGTAAATTAATAAAACAAGAAGGCGCGCGTCCTTCGTTTTTGCATTACCGTCCATCGTCAGCTGCGCATTCATTTCCTGCAGCGATTTGCGTATCCATCAACGATACGATTGTGCACGGCGTTCCCAAACGGAGCACGGTGTTTCATAACGGCGATATCGTAAGCATTGATGCAGGGTTGATGTATAAGGGTTTGTATACAGATTCCGCAGTAACTATTGGATTGGGTACATTGTCCGCTCAAAAAAAGAAATTGATGCGTGTAACGCGTAAAGCATTGGAATTGGGCATTCATGTATGCAAGGCGGGCAATGCGCTGGGCGATATCGGCTACGCCATCAGCTCGTATGTGTATGAGCAAGGATTTTCTTTGGCAGAAGACTTAATCGGCCATGGCGTTGGGTATGCGGTGCACGAATCTCCGGAAGTTCCCAATATCGGACGTCGAGGCGAAGGCATCAAGCTTGCTGCAGGCATGGTTTTAGCGCTTGAACCTATGGTTGTTTTAGGAACCGGCGAAGTGCTGCAAAAAAGCGACAGCAGTTTTGTCACGCTTGACGGTTCGTTGGCTGCGCATTTTGAGCATACGGTTGCGATAACAAAAACAAAGCCGATTGTGGTAACAAAACCATAAAGGATTTTTTTCGTATTTATTTGTATCATTAGTATCTATTCGTATATTGGTATCGTATATGAGAATTCTTGCAATCGATTTCGGAGAAAAGCATATTGGTTGCGCAATTGCGGATTCGAATGGTCATGTTGCGACTAAACTTCCCACGCTCGAAGTTGTTTCCATGCATGATGCCGTGAGTCGTGTCGGTATTGTGGTGAAATCTGAACATATTGACCTTGTTGTGTTGGGGCTCCCGCTTTCGTTTCAATTTGAACAAACGCCAATGTGCGAGATAGTCAGAACATTTGCAAACGCTTTGGCAGCCGCAACCGGCGTGCGTATTGCATTTGTCAACGAAATTTTAAGTTCCGACCTTTCCAAACAGTTTATGCATGCTCAAAAAGACCATAGCGTAAGCGCGCAAATTTTATTACAAGATTATTTGGATAAAACCGATGAACGAATCACGTAATCCGTTTTTATCAATTATTATTCCTGCGTATAACGAAGAAACGCGCATTGCGAAAACGCTTGCATCGGTTATGGCGTATCTTGAAACGCAATCGTATACATGGGAAATTATTGTGGCCAACGATGGTTCGCGAGACCATACTGTTGATGTTGTGCGTTCGCTTCAGCAAGTGCGCGTGATGGTGCTCATTGATAATAAACAAAACCGCGGCAAGGGATTTGTGGTGCGTCAAGGTATGGCTGCTGCTCAAGGCGATATCGCGCTTTTTATGGACGCGGACAATTCAACGCATATCAAAGAAATTGAAAAAATGCTGCCGTTGTTTAAGCGCGGGTATGACATCGTGATTGGTTCACGCCGCATGCCGCAATCGCAGATTGTATTGCATCAACCGTGGTATCGAGAAATATTGGGAAAGATATCCAGCGTTTTTGTGCGTGTTTTGTTCGGGTTTTCGTATATGGATACGCAAGCCGGATTTAAGGCGTTTAGCAAAAAGGGCCGCGAAGTTTTTTTGAATCAGCGCATATATGGATGGGCGTTTGATATTGAACTTTTGGCATGCGCAGGAAAACTGGGGCTGCGCGTTGGCGAAGTTCCGATTTCGTGGCACAACGACGCAGATTCGCGCGTTACATTCGACCGTGCGATTGCAACGATTTTTGATGTTATTCGCATCAGAATCAGATTGTGATATAATGCACCTAATAGTCATGAGTTATTAGTTGTAAGTCGTCGAGTCAGAATAGTATGCATCGTTTTTTAATTTTGAATTGGAAATTGAATCCTGCGACATATAAAAAGGCGCAGCAGCTTTTGCGCGATACCGCGCGTGCCTGCCTGCGCAGGCAGGCGGCAAAAAAAATTAAACAAACAACAGTTGTTGCATGCCCGCCATTTCAATATTTGTGTAGTTTTATTTATCATCAGTCATCTGTTATCAGTCATCAGTCATCAGTTATCAGTTATCAGTTTCTACAATTTGGCGCGCAAGATTGCTTTTGGGAATCAAACGGCTCGTATACTGGTGAAGTTTCTCCATTGAGTTTGCATCAAGCCGGCATACGATATGTTATTCTTGGACATTCTGAGCGTACGCGCGCATACGGAGAAACGGATGAGATGATTGGCAAAAAAATCATTGCCGCGCTTCAAGCCGGATTGCGTCCGATTGTGTGTGTTGGTGAAGACAAACATACGCATATCCGCGGCAAACGCGCATCAATGCTTTTTGTTACAAAACAGCTTCATAATCGTTTGTATCAATGCAGCAAATTTTCCAACGTAATGTTGGCACATATTATTGTCGTATACGAACCATCATGGGCTATCAGTACTGTCAGCGGTAATGTTTCGGACGACCCTGCTGATGCGGCGGCCATGATAGGATATATCAAGGACCAAGTTTCTCACATGGGTTTGTCTTCAATTCATGAAGTGTTGTACGGGGGTTCGGTGCATGCGGGAAATATAGAACAACTTGCGGCATATACAATCATTGACGGGTTCTTAGTTGGGCATGCGTCGCTCTACCCGCGCGAGATTCAAACAATGATTGCTGTGTGCGAAAAAGTATAAACCTTTTTGTGTTTATAAAATTAAAATAAATAATACATATACTATGGATCAATCAATGAATATCCAAAATACAGCAGCGCCGTTGGGAAACGGTTTCATGAAAAAAGTGTTTTTGGCTGCGGTTTCTTTATTTTTCGTGTTCGCGGCGATTCTTGCGGGTATATACGCGTATCGTATGATCGCGCGGCCGTCAGGACTTGCAACGATTTCTGTAAGCGGCACAGGCAAGGTGACGTACAAACCCGATATTGCTGATATTGATATCGCGATTATCAGCAAGGGTCCAGACGCTTCGTCTGTGCAAAATGACAATAACACAAAAATGACTGCTGTGGTTGAATATCTGAAGAGTCAGGGCGTTACAGAAGATGATATCAAAACAATCTCCTACAGTTTGTATCCTGAATACAAACAAAGCCGCGATGGCGTTGATACATCTCAAATAATTGGTTATACCATGAATCAAGGTTTGCAATTCCGCGTGCGCGATATATCGCTTGTTGGAAAAATCGTGGGCGGGCTTTCAAGTGTTGGAATTAATTCTTTAAACGGCATCAGCTTTGGGTTGAGCGATGAAAAGCTTGAAACATTGAAAACGCAAGCAAAAGACCAGGCGATTACAAAAGCACAACAGGAATTGCAGCGCATGAAAACACAGTTTGGATTTTCGCATGTCCGTTTAGTTGGCATAAGCGATTCTCCGATTGTGCCGATGCTGTATCGCATGGAAAATGCCGAATTCGGACTGGGCGGCAATGTTCCTGTTCCTGCGCCGATTCAAACAGGCACAGGCGAAGTGATTGAAAACGTTTCGCTTGCGTACGAAATACGTTAAACGTATAACAAGGGTTTGAGAATTCAATACTGCCATGCCGAAAGGTATGGTAGTATGTGTATAGCATACTATGCGATTTCTTTTTCCCGCACAATCGTATTTTCGCAACAAGCGCGTTATGGTTCGCGTTGATTTTAATGTTGATAGCGCGCATGGAAAGATTATTGACGACTTTCGGATACAACAAACCCTTCCAACTATTCGCGCCATACAATCGCAAGCCAAGTATGTGTTGTTGATAAGCCACCGCGGCAGTTTTGAAAAACCCTGTGATGATACTTTAACGCTTCGGCCTGTTGCCCGTCATCTTGCCCGATTGTTGCGGCGCACTGTTTTCTTTTTTGATGGCCCGCTTGGCTCGTTTGGACTATTGAATACGAGAATTCCGAAACATGCAGTGGTGCTTTTGGAAAATATTCGACACTATCGCGGAGAACGCGAGAATAGCAAACAGCTTGCGCAACAACTGGCGCAGCACGCAGATTGTTTCATTAATGACGCGTTTGGCGAGAGCCATAGGAAAGAAGCATCGCTCGTTGCGATTACAAAGTTGTTGCCGAGTTTTGCAGGACCATTAGTTCAGAACGAAATAGCGCATCTTGAAGCGCTCAAAGCGAATCCTGCACAGCCGTTTGTTGTGATACTTGGCGGCGTGAAACTGAAAACAAAACTGCCGCTTATCAAAGATTTTGTCAAAAGCGCGAAATATATCCTTGTGGGCGGCGGGGTGGCAAATACATTGCTTCAGGCGCAGGGATTACGAATTGGGAACTCGGTATGCGATACGGAGTTTATGGAACAAGCAAAAAAACTATTGCGCTGTCAGAAAATTGTTATGCCGATTGATTGGGTGATTGCGGATGCGAAAAAGCAAAAAGTAATAAAGACAATTGCCACATATGTGCCGAACGGTTATGCAATTTACGATATTGGTCCCAAAACCAGAAAGTTATACGCGTCATATATTCACAAGGCAAGAACGATTTTTTGGAATGGGACCATGGGATATATTGAAAAACGGATGTTTGGCCGCGGCACGCAAGCTGTTCAGCAGGCAGTTCTGCTAAACAAAATGGCTCGTACGGTTGTTGGAGGCGGAGACACCACCCCCTTCCTAAGGAAGGGAAATCCGAAATCCAAAATCCAAAATCCTAAATTATTTATTTCCACCGGCGGAGGCGCAATGCTGGCGTATGTTGCAGGCAAGAAATTGCCCGGTATTGAGGCGTTAAAAAATAATAAAACCGCAAAACAAAAATGAAAATGCGTAAAAAAACTTGTTCAAAAGACAACAAGAAAATTGTTGTTTTTTATCACGATGACCATGATGGTTTTGGCGCAGCATGGGCAGCGTGGAAAAAATTTAAAAATAGAGCGCGGTATATTCCAATTGACCACCCAACGCATTTTCAAGATATAAAAAGGTACAATCTTTCTGGAACAGAAATATATTTTCTTGATATTTGTCTTAACAAAGAAGATATGGAACATGTTCGAAGGATTACTTCGCGCGTCATTGTTATTGACCATCATATAAGCAAAAAAGACGTTACAGCATCGTTTCCTGGGTCTGTTTTTGATATTGGTCATTCAGGGGCGTTTCTTGCTTGGAAATATTTTCACCCGCGTGTAAAAATGCCCAAGATTATCAAATACGTTCAGGATATTGATTTGTGGCAATGGAAATTGCGCGGAACAGAAGCTTTATTTGTCGCCTTGCCTTGGACATTTAAATTTAATCACTGGAATAAGTTGGCGCGTATTCTGGAGAATAAGAGATTGGTGATTAAGTATATTCGAATGGGTACCATTATGTTGCAATATAAAACACAGATCATTGATGCAATTATAAAGGATGCAGATGAAGTTCGGATAGGGAATATTCGCGCTTTCGCGGTGAACGCGCCGAGCATAATCCATAGCGAGGTCGGGAATGCATTAACAAAGAAATTGAATGGGGTTCACGTGGGTATTTCGTTTCGTGTAATGAATCATGGGGCTTTCTTATACATTTTTCTGTGTTCTGACGGCGTTGTTGATGTTTCAAAAATTGCTCAAAAATATGGAGGGGGCGGACATAAAAAAGCAGCTGCATTTGTGTGGCCGTTGCGTAAGCCCCTACCGTTTACATTTGTAGGAAACAAATAATTTAAATTGGTATTATTCGTATCATTAGTACCATTTGTATATTAGTATCGTGTTTTTTATGGACAAGATTATTATTCATACCGATGGCGGTTCGCGCGGAAATCCCGGTCCAAGCGCAATAGGCGTTGTCATTGATTTGGGAGCGCGCGGTATAAAAGAATACGCCGAGTTTTTGGGTAGGCGCACGAATAATGAAGCTGAATACGAAGCCATCGTTTTTGCCTTGAAAAAAACAAAAGCGCTGATTGGTAAAGAAAAGGCAAGCCGTGCGCATATCGTGGTGCGTACGGATAGCGAGCTTGCGGGAAGTCAGTTGCGCGGCGAGTTTAAGATTATGGAACAATCTTTTTATCCTTTGTTTATCGCTATATGGAATCTGAAACAAGATTTCAAGCAGGTGCTGTTTGAAACTATACCGCGCGAGAAAAACAAACGCGCCGATACGTTGGTCAACCGGGCCTTGAACGCAGAATTAAAACCGTCAAAGCTGTTTTAGTTGTTTGCGTCTCTTTTCGTACCACTTTGAGGTATTTCACCTTGGATTTTGTTTTTAACAAAACACAGAGAGAAATTCTCATAGGGGTTTACTTTTTCGAAAAAAGGAAAACACTTGGATTTCTTACAAATTACAATAGTATGTATGCATAGCATGTCATAACATGAGCATGTATGTAAGATATGAAGAAATTTGATTTGTCTGTATTTAGGACGATCGCTCAAAATAAAGACAAATCAAATAATATTATTAATAAACCATTCTGATATAACAGCAGGGCCAATATCATTTTGGTTGCGTTTTAAGGTGTTACATACGAACCATTGCAAAATAAGGGTTTTTAAGCTACACTGGTATTCACTATGGACATGAAAGAAGTTGTGAATACGAAAGAAGGTTCGGATACCTTATTGCAGGAAATGTTTGATGCAGGCCTTCATATCGGCTGCAGGCGTTCATTTGTATACCCGAAAATGAAGCAGTACGTGTTTATGTATAAAGGGGATTTGGCAATTATTAATTTGGAAAAAAGTATTGAATTGTGGGAAAAAGCGTTTGCGTATGTGCAAAAACTGATTTCCGAAGGCAAAACCATTATGCTGTTAGGAACCCAGCCTGCAGGCCGAGATGTATTGATAAAATACGGAGAATTATTGCATGTCCCGTATATGACCACGCGTTGGCTTGGCGGAACGTTGACGAATTTTCCAACCTTCAAACAGCGATTGCAAAGACTTCGCGAGCTTGAAGAAAAAATTGTATCGCCCGAGTTTTCAAAATATCCCAAAAAGGAGCAAAGTGGCATGATCGGTGAAGTATCCGACATCAAAAAGAAATTTGACGGATTGGTCGGTATGCAGGCGCTTCCGGATGCGGTCTTCGTGTTTTGCGGCAAGCGGCATCGCGTGGCGTTACACGAAGCTGAACGCATGAAAATTCCTGTCATCGGCATTTTTAATCTTGAAGATAATCCTGACAAGGCAGCATATCCGATTGTGATGAGCGATAACAGCAAGCGCGGCATTGAATTTGTGATGCAAAAAGTCAAAGCGCTGTATGACCAATACCATCCAATTGTAAAACCCGTTGCAGAACCCGAAGGGGAAAAAATTGAGGAGGAACCCAAAGAAACTCTCAAAGAACCCCCCAAGGACGCTGAACGTCCCAAGCGTTCTGAACGAAAACCTTCGCGTCGCGTTGCAAAAGCTGCTGCAAAAGTTGCTGCAAAAGTTGCGTAATCCAATGGTCGGATATTGAAAACAGAGTATTATTTTTCTTATTATGGCATACGCACCTTCCCTTGATGAGATTAGAAAGTTGCGCGAAGCAACGTTGGCATCCATCGCGTATTGCAAAGACGCGTTGGTTGAAGCGCAAGGAAATTTTGATGCGGCAATAAAAATAATTCAAAGGCGCGGACAAGCGATAGCAGCTGATAAAGCCGAGCGCGGCTTGGGCGCGGGAATTATTGACTCATACATTCACAACGGCAAGCAAATCGGCGTGTTGCTTGACCTGCGATGCGAAACCGATTTTGTTGCCCGCAACGAGGAATTTTTAAAACTTGCGCATGAATTATGTTTGCAAATTGTTGCGTCAAATCCCCAATGGCTTTCGCGCGAAGATATTCCCGAGAAGATAATGAGAGAAAAACAAAAACAGTGGGAACAGGAATTGGAAACCGCAGGCAAAAAAGGCGAGGTGATTGAAAAAGCAATGCAAGGAAAACTTCAGACATTTTACAAGGAAACATGCTTGTTGGATCAGCCATACATCAGAGATGAATCGCAAACCGCGCGCGATATAGTTGTAATCGCCATAGGAAAAATAGGGGAGAACATCAAAATAAAATCGTTTTGTCGATTTGCTATATGATCTGGGATTTTATCCCGCAGCTTTTAATCGTGATAGGGGTTGGAGGAATTCTTATTTTGGTTGTCAGGAAGTCCGGGACGTTGACCGATGAATATGTTACGCAGTCGCTTGAACAAAGCGCCGTGTTCGCGTGGTGGAAGCGCATGTATGATGAAAAAGTAAAACCCAACATCAACAGCCGCAAACTTGAAGAACGGTTTTTGTTGTTTGTTGAAAAAGGATTGCATATTGTTCGCATTCTTAATTTGAAAATTGAGAATTGGGCAAGCGTAAAACTTGAATCAATCAAAGCCATGCGTTCAAAGCCGGAATTTGACGCACAATACTGGTTTTCCGTGCATCGCCTGCTTTTGGAAAAGAAAATCGAGGAATTATTCGGGAACATTCCTGTGCAGGATATTATTGACCCTATCAAAGAAGAAATGTCGCTTAAACGCAAGCGCAAACACAGAGAATCGCTTGACAGATGGTTGAATCTTGCGCGGTTTTATCTTGCTCAAAATCATTTACCCGAAGCGCGCCGCGTGCTTATTATATGTTGGCAGCGTAATCCTTCTGATGAGCGCGTATTAACATTACTTGACAGTTTAATTGTTAAAACCGAAGAGCTAAAAAACGCGCCCATACCGGAAATTACTTTAAAAGCAGAAGAAGCAGCGGAAAAAGATGTTGCGCAGGGCGTAGTAACCGAAGTATCAGAGACACCGAGCTTGCCGAATATACCTACGGGTCAGGAAACAGAACACGAACAAACCAAACAAGAAGTGTCAGCTGAACCCGATGAACCAGAATCTGGTAATGAAGAAAAAATTTGATACAATAACAGAAGTGTCTTTGCCAGCATAGCTCAGTGGTAGAGCGGCGCTTTTGTAAAGCGATGGTCGGGGGTTCAAATCCTCCTGCTGGCTCGATATATATTATGGTCGGTATCAACAAAAAACTAAAAGGAGATACTGCAGAGCTTATTGTGGCAGCGAAATTTATAGCCGACGGTTTCCGTGTTTTATTCCCGTACGGAGAAAATAGTAGGTATGACTTAGTTGCGGAAAAAAATGGCAAATTCTTTCGTGTACAGGTTAAATATGTAACGCCTAAGAATGGCGCATTGGAGGTAAATTGTAGAAGCAGTAATAATTGGTCCGTTATTCATTATTCGAAAGAAGATTTTGATATTATCGGTGTTTTTGACCCTATTCACGGGAAAATATATTTTATACCATCAAAAATGGTAAATAATAGCACAATTAGGCTGCGATTAGAAAAATCAAGAAACAATCAAAAGAAATACGTTCATTACGCAGAAGATTATTCAAAAATACCAACTTTCTAGAAAGGGAGTTTTTTGTTTGTGCCGAGGGTAGGATTCGAACCTACGTAGCCGTACGGCAACAGATTTACAGTCTGCCGCGATTGTCCACTCCGCCACCTCGGCACTCCTTTGCTCCGATATACATCGGAGCTTCGAAGTGCCATCCTGCGCATAAGCTACGGATGGCAAGCAAGTTATCATATAGGAAAGTAAACTTGCTTTGCCTTACGAAGCTTTAGCAAAGTATGGCCCTTCCGAAGCTCAAATGCAATGCGAGCGTAGGAGGGCGCCACCTCGGCGATATGAAGTATTATAACAAAAAGTTTTGAAATAAAAAAGGGGGTTTATG
>Ga0100398_1002491_pt1 | contig 15407 bp, 16 predicted proteins | sample CryGeymeta201522_FD_81568 | JGI IMG/M metagenome (GOLD analysis project Ga0100398, IMG submission 81568) | Groundwater microbial communities from Crystal Geyser aquifers in Utah, USA - Crystal Geyser metaG 2015-22 | ecosystem: Environmental > Aquatic > Deep subsurface > Groundwater | place: USA... | reverse complement strand
TGCGGGCGATGGAGCGGATCTCGGCGTTCGCCTCGGCGCGGGTCTCGGTGGTCTGCGCCTCGGGCGGGGCCGAAGTGGTGGTCGTGTCTGTCATCTCTGTCTCCATGCGAATGTGGGCGCCGGGATCGGCGGGCGTCGGCACCAGGGAAATCTCGTGGGGCGTCCAGCGCACGGCAGTCAGCACGCGCGCGCCGTTCTCGGTGGTCTCAGCCCACTCCTCGACGGAGTAGCCGACCGAGACGTGTCGGAGGATGCCCGCCAGCACGTCCTGCCAGACCGGCTCCACCTCGGGTCGGGCAGAGAACTGGATGAGCGCGGTGCCCCGCTTGCCGTCCACGGCGGCGCTGCGAACCGAGCCCAGCACGTCGCGGACGGCAGTCTGGCGGTGTGCGTCCAGGACGCTGGCCCCTTCGAGGCGCGATAGGTCGACGGCCTCGAGCGTAAGGCTGAGCCGCTCGGTGTATGGACCCGCCACGTCGCGGCGGCGCACGGGCGCGCCGGTAGACCAGACCACCTCGACGGTGCGGGCTTCCTGGTCGGCGGTCGCAGGCGCGAGCGTCGCGCGGCGGGTGAGCAGTTCCATGGTGTCAGCCATCGGCGTCCTCCTTCTGCTGCGCCGCCGTCTGCCCGAAGGCGAGGCCGAGGCCGTTGGCGCGTTCGCGGTCGGCCGCGATCTCGGCATCCACCTGTTCGGCGTCGTAGCCACGCTCGGAGATCGCCTGGGACCGGCTCTTGAGCCCCGCGCCGATCGCCATGATCTCGGCCTGCACGTCCTTCATCGGATCGACGTAATCGAACTTCGGCGGCAGCCATTCGCAGCCGAGATAGGCGTTTGGGTTCCGGTCGAAGTCCCGCGCGGGCAGGTCGCCGGTCAGGACCGCCAGCTGCACGAAGCGCTCCCAAGTCGGGCGGCAGAACAGATGCACCACCACGTTGTGCTGCAGCTGCTCGACCCGGCGGCGGAACTCGATCAGCCCGGCGCGGATCGAGGAATAGGTGACGCCTTCCAAGTCGCCCGAGACCAGCTCGTAGGGCAGGCCGAGCCCCGCCGCGACGGCGCGGAGATGGTTCTTCACGAAGGGCGCGTAGGCGTCGTGCTCCGTCGGGTTCGAGAAGCGGATGTCGGTGCCGGGTGGGAGCGGGATCAGGCTTCCAGGCTCCATGCCAACGGTCAGCGCGCCGCCGGTGTTGATGCCGCTCAGCCCAGCCCCCCCGTATTCGGATCGCGACCAGGAGGAACCATGGGAGGGGGCGCCGCACATGGCCGAGAGTCGTCGGTCAAGCTGTTGGGAGGGTTTATCCAAAGCGTCCATTCAAATTCAGTGCAACACATGTCTACATGGTTCTGCACGAAGCTGTAAAAGATCGCGTCGTCGCAGAGCGCTAGCAGGTTCGGAAACGCTGGTCTTGATCGATATTTCTGCGCATTCCCTTCCGTCTAAGAACTCGACTTCGCCGGCGTTCATTTCATTTGCGACAGATAACTCTCGCGCGTCTGAAGGATGTGGTGGCGCAGGATGTCCAACGCATGCGGGGCGTCTCGATCAGCAATCGCTTTGATCAGGGCCTGATGTTCGCCCATCGTGCGATCATTATTCTTGGCTGCGGCCGATAATCGCGTGCGCAACGCCTGAACCCGAAACTCGATTGCAGAATGCGCATCTCGCAAGAATGCGTTGCCGCAATGGGTTATGATGCCGCGATGCAGCGCTGCATCCAGCCGCCTATAACGCGCAAGATCCGCATTTTCGATTGCCTCGGCCATCTCGCTAACAATCGGCTCCAGATGATCGACCAATTTACCCCACGCTTCGGCCATCGCGCGCTCAAGCGCCGCAGTCTCCAGAACCAACCGGAAGTCGCTGAGTTCACGCACCAGTTCAGGGCTCGCCTCGAAAACAAACGTGCCGCGTTTTGGGAATATCTGTACCAGTCCCTCGCGCTTGAGTTCCTGAAGCGCTTCGCGCACTGGGGTTTTGGACACTTGCAAGGACGCGGCAAGTGAAGTCTCGGAGATCGCCTCGCCGAGCGCCAATGTACCATCAACTATCCGCGCCCTGATCTGTTCAAGTGCCCGTTGGGATAGCTTGGCTGCCGGTCGAGTCAGCGTTTCAATTTTACCTTGCATGCCAGATACTCTTCTTATATGCCAATTTCTGTCCTAGTATATAAGAAGGCTAGTCACCTTCTAGTCGGGATGCAAGTCTACAAGCCGCATGCAGGCGGTTTTGACCGGGAGGAGAAAGTGATGAACAGACGGAATATCCTGAAGGCAGGCGTTGCCCTGGGCGCAGCATACGCAACGGGCTTTGCCGGTGCGGCTCTGGCCCAATCTTCACAGCGGCTGCGCGTGGCCAATTTCTATGCCACTGAGCATTCGATGAACCGCGCCCTGCGCGACGTCTTTGTGCCGCGGCTTGAGGCGCTCAGCGACAGCGCCCTGACCGCATCTATCCACGACAATTCCAGTCTTGGCGCCGAGGGCGAGTTGACCGAGGGGCTGCGCTTGGGCACGATCGAGATGGGGATTACCGGCGGGTTGCTATCGGCTTCGCGTCCGCGGCTGGCGGTGCTGGAACTGCCATTCCTGTTTCGGGATTTCGACCATGCTTGGGCCGTGTTTGACAGCGATATCGGCGATGATCTGGCCACAGAGTTCGAGGCTGAGGGGATCAAGGTGCTGGCCTGGGTCGGCAATGGCTTCCGCGCCATATCGAACTCGGTTCGTCCGCTCAATTCGGTGGATGACATGGCCGGGCTGCGCCTGAGGATGCCCGAAAACCGTGTCTATATCGAGACCGGGCGCGCGCTGGGGTTCAATGTCGTGACCATGCCCTTCAGCGAGATATTCAACGCGCTAAGTCAGGGTGTCGTTGATGCGCAAGACAATCCGCCACCCACGGTTCTGGCGAGCCGCTGGTTCGAGGTGCAGGACCATCTGGCGATTACCAACCATATCTTCAGCTATGGCGCGATCTCGGTAAACAAGTCGCTATACGACCAGATGCCAGCGGATCAGCAAGCAGCGTTGCAGGAAGCTGCCACCGAATTTGCCATCGCCCAGCGTCAAATGCTGGAAGCCGATTCGGATGCAGTCGTGGCCGAGCTGGAGGGTCATGGGATGCAGATCACCCGTCCCGACATCGCCGAGCTTCAAGCCGCAACCGAAAACGTGCGCAACAGCATCGCGGCAGATGTGCCCGGCGGCGTCGAGCTTCTGGAGCGCATTGCAGCGCTCTGAGGATATGCTGGCCGCGCCGCGAACTTTTGGCGCGGCCAGAAACACAAGGGGGCTCGAATGACTGCGTTTCTGCGGATGCGTTGGCTTGAGCCGGTACTGGCGGCAATTCTGGCAGTGCTGGTCACAATGGTTCTGGCAAATGTGATCGGTCGATACCTGCTGGGTGCCGGAATCACATGGACTGATGAAATGGCGCGGTTCCTGTTCGTTTGGCTGACTTTCCTGGGCGCCGTTCTGGGGCTGGCGCGCGGGGCGCATATCGGCATGGACATAGTAGTTTCTGCGTTGCCGGCACTTCCGGCACGCGCTCTGCGACTTTTCGCACTTGCGCTGATGGTCGTCTTTCTCGCTGCCTGGGCCTGGTATGCGCTGGAGCTGGTCCAGCGCTCGATGACCTTTCGTACTCCGGCGCTGGGGGTGCCGCGAGGCTATGTCTATTCGGTAGCTCCAGCTTCGGCATTTCTGATGCTGTTGGTCTGCCTTCGCCAGTTCTGGCGTGTGCTGCACGGGCGGGAGCCATATGATGCTTAGTGCCTTTCTGGTCGTGCTGCTACTCATGCTGACGACCGGCATGCCGGTGGCCTTCGCGCTGGGCCTGACATTCCTTGTTCTGGTGTGGTGGCTGACCGAGTTGCCACTGATCCTGCTCGCGCAGCAGATCATGGTCGGCGCGGATAATTACAGTCTTGTCGCCATCCCCTTCTTCATGCTGGCGGCTGAAATCATGTCCGCGGGCGGTATCACCCGTCGGATCATCGCAGCGCTGATGGCGCTGATCGGCTGGGTACGTGGTGGGCTTGCCATGGCCAATGTCGGCGCAAGTGCTGCGATGGCGTCGTTTTCGGGTTCTGCAGTGGCCGATGCCTCGATGGTCGGCTCAGTAATGATCCCTTCGATGAAAGACCGTGGTTATCCGGCCGCCACAGCGGCGGCAGTGACGGCCAGTTCGTCGGTGCTAGGCGTCATAATCCCGCCCTCGATCCCGATGATCGTGTTGGGCTTCATCACCGGTACTTCGGTGCTGGACATGTTCCTCGGTGGGGTGCTGCCAGGGTTGCTGATTGCTGCTTCACTGATCACGGCGGCCTGGTGGGTGTGTCGCCGTCAGGGTGTACCCGCCGACGAGCGGCTGGGCGGCAGTGCCATCCGTGCGGCGCTGCGGGATGCGCTTTGGGCGCTTGGGCTTCCGGTGATCGTGGTAGGCGGCATCCGGTTCGGGGTTTTCACCGTAGTCGAATCTTCAGTCATTGCGGTGGCCTATGCGCTGATCGTCTCCGCCTTGATCTACCGCGAGCTGACTCCGCGCAGCCTGTACCGCGCTGCGGTGAATGCCGCGACAACCTCGGCGGTGGTGATGCTGATTGTCGCAGCGGCAACTGGTTCGGCATGGTTGATGGCATCAGAGCAGGTGCCCCAGACAATCGCCGCGCAGATGACTCTTCTGACGGACAGTCCTGTGGTATTCCTACTGATCGCCGTGGCTTTTCTGCTGGTGGTGGGCATGGTCATCGACCTGACCCCTGCGCTTCTGATCCTGGGGCCGATCCTGATGCCCGTCGCAATGGGTTTCGGGATTTCGCCCGTACATTTCGCCGTGGTGATGGTCGTATCGCTCGCCTTTGGGCTGGTTACGCCGCCGGTGGGCACTTGCCTTTACATCACCGCAAGCATCGCGCGCACTTCGGCCATTTCGGTGGTTCATGCAGTGCTGCCGTTCCTGTGCGTCATGCTCCTCACACTGTTGATCATCGTGCTGGTACCGGGCCTGTCCACGTGGCTGCCAGCGACCCTGAGGTGATACCCATGTCCAACTCCGAAGCCCTCACCGAGACAGATACGCGCCACTACATGGCAGAGACCCTGCATGCTCAGGTAGTGGCAGCGCTGACGGCTTGGGGATTTGCTGACCAGCATGCCGAGGCTTCGGCCGAGGTGATGATCGAGGCCGATCTGAACGGCATAGACTCGCACGGGCTGGCAATGCTGCTTTACTACGAGGGTTTGGTGCAGGCGGAGGCTCTGAACCCTGCACCGAGAGTCTCGCTGCTACGCGAAAGCGCGGCCACCGCATTGCTGGATGGCGACGGGGGGCTCGGTCACGGTGTCTCTCTACAGGCGATGGATCTCGCCTGCGACAAAGCGCAGGCCGTGGGTGTCGGCGCGGTGGCTGTGCGCGGGTCGGATCATTTTGGAGCGGCTGGGGTCTATGCGGCGCGGGCAGCACGGCGAGGAATGGTCAGTCTGATCACGTCGAATGGTTTCACACGCTGCGTTGTGCCTGCCGGTGGTGCGCGGCCGATGTTTTCCACAAATCCCATTGCCTTTGGAGCGCCGACGCGCACGAACCCGCCAATGATGTTCGATATCGCCACGTCTACGGCATCTATCGGCAAGGTCAATCTGGCCTGGCTTGCAGGCAAGGAAATCCCTTCCGGCTGGGTCGTCGATGGCAGGGGCAAACCCGTGACCGATCCGGGTCAGGCACGGGTGATCATCTATGATACCGGCGAGGGCGGGCTGACGCCCTTGGGTGGCACACCTGAAATGAGCGCGCATAAAGGCTATGGCATCTGCACCATGATCGAGGTGCTCTCAGCACTCTTGTCCGGGGCAACCGCTGCACCGCTTCAGACCAACCGCGAAGCTGGCGCAGGGGGCACTGATACAGGGCACTTCTTTCTGGCGCTGAACCCGGATGCTTTTCGCCCGCTGGCAGATTTCCACACCGACATGGACCGGCTGATTGAAGCGCTTCGTGCTACCCCGCCTGCCGATCCGAACCGGCCTGTCATGGTGCCAGGCGATATCGAATGGCGCACCTATTCGAAGCGAAGCGAAACCGGCATTCCACTGCCCGGCCGGTTGCGTGAGGAGTTGTGTGCCCTGTGCGAGCGGGCCGGGGCTGCGTTCCTGTTGGAGGCAGGAAAATGAACTTATGCTGAACTGAAAGGAAGCCAGATGGACAAGATGCTGATCGAATCCTTCCGCCGTGTAGCCATCGCCTCGGTTGCCGATGCAGTCGAGAAAATCTGCGGTTCCCGCGGCTATCTTGGACCCGCGATCGCCCCGCGCACTTCTGAGCGCAAGATCGCGGGCCCGGCGGTGACAGTGCTGGAGGAGCCCGCAGAAGACGCCGGCCCGCCCACCCACGCACTTGAGCTGATTGATGCTGCCGATCCGGGCAGCGTGATGGTTATCGCGACCGGCGGCCATGCGGATGTTGCGGTCTGGGGTGGCTTGATGACGGCAGGTGCAGTTGCAAACGGGCTTGAGGCTGCAATTCTGGACGCGTGCTTGCGTGATGTCACCGAGATCAAGCGCGATTTCGGCTTTTCGGTCTTCGCCCGCGGGTCCTGCCCCGGCACGACTGTTGGTCGCGTCCGAACTGTGGCCAGCCAGGTTCCCGTCACTTTAGACGGTGTGACCGTTAATCCCGGAGATATCGTTGTGGGCGACACCGATGGCGTAGTCATCGTGCCTCAGGCGAAGGCCACAGAGGTTCTGGCTATGGCGCAGGAGATTGATGAACGCGAGATGGAACAGGCGAAGCTAATCATCGACAGCGGTTCGCTTATTCAAGGCATCGCGAAATACGGGCGAATCTGATGACTGAACTTCTTTGCCTGGGCGAGCCGATGCTGGAGTTTAACCAGCAGCCGGACGGACATTTCCTGATGGGCCATGGCGGTGACACCTCGAACTGCGCCATTGCGGCCGCAAGGTCGGGCGCCTCAAGCGGGGTGGTTACTGCGCTGGGGCGGGATGCCTTCGGTGACAGTTTTGCTTCGCTTTGGGCCCAGAATGGCGTGGCCGCCGATCTGGTTAAGCGCCGCGGCGATGGGCATACGGGCGTGTATTTTGTGACCCACAGTGCGGATGGTCATGCGTTTTCCTATCTTCGCGCAGGGTCTGCGGCCAGTCGGATGGGTCCGGCTGACCTGCCGCTGGAAGCCATCCGCGCCGCGCGCTGCCTGCACTTGACTGGAATTACTCTGGCGATAAGCGATTCAAGTTGTGATGCCGGATTCGCTGCCATCGAGGCCGCGCGGGAGAGCGGTGTCTCTGTTTCATTCGACACCAATCTGCGGCTGAAGCTCTGGCCTTTGGCCCGTGCTCGGGCATTGATCGGCGCAGCGATGGGAATGTGTGACATCGCCCTTCCAGGGCTTGACGATGCCCAACAACTCACTGGCCTGACCGAGCCGCAGGCGATCGTTGACCATTATCTTGCAGCAGGTGCCAGCATCGTTGCACTGACGCTTGGGGCCGAAGGCACACTTGTCGCCACGCCTGAGCGGACCGAACGGGTCGCAGCCTTCAGGGTCGTGGCTGTCGACGCGACGGCTGCCGGCGACACGTTTGACGGCGCTTTTCTGGCAGAATGGCTGCGTCAAGGAGACCCATTCGTCGCCGCCCGCTATGCCAATGCCGCCGCAGCGCTCAGCACGCAAGGGTACGGAGCGGTTGCACCTATGCCCGATCGCAAGGATGTAGAGACGTTTCTAGAAGGAGCAGCTCTGTGATCATGCCCCGCAAAGCGCTCGTTACTGGCGGCACCGGTGGCATTGGTCGAGGCACAGTCGAAGCGCTTCTGGCTGAGGGTTGGGAGGTCTTGGCGACTGGCGCTACCGAGGCAGAGGTAGCAGGCTTGACGCCCAGCTCGGGCCTACAAACTGTGGTCCTCGACGTAACCGACGAGGCGCAGGTTGCCAATTGCATCGCCGGACTTGACCGACTGGATGCGCTTGTCAATGCGGCAGGGATTTTGCGCCGAGGGGACGAGCACCGGATCGAAGTCTTCGAACGGGTTGTTGCCGTCAATCTGACTGGAACCATGCGGATGTGCCTTGCCTGTCATCCATTGCTTAAGGCTAGCGGTGGGGCAGTGGTCAACATCGCCTCTATGCTGTCGTATTTCGGTGGGGCGCTGGTGCCTGCTTATTCGGCATCAAAGGGTGGCGTGGTGCAATTGACGAAGTCGCTTGCAGCAGCATGGGCCTCAGACGGCATTCGAGTCAACGCTGTTGCTCCGGGCTGGATAGAGACAGAAATGACTGCCCCGCTGCGGGCTGACCCGATGCGTAATGATGCAATCCTGTCCCGTACCCCGATGGGCCGCTGGGGGCAGCCGGCTGAGGTGGGCGCAGTGATCTCGCTACTTCTGTCCCCCGGCGCAGGATTTGTGACCGGGACGACCCTGCCGGTAGATGGCGGATACGCTGCCGTCTGACCCCAAACCAGAGTGGAGGACTGATGCCTGACATAACCGATACAACCCGGATGCCTTATCAGCTTCCGTTTCCCAGCGATGCGTTACCCGAAATCGTGATCCCCCAAGCAATTCCCGAGGATGAGCGCATCTGGGTGCCACAGGCCGAAAATGTCTGGTTCCGTCCCTTGTGCCTGAACCGTTCGCAGGGCTACTGGGTCAACCTGCTAAGAGTACGCCGGGCGGGGGTATTGTCACGCCACCGCCACCCGCAACCTGTTCATGGCTTCGTTCTTAAGGGGCGCTGGCACTATCTGGAGCATGAATGGATCGCCGACGAGGGCGGCTATGTCTTCGAAGCACCGGGCGAGACCCATACCCTGGTCGTTCCTGAGGATGTGGACGAGATGATCACGCTATTCCAGGTCAATGGAGTGATGTGCTATGTGGACCCATGGGGCAAGGTCGCAGGCTATGAAGACGTTTTCACCAAGATCGACCTGTGCCGGAAACACTACGCGGACGTTGGCTTGGGAGCGGAGTTTGTGGAAAGTTTTATTCGTTAGCCTCGTCGATTTCGTAGAGGAGCCTTGTCGCCTACAGCGTAGCGAAGAATTGCGTTTAACTTTCAAATGACTGTTTTGCGATGGACCCCAGCAGCCATCTACCACGGGCTGTTTACGCGTATGCTGCAGATGCAGTGCCGGGACCTCACAGATGGCTTTCTGCCCATCGCATCGGTTTCACACGGCTTCGCCCCACGGTCGCACCCTCGGCATCACCCCCGTCACCTCAACCTCGCGCAACATGCGAGCGGATACCAACCCGTCGCGCACCCAATCGAGCGCCTGCCACCAGTCGTCATAACCCCGATGGGCGGCCTCGATCTGCTGCGGATGGGGTCGCAGGGTCACCGGACAGGCCGGAACCTCGACCGTGCGCCACTTGCCGCGTGAGAGCACGCGCTCGGTGCCCACGACGATGGTGGCGGCGCGCTCGCCATGCTGGTTGCGCCTGGTGTCAACCGGGACGACGCGCGGCACCGCACCGGGCATCCAGTCCGGCGTCAGCCCAGCGCGCGCGAGTTCGGCGACACGGATCGCCATGCGCTTGCCGCCAAGGCTATCGGGCAGGCCTGCGACAGTGGCAGCGATCACTTCTGCATCCTCATGGGTGTGTCGCTCTGGATCGAGCAGGGCTTCTCGATCAAGGAGATTATGACCTTCGCTGGCCACTCCTCGATCCAGATGACCATGGAACGCTACGGCCACCTGTTCCCTTCGCCCGACCACCAGAAGGCCATGGCCATGGTCGAGGCGAAGCTGCTGGGATAACAAGTATTTGCGCCTCATACAGGATTCCCAATGGTGAGCATATGCGCCTTGCTTGGGTCATGTTGCGCTTTGCCACGGACATTCACCGTGGCAAAAACGAATGTTGCCGCGAATAGCCAAATGCGGGCAGTTCTATTTCAAACGTTGCTCAAAAAACTCATCTTCGAGCCCTTCATATTTTTTGTCCAATAGCGGAGCCACGAAGCGCCACGGGACGAAGACTTCGTGCGAGCCAAAAGCGTAGGGCAGAACTCCATAGGGACTGAAATTCATCGTCAGGCCTCGGTCGTCGAAACTGAATTGCGAGGCGAGGCCCCAAGTGTGTTTCCGATCCTCAAATGAGTGCGTGATGAAGTCCTCTAGACCTTCGCCATCGAACATCGCGAGAAGGACTTTCTTGCAATACTCAAGTAGCCGAAAGGCATTGTCTGCATCATGCCCTAGCAGATCATTGATTGAGCAAAGGCCATAGTCGGGCCCGAGAAAGTTAAGCGTAGTAACCCCATGGTTTGGGTGCGCGCCGCCCGAGTACCAATATACGGAAGACCGAACCGACAGAAACTCCCCACGCCGAAAAAATTCCTGCATGTTTAAACCCCACTCATGTGGTGCGTTGTATTCTACGGCCCGTTCTTTTTCTTGCTCGTCCATTAGCTTGAATTCGGCAACCGCACCAACAAACCCGCCCAGTGCTTCAGTAGTCAGACGTGCGTTGACAAAATCCCAGTAGACGTTGCCACCAGGGTACTGAAGGTAATCAGCGGAGACCAGAAAGTGCTCCGTTGATACAGACGATTCGACATGCGAGGGCCGCGCCTCACCACTAGCGTCACGCGGGTCTTCCTTCACCGTCGTCGTTCTTTCGGGAGCAATCCGAAGGACGGTGCCGCCAAGTTGTCTTAAACGCTTCGTGACGGCATGCGCGAGTTGGTCGCGCCATGCCTCCTGGAAGTGGTCGATGTATTGAAATCGGATCAGCTCAACCGGCATCCGCAGGTCGTCAAGGCGAATAAAAACGACGTATGTCGCGCCAATCGGTTGGTCGTCGACGAGTTTAAGTGTCTGCTTGATTTCACGGTTCACGACGCCCGGCCGCGAAAATACCTCGGTAGATATCAAGTGGACAACGAAATCGGCATCTTGCTGTGCGGTGGCTCTTTCACGGTCCCAATCGTCGCCACCGGTCAGAGATTCTTTGTCGAACCAGACGTTGTCATTGAGGGTTCTCAGAAAGCCACAAACCTCTTTAGCCGCCTCAAGACGTTCCGATGGATATCCCAAGAATATTTTCACAGATCGCCCTTTGCCTCGATGAGTTTTCAGCAGAACCGTAAGCGATACGGGGGCTGTTGAGAAGGGCTGCGGCCACAATCCCTCAAATCGGGCATCTGCGGTTGTATGCTTCAGATTGTTGCTTCACCAAAAGGCTATTATCGAGGCGAAGCCGCTCGCCTGATCGGATTACTGTTTGTTCCCATGGGTTTGCGGATCTTCCGTGCGACACGACGCCGACGTTTCGTGTCCAACATTGGCATAAGTCTTGGAGTTAACAAGACTTTTTGAGTGCAAGGAGTAGCCCTCATAACCTGAAGGTCGTAGGTTCAAATCCTACTCCCGCAACCAATTTTCTAAATACCATGAATGACTTAGCGCTGCGTCCGTTTGCTCGGGATCGCACCGCTAAAGTCATGGTGCGTAGCGTGCCCGCATGTGAATCCGGGAATAACGACTCGGGCACCGGCAGACCGCTTCGGGATGACGGCCAAGGCGGGGAACGGTCGTTCGCTGCGCCCGGCACGAATGCCCGGGACGCGCAGGATGCGGACCATGTCGAATTGGCGCCTAAGGTTTCGCGTCTCTGTCAATGGCGAAACTCAACACGGCAGGCAGCGCCAGTTGGTCGAGCTTGGCGAGGCGGTCGTCGATGTAATGTCCCGGGGCGTGAAGCAGGTTGACCGTTCCGATGAACTCTCCGCCCAGCACCACGGGCAGGTTTATCACGGACCCAAGACCGAGCGCGGCAATCATCTCGTGGTCGGGGAAGACGTCCGAAAATCCCTCGACAGAGTTCGCGACAAAAACCTCGCGCTCGCGGATCACGCGCCCGGTCCAGCGGTTCGGAACGATCTCCTTCAGTCCCGACAACGGGTAGTTCCTTGAATCGCTCGTGTATATACGCGCCGCGACGCCGCTTTCCGGGCCGGTCAGTCGGAACTCGGACACCGAGAAAAGCTTGTGGCCGATACAGGCCTGGCAAAGCTCCTCCAGAGCGGGGAACAGGTTGGTCCAGCCATCGCTCCGGACGGTGCGGGCGAAGCGCGCAAGTGGGGCAGTCCCGTTATCCAATGACCTGCATCCTTGTGTCGAACTGCGTCAGGCAAACGTGGCCGTTTTCGACGACCACGACATCATCCTCGATGCGGACCCCGATCTCGGCCTCCCGGTACAGCCCGGGTTCGATTGTGAAGACCATGCCGGTGCGCTGCGGGGCCGTGTTGGATCGCAGGATTGGCGGCGCCTCGTGCACCTCCCGGCCAAGCCCATGGCCGGTCTTGTGCAAGATCATGTCGGCGAAGCGCGATGCCTCGAGAACGCCGGACGCGGCATCGTCCACGGCGCGCAAGGGGGCGCCGGCGCACACGGCCGCGCGACCGGCCAGATTTGCACCCAGCACTGTTTCGTAGATTTCCGCGTGGGCGTCGGTGGCATGCTCGCAGAATACGGTTCGGGTGATGTCGGCATGCATGGTGCCGTAACTTGCGCCGAAATCCATCAGCAAGACGTCGCCCGCCGAAAGCCTTCGGTCGGACGGGTCGCCATGCGGGTTCGCCGCTGCGCCACCACCAAGCACGATCGGATCGAAGGCGAAGCCGGTTGCGCCGTGGGAAAGCATCGCCGCTTTCAGACGGGCAGCTATCTGGCGCTCGCTGCAACCGCAAATGCCTGCCTCAAGGGTTTCGCCCAACGCCGCCTCGCTGATCGAGATGGCCCGGCGCAGCTGGTCCAGTTCTTCCGCGTCCTTGATCAATCGTAGATCCGACAGAGCGGCATCGGCGTCGGTCAAGGCTGCGACGCCCACATGCCGGGCCAGCGCCCTGTATTCGGCGGCGCGCATCCGCATCCCCTCGATCCCGAGCGGCAATCTGGCGGAAAGGCGTGCCGCAAGCGCGGCGAAGCCGGCTTCAGGCCCCTCCGCGTCATCCCAGTATGTCGTCTCGCACCGAGGCATCGCAGCCTGCCACTTTTGACGTTCGAGGGCCGGCATCAGCGCATGCGAGTCACCGTCTGCCATCAACACGTAAAGCGTCGGCCGCTCCATCAAGTGCAGCGAGACGTCGGTGAGATACCGCAGGTTCGGCCCCGGCACGAACGCGACGCAGCCAAGCCCGGCGTCGCGCAACAAAGTTGCAGCGCGTGCGCGCCGATCATCGAGAACGTTCATGGCTCCTGCACCTGATCGATCGCCATCTTGTGCCCGAAGCGCGGGCCCAGGCCGTTCTGGATGACGCGGGATTCAAAGAGAATGACCGCGCTGACCGCGACATCGCCAGCCTCCGCGTCGTGTGCCGCCATGGCGTCGACAACAGCCCTCAACCGCGCCACCGCCTCGTTGAATTCGGCCTTGGTCAGGTGCGGGAAGAAGTACAGAAGCTTCATGCGGACCGAGGCGTCCTGTGCTTCGAGGAAATACTTCGACAAGAAGCGATTGCGCGCGAGGCTCGCGATGTGCCGGAAAAGGCCAAGCTGCGCGCGGAAGGCCGACTCGGTGTCGCCTGCCTGCAGGCCTGTTTCATAGGTCGCGACGAAGGCTTCGAGATCGGCACGTCGTGTCTGGCCTTGCAGTGCGGCGGCACGGATCAGGCCCCGCGACAGAAGCAGATACGTGTCGAGAAACGCTGATTGGTTGTGCAGGGACAGGGGCGCGACGATCGACGTCCTGTTCTGGAGGAACTGGACGAAGCCTTCGTTCGCAAGCAGTAAAAGGGCTTCGCGGACAGGTGTGCGCGACACCTCGTAGGACTTGGCCAGTTCGACTTCGTCGAGCGCCGTGCCCGGCGCGATCCGAAGCCACTGTATATCTTCGCGCAGTTTTTCATGGACCATCAGCGCGCCCCGCTTCTTGCGGGGGGGCGAGGTCTTGGCGGCGTCGGTAGGGTCATTTTGCGTCTGCATGAAAAAATTCTTGCATAAAGTTTGCATAATAGACAACCTGAAACCATCACGGATCAAAAAATTCCTGGAGGACGAAGATGGGGAAGTTCGGAATGCTATTGCTCGCCGGCACAGCGGTGACCGGCTTGGCTGACGCCGCCGCGGCCGAGGGCACGATCGCCTATTTCGCGGCAACGTCGCAGAACGGGTTCAACCAGGCCACCTATGAAGGTGTGCAGGAGGTCGCGGCTGCACGCGGCTACGACACCGAGATCCTTGATGGGCGGTTCGATGCGGCCGTGCAGTACAGCCAGATCGAGGATGCGCTGGCCTCGGGGCGCTACGTCGGCATGATCGTGGCTCCGAACGATTCGGTGGGCATCGCCGGCGCCTTCGAGCAGGTGATAGCCGAAGGCATCCCGATCGGAACCGTCTTGTTCCCCATCGGCCCGGACCTGAACTCGCTCGACCCGCAAGTCGAGGGGATTACCGTCACCGCCGCCTCGCCACCGGTGCCCGGCGCCACCAGCCAGGCCGAGGCCGTGGTGGCGTATTGCGCCGACAGGGATCCGTGCCGCGTCGTCATCATGATCGGGGCGCAAATCTTCCCGTTCGACAACCTGCGCCTGGAAACCTTCCAGGCCGTCCTGGGCGCGCATGACAACATCGAGGTCGTGGCCGTCGGCGAGGGGTATTACTCGCCTGATCCAAGTCTGCAGGCGATGAGCGACATCCTGCAGGCCCACCCGGATGTCGATGTTGTGCTGTCCAACGCCGACCAGCATCTTGTCGGCGTCGAGATAGCGCTTGAAGGGGCAGGCATTGACCCGGCAGGGCTTTACCTGTCGGGCGGCGGGGCGGCGGCCATCGCCATCTCGGCGATTCGTGAAGGCCGCTGGGATTCGACGCTGGCCTATTTCCCCAGGACGATGGGTGCGCTGGCGATGGAACAGATCGCCAACGCGATCGAGGGAAGGCCGGTCACCCAGGCCATCAACATGGATGAGGCGGGACCGATCGAGGCGATGATCGATGCCGACGTGCTTGCGGCCAACCCCGAGTTCACTGGCGAGTGGGAACAGTAAACCCGACCACCAGACCTGCGGCGTGCGCATCGTGCACGCCGCCACAGGACAGGGATCAGAAATCGTGACTATCAGCTATCGCGTGTCGGCCGATATCGGCGGGACATTTACAGACATCGTCTACCAGGATGTTGCAACCGGCCGCTGCGGTGCAACCAAGGTCCTGTCGACGCCGGACAACCCGGCACTCGCGGTCCTGAAGGGGATCGACCAGGTGCTTGGGGATGACGGCAAACTGACATTCTTCGTGCATGGCACGACTGTCGGGCTCAACGCGCTTCTGACGCGGCGCGGCTCGAAGGTCGCCCTCGTGACGAACGAGAATTTCCGCGACGTCTACACCATCCAGGGAAACGACCGCGGCGAGATCTTCTCCATCCGCTGGA
>Ga0100398_1002449_pt1 | contig 15525 bp, 13 predicted proteins | sample CryGeymeta201522_FD_81568 | JGI IMG/M metagenome (GOLD analysis project Ga0100398, IMG submission 81568) | Groundwater microbial communities from Crystal Geyser aquifers in Utah, USA - Crystal Geyser metaG 2015-22 | ecosystem: Environmental > Aquatic > Deep subsurface > Groundwater | place: USA... | reverse complement strand
TGGCACGGTCGCCCATACGTCTCTCAAGGGGATCGTCGAGGCCGACCGCTATACCGAAGGGCGGTGGATGATGGTGCAGCAGCCCATCGCCAACCTGTCCGAGACCCCGCGCGGCGGACGCACCAGCCAGCTTGTCTTCGGCGAGCGGTTCCTTGTTCTGGATACCGAAGACGGTTTCGCCTTCGGGCAATGCGAGCGGGACGGCTATGTCGGCTACATGATCTCGGGGGCGTTGACCGGGGCGGAGCCTGCAACCCATTGGGTGATTTCGCCCGCCACGCATCTTTACCCGCGCCCCGACATGAAATCGCCGCCCGATGTCTGCCTCTACTTCGGCAGCCAGGTGAAAGTGACGGCGGAGAAGGGGCAATTCCGCCGCATCCATACCGGGCATTTCATGCCATCCCAGCACCTGATGCCGATCAAGGCGCGCTTCGCCGACCCGGTTGGGATCGCCGATTTGTTCCTTGGCACACCCTACCTCTGGGGTGGGACCAGCCGGTGGGGTATCGACTGCTCGGGGCTGGTGCAGGCCTGCCTGCACGCTTGCGGGTTGGACTGCCCGCGCGATAGCGACCAGCAGGAAGCCCAACTGGGCGAGGCGATCCCACCCGATGCTGCGCTGAAGCGAGGCGACCTGATCTTCTGGAAGGGCCATGTGGGCATGATGGCCAGCGACCGGATGCTGCTGCACGCCAACGCGCGTCACATGTCCGTCGCCTATGAGCCTCTCAAGGACGCCGCCGCCGAGTTGAGCGCCAACGATTTCGGCGAGATCACGGCGCGCAAACGGCTGGCGCTGCCAGGTTAATCCACCGCCCGGATCAGCTTGCGCTCCAGCACCCGCAGCACGGCCTTCAGGTCATGCCCGCGCTTGAGGATGCGACCATCCATGCCGACGACGGAATACTGGCCCTGCCTGTCGCGCAACTTCGGCCGCTTCTCGACCCGGTAGATCGGGTTTTCGGCGGCGCGCCGGAAGATCGAGAACACGGCGACGTCGCTTAGATGGCTGATCCCGTAATCCCGCCATTCCCCCGCCGCGACCATGCGGCCGTAGAGGGTGAGGATCACGCCAAGTTCGATGCGGTCGAACGCGGTCTGGGTGGGGGAGGTAGAAGGGCCGAGAGGCTGGAAATGCATGACCATGGGGGGATGTTGGGGTGCCTTGCCGGTCAAATCAAGGCGACAGTGCTTTGCGTTCTCCAGCGCACGGAATACCTTCGTTTTCCTGTGATGGACTGTTTCTTGCACAGAACGCATATCGCAGATGCGTACATGAAACCATTCAGGGAGACGGGCAATGAAAGCTGCCGTCATCCGCGTATCGGGCGCGTCGGAGGTTCTCACGATCGAGGACATGGAAATACCTCAAGCAAGAAAAGGTTGGGTTCGTATCCGGGTCAGGGCCTTTGGCCTGAACCGGTCGGAACTGTTCACCCGGCAGGGCCATTCGCCCAATGTGCGATTTCCCCGCGTGCTCGGCATCGAGGCCGTGGGCGAGGTTGATGAAGATCCGTCCGGCCGACTGGTGCCGGGACAGGTTGCCGCGACTGCCATGGGCGGCATGGGCCGTGACTTCGATGGTGGCTACGCGGAATACACGTTGGTGCCCGAAGGCCAGGTGATGCCATTGACCACGAGGCTGGACTGGCGCGTGCTGGGGGCCTTGCCCGAAATGGTGCAGACTGCCAATGGCGCGCTTCGCACCGCGTTGCAGATCGAGGCGGGCTAGACCTTGCTTGTCCGTGGTGGCACCACCTCTCTCGGGCTGACGGCGACGGTCCTGGCGAAGATGGCGGGCCTCGGCGTGATGGCCACAACGCGAAACCCTGACCGGGTCGGAATGCTGCGCGGCAACGGCGCCGATCACGTTGTCATCGACAATGGCCAGATCGCGACCGATGTCCGCAAGGTCTGGCCCGGTGGGGCTGACAAGGTGCTTGAACTGGTTGGAACGACGACGCTGTTGGACAGCCTGCAAGCCACCGCCCGGCATGGCACCGTCGCCATGGTCGGGATGGTCGGAAACAAGTGGAGCTTGGACGACTTCAGCCCGATGGCGGCGATACCGACCGGCGTCAACCTGACGACCTATGCAGGCGGTGCCGACGATTTCATGGCGACGCCGCTACAGGGCTTCATCGACAGGATCGAGGCCGGAGAGGTTGTGGTGCCCCTTGGTCCTGTCTTCCATCTTGACGAGATTGCCGAGGCGCACCGCGTGATGGAGGAAAACCTTGCCGGCGGGAAGATCGTCGTACTGACCTGAAGCACGCCCGCGCCCCGGCCCCGGACATGATCGGGGCCGGGGCGATCGGGTCGCGCTATTGCCTCACGCGCGCACCAAATCCTCGTAGGCTTGCGCGATGTCGCGGGTCAGGGCGCCGACCTCGAAATTGTAGTCGCCGATCTGGCCCACGGGCGTGACTTCGGCGGCGGTGCCGGTCAGCCAGCACTGTTCGAACCCCTCCATCTCCTCGGGCATGATGTGGCGCTCGTGCACCTTGACCTGCTTTTCGCGCAGCATGCCGATGACCGTCTGGCGGGTGATGCCGTTCAGGAACACGTCGGCGTCGGGGGTATGAACCTCGCCATCCTTGACGAAGAAGATGTTCGCGCCCGTCGCCTCGGCCACGTAGCCGCGATAATCCATGAACAATGCGTCGGAACAACCCTTGGCCTCGGCCGCGTGCTTGGACATGGTGCAGATCATGTAGAGGCCGGCGGCCTTGGCATGGACCGGGATGGTTTCCGGCGAGGGGCGTTTCCATCTGGAGATGTCGAGCTTCGCGCCCTTCATCTTCGCGTCGCCGTAATAGCTGCCCCATTCCCACGAGGCCACGGCCAGACGGACCGGATTGCGGGCCGACGAAACGCCCATGTCCTCGCCCGACCCACGCCATGCGATGGCGCGCACATACGCGTCGGTAAGGCCGTTGGCCTTCATCACCGCATATTTCGCGGCCTCGATTTCGTCCACCGTGTAGGGGATGTCGATATCCAGCATCTTGCCCGAGGCCAGCAACCGTTCGGAGTGGCGGCGGGATTCGAAGATCTTGCCGTTATAGGCGCGCTCGCCCTCGAACACGCTGGACGCGTAATGCATCGCGTGGGTCAGCAGATGCACGTTTGCCGCCCGCCAATCGACAAGCTTGCCGTCCATCCAGATCTTGCCGTCGCGGTCGTCGTAACTTCCTGCCATGGGTCCGTCCTTACCAGATCGCCCGCTTCCACCCGGGCTGATTTTTCCGAAAGTTGCGCAAGCAATGTCCGGTTCGGACATAATATTACGCAAAACGCCAGCTTCGGTACCAATTGATTCTTGGAAAGTCAACAAGGCTGACATAAACTGCCCGGAAATCCGGCAAACCGGAAACATGGATGGGACGGGGGACACAAATGGCCGATCGCATGGCAAGTGCCAGTATGGGGCGCGGCGAAACGCTGCTGTTCCTGACCGACGAGCAATTGCGCCGCGGGATAGAGGCGATGTTCTTCGCCTATCGTGGCTTCACCGCCGACCCGGACCTGATCCTTGCCAATTACGGCTATGGCCGCGCCCATCACCGCGCGGTGCATTTCATCAATCGGACGCCGGGCACCACGGTAAACAACTTGCTGTCGATCCTCGGCGTGACGAAACAGTCGCTCAACCGGGTGCTTCGGACGCTTGTGGAGGACGGCCTTGTCGAAGCGCGCGTCGGCGTTCGGGACAAACGTGAACGCCACCTGCACCTGACCGCCAAGGGCGCCGAGCTGGAGCGCGCGTTGAGCGAGGCGCAGCGCAACCGGATGCGCGTGGCCTTCCGCAATGCGGGGCCGGAAGCGGTGTCGGGCTTCCGCGCGGTGCTGGAGGAGATGATGGACCCCGACATGCGGCGCCATTACCTCGATGGTGCGGATTCCGGCCAATGATCGACATCGGCGCCCATCTTCTGATCGTGGACGACGATGAACGCATCCGGTCCTTGTTGCAGAAATTCCTGATCCGCAACGGGTTCATGGCCTCGGGCGCGCGGGATGCGGGCCATGCGCGCAAGCTTCTGGAAGGGCTCAGCTTCGATCTGATCGTGCTTGACGTGATGATGCCGGGTGAGGACGGGCTGAGCCTGTGCCGCGACATCCGCACACGGGCCATGACCCCGATCCTGCTGCTGACCGCCAAGGGGGAATCCGGCGACCGGATCGAGGGGCTGGAGGCCGGGGCGGACGACTACCTTGCCAAACCGTTCGAACCCAAGGAACTGCTGCTGCGGATCAACGCGATCCTGCGCCGGATACCCGCGCCGCAGGACGACCCCATGGCGCCGCAGGTGCTGCATCTGGGACCGATCCGCTATGACATCGAACGCGGAGAGATGTGGCAGGGCCAGACCATCGTGCGTCTGACCGCCACGGAGGCCGCCTTGATGCGGATTTTCGCGGAACAGCCGGGCGCCTCGATCTCGCGGCTGGATCTCGTGCGGCTTCTCAACCGCGACAAGGTGGGCGGCGACCCGGTGCAGGAACGCGCGGTCGACGTCCAGATCACGCGCCTGCGCCGCAAGATCGAGGCCAACCCGAAGCAGCCGCGCTATCTTCAGACGGTGCGCGGCGCGGGCTACATGCTGGCGCCGGATTGAACCGCTTATCACGCGTGATAAGGGGGGTTAAGCCATTCATTTTCCTTCGAAAAGCCGAGTCCGTTTACTTTTTGCTAATGCCTTCGGCGGCGGCGGGGGCTTCGGCGGGGGCTTCGGCGGCGGCTTCGGCGGGGGCTTCGGCGGGGGGGGCGCGCCGTGCCCGCCCCATCGGCTCAAGGGGCCTTGCCCATGGATGCGCGGGGTTGCAGTGTTGCCGCAATGCAAGGGAGCGCAGATGCTGCTTGTCACCAACCCCGCCGGGCTGAGCCACGAGATGCCGACAGGCCACCCCGAGCGGATCGCGCGGCTGGAGACGGTGTTCGCCGCGCTGGCCGAAGTGGAGGCCGAGCGGATGGAGGCGCCGATGGCGACGGAGGGCGACATCGCGCTGTGCCATCCGCAGGCCCATATCGACGCGCTGCGCGACGCCATGCCCGCCACCGGCATGGTGCAGATCGACGCCGATACCGGCGCCTCGCCCGGCACCTGGGAGGCCGCACTGCGCGGCGTCGGCGGCTGCCTTCTGGCCGTCGATCAAGTGCTGTCGGGCGCGCACAAACGCGCCTTCGTCGCCACCCGCCCGCCCGGCCACCACGCCGAGAAAACCCGCGCCATGGGTTTCTGCCTGTTCGGCAATATTGCCATCGCCGCCCGCCATGCGCTTGAACGCCACGGCCTGTCCCGTGTCGCAGTGGTGGATTTCGACGTGCATCACGGCAACGGCACGCAGGACCTGCTGTGGGACGAGGCGCGCGCGCTGTTCGTCTCTTCGCATCAGATGCCGCTTTATCCCGGCTCGGGCGCGCCGGGGGAACGGGGTGGCAGCGACAACGTGCTGAACATCCCGCTGCCGCCGGGTTCCGACGGGCAGGCGATGCGGTCGCGCTACGAGGCCAATGTGTTCCCGAGGCTGCGCGAATGGAAGCCCGACCTTGTCCTGATCTCGGCCGGGTTCGATGCCCATGCCCGTGATCCGCTGGCCAACCTGCTGTGGGAGGCGGAGGATTTCGCCTGGATCACGCGGGAACTGGTGAACATCGCGGGCGACGTCTGTGGCGGGCGTGTGGTCTCGACACTGGAAGGCGGGTATGATTTGCAGGGGCTTGGCGCGGGTGTCGCCGCCCATGTTGCCGAACTTGAGGATGTGTAGATGGCCGAGAAACCGATCGAAGAGATGAGCTTCGAGGACGCGATCCGCGCGTTGGAACAGGTGGTGACGCAACTGGACCGGGGCGATGTGGCGCTGGAAGAGTCGATCAATCTCTATGAACGCGGTGCTTTGCTGAAGGCGCGCTGCGAGGCGAAGCTGAAAGAGGCCGAGGAGAAGGTCGCGCAGATCACCCTGGACGCCAACGGGCAGCCCACGGGCGCCACCCCGGTCGAAGGGCTGTAGCCCTTGTTCAAGACGGCTCTGGACGACGCGCAACGGCGGATCGGGGAGTTCCTGACCGACCGGATGGCGCCGCTTGGCGCCGGGGATATCGCCCAGGGCATGCGCTATGCCACGGCGGGCGGCAAACGGCTGCGTGGCTTCCTGGCCCTTGAATCGGCGAGGCTTTTCGACGTTCCGGTGGAACAGGCGCTGCACGCCGCCGCGGCCGTGGAATGCCTGCACGCCTATTCGCTTGTCCATGACGACCTGCCCTGCATGGATGACGACGACCTGCGGCGCGGGCTGCCCACGGTGCATGTGAAATGGAATGAGGCAACGGCGGTTCTGGTCGGCGACGCGCTTCAGACCTTCGCGTTCGAAGTGCTGAGCCGTGAGGGTGCCGGAACGGCGGCGCAGCGTGTGGCCCTGATCGCCGCCCTGGCGCAGGCGAGTGGCGCGCAGGGCATGGTTCTGGGGCAGGCGCAGGACATCGCCGCCGAAACGGCGGGCCAGCCCCTGAGCCTGACGGAGATAACGGATCTACAGGCGAACAAGACCGGGCGGCTGATCGAATGGCCTGCCCGCGCCGGGGCGATTCTGGGCGGTGCCGATCCTGCGCCGTTGCACGATTATGCCCGCGCCATCGGCCTCGCCTTCCAGATCGCGGATGATATCCTGGACGTCGCGGGCGATGCCGCGACCGCCGGGAAGGCGCTGCGCAAGGATGCCGAGGCGGGCAAGGCGACGTTCGTGTCCCTGCTGGGCCTTGCCGCCGCCCGCGCCCGCGCCCGCGATCTGGTGGCCGAGGCCTGTGCCGCGCTGGCGCCCTATGGCGAAAAGGCGCAGTCTCTTCAGGATCTGGCGCATTACGTTGTGTCGCGAGACAAGTAGCGAAAGACGAATCCGATATGAGCGAACGCCCCAAGACCCCCTTGCTGGACCGTGTCCATAACCCAAATGATCTCAAAGGGTTGAGCGATCCGGACCTGCGCCGCCTGGCGGATGAGTTGCGCGCCGAGATGATCTGGACCGTCAGCCAGACCGGCGGGCATTTCGGCGCCGGGCTGGGCGTGGTGGAGATGACGGTGGCGCTGCATGCGGTCTTCGACACGCCACGCGACAAGCTGATCTGGGACGTGTCGCACCAAAGCTATCCGCACAAGATCCTGACCGGGCGGCGCGCGCAGATGCTGACGATCCGCCAGAAGGGGGGCTTGAGCGGGTTCACCAGGCGCAGCGAGTCGCCCTATGACCCGTTCGGGGCGGCGCATGCCTCGACCAGCATTTCCGCCGCGCTGGGCTTTGCCGTCGCGCGCGATCTGGGCGGCGACAGTGCGACCGGCCACGGCGACGCGATCGCGGTGATCGGAGATGGCGCGCTATCGGGCGGCATGGCCTACGAGGCGATGAACAATGCGGGCCATCTGGGCAAGCGGCTGATCGTGATCCTGAACGATAACGAGATGTCCATCGCGCCGCCGACGGGGGCGATGTCGTCTTATCTTTCAAGGCTTTACGCCGGTGCACCGTTTCAGGAATTCAAGGCCGCCGCGAAGGGCGCGGTGTCGCTCCTGCCGCAGCCCTTCCAGGACGGGGCGCGCCGCGCGAAGGAGTTGCTGAAGGCCGCGACGGTCGGAGGGACGCTGTTCGAGGAGCTTGGATTCTCCTATGTCGGGCCGATCGACGGGCACGATATGGAGCAGCTTCTGGCGGTGTTGCGCACCGTGAAGGCGCGCGCCGACGGGCCGATCCTGATCCACGCGATCACCCGCAAGGGCAAGGGATACGCGGAACATCGGGCGGATCGGGGCCATGCCACGGCGAAGTTCGATATCGCCACCGGGGAACAGAAGAAGGCGCCCTCCAACGCGCCGAGCTATACGAAAGTGTTCGCGCAATCGCTGATCGCCGAGGCCACGGACGACCCGAAAGTGGTGGCGGTGACGGCGGCCATGCCCGACGGGACGGGGTTGGACCTGTTCGCCGAGCGCTTTCCAAGCCGTTGTTTCGATGTGGGAATTGCCGAGCAACACGCGGTGACATTCTGCGCCGGAATGGCCGCCGGAGGGTTGAAGCCCTTTGCCGCGATCTATTCGACCTTCCTGCAACGCGGCTATGACCAGGTGGTTCATGACGTCGCGATCCAGCGGCTGCCGGTGCGCTTCGCCATCGACCGCGCCGGGCTGGTGGGCGCCGATGGTTGCACCCATGCGGGCAGCTATGACATTGGATTCCTGAGCAATTTGCCCGGTTTTGTCGTCATGGCCGCCGCCGATGAGGCCGAGTTGCGGCACATGGTGCGCACCGCGTTGGAGATCGACGACCGGCCAAGTGCCTTCCGCTTCCCGCGGGGCGAGGGCGTGGGGGTTGATCTGCCAGAGCGGGGAATTGCGCTGGAGATCGGAAAAGGTCGCATGATTTCAGAGGGTTCGCGGGTGGCGATCCTCAATTTCGGGGCCCGTCTGAAGGAGGTGCGCGCGGCTGCCGAGGCGCTGTCGCAGCGCGGCATCACCCCCACCGTCGCCGATGCGCGTTTCGCCAAGCCGCTGGACGAGGGGTTGATCCTGCAACTGGCCCGGCACCACGAGGCGCTGATCACGGTGGAGGAAGGCGCGGTCGGCGGCTTCGGCTCTCACGTGGCGCAACTGCTTGCGGAGAAAGGGATTTTCGACACCGGGCTGAAATATCGCAGCATGGTCCTGCCGGATATCTTCATCGATCAGGCCAGCCCCGAGGACATGTACACGGTCGCGGGGATGAATGCCGGGGATATCGTGGCCAAGGTGCTGCGGACGCTCGGGGTCGAGGTGTTGAGCCAGCGCGCCTGAGCGGCTCCTGGGTATATCAATGCCATATCAATCGGGCCGGGAGCCGCGATCCGAAAGCCGCTCCTCGATCGCCTTCAGACGCTCCAGCACCTCGTCGCGATAGGCGTCGGTGGCGGCCACCGATTCCTCGGAATGCGCCTCCTGCATCGAATTTACCACGAGGCCGACGATCAGGTTCACCACGGCGAAGGTGGTGACCATGATGAAGGGCACGAAGAAGGCCCAGGCGTAGGGGTAGACCTCCAGCACAGGGCGGACGATTCCCATGGACCAGGATTCAAGCGTCATGATCTGGAACAGCGTGTAGAGCGACAGGCCGATGGTGCCGAACCAGTCGGGAAACTCGGAAGCGAACAGCTTCGTCGCCATCACCGCGCCGATGTAGAAGATGATCGACATCAGCAGGAACACAGACCCCATGCCGGGCAGCGCGGAGAGCAACCCCTCCACCACGCGGCGCAGCGACGGCACGGCGGAGACGACACGCAACACCCGCAGGATGCGCAGCGCGCGCAACACGCTGAGGCCCTGCGCGGCGGGGATCAGCGCGATGCCGACGATGATGAAATCGAACAGGTTCCAGCCGCTGCGGAAAAAGCGCGGCCCGTGGGCGACCAGCTTGAGCGCGATTTCCGCCACGAAGATCGACAGGCAGACCGTATCGAGCATCAGGATCAGCGGGCCGACAGCCGCCATGACCGTGGGCGAAGTTTCCAGCCCGAGGATCACGGCGTTGAACAGGATGACGCCGACGATCGTGTTGCGCACGCGGGGCTGGTCGAGCCAGAGGGCCAGACGGGTGCGGAGATCGGGGGCGGTCTGGACGGTCATCGGGGCCTCGAACTGGGCTGGGCTGGGGTCAGGTCCCGATATGGTGGAGCGTGAAGCGCGCCGCAAGTTCCACATGGGGCGACCAGCGGAATTGATCCACGGGCTGGATCCAGTCGAGCGTGTAGCCCGCCGCCACAAGGATCGCGGCGTCGCGCGCGAAGGTCGTGGGGTTGCACGACACGGCGGCGATGACGGGCACCTGCGCGCGGGCGATTTCGGCCATCTGCGCCTCGGCCCCGGCGCGGGGCGGGTCGATCACCACGGCGTCGAAGCGGGCCAGCTCGTCCGGCAGCAGGGGGCGGCGGAAGAGGTCGCGCGCCTCCGTCGTCAGGGGTTTGAGGCCGGTTGCGTGGCGCTGTGCATGGGCCAGCGCGGCCAGCAGGTCGGGCGCGGCTTCGACGGCATGGACGGCGGCGCGGGTCGCCAGCGGCAGGGCGAAGGTGCCGAGGCCGCAGAACAGGTCGGCGATGCGGGTCGCGCCGTCGGTCGCTTCCTGCACGGCGGCTTGCAGGGCGGCTTCGCCGTCGCGCGTGGCTTGCAGGAAGGCGCCGGGCGGCGGGGTGACGCGGGCCGGGCCAAGGGTCAGGCGGGGGGCCGCGTCGGTATAGACGGGCTCATCCCCCCAGGTCAGGCGGCTGAAGCTGCCCTGGAACTGCGGCAGGGCGGCGCGCAGCGGCCCGTCGAGGGGTTTCGCGCCCGTCACATGGAGGTCCACGCCGGTTTCCGTCAGGGTCAGCGACAGGGACAGCGTGGCGGATCGGGACGCGCCGAGGCGGGTCAGATCCGCCAGGGCAGGCAGGGTTTCCAGCAGCGCCGGTTCGATCACGAGACAGTCCCGGATCGGCACGATCGTGTCTGATTTTCGGGCATGGAAGCCGATCAGCGCGCCCTTCTTGGTCCGGGTACCCGCGAAGGTCGCGCGTCGGCGGGTGCGGGGGGCGGAAATGCGGATTGGGCGCAGCGGCGCGGAGAGGTCATGGGCCGCGAGGGCGGTTGTGATCACACCCGCCTTGAAATCCGCCACGAAGGGATCGGACGCGTGCATCAAGCTGCATCCGCCGCAGGATCTGTAGTGCGGGCACGGCGCGCGGACGCGGTCGGGCGAGGGTGTGATCACGCAGGGCGCGGCGATGCGGTCGCCCTCGGCCTCGCCCGATATGGCTTCCCCCGGCAGGGTCAGCGGCACGAAGATCGTGTCCCCATTGGGCGCGCGGGCGATGCCGTCGCCGTGGTGGCCAAGGCGGGTGATCGTGAGCTCAACCATGGGGCACCGGTTCTGCGGGCGGGCGGGCGACGACGACGTGATCCATGGCGCCGGTGTGCGCGAAAGGGCGCCGCGGGACAAGGTCGAGAGGCGGCGGCGGGGTAAACCCCGCCCTACGGAGCGGCCGCGCCGTCATTCCGCCGCTGCCGCCTCGTCCAGGCCGATGAAACCGCCCGATTGCCGGGTCCAGTAGCGGGCATAGAGGCCGCCGGCCGCCAGCAGGCTTTCGTGGGTGCCATCCTCCACGATGCGGCCTCGGTCCAGCACGATGATGCGGTCCATGGCGCTGAGGGTGGAGAGGCGATGGGCGATGGCGATGACGGTCTTGCGCTCCATGATGCGGGCCAGCGTGTCCTGGATCGCGGCCTCCACCTCGCTGTCGAGGGCCGATGTCGCTTCATCGAGGATCAGCACCGGCGCGTCCTTGAGGAAGGCGCGGGCGAGCGCCACGCGCTGCCGCTGTCCGCCGGAAAGCTTCACGCCCCGCTCGCCCAGGAACGCCTCGTAGCCCGCGCGGCCCTTGTGGTCGCGCAGGTCCTTGATGAAGGTATCGGCCTCGGCCCGGTGGGCGGCCTCGATCACCTCGGTTTCGGTCGCGTCGGGGCGGCCATAGAGGATGTTGTCGCGCGCGGTGCGGTTGAACATGGCGGTGTCCTGCGTGACCATCGCGATCTGCTGGCGCAGGCTGTCCTGCGTCACGTCGCGCACATCGACGCCATCGACAAGAATACGACCCTGTTCCGCATCGTAGAGCCGCATCAGCAGCGCCACGAGGGTGGATTTGCCCGCCCCCGACGCCCCCACGACGCCCAGTTTCTGGCCCGGTTCGATCACCAGGTTCACGCGGTCGATGCCGCCGATCTTCTGCCCATAGGCGAAGGACACCCCGTCGAATTCGATCCGGCCCCGCACGCGCGGCAGGGTTCGTGCGCCCGGTGCATCGGTCAGGCCATGGGGCGGGGTCAGGGTGCGCATGCCGTCCTCCAGCTCGCCCACATTGGCGTAGATGCCCATCAGCGTGAAGCTGACCCAGCCGGTCATCTGGGAAATCCGCATCGACAACGCGCCGATGGCGGCGATGTCGCCCGGCGTCGCGGTGCCTTGCTGCCAGAGCAGGATCGTGCCCAGCACCAGCAGCACGGGCAGGATCCCGGCGGTGCCCATCAGCGCGAAGCGGAAGCCCGTGGACAGCACCCCGAAATCGAGCGAGCGGTCGCGGTAGATGTCCATCGTGTTGATGGCCGACATATCCTCGTGATCGGTATGGCCGAACAGCTTCACCGTCTTGATGTTGGTGATGGTATCGACGATCTGCCCCGTCACGTTGGCCCGCGCGGCCGCCCGCGCCTTGGCCCGCGCCCGGATGCGCGGCATGAACCACGAGATCATCGCCGCGTACAGCGCCAGCCACAGCGCCAGCCCGGCCGCGATGCGCCAGTCGATGAAGGCCAGCAGGCCCACCGCGCCGATCAGGGTCGCAATCGCGAAGGCGCCCGCGTTGATGGTTTCGGTCACGACATTGACCAGCGCGGTGGCGGCCTGCATCTGCTTTTGCGCGATGCGGCCCGCGAAATCGTTGTCGAAGAAGCGGATGTCGTGGCCAAGGGTCCAGCGGTGCAGGCGCGACTGGATCAGGGGCGCGAGGTTGGGCGGCAGGACGATGCCGTTGAACGCCGCCGAGGCGCCGAAGAAGAACGGCCGCAGCGCGAGGTAGAAGGCGACGTAGAGCACGATCAGGCCGATATGGTTGCCGAAATACCCGGCCTCCGCCCCGGCGGTGGTGCTGTCGATGACACGGCCCAGAAGCCACGCGCCCGCCACCTCCATCAAGCCCGCAAGGGCCGACAGGGCGGTGGCAAGCCAGATCACTGGCCAGGTGCCCGCAAGGCACCAGCGGGTGAAGGCGCGCAAGGTGCGCGGTGGCGGTCCGTCCGCCGCGGCGAAGGGCGCGATCAGGTCGCCGAGCCATGTGGTCATCCGGGTGATCGCCGTCATTCCGCCGCCTCTTCCGTTTCTTGATCGGTGCCGATGAACCCGCCCGACTGGCGCGCCCAGAACCCAGCATATAGCCCGTTGCGCGCAAGAAGCTGGCTGTGGGTTCCATCCTCGACGATATGCCCGCCATCGAGCACCACGATCCGGTCCATCCGCGCGATGGTGGACAGGCGATGGGCGATGGCGATGACGGTCTTGCCCTCCATCACGCCATAAAGCGTGTCCTGGATCTGCGCCTCGACCTCTGAATCGAGCGCGCTGGTCGCCTCGTCCAGCACGAGGATCGGCGCGTTCTTGAGGATCACGCGGGCCAGCGTCACCCGCTGGCGCTGCCCGCCCGACAGTTTCACGCCCCGCTCGCCGACATGGGCGTCGTAGCCGCGCCTGCCCTGCGGGTCTTCCAGATCGAGGATGAAGTCATGCGCCTCGGCCCGCTTGGCGGCGGCGATCATCTCGGCCTCGGACGCATCGGGCGCACCGTAGAGGATGTTGTCGCGCACCGAGCGGTGCAGGAGAGCGCTGTCCTGCTGCACCATCCCGATCACGGCGCGCAGGCTGTCTTGCTGCACCGTCGAGATATCCTGCCCGTCGATCAGGATGCGACCCTGTTCGGCGTCGTAGAACCGCAACAGCAGCTTCACGAGGGTCGATTTGCCCGCCCCCGACCGCCCGATCAGGCCGATCTTCTCGCCCGGCGCGATGGTCAGCGATATCGCTTCCAGCCCGCCCGCGCCGCGCCCGTAATGGTGGCTGAGATTGTCCAGCACGATCTCGCCCTGCGTGAGGTCGAGCGGGCGCGCGTCGGGGGCGTCGGTCAACTCGATCGGGACGGTGATGGTCTCCATCCCCTCGGCCACGACGCCCAGCGCGCGGAAGAAGTCGCTGAGCGCCCACATGATCCAGCCGGTCATGGCGTTGAGCCGGAGCGTCAGCGCCGTGGCCGCCGCGACCACCCCGACCGAGGCCGCGCCGATCGACCAGAGGTAGATGCCCCAGCCCACCACGGCGACGATCAGGAAGCCGTTCAGGACCATCAGCATGATGTCCATCAGGGTGAAGATCCGCATCTCGGCCGCGAAGGTGCGGCGGGTGCCTTCGATGGCCTCCTTCGCATAGGCCAGTTCGGTGTCGTGATGGGCGAAGAGCTTGACGGAATGGATGTTGGTATAGCTGTCCACGACGCGCCCCGTGGTGGCCGAACGCGCATCGGCCGACGCCTTCGACGCCGGCCCCACCCGCGCCATGGTCCAGCGCAGGAGCAGGGCATAAAGGACGAACCACGCGATCAGCGGCAGCACCAGGCGCGGGTCCGATCCGGTCAGCAACACCGCCGCGCCGACCAGGTAGGCCAGCGAGAAGGTGATCGCGTCGAAGATCTGGAAGATCGCGTCCCCGGCGCTGCCCGGCGTCTGCATGATGCGGTTGGCGATGCGGCCCGCGAAGTCGTTCTCGAAGAAACCGACGGATTGCCGCAGCACCTGCTTGTGCGCCCGCCAACGGACCAGCGCGCCGAATTGCGGCAGGATCGCGTTGTTGAGCAGCGCCACGTCGAGGCCCTGGATCGCGGGGCGCGCGAAGAGGATGAAGGCGGCGGCCAGGATCAGCTCCAGCCCGTGTTCGGCCAGGACGGTGGCGGGATCGCCGCCCATCAGGTCCACCACGCGGCCCATATACCAGATCAGCCCGATCTCGATGGCCGCAACCACCACCGACATGGCGGAGGTCAGCGCGAAGAGTCCCCGGAAGGGCTGCGAATAGTCCCACAGGAACGCCCAGAGTCGGCGCGACGGGCGATCCTGCTGCGGAAAATCCACATAGGGATCGACCAGAGTCTCGAAAAAGCGGAACATGACGAACCTCGTGTCAGCCCCGTTCCATACCGCAGCGGCGTCGCAATGGCCATCACCCCGGACCGGTGCCCGGTTTCATCTTGGCAAAAAAACTCGAACCTGACATCGCCCCCCGCGCCGCCGTCAGAGGGACAGGAGATCGGCCTTCGACAGCGCGAAGCCGCTGTCGATCCACGCGGATTCCAGCGCGGACAGACGCGCGCCAAGGGCAGGCCCGGAAAGACCCGGCATCAGGTCGGCGGCCTTGATCGGAAACACCGCGCGCGCGCCCGCCTGGGCTGCGGCGATATCCAGCGCGACGGGGGGCTGTTCGAACAGCATGGCGCGCAGGATCACGATATCGAGCGCCGCGTCCGCACCGTGGCGATAGCCAAGCGCGCCGGGCGTGGTCGCTGCCGCCATTTCCGCGCGGTAGAGCGCCAGTTGCCCGGTTTCGGCCCGGGACAGGCGCAGGCGGTCGGCCACATCCTCCCCGCCGATGGCGGCCAGCCGCCGGATGGCGTCGGGCGGACGGTCGCCCTCCATCGCCAGCAGCAGGGGCAGGGGCCGGGACGACGCCCCCGGCAGGACCGCTGCAAGAACCCCCGCATGGTCCATCGCCGCCACGGCGGGGGCGGGGTCGGGCGCGCGCAGGAGGCGGATGATTTCCGCCCCGACACGTTCGCGCGACACCTGCACAAGGCCCCCGGCCCCCCCGGCCCCCCCGGCCCCCCCCCCGGCCCCCACGGCGGCCCCCACGGCGCAAGCGGCGAGAGCTTCG
>Ga0100398_1002434_pt1 | contig 15568 bp, 14 predicted proteins | sample CryGeymeta201522_FD_81568 | JGI IMG/M metagenome (GOLD analysis project Ga0100398, IMG submission 81568) | Groundwater microbial communities from Crystal Geyser aquifers in Utah, USA - Crystal Geyser metaG 2015-22 | ecosystem: Environmental > Aquatic > Deep subsurface > Groundwater | place: USA... | reverse complement strand
CCTACAACAACCTACAAAAAGGTTTGGTTGTTGCTGCTGATCATCAGAATAGATCTCCGCTCGAAAAGCGATAATGTTAAGATCTCGAAAGTCTCCTGCTCGAGATCCAACTGATTTACAAGACGACTCCACCCAAGAACACGCACCCAGTAGTCTCGAAAAAGGTGGAAGAATGGGCAGTGATTCCGAACGGTGAGACATTATGTTTTGATTGTTTGATTGTTCGTTTGTATGTCATCTTGATGGAAAATGATTTTCTACAATATCTTGGGACATCGTGACGGGCTAAAAATAAATGGTGCTACTGATGATACTTCCTACTCAGATCAATTCCTACTGTATCTCTATCACACTGCACTCACACTTAATATCATCCACTATTTAAACATTGAACAACATTATCAACTCTCTTCCCAATTTGATGACCAATAAGCAGAGAGGTGGAACCCCTTATGGTAGAACCCAATGTTCCAATGGGTGATCATGCCAACGACACGCCAGCATCGTTCATAGACAATTTCATTGATAAATTCTTTTCCCACAATCCCGAATTCTTCAAACAAGCCTTCAAATTTCTCTTGTGTTTTTGTGGTTTGCAGGCATCCTACTTGACCTGGGGGTACATGCAAGAACTGATCATGACGACCGTCTTCACCCCCACCGAACGTGTACCCAGTGGTAAATTTCCCAGTGCCGCCTTTTGCGTCTTTAGCAACCGTTTCCTGGCCGTTATTGTGGCCCTCATTACCGTCCGAGTGCGCAAGGGAGCCTTTTTTGCCAACAATGTTGCACCACTCCTGGCCTTTACGCCCTGTGCCCTCAGCAATACCATGTCCAGCTGGAGTCAGTATGCTTCTCTCAAGTACGTGTCCTTTCCAGTCCAAACGGTATTCAAAAGTTCCAAAATTATTCCAGTCATGGGCATGGGAAGACTGCTCAAGGGAACCTCGTATCCGCTCGGACAGTACGTCGAGGCCTTGCTGATTACCATTGGTGTGGCCATCTTTTCCATGTACAGCAAAACTCCCAATTCCGATGCGAAAACAGAAGTTATTGGTTTGCTGTTCATGTGCTCCTACATTTTCTTTGATTCCTTCACTTCCCAATGGCAGGACCGTGTCTACAACGAATACGGTCGTGCCAATGTCGATGCCTACCAAATGATGCTTGGTGTCAATTCTTCTGCCATTATCATCACGACCATTGGACTGATCGTGACGGGTGACTTTCCCGTTGTTTGGGAATTCCTTACGGTCAATCCTCAGGTCTTTCGGTACAATGTCATTACGGCCATCACCTCAGCGTCGGGCCAGCTGTGTATTTTTTACACCATCAAGGAATTTGGACCCATCGTGTTTACCATCATCATGACGACACGTCAAATGCTTTCAATTTTGATCTCGGCCGTTATCTTTGGTCACTTCATTTCCTGGAAGGCTACTGCTGGAGCTTTTCTGGTGTTCTCTGTCATTTTTTACCAGATTCGACGAAAATACTTGGCACGAAAGAGCAAAGGAGGAGGAGGCACTGGTGATGGTGGTGGTGGCGGTAAAGCAAAACCATCGCCAGCGATATCACGATCTCCGGCGCGAAAAGCTGGCGTCTTATAACTTATTTCCACATATATACTGATTATGCGCAAGGAGATGGTCTGTGCAGCTGTGCTGTGCAACAGCAGCAGAATCAACTTCAACAACGACAAGAAACAGAAAAAATAGCATTATTTTACTCAAGAGTAATACAATAGTACAGTACATACTGTCAAAATCTTGTAGCATTCTTTCTTCAGTGGTACTCGTAATTATTTATGCAGTACAGTACTGTTTTGGGGCTGGCAAATACATTGCATCCATCGCATAACTTCTTCTTCTACAACCACAGTCTCAACCGATAGGCATCTCCAAAGTTCAGATAATACCGACAGAGCAGTTCTTCTCGTATGAATCCAAACGACTCTTGGTACAGCCGCTGTGCTGTCACGTTGGATACTTCCGTTTCGAGCGTTACGGATCGACATCCCATCTTCTTCATGCGATGCACGACCCGCTGGACCAAAGCCTTGCCAATCCCTCGTCGTCGATAGTCCTTACTGACGGCAAGCATGCCAATATATCCCGTCGGAAAGGTAGCTCCATTACCGTGCAAACTATATCCCTCTTCTTCGTTGTCGATCTTTCCTACCACACAACCAATCGGTTCTGGTCTTGTTTTGGTGGTAGCGTTCGTTTTGGGTACAGCCAAGAGACACAATTCGGGATATCGAGTTAAAAAATATCGAAAGGTAAAAACTGCAAAAGGTCGAGGTGATGATGATGTATGATGATATGAGAGAGCCTTTTTATAATATTTTATTTGTCACAAAATGGCAAGCAATTTACGCGTACTAGTACAAAACGAAAACATGCAAAACTTGAAAATAGCCTACGTACTCGAATATGGTTCGGATAAATCTCGTCCTACCAAATCCATGACATATTCTAGTTGTGATTCATCCATGTAATCGACGAATTCAATTCCTTCAATACTAGTATCATCATCATCATCATCATCTTTCAGGCTACTGCTCTCATTCTTATTATCATCATTATCATTGTCGTTATTACTATTATTGTTGTTGTTGATGTGAACATCATCTGCCAATTGCTTCGTCAATGAATCAACGAGATCGTCACTCATAATCGTAACAGACGTCGCAAATACTGAGTGTTATTGCTAGCTACTTTCACTTGTAGCGAGCAACCGACGAAGGTGACTTCGCGAGAAGAAAAAAATAATAATGTGTGATATCGTATGGCGAAAATAACACTGGTTTTGGTTGGCTTTTTTTTGTACGGTGTCTTTTGTGTCGTTGTGAAAAATTGCGAGAATTATCACTACTGGGACGCATACTTGTACTTTGGTCTGGCCTACGTAAGGCAGTGCGAAAGATTTATTCTGCACATGGCATGTCATTGCCTTTTTTGCAGGGTCTCGTGATCTCATTCTCCATCATTTTTTTAATGAAAAAAGTATCATACTTCTCTAGTAGCCTACAATTAAAATTTAAAATCTTGTAATGATACGATTGCTTGTTGTTGTGAATCTTCACCAACAGCTCAATTAATCGACAAGAGCTGAACTCATTTTTAACGTATATTTGTGCATGCAGAGACAATAAGAATAAAACTTGATTTTATTTGAGATTAGTCAAGAGAGGGGGTGGTTCTTTTGCAACAACCTTGGATCTGCATCAAAAAAAAAACGAACTTGCTGCCGACTCTTTTCCACGTTCATTTTTCACAGCATACTATTATCTATTACAGCACTATTATCATCATCATGGCGTCCATCAATAAACTATCTTTGCGAGGGATTCGGTCTTTTAGTCCTGACGATCAAGAACAAGTGGTAGAATTTTATTATCCCTTGACCGTCATTCATGGAGCCAATGGATGTACGTTCTTTTGCATAAATATAATAATATATCATTTACACGATGGAGTGATGTATGTATGGTGTTGTGTGCTGTACTAATTGCTGTGATCCAAAGTACAGCTGATTTTGCGATTTGCATTGAACGTCATTTACTCGCTACTTCTTTCTTCTTCTACTTACCTATCTCACACAAAAAACCTACCATCTTTTATGATTATTGTTTTATACACAAGGTGGTAAAACGACCATTATCGAGGCACTGAAATATGCTCTCAGTGGTTCCATGCCTCCGGGTGGTACCAGTCGTTCAGCAGGACAAGTTTTTGTTCACGATCCTCGTGTTATTGATGCAACGACCGTCAAAGCCGTGGTCAAACTGCGATTTACCAACAAGGCCGGCAAATCTCAAGTAGTGATCCGAAGTAGGTACACATATTATGATACGATACATCTCATGGCTCCAGTAGTGTGATAACAAAACCTGTGCAATTTTGTCTAATGTCCTTTCGTATCATTTGCTCACAGCTATGGAATTGACCAAGAAAAAAAATACCATGACTTTCAAACAATTGGACGGAGCCCTTCGGACGGTTGATCCTTCGACTGGAGAGCGCGTGACCTTGTCTTCCAAGTGTTCCGAATTGGACAAGCAAATTCCACTACTCATGGGAGTCAAAAAGGCTATTTTGGACTACGTCTTGTTTGTGCATCAGGAAGACAGCAGCTGGCCGCTGCAAGAAGCGGCCGTGCTCAAGAAACGATTCGACGAAATTTTTGACACGGGTCGTTACTCCAAGGCCCTCGATAGTTTCAAAAAGACCAAGAAGGAATTGGCCATTAAATTGAAGGATATTCAGGCTGATATGAACACCTACAAGAGTCATCGGCATGCAGCAAACGAATTCAAAAAGGAACTGAGCCAACAGAATGAACAGTTGGAACAGCTCGAAGACGAAATCAAAGAGTCCAAGGACCAGGCAGCGGCAGGTCGGAAGGTACACGATTCGTGGTTGGAGATTGCCACGCAAGTCGATAATCTGAATGATTTAATTCAGGGAAAGCAAAATGAACTCAGCAATCTCCGATCAGGTGTCAGCAAGCAACGGTCCATGCTGGAAAAGGATCTAACAAAAGATCATGATATAGCCAAGCTAAAGGAGATGCTTCGGGATTTTGACAAAGAAATAAAACAACAGCAGGATCGTCAAGAAGAATTGGTCGCGGAGTGCATTAGCATTCAAAATGAAATTGAAGGGTTGCGACAAGAGGAAATTAAACTCAATTCGTCGAAAGGAAAATATGCGGCAGAAAAGGAAGCCCAGGAAAAACGTCTGTCGGAGCGGGTGCTCATCATGACAAAAATGGCCTCTACCTACGCGCTCGATTTGCAGTCGTCTCTCACCCAGTTGACGAGTACACAATTGTCAGCCATGGATGCGTCCATGGGTATGAGTCAAGGAACGTTGCTTACGCCTGACGAAATCGAGGGAACTGGTGCCTCCGTCAAAATTTCCAAGGAAGAAATGGACAAGTTCTTTCGCTATCTCGAAAAGAAGGAAGCCGAGCTCAAGGAAAATTTGCGCAGCCACAAGGCTAAATTCCGAGCACAGGAAGACGAATACAATAAGGTCCTGCAGGAACTGGTTGGAAGTAAAAATTCCTTTGAAAATGGTACGTTTGCGTCATTTCAATTTAATTGGAAGGTTCAAAAATGTTGTCTTGTCTCTCACACGGCCCACTCTTTATTTTGTGCGTTGCCTTTACTTTGAGCAGAACGAAAGAAGTTGAACGACGAGAATCAGGCTATTAACCAGGAATTGAAAACATTGGACGAGACGCTTGGTTCCAATAAAATCAAGAAATCTAGTATTGATGAACTCCGTGAGCGGGCCAAGGAATTCGCCAAGGAACTGGAAAATCTGACCAAGAACGATCAACGTGACCAGCTGGGGGCCGCTATCCGCAGCCACAACGAACGGATCAATGCAATTGACGAAGAAATTGAAACCAAACTCAATATGCGAAAGCGCTACCAACGCAGTCAGACCATGGCGAATAAGCTCAACTTGCTTCGCGAGAATCGCTCCAAGGATGTAAGCAAATTGAAGGCGCTTTTGCAAGAAAAGATCTCTGTTTTGAAATCTTTTGACATTGACCCTTCAGCTGACCTTGATAATGAGGCCAATATCGCCCCTTTCGTTCGGGCCACCCAAAACACCATTAGCCAAAAGAACATTGATGCGGCCAAAAAGGTGAAAGAAGCGAAAGCTGTCGAAACAAAGACGCAGTCACTAATCTCGCAACAAACAGGCACGAGTAATTCTCTGATCCAGTCTCGTAATTCCCTTCAGCAGCGAAAGGAAGTGCTGAGCCAGGCCGATAGGAGTGTTGGTAAGATAAAGAATCTTCTCCCTACCTTGTTGGAAAATGGCTATGGAGTTCAGGGATTTGCGGTCGAAAAGGATGATCCGAAGGAGCTGCTCGACTTGTTGGACGGGCACTTGCAAAAACTCGAAGCGAATTCAGTGGAAGAGTTGCCCCCGGACAATGTCGCCAAGCTTGTTAAGCGTATCAAGAAGCTGGCAAAGAAAGGCAAAAGCAACGATAATCGAGAATGCCCGTGCTGTCGCCGTGGCTTAAACGAGGAGGAATACCGCGTCTTTTCAGACACCATCAAAGTATTCTCAGACCCAGACGTTTCACCTTTGATCAAGGGAGGCAATGAAGAAGAAGTACAGGCATATCGAAACGAGCTTGCTCGAACAAAAAAATGGAGGGAAATCGTTTATGAGTCCATGCACGAATTGCTTGAGTACAGACGCACTATTAGAGAGTGTGAAGAAATCGCCCAGAAGCTTCAGGGTGGTGATGCGTTTTTGAAGCAGCATAAGAAGGAGCTGGAAACGAACAATGCAGCGGTGGTGGAAAGCGAACGTGTCGCCACAGCCCTCCGAGAACTGTCGAATGCTTGCAAGGGTTGGGTTAGCGATGCTAGTCGCATTGAGGAGCAAACCCAGAACATCAACGATATCAACGAGCAGCTCGAAATTGAAACCGCTGACGCTGTCGGAGGAAGTCTTGAAGAAGTTGAGGAACAGATTCAAGTTTTGCGAGACGAGAAGGATGAATTGTACAACAAGATCACCAAGAGCAACAAAAAAGGTAAAATTTCACTAGGCGTGTGTCGTGGGGTTTTGCCTGTTGGAGAAACGGCATTGAGCATTCCTTGTTTCTAACTGGCTCTGCACTGCTTTACGTCGCAATTTCATTATTGGAAAAGTCACGGCAATCAACCAAGAAATCACGGCAGCTTCTTCCAAGTGTAGCAAAACCCAGGAAAATCTTCGCCAGAAAGAAGAGAAGTTCGAGAAAGAAAAGCGTGCCTCTGAACGGAAACAGACGCTGGAGACTCGAAAGAACGCTATTGTCGGGGAGGTTACCAAGCTTGGGGAGAAAATTACCTCGCTTACGCAAAAGGTGCGAGCGAAGGAAGGCGAAAAGTCTCGCTTGTACAACCACAGTAGCGACGAGGAGTCCAAACTGAACGAAACGCTCAATACCTTTTTGTCAGATGTAAAACATCTCAGAGATCTTAGCATTCGCATCGATGAGTTTTCCAGCAACGAGGACGAAGGTGGTCTCGATCGCATTATTGCTGAAGTCGACAAGCTAATCGCCAAGATCAATAAGAAAAAGAAGGAATACCATGCTCTTCAGCCTGACCTTGAAAACGTCAAGAAGGCCGTAGGCGACCAAGAGCGCCACCGCAAGGTTCTCCGTGATAATATCGACCTGCTTGATTCGCTATCGCAAATTGAAGAAGTCGAACAAAAATTGCTAAAGCATGAGGAGGACAAGTCGAAGATTGAAGGCGCTGACGAAGTTGAACAGAAGATGGAGGAAGCCAGCTTTGCAATCAACAAACACGAGAGTATCATAAGCCGATTAGAGGGTCGTCGATCCGAAATGATTGACCAGATTCGTCTTTTGAAACGCAAGCTTGGTGCCGAAGAATATCGTAATGTCGACGAAGAGTACCGGGCGGAGAAAATAAATTTTGAGACGACGCAACTCGCCATCAAAGACCTAGACTGCTACGCCAAAGCTCTCGACAAGGCTCTGGTCGAGTTCCACGGTAAGAAGATTGCCGAGATTAACGTGATTATTCGAGAGCTCTGGCTGATGACCTACAAAGGAGAGGACATAAAGAACATCTGGATCGAGTCTACACAGGACTCGCGTGCCTCAAAGTCTTCCAATTATCGTGTGGTCATGCAAAAGGGAGGCGCCGATATGGACATGCGCGGACGTTGTTCGGCCGGTCAACGAGTACTCGCATCTATTGTCATCCGGCTTGCTTTAGCTGAAACGTTTGGCGTGGCCTGTGGATGTCTCGTTCTTGACGAGCCCACTGTCAACCTTGACGAGGACAACAAACGCGGTTTGGCGGTTGCCCTCGGACAGCTCATTGCCAATCGTTCCAAACAGGTATGTATAGTTTATCCTCGAACCAATGCATGAGATATCTTTAATTGCATGCTCACCCTTTCTCACTTCCTGTACTCCTTAGGCTAATTTTCAACTAGTGCTAATTACGCATGACTCTGACTTCCTCTCGATCATGAAGGATGAGCTTTCGAGCCGCACTGGCTTCAGCATGCCCGAGCGATATTTCCATGTTCGACGAGAAGAAAGTAATGATGGCAAATACTATTCCAAAATCGAAGCCATCGACTGGGACGAATTGATGTAACGAGGTGTGTTGGAGGATCAGGAAATTGTATAGAAAGGGAGGCAGTTCAACGAGCTACAAGTAATTACCTTCCATAACATTGAATGTATTCCAAGTACAAAAGTTGTTTATGATCAGAAATAGAATATTATTTTTACTACATGCTCATTGCATACTTCAACAAAGATGCCTATTAAAGCTCCCAGAGCAGTCGAGTGCGGTCAATATCATGGCAATAGTCTCGACAGTATGATGGAAGGTTAGCCTCTAGTTTGTCTCGGTCTGGCTCTTCTTCAGTGTCAAGATCGACCCGTGTCGTCGAGCCATCAGGGCATATTAGTTGGAGATGTGGGTCGGTGCCGTAAACGATCTCAGCTTTGACTCTGCCACAGTCGTCGCAATACCACCATTTGCTGGCTTGATCTTCCCACGGAGGAAAGGGCACACATGAGAGCCATGTGCATTTGGGACAAGGTGTTGTCTCTCCATCACCTTCTAACAAAATCACAAGCGTGATGATAATTGTGACAATACTGACAATGAGTCCAAAGAATCGAATGAAGAGTTGCTTTGCTTGGGACCAGCATCCCTCCTCCATACCAAAAAAGCTAGTGGGAAGGCGCTCCATCGTGCTCAACCCGCACAGCAGACCATACGCCATTCCTCCCAAATCTGCAGTCGAGAAAGATAGATCAGTTGCCGCAGTTGATACTGAACATAGCAACACTCGCCAAACGAAAACTTACGTGTAAAATTATCCACGTACGGTGTCAGCCCAATGATGCAGTTCAAAAATATGTCGAGCAACAAAAACACCACGACCATGGCGTGGCTTTGTCGCTTTCCATTTTCTGTGACAAAGTCATGAAACAAGAGCTTCCAATTCATAATGATATCCGACAGACAAGCACCAATGAGCCCAAAAATACCACCAGAGGCTCCTACAGTGATGTACTCGGGCAAGAAAATTGCGGACAAAATGGTTCCTCCTATTGCAGGAATGGTAAATAAGATGGTTGCTGCCACAAAACCGTGGCTGGTTTCAATGGCAGCCCCGACAAACCAGAGGGCCAGCATATTGATAAAGTAATGGACCAGACCAGCGTGCAAGATTGCCGCCGAAAGCAATCTCCAGACGTCGTCTTCGTAAACAATAAGGTATGAGTCTTTGGCGCCCATTTTCAGCAGAGTTTCGGCACTGGGTCCAATCATGGGATTTTCATCCAATGGTTCAAAGCTCCAACCGTTCATGGCAATGGAAGCAATCATGACCAAGGTACAAATGGCTAGCAGCAAGTAGGTAAAGAATGGTCGATTGACTCCCTTCTTTTTACTGGCATCAAAGTCCGCCCACGAGAGGTAGGATTCGCCATTGGCTCTTCGCCACGCGGCATCTTCCGCCCATTCTACATCGACACGAATGGATGCCAAGTGATCGTACAATCCCAAAATACCAAAGGGTCGTTCGTCACCATACTTTTTGCGGCGCTTTTCTTGCGCAAATTGGAAGTCTCTTATCCGTCTGTTTTTTTATTAAATATTGGGTATGAAGGCGTGGTGACGTGACACGAGTAAGCAGGCTTGTTAGAGCACAGCCACGACATTGAGACACCAACAATACCTCAAGTAATAGGATATGCAAACACTCCTCTCAAGTAATATGCATAGTACTGTACATACCTTGCCAACGCTGGAGCCATGAAATCTTGTCCTCTCCAATCGGCATTTAACTTGCCGGCCAGCAATCGTAATTGTGCAATATCTTCCTCGCGCTGTTCCATGTTGGGATGGATATCGTGGGGCACTAAGAAGCGATTGGCCGGATGGCTGGTCCGAGGAACTCCATGAACATCCTCTTCGCCCTCTAGCAATAAACGATCGTTGTTATCTTCGTGGTGGTTGTTGGTGTATTGCCGCCGCCGGCCATTCTCTTGTTCATCATCGGGATCGTAACCATTACGGTGGTGGTGGTCGTCCTGACGGTTGCTGTCATCGACACTCTCCTCACCGTCCCGACTATCCAGTGAGGAAGTGCGCGCCACAACCACACGAGGCAGTCCTTGACTGTTTTCGCTGTTGCTACAGCTACCGTGACTCATACTTTCATTCCGATTGTTATTGTTATTGTCATTATGAATGGGACTTGTGGGAGGCGTCACCACAACTTCCCATGGGTCGATCGAATAGGACGGTGTATGAGAACCTCTGCGATTATTTTGAGAGTCCGAGAACACCGAAGTCAAATCGTACTGCTCGTCTTGCTCTGGGTTGGGTTGAGGCACCTCCACGGTTAACCTACTACCAGCAGTCCGGCGAGACTGATGGCGACTGGTGGAACCAGAACGACCGCGGGGTTTGCGGCTGGTCGATCGACCTCGACGGGCTTTGGGATCTTGAGACATGTTTGTTTTAGAGCCCAACTTAACTTTGATGTCTGTAGGGAGAACCATTGGTAATACACTGTAGTGCGCTGACTTTACAAGGGAAGTGGAAATAATAAGAATAACGACTACGTTTTTGTAGCTGAGACACACTAAGTAATGTTGTTTGCTTGTTTTGGTGCTCTTTTGCCCCTGTCAACTCCGATGCTGGTGCTTTCTTTATCGATGATAATATTAAGACTGTGTGGGCCTCTCCAACCAATGCTTGTGTGTACTAGTGGTTTGTTGTTGTCAACAGCTTTATTATTATTATCTGAAAATCTGAAATCAGAAGCTCAAAACAGTTTGATGGAAAATAATGTCGTTACTGGACTTTTGAAATTGCATTGTCGCCCGGCGAAATTCTTTCCTTTTTCAATTATTTTTATTTGACGGGTGTCCATGACGTCACAGGGAGCTCCATCCACAAACAGATTATTTCATCAATCACGTTCATCCGAATCAGCCCACAAAACCAGATCTTTCTCTCGTCTTCCAGTCTTCCAGCATCCCATTTATTACGGTTGCCTGCCATCACAACATCTTAAACTACCATTACTGCAAAGCCAGGGACGATGAATTTCTCTTCGTTTGTAGTAATCTCATTTTGTTATCTAGGGAATTCCCAGGCTTTCCTCATCTCTTCGCCCAGGCATGCAAAAACAGATGTCGTACGCCTAGCATCCCAGCTGCAAGTGTCGTCCTCGTCGTCGTCCTCGTCATCAGAAGGAGTCAACGCTTCACCGAAAGCGCAGCAATTCCAACTTCCTCAGCGTTCTCATCGAATCCAACACAAGGATACCGTTATTATTGGTTCGGGATTAGCAGGATTATCTGCAGCACTTTATCTTTCCCAGATTGATCCCGATCGTCACATTACCGTTGTCGACAAGGAACCGCACAATGTGGAAGACAAAAAGAAAACGACCTTGGCAAGTTTTGCCGCCGCGGGTATGCTGGCACCACAATCCGAACGTTTGCCCAAAGGACCCTTGTTGGATATTTCCTTAGAAAGTCGTCGCATGTATCCCGGGTTTTGTGAATTGGTCGAACGCATGGCCAAGGAATCGGGTGACGAAGGATTCGACTACCTGTATCAAGGAAGCGACGAGGACTCCAACAACAGTAAAATGGACCGATGGAGTGTCGGGTACATGGCCAGTGGTGGTTTCTTGGCGCCTGCTTTTGCAGGAGATACCGTGGCAACCTGGGCTCCTCCCGACGAAGGAGGAAGTGCAACGTGGTTGGACGAAATTCAAGTACGAGAACTCGAACCCAGCCTGCACCCACAAGTCATCGGAGGATGGTGGTTTCCAGAAGATGCCAGCGTCGACGCGAGACGATTGACCTGCAGCCTGCATGCAGCTTGCATAGCGGCGGGAGTTCAGTTTTCCTGTGGAAAGGCCTTTGAAGTGACATCTTTGGACCTCAACGATGGAAAATGTCACGGACTCTGGCTCCAGAATGGACAATACTTGAAAGCAAAGTCCGTCTTGGTGGCCAATGGGGCCTGGATGAGAAACCTCCTTCCAGTTCCGATTGAACCTCACAAGGGACAGTCACTGTCGTTGCAAATGCCCAAGGATCGGCCACCCATTCTTAGGCGAGTCCTGTTTGCTCAGGATTGTTACATCGTACCAAAAGCGGATGGTAAGATTGTTATTGGCGCCACTGTCGAAGCAGGCAGTTTTGATGGAAACGTTACGCCTGCTGGTCTGTTGCATGTGTTGACGCACGCTCTGCAGTTGGTGCCTGGACTTCAGAATTTGCCCGTTGCCGAAACATGGGCGGGCCTTCGTCCGACCACTCCCGATAAGGGACCCATCTTGGGAAAGTCACCATGGGAGAACTTGTTTTTAGCTGGCGGTTACTGGCGCAATGGAGTATTACTCGCTCCCAAAACGGCTCAATTACTGGCATGCCTCATGACTGGCACGGAGATGACGGAAACAGACCAGGAGCTATTGGAAGCCTTTTCCTGGGATCGCTTTACCGTCAAAGGAGGTGGAGCTACTTTGGCGGCGAATGCAAGATATGCGGCTTCTATGCACCCAATTCACTCACGAGTCTCGGGAGCTGGTGTAGCAGCAGCTGTTGGAACCGAGCTGGGCTCTTATTCTACAGCCAAGGCTGCCAAAGAGGAGCGTCGACAGGATTTTAAGGCCATGTTTGGCGACGAGGATAGTAATGATGCTTTTGAAAGGGCTGCAGAGCTAGGCCGTCGAGATGCAACAACTTTTAACTTGGGCGTTGATTCGGACAAGTCAAAAGCCAGCATTCCAAAAAGTAAAATTGCATCGGGTCCCTCGACAACATTCTTCCCCGAATCAATCCCACCTCTTTTCAAAGCAGATGTGGACGAAAGAAAAGAGTCCTCTAGTAGTAGCACAGACATGGAGTCTGTGTATCAATCCATAAAGGAAAACAAAGCCAAGCAACCAGTGTCTCTTCCTGAGCAGAGTTCCGCAGAGGATAAGCCTGATCCAGGCTTTCGAATTTTTCACGTAGATGCTGAAACCGCTGAGGAGCGAGAGGTCCCTCCTTACACAGCTCCAGGTGAATTTCTAGAATCCATCAAGAAGGATCAAAGCTCTACTACTGGTACAGCTGCAGAAAAATCGCCATTAAAAGCTACTTCTGATAGTGACCCAGACACTTCTTACAACGACAAGACTTATGACGGCTATGCAGCAATTGAAGAAGCCAATGCTGGCAAATCACGTGAAGAGGAATTGCAAGCCATGCGAAAAGCCAGAATGGCAAACCGGTTGGATCAAGAATCCATTGATGAGTCCAAAATCGGTGCATTGAAAATGGAGGACGATAATGATGAAGACGACGAAAGCAATAACTCAAATCCGCTTTACGATGTGCAATCTGCGTACAAAAAAATTTTGGATAACAAATCCAAAAATGGAGTCAGCCTTCCTGATAGCAGCGATTCAGACGAAGCTAGAGCTGATCCTGGATTTCGAATCTTTCACGTAGATCCCGAAACAGGAGAGCGACGCGAAGTGCCTCCGTACACCACTCCAGGCGAATTTTTACAATCAATTCAAAAGAAAGAAGGAGCAGAAGCGAAAGAAGACAATCATGCCGAGATAGAGTCCAAACCAATCAAGGCCATCAATGGAGACAGTAACGGTAGTTTTGAAACTGAATACAACGAGAAGACGTACGTTTCTTTTTTATTCTACCACCGACAACGACTTTTCTTCATTTTTTTTACACTCAATGCATCTTTTATTCTTCCTGCTTCTTTCTGCTATATGTCTTTAGGTACGATGGTTACCAGGCAATTTTAGACGCCAACTCTGGCAACAGTCGTGCCGACCAATTGGATGCAATGCGCAGAGCACGACAAAAAAACCGCCTCGGTCAAGCTGGCGTCGATGAGTCTAAGCTTTCGTGAGGACAATGATTGAATATCAACATAAAGTGCGAGGGCAATCTCCTGTTGCCGGCGATGCAGAAACAACTCCTCGTAAAAAGTCCCACTATGAACTATATGGAGGAAAGTCTTACAGGGAAATTTTCCCCGAGTATGTCTACAGAGTACTCGTATGTATGAGGGACGTTTAGTATGGACCATACTATCGATGTCCTGCTGGATATGCAGGGGCTACAACGATCATGTGTGCGATAAAGTCAGAAAACAAAATTGCTTTTAACTGTAGACCTACTAATAATAACTAATAACAACAGTATCTTGTAGGTATCTTTCTAAACTAGATCCATCAATAAAAACCTGGTGCTGATAGCTAATAGTGATTCGCCAATAAAAAATGTTTCGCCTGATCCTACTAATATCCTTCCCACTCTTGTCAGTGTCTTTCCTGCCACCTGCAAGAAGGAGTGACGTGAAGAGATGTTATGCATCTGAGCCCGGCACTAGAAAACGTGCTCTATCGAACGACTACCTTGAGAATGATTTGTTGTCCATTCGTACATCACCCGACAATCCACCCAGACTTTGTTCTGTCCAACCAGATAGAACCGTTTGTCCGTTGTGCCAAAGAGCAGACGATGTTGAGACGGACTTATTTGCAGATCCAAGAGAATTCGACAAGAGCGTGTGGCAAGATGTCACGGACGATCAGATCACGGGCACGTACGGCGAAGGCTTTTACGGCCAGAGACCCGTACCCAGCCTGGGCGGCGGACCTGGGTATGGCGCCCAGGCGGGTAAGCGTAGTGTAATGAAGTCCTCCCTACTTTTCTGCTCTCCCATTCAAGAGCTACATCATGAGTCAAGAGCATCCTTTAATTCTTTCGTCAATCCTATTCGATGTCTCACTCATTTTTCTTCCGTCTCCTACTAATAACTGCAAACAGACGAAATCTGGAGTGTTACAGAAGAGTTGATTGAAAAAATCCGAGACGACGGAGTGGACCTTCCTGTATTGGATATCGGAATAGCTCATGGCGAAAAAGCTAGAGGTGGTAGTTTCTAACATTTAATAGCGATAGTAGTTCTACTGATTTGTGTAGGGTTGGTTGGATACGTGTTGGAACTTGGAACAGCGATTTTCTTTAGTGTATCCTCATCTTGACAACTGTCCTTTATGATTTTTGTTGGGCAGGCGCAGCTGCACCCAAGACTGCTATAACTCGTCCTTTCCTTCCCCTGTGGCACCAGCAACACCCTTGGCTTTTGCCTTTTGAATCGTTTGTAGAAATTTCAAATCTCCCGATCGTATTTCTTCAATCTTTTTATCCTTAGCATCCACCAAAGCTTCGTAGCCTTTGGTGAATTTGTTGACTGCCTTGTCAAATTCTTTTGTATGATCTACTAATTTGAATTGCTCCTTCCTGATTCGTTTTTGAATTTCTTCCTTGCTCGCATTTTGAAATTCCTCAACCAAGGTTCGTTGTTCGTCATTGCAAGCTTCGAGATTGGTAGCTGTACAGGCACGTTTTAAATTAGCTTTGGAAAAAGCCAATAGATCGTCGTAGGTTCGTGATCCATCGTACGTTTCCAGTTTGTTTGGATCACCATACT
>Ga0100398_1002432_pt1 | contig 15585 bp, 12 predicted proteins | sample CryGeymeta201522_FD_81568 | JGI IMG/M metagenome (GOLD analysis project Ga0100398, IMG submission 81568) | Groundwater microbial communities from Crystal Geyser aquifers in Utah, USA - Crystal Geyser metaG 2015-22 | ecosystem: Environmental > Aquatic > Deep subsurface > Groundwater | place: USA... | reverse complement strand
GGGACCACATTTGGGTCATCGTCATGATGTCATTCATTTCCTTTTTCTGCACGACACAGAGTTCTTCCACCTAAAACAAGTGTTCTACCAGTTGCAAAGAGGGTCGAGCAGAACCCTACAACAACTTCTCTAGCTAATATGTCAAATAATAGTCTAGTAGTAGTAGCCAGGTTAGGCCTGGGGAGGCCTAGGGAAGGCTGACCGAGACTTTGAAACTACCTTAGTAAAAGGCAGGAGCACAATTCTCTGCTAGTTTCCTATCCTGTAATGAAATAATTTATGAAATACCAAATCTAGCAATATTATAAGAGACTAAAGTTGCTTCCGTGGCAATCGATAGCGGCACACACAGGTCAAACCTAAACAATCATCTGCTTCACTCAAACTTCGATAACAAATACTCGATCATGTCGCGATCGGCACTTCCAAGCACTGCACAGTCGAGTACATTGTGAGATGATTGGTCCATAACTTTCATTTCTGCTCCATTCTGGATCAAAAGCTCGGCGCATTCGATTGCCATCCATTCGCCTTCGCCTCGGGGGCAAACTGCGCAGGCGTGCAAGGGTGTCTTTCCACCATCTTGATCATTTTTCCACTCGACATCTGCACCGTGTGCCAGAGCTCTAGCAATTCCCATAAGATTACCGCATTTAGCTGCCTCGTATAGTTGCCAATTAGCTTCTTGTTGGCTGCTCATATTTTCGGCAGAGGCAAGAAAATCTTTCATCAAGTACTTATTCTTGATGAATTTGTCTCTCACATCTCTTTCGTCGCTTTCGTTCAGCCTGTTTTTGCCTTCTAGTGTTTCTTCCCAGATACGATTTGCATTATCATTGCCAAAGGCCAGAAGAAGCCTGGCCTCCGTATCGCTAAAAGTATCCAGTGTCAGCGACCGGACCTGAGAAAATAAAACAAAATTAGAAATACGAACTGCTATATAAGAAATGAAACGTAGCCAACAATGCGAATACCTACCTTGCTTACGTGGACGCCGAGTGATCGATGAACACCACTACATTCTAAGCAGACGAGAATGCCCAAGTTGAGCGATACCCAGTCAGGGTCTGGCTTTCCGCAGTCTGCGCAAGTGTCATTCTTCTCGAACACCATCTTGACCAACGGACGCGTATCAACGCACTCGTCATTCTCATCCTCTGAACATTCCTCATCAAAATTTTCCATGAAATTTTCTTGCATCGCAAGCGGTGATTCTTTCTGTACGATAGTACTGGCGATTTCAGTACTTCTCCTGTCTCTCTTCATCTTTCCGATATTTTTATGCAATTGCGAACTACCTGCGTCTCCGTAAATTAATTGCTTTTCAACACCACGCCGGATGTACTTTACCCAGGTCGCCATTTCGGTCGGACCAGGCGCCATGAGCATGAGTGGCTTCTGTCTCGGGGCGATAAGGTCGAATCGAAAGCGTCCGGTAGAGTCATCAGGGATCTCTCTGACGGTGCAGAGTACGACATCACAGATCTTGACTTTGGTTGTTGAGTGTCCAGTGTTTTCTTTCTTCAGTTCAGCGCTGGATTCTAGGCAGTAAATACCATCCCTCCTCAATACAAACCATCGTCGTGACCAAGAAGGGCCCATCATAGAAGAGTTCTTTTGATAGAGCCAGCCTTCGTGGATAACTCCTGATGGTAGCTCACGACGGTAACGCGAACTCCGGGCAAGTGCAAATGGTACTTCCCACAGTCCTGCCTCTTTTTCAATCATATTAATATCGGTGGTCTGTTTATCGATTAACATTGGATCTCCAGCTGCTACGGCGTACGCGACTTGAGAGGCCTCTGCAGCCGAGCCCTGATATGCACTAAGTACTCTAACAATCAAATTCATTCGTTCCAGCCACACTGGCATTTCAATCTTTTGGTGGGCTTGTCGTGCTTCGCGCTGCCGATCTTCAATCTTTGTCATCATGGAAATGGGTTGTTCCATTTTATCCAATGATAGCTTGAAACAGTTTTGCATAGCTCCCGCTGAAGCAACAACACCGGCGCTCAATTCGAGATTTCGTCGGTTCTTAACATCCAATAGCAACTTTGTAAATTGAAAGCGTTTCAATTCCGCCGTGGCTTGATTGAGGCTGAGTTCCTCCACATTGAGACGCCAATTAGCTGCTGCAATCGCCTTATCAAGTGTTGGATCTCCACCGTATGATCCAGCTCCATTACTGGAACCTCTCCTCCAAAGTTTTGTAAATCCACTTCTGGATGGAGGATTTCCATGTTTATGCTCTCCTCCGTTGATATGGTCATCTTGCAGTGGTGACAAGGTTGGTTTGCTGGTTATGTACTTGTTGAACATTTGTTCTGCTGCCAGTGTCTGACTGTCAGCTTCCTGTTTCATCATTTTGACTCCTTAAGACGATGCCATGGGGAAGAAATACGTAAGATAAAGCATCTGTACAGAACCGTAATCTATCCAGCTCACCAGTTCAATATCTTACCTCTCATGTCTGCCTGAACAAACGAATCTAATGCTTTTGACAATGTGGCGTCAAAGATGTTGGTCATGGTCATTTGTGCCGATGCAATTTCTTCCAGTGTTTCTCCCAGAATGCCCAAAAGGTCGGATATTTCGGGTCCAATGGCGGCACGTCGTTTCTCAATTTCTTGATCTGCTTGATGAGGCGAAAACGTACGGGTATGTTCGGCTTCTTCCTTGCGGAGTCGACAACTTAAGCTTAACTTAAGGGTCGCATCGGCCATGAGATGTCCGTACCTGGTAAAGTCGCGTGTCCGATTGGAAATATCTTCCAACACGGAAGTTACAATGTTGAGCTCGTGCATTTCCTTTTCGACAAAGGCACTAAAGTACGGAGATTCCGCCAAGAAAGATCGTTTGTGACTCCAATTTCCACCACCATTGCTCGTGCTAGCCGTCTTTGCATCTTTTTTGGTAGCAGCAGCAGCAGTAGCAGCAGCAGCAGTAGCAGTAGCAAGAGGATCTGTTTCAATAATGTTTTCATCATTGAAGGTGGCAGAATCTTGCATCTTATCGACATACTCGTCGAAGGATGGATCTCGATGCAGATCACGACCATCCGCCACACTCTCGCTGGGCAGCGAAGACAGAATGTCGCTCTGATCGGTCATGCTGCTATCTGCTGCTGAATTTTTTTGTGTGCTCTTATTATTGTTTGGATGAGCTTTCGCTTTGCGTTGATGAAAGTTAATTGTTCATTTGCAATCATGATGGAATGACAAAAAGCATAAGACCGATACGGGAACACAAAGATAATTATTTTCGGTCATTTTATTTGTAACCTTTTCATTCTTCGAATGAGTCCCGTTTTGTGACTCAAAGATACGTTTAGTTCAATTTGGAAGCCCATCACAAAGATACATGGGACCAACAATCAACAAAACAAGTTTTACAACATTACACTATTTTACTCCTAAAATAGTAGTAGTACTTGGAATAATAATAGCGCGTACCTTTCTCCATTTCAACGACAAGCAACAATGATGTTCTTTTTCTTTACTCTGTGTCTTATTCATTTGATGCTTCTGGTGTTTTCCACGGAGGCCTTTGCTCCCACGGCAGCCGTGGCTACTAGAAGCGTCTCGCAAGCTCTCTTCATGACGGTTGAAAACCTCGACGGCAAAGGAAAATCGGTCATCGTCGCAGGAGGTTCGGGATTTGTGGGATCGCGTGTTTGTAAAATATTGACCATTACTGGTGCATCCGTTACCAGTTTAAGTAAATCGGGAACCGCTCCCAAATGGGCCCAAGACGAAGACTGGATTTCACAAGTGAACTGGAAATCGGTGGACCTTTTGAACGCCAGTCCATCGGAATTGGATTCGGTCATGGGAAAACCCGATGCTGTCATTAGTTGTGTTGGAGTGATTGGTACCGATCCGGAAATTTTGCTGCAAGGGAACGGTCAAGCCAATGTCAATGTCTTCGAAAGTGCTCAACGGGCTTCGGCAAAATCGGTAGCCTACGTCAGCGTCAGCTCGGAGGTATCGGCCTGCAGAGAAAATTGGTTGCCAGAATTCTTCGGCAGTTACTTTGATGGCAAGGATATGGCAGAAGCGGCCGCTACGGCTGTTTGTGACGACGTGACCATTGTGAGACCCACGTTTATCTACGGAGGCGATTCCTTTGGGTTACTACCTCCTCGCGTCAACACCGCCTACGGTTCCTTTATTGATCAACTCTTATCGTTTGGCTTGATTCAAGCACTGGCAGATGTCACACCGGGCTTGATCAAGGTTGCGCTGCGACCACCGGTCTCGGCAGCATCTGTTGCCGGTGCCTGTGTGGATGGGGTTTTGAACCCACAGAGCAATGGTGTCCGTATTTTGGACTCGGCCAAAGACATCAATGCCGCGTCTGGTCAACCTCCCGCCAAGGGTGTCGACGAGGCCATCCAGTGGACCATTAAAACGGCCAAAGAAATTGCCGGATGGGTGCAAGCAAAGGCCAAGGAGATTGAAGCCGCTCAGAGCAAATAATGTTAATCGAATGCTAAAATCATAAACCTGCTACTAGCTACGCTACTACTCTGCGAGACGAAGATAGAGGTCAGATGTGCGACGACAGTGATAGGCTTTGCTCCGCAAACGTGGAACGGTTTTAAGCGTTGTCGCTTACTTCATCATCCAATAATGGGAATGTTTGCATCATTTTTTCTTTTGTGATGGATTATCACCGAAAGCAGATCGGGAATAAAGGGATCGATAACACCCAAAAATGGCATTCAACAGGATTCAGAGAAGAGTCCACTGCAGTAAAGATAAATCCATTTCCAACTACATATAGTAGGGCGACTCCAGTTTTTCTTTTCCTCTCAAGTAAGACCTAGTGAAAGATGCAGACTCGTCATGGACATTAAGAATATCGTGAATCCTTTCAGAGATATGACCTGCTGTAATACCGATGACCAACAATCCCGGCAGGTAGGAATCAAAGTTGGACGAGTCCTTGGCTCTGGCCAGAAGGACGAGAACAAGATCAAGAATTTTGCTCGCAGATTTCGCACCAATTTCTCTCGAGCACGCCTGCATAGAGCGTGTCAGGAAATCAGTGAGGCTGCTTTCCGCGCCGTTTTGATTGCCATTGGTTTTGCCTCCCACTCCTGCGGTCTGACGGATCAGGCTTTCGCATTCTGTCCGGGATAATTTTGGCAGAATAGATTCGCCTTGTCCTAAAACCAAAAATGCCAGGGCAGCAGATCTTTTCCAGCCGTCGTTACGAGCAGAAGAAGATCCATTCTCGCCGGCACTGGAGACTGCCATCTGAACCAGGACTTTGGCAACAGATCCAGCGACACTTCCGTTGGGTGTAATGCCTGTCTTCTCCTGCCTAGCCTTTCTCGTGACATTTTGCAGTTCGCTTGACTTGGTTTTGTGCTTCGGGGATGATGATTTTCGGCTAAACCAGGATACACATATCAGCGACGACATTTGATTCTTCTCGTCGTCATGGCCGTCGTCATTGGAGTCTGACGAACCTGTGGAATCGTCAGAGTCGCCATCAAACTCGTGTTCCAAATGAAATTCAACGTATTCGTCATCAGGCGTGTCTTCTAGTTTAGCACCGAATCGAAAAATGTCACCAATGACAGACCGTTCGTCGGCGGTGAAGTCAAAAAATAAATCATGTTGTGACGTGCAGTTCTCAACGAAGGCTGCCAAACAATGATCGAGAAGTAGAATGCATTTATGTAGGGACACATCTTGCGAGGTTATAATTGGCAGCGAAGAGACTGAGCTTACCAGTGAACCATCTTCAATACATGCACCAAGACAGGCAAGAAGAGTTGTCAGGCTAGAAGCCGATGCATCGCCTTTTGCCATGGTAGACGGGGAGACAGAAGGCAACGGAAATAGAAAAGAAAAACAACTTGGCTCCAACTGTCGACCAACCTCAAGTACAAGCGAGGCGAACTGCAAGCGGCTTCCACTGCATCTTTTGACAATATGAAGCACTTCGGAAAGCACGGATGATGATAGGATCGTGTGGTTATCAAAAGCTGGTTTTCTCTTTCTTGCATCATCCGATACCTGCTCAACCGCCCGTAACACTAGCAAACGCAACGCTATGAAAGCAGATTCCTGGTGTAGAGTTGATCTTCGCACCACATGCTCGCCCATGTCGACGGCCAATAGAGCCTTTTCGACATCCTCGCCACCAGGATTGAGTAACTGTAGCTTGTTCCCGGTGTTACAGTTTGACGCTAAAAAGAAAGAAGAGCTCTTGGCCAAAGCGGCAACAGAAGACATGAAAGCTGGCGGCGACAAATCTAAGTCACGAGTGTACAGGTACTCGTGCTCCATAAAGTCGGAGGCAAACAGGGAGTGATCAAAGCCTCCTGCAATTGTCCGGTGAAACTTTCTAGATGCCTGTCCTGTGCTCAATACACAGCCATAGGCCGAGTGCGGGACACTCCCGACCATAAAATCCTTGCCAGTTTTTGCAGGTGAGCGTTGCAGCCAGGTTGAAGCCGATCCATTCGGGCAAACGATCCCCAGGAGCGTCCGACTGGAAAAGACATTCTGAGACATGTCGCAGTTCTAAGATTGGGTGGTGCAGGTGGAAAGCAAAAAGAGTTGAGAGTATTGTAAACTGACTCAAGTTAACGAATATACTGACAGAGACGGAAATTCACTTACCTCAAATTCAAGACAAGGTACAAACCAAGTGAGCATTTCGCCATCAGCTCGCAGGAAAGCCCAGGCGTAAAGGTCCATCAACGCATTTTCCTGAAAGGAAGTCACAATAGAGCGTTGTGCATGCACAAAATCAGAGAGCCAGTAGGAAGAGATCTCGGAACATTTCAATGCCTCTCTGGTGTCGTCGTCGCCTTGGCTCTCGAGCACAGCTGATATTCGCGAAGGACCCATGGACGTCAGAACTACAGCATCGAGGCCACCCCCGGGCGACTTGATGATCCCAATCGTGCCCACAATCTCATTTGCAGACGGCTCCGTTGTAGAAGAACCTCCGAATCGCATTCGTCGCAGGTCAAACTGGAAAGAGGCACTGGCAAGGAATACAGTGGCCACTGAAGAATCGTCTGCAGTTTTCATTTCCCCAGCCGATGCCTGCAAACAAAATATCGAGTAGGGACGATGTTCAACATAGCTGTCAGAGTTTTGACTCCTGCCGATAGATGGGATCACTTGAAGCTGAAAAACGATGTATTGCGTCAGCCCAACTTCATCTTGGCAAGACGTCAACATGACTACAGCCTTTCTTTCACGTTGTTTTGCTTCAGCATGGGATGCCAATGCTTGTGGGTGCGCCAGGAGCTTGAGCGATTTAGCTTGAAAACTTCTATTCAGGCGCACACCCCATTGGCATCGAGAAGACTGCAAGTCTGGATCTAGCGGACGAAGCCGCTGATGAGACGTGTCAAGCCTAGAAGTATGCGAGACAAAGTCAGCCAAGGGCCAAAGTACTCGAGAAGATTGGCATGCTGAAATTAGTAACACAAGTGCTTACCTTCGCTGCGACCAGCATGCTAAATAGCATGTCCCAGCGGAATCTCCACTTTCAGGATCGCCTTCCACGAGCTGTACAACGGCAACAAGAAGATCATCCGAGGCATGGTTTAGATTCGAGGAATGACCCTGCCACCACGACATGGACAAGACTCGAAAAGCTCTCTCTTCGCTTTCATTTCCAAACAAATGCCATTTCGGAGGAAGATGATTTTGTACTCCGTAATCGTTTCTGTCCGGTGCCAATGGTTTAGCCGTCTCAAACATGTACGCGCGCTTGCTTGCAAGGGAAGTTTTCTTTGGTCTAGGCGAACAGTCTAGGACACAGAGACCACGTGCAGAGGCAATGGCAACAGATCGCCCGCCCGTGCTTATCGAAGCAATGACAGGGCTGCCAAACTCGAGCTTATAGTTGACAGGAATACCCGCCTCTTGCCATTCAATTTCACTGCTGTGACTATCAGGCTGAAGACAGAGGAGATCCAGCTAAATTAGATTGAGATCCAAAGAATGCTAATAGACTCAACGAACTTTCCTAAATCTAACTTACCCTGGATAACTGAGGAAAGGTGATAGATGAAGATGTCAATAATAGTGGACAAACATTCATGCCATCCAATGCACTGTTTCGTCGCACATCTTCAGGTGGACATAAAAGCCCCATCTCGTAAAGATCCTTGCGCACCCTGATACAGTCTGAGTTTTCGAAAACGGAATGAAGATGTGTTCCGCACCTCTTGTTTTCCATTCGTTCCCTTCCGAGGAGGAACTGAGACAATGGTTGGTGTTGACGACAGTCGTCCAGCGATGTTTTGGAAACAGCTGTGAATCCAGATGTGTTAGATCGCCAATGCCAGATGCTTGCAAAAAAAAGAATCGTTTGTGATTTCTCGGTGTCGTTCGTAGATATTCGGGCTGAGCTTATGGCCAAGCAGCCACTGTAAGCATCATATTGCAGGCCTAACCCGGATCCCAGAAAGGAAGTAGCATCACTGTTGACATTTCTCAAAGCTGTGCTGTTCAGTGTAGTCTTTCTTACTGCGCTACCTTTAGTGACCAATTCAAATTGAGTATGGGCATTTTCGTTGTTGAGATCTTCGGGTGTCAGTGCCAGCTCTGTCAGAGCTTCGGGAGATCTGCCTGGAACTATGCCTAATACTTGCGCGACCCGGTATGGATTCTTATTAGCGACTCGACTGGTGTCACTTTTCATAAATGATGGGCGTTCCAAAACTGCCAACAAAGATCCCGTGATCCACTGGGCACGGCAAATGTTTCCAGTATAACGCCATGGCGGCGACAATGCTTCTACAAACATGAAAAGTCCTGTAGTACCAACAACAGACGATATTTGTTGCTGCCGTGAGTGTTCTTTCATGTGAGGTAGTAATGACTCCGATAATCGTGTATTGGCTAGCAAACTATTTCGTCGTCCCGTCTTTTGGGCTACCTGGAAACTTTCACCGTGAATCATGACTACTCCCGCGCTTTCACTGCCCACAGTTGCATAACTAGTTTCGGTGACATCTTCTGCTCCGGTGGATGTAAAGTCATCCGCAATGACATGATACGAATCGCCACCTCTTTCCCAGACTTGATGTCGGTTGTGTACCGCTGTCGTCGCCGTCGTCGCCGCCACCAGGCACGACAAGGCCATGCGAGTCTGAAATATTTCAGCATCTCCCGAGGCCCGAATCGCAACAAGCCGTCCTTGGACTTCACGATCTGTATCGTCCTCACTCGATGATGCCATTGATTGTGTGGTTGTAATATGCGACAAGAAAGTAATGGCAGGGTCCTCGAAATTCTTGGTGTGGTGGTCCATGCCATTCGATGGACGATGCAAACGACCCGCCAATAAGAAAGGGTAAAAGGAAATACCTAAAATGCTTCCATCCCGACATCCTGCCAACAAGACGGATGTTCCCTTGTTCTTGTGCTTGAGCGGGTTTTGCTGTTGTTGTTGAAGAACGGTGGAGGCATTACAAATGGACGTTATATTGTGTAACCACCAATGAGGATCAGCAGTGGTACAATCTGTATCCACATTAAAAATAGCATTAGAAGGAAGCTGCAAGTATTCTGGATCGGCCAATGCTTGCGGTAAAACTCGGGTTGGTATTGCTGCTGCTGTGTTGTGATTGCCTTGCTTTTGGAACGATGGTGTGGGTATATACGACGGCAGCTTGGGTCGAGGGGGAGGAGGTCCAAAGGATCGGGGTGGTCGTTGTAATGTAAACGCCACAAGTGCCGTTTGTGGTGATCCACGTGGATACGGGATCAAGCAGGCCACTTTTCCTCGATCTGAAGAAAAGACCAGTTGGGGTGGTATAACTGTTGGAGCTGGAGCAGTCTTATTGGTGTTGATGCTGTGCTCCAAATAATGATGATCGTCCAAAGTGACCGTAGATGTTTGGGGAAGCCTAATGCGATGTGTGACTATTTGGTAAGCCGACGAGAAGGGTAATGCCAAGGGAGAAATTTGAATTTCCACTTGCGCCACAGTGGAATGTCGTGCCACTCTCCTCCTCGTTTTTCCTGATGACACAGCGTGACTCAAGAGAGCATCGCGTTCGTGTTGATCTTGGTCATTATTACCATCATCATCATCATCGTCATCATCACTTTCGCCGCCATCATCTACGTCATTGTCGTCATCATCCACCACCATGATCATATCGCAGTATTCAATCGTAGCCATGGCCAACCACTCTTGTCGAGGACAGACAGCTGTCGCTGTCAGTACGGGTCCCGGTATTGGAACTGAATCCAATGGTGTCATGCCATCATCTGCATAATATTTATCTGTATTCGAATCAGTAGAAGTATTGCGGACAATTTGAGGTCTCGACGACACTGATTTCGATCCGAGGAGAATTGGAAGACTCATGATCCACAACGTATGAAATGAATTTGCAGCTTTCAATAATTGACAGTAGAGACTGCACACAAGGGTAGGGCGATGTACGCAGCGATGAGTATACTGTAATCTCTGCTTTTACGACGTTGCGCGGCCTGGGGGAGAGGATGAGAGTGCGAAACAAAAAGTAGTGTTGATCGTTGCATGCATGTGATTGTAATAAAGGTGCGGTGCAAAAATTAATTTTTGCGACGAGATCTTGTGACTACTCACTTTAACCCTACAATAGCATTGGAAAATAATAGCACTAGCCGCACACTAGCTCAAAATCTCTGCCGATGACTCTGACAAGTCTATACTCTAGCTAGACGGGACAGGTAGACTACTGGACGCAGCAAGACAACAGATGGTTGAAGAGATAGATAGATGATGACAGGTATTCGGTAGGGTTTTATTTAGCCTTCTTCGGAATTGTGATTGCAGATGAATATGTTAAATCATTTTCAAGAGGTTGACCAAGAGCCCCGAACAGAAAATCAAAGAACTTTTGACACAGGAGAGTTCCCAAAAAGTAACGACGAACACGAATCATTCCATGACGCGATTGAGGCAGAGCACAGGATAAATATCTAATATAGCAGATTCAAAAAAGCAGAGTACGTCCCAACTGGAAGCATGTAATGTATACAAACACATGCTCTACATGTTCACTGAAATCCGTCAAGACAGAGGATGAAAATAGGGAGTCTAGTTTCACCGTACACCAAGAATCGCGTTTCGTGTCGTCATGTGTTGCCCTCGGGGTGCGAGGGTTTGAGAAATCCATTCCTCTTTAAAGCCGATTCCGACTCCCACGGGCGTGCAGGATTCCATGCCCTCGGGACGTTCAAAAATAGGGTTGACCATACGACAATCGGGACAAACCACAACCACACAGTCAGGTACGCTGATGAGTTGAATGCCACATTCTAAACAGATGCTTTCCAACGATGTTTTGGTCTGGATATGTTGCACAGTCTCTTTGACTCCACGTAAGGGCATGTAGCATCCAGGAGACACTTCCATTTCGTATGTGCCGTCGTCCTGATTGTTTTCGGGGCCAACGAAAGCCGCTTGTGCCTCAGAAACCATGGCTTCCAGTGTTCTCCGTTCTTCTTGTTCAGCGACTGCTTGTCCATCATCCAAAGATCCAAAAAAGACGGGGTCATCCTGTTCATTGTTATCACTAAAGAAGCTGGCAGTAGAATCCCCAAGGGAAATCATTCCACAGGCCCCGCCACGGGTCGAGATGGTCGTGTTGGTGGCATGCGGCGAGAGTCCACCCCGATGACTGGAAATGCTAGACCTACTATCAGTCTTTATAGAATTATCAGTGCTGTGACCAGAATGATTGCGTAAGCCCCTCGAAGGAATTCGATTTCCGGTCATGCGTCTTGGCGAAGAGGTGAGCGGCGCCTGGATGGGACTATGATGGGACACTGGCCCCGAGATATGATTGGGTTCCGCCACCAATTTCTTTCGATAAATATTTCTTCGAGCCAGCGTTCTAGCTTTCAGTGTCTCATTTCGGCGAATACTTCCTTGCGACAGAGACTCTGACCTATTGCTGCGCGTGCTGTTCCGGGTGATTTGTGATTCTTTGGACTTGTTAGCCGATTCCTGCAGCCGGAGGAAAGGTTCCATTCCGACTCCTGATTTTACCGAAAGACCACTATGATCAGAGTTCGTCTCACTGGAAAGGAGCTGATTCAAATCGACATTAGCCGAGGCTCGGCCCCGGGCTCTCGTGTTAGAGCTTCTACCGAAGCTTCTACTTGCGACCCCCTCGGAGACATTAAAACCCGGAAGGCGTAAACTATGCTTCTTCTTCGTCATGCTAAAACTATATTGCGTTGCTGCTGCTGAAATATGGATGTTTTTATAGTGTTGGTAGTTGTATTTGGCGAAATGTATTCAAGTTTCTTGTAGAGCTTGCTTTGTGAGCGGAGGATAAAATCTTGCATGCAACTTCACTCAAGCAAGTGCAAATAAGACTGTTTTAATTTGGTCAAATTTTGTCTGCTCGTCAAAATCTTCTAATTTTTTTGAATACGACGGTAAACACATAATAGGGTCTACTAATTAATAAATAAATAAAATCGGAGTGGACTACTAGTCTACAGTAGTACTACTCCGTACTAGCTAGCTACAGTAGTAGCTAGAATACTTTAGACGTCAAAAGGTCCGCCAAAACCCTATTTTAATACTTCAGGAAACCAAAAGGTCAGCTTTAATTAGAGTCTGCTCAGAAATAACGGGTTGAGTCTCGGCCAGCCAGCCATGCTGAAACTTCAACAGAATTTCAGCACAAATCAGCACATGCGATGCGTATCAGCGAATTAATTATTTATTTCAACAAAAATATCAACTCTTTACATAATGTCAACACTTTCGTAAATCTGAAATTTGGGATTTGAGCTTTATTTGGCGGACCTTTTAGACAGAAACTTACTGATTTTTTTTATGGTACTGGTACTGCTACTATTAGAAGTACTAGTATGTACTACGATAGTACCTGGTAGCAGTCATCAACATTCATTATGACCATTCGTCAAGTACTCCAAGTACAAATCTACCAGGTAGACAACAAAAATGCGCAGAGGAAATGAGCGTTCAGTGCAAGCTAGCTAGCACCAAACCACTAACTCTAGCTAGCTTAACTAATCAAAGGAAGAATACAACACGTTATTGGCACCCAAAAAGGGCAGAGTCGTTCTCTGAATGCTGGGGTGTTTGGCTTGCAAATACTTCAATAGTTGAGGGTAAGTGCTCACAACTTCACCAGCTGTCAAACGTCGATGGGGAAAGAGCCGACAAAAGACACAACACGGAACAATCACAAAAGGGATGTGATATTGGACTGCCATATCTACTACGACATCTGTAGCCTCGTCAGGGTGCAAGGCTACAATGGCACGACAATCTTGTAGCAAGGCATGTTGAGAATCACAGACAGGGACGGAAGCATTGTCAGGATTCCGAAAGGCAGAATCCACACTGTCCGGAGGCTCTCCAAACCAAGCTCGCATGGTCCGAAAGGGTTTGATTTGTGGCGTCACTGGTTGACACATGAGCGGTTCCTGTGTGATGCTTTTCTTTAAGGCCCGATTCCACACTTTGCGATCTCGTCCTGGCAAGCGCCCCACGGCTTCCCGCGGATCTACAACAGTAGATTGAATTCCCATCAAACCAAGAGCCATGGAGACAAGTCCAGATCCCCCAGCTACATCCAAAACACCTGCTCCCCCATTTAAATAATCAAATAATTTGTCTTGTCGTTGTCCTGGGTCCATTGTTGGATTGTTTTGGTATATTTTTTCTGTAATCATTTCCAACAAGAATTTTGCTACCATTTCACTTTGTTGTCGTTTCTCTAGGCTACCAGCATGATGAGCCTGACAATTTCCTTCTTCATCTCGTAAGCTGCCATCATTAGTAGTATTCTTTTGTTTCATCTTTTGTTTTTGTTGTTGTTGCTGTCGTTTTTGCGTTTGACGATACGCTTTGGACTGCCACGCTTGCCATTGATATTGGCTCCAATGTCGAACTAGCTGAATTTGTAAAATTTCTTTTGCTGCAGACAAACAAGGAACGTGAATAACAAACCTTGGCCCCGACCATCCATCCGATACAATAGAAGAGGACGTATCCTCCCCTCGGTCGGTAGTGGAATTCTTTTCAGCATTTGATATCCTCTTTTCTTCCAAAAGCAAATCTTGATAAAGCCCACGCGTAAATCGTACGAAATCTCCATTCTTGGCGTGTCGGCGAAAGTAGGATCGCAATTCTCGTACAACGTCATCGTTGGGAGAATCAAATTGTAAACGCACCAAAACGTGATAATGATCTTCTTCCGGATCCGGCTGAAGAGGATCATCGCCAATGACTGCCAAATTGAGACTGGCGTAATGGCCTCGAATGGAACGTCCAAAGAGGATGCCTTGGAGTGTAGAGTCGTCGTCGGAATCCGCAAGTGGCTTCATGTCTGACTGTGAGTGTTGATAGTGATTGCCTACTTCAGGAATGGAACTTTCGTCATTGCCAATAATTTTTCCTTCTTCATCAACATTACCATCGCCTTCTTCCTCAGCCAGTGATGCAAGCATTTGAATTTGAATGTCTCATAAATTTGTCACTCGTCGAAAGCCGAAACTGCCTCTCCTATCCTACTTTCAAGCACAATCCTTATAACCAATAAATTACAGAACACTGACTTCTGCCCGGAATGTCTGTACCAGCTCTAGTTAGTGTTGTTATAATCCTTACAGTAATTGTCAAGACCTTTATATAGCCCCCAGTTTAAGAATGATAGAACGATGAAACTTTCTTTCGGGATGATGGATGATAATAATATTATTAGAATCGTTATTCATCACCACTCCGATAATAATTACGCATGGACGCAAATCTTCTCCGAGTCCCGAACCAATAATAATAATACCTGGTATGATTCGATTGAATGAATTTTTGAAGGTTCATCTGTTCCCACCCGGAAAGCGAAATGACTACGAACAAGCCAAAGAATCAAAAAGATATTATTTTATGGAATAAAAGATACTGTGGCCTGTTGTGAAGCCTCAAGTGACTCAGCTATCACTGATGGATGACATCCAGACACAACATCAAGTGTCAACTACTGGTAGACTACTACCGGTATACCTGGTACTCCCCACAACTCCTCGATTAAAAAATATTGATAGTAAAACCAAACATGAAAACTACTGCTATCCTGCCTGCTCTGTTGCTCGCCGCGTCGGCCAGTGCCTTTGTCCCTGTTTCTTCCACCACTCGAATCCAATCTAGCATATCCGCTAAACACTCTTCTTCTCAGGATGGCGATCATCTGCTGCTACCACCACCACAACAACTTCAAACAACGACAACGCCTACACGTCGTTCCATTATTTCATCTCTTTTAGCGGGATCCTTGGCGTTGTCTACCATGCCTCAATTGTCTTCGGCTCGTTTGGACCCCGTTAATCGTCCCGATTTGTTGCCCTCCGAGAAAGGCCTGAATGTCATTCAAGTCGAAAAATTCTTAACGACAGGACAAGCCAAACGATTGGATACTTTGCTCAGCAGTTTGGAAAAGGATACGGGATTTCGAGTGCGCGTCTTGTGTCAACGCTACCCTAATACACCCGGTTTGGCTATTCGTGATTATTGGGATTTGGGAAAGGAGGTATGTTTGTTTGTGCCTCGCAGAGGGGGCGGAAT
>Ga0100398_1002431_pt1 | contig 15586 bp, 15 predicted proteins | sample CryGeymeta201522_FD_81568 | JGI IMG/M metagenome (GOLD analysis project Ga0100398, IMG submission 81568) | Groundwater microbial communities from Crystal Geyser aquifers in Utah, USA - Crystal Geyser metaG 2015-22 | ecosystem: Environmental > Aquatic > Deep subsurface > Groundwater | place: USA... | reverse complement strand
GGCTTCCGGTGTTTCCGGGACGTGCGATAGGGCGGGTGGGGGCAGACAGGCGTCGCATCCCCCGTCGCCTCAAATGGGAAACGGCGCCCGCGCGGCGCCGTTTTTCGTTTCCGCGCAGATGCTTGTCGCCCGACGTTACAGCGATGCCAGCCGAACGGTCGCCCCGGTTAGTGCGCCGTCCGAATTCAGGAACCCGGCATAACGTTCATCGGTCAGCAATTCCCGCAGGTCGACCGCGCGACCGTCGACATAGGCGGTGCGGCTGACCAGCCGGATTCCGTGGGAATAATCGGCGTAGTATTCGCCATGGACCGTCGACAGCGGCTGGATCGCCGCGCCGTTGGTGCGGTGCCAGCCGTAGATCGCCACCCGGCCCGGATTGCGCGACAGGCGGTTGGCCAGCACGAGGTCCTTCTTGTGGCCGGCCACCAGCACGCCCTGACGCGCGCCGGCCCGGGCGAACTGGGCGTCCAGCGTCTGGTCGTGGGTCACGAAATAGCTGGTCGAGGACATCGAGGAATTCGGCTCCATCGGGGATGGCGCGACACGCACATCGGCCTGCCGGTAGATCGCATCGACCATGGTGGTCGTGGGCAACATCATGTCGAACGCATCCGCCACGCGCAGGGCCGCGGGAAGGCCGAGGGGCACGCGGATATTGTCGGCATCGGACCCGACGGCGAGGTAATCCGGGGTCACGCAGATCGTGACCTCGACCCGGCGGCCGCCAACGGTTCCGTTGAAGGTGACAGGGTGCAACTGGCGCAGGAAATCGGGGACGTTCCCGCTTAACGCTTCTTGCACCAGCGCGTTGTCGCGCCCCGAGCCCGAGCCGTTTCCGACGCCGGCCATGACGGCGGCCCCGCCACGCGCATTGCGCGGACGGCGCGGGATATCGCGGGTCAGGCCGGAGGAACAATCGCCGATCGCGCCGCCGAAGATGGGGCCGCGCGGCGATTCACCAATCCCGCCCAATGTTTCGGGCGTTTCGGCGCGGGCGACTTCGATGTCGATCGCCTCGGGTCTGGCGGCGGCGCGGACCACGAGGTTGTCGGGGCGCAGGGTCGGGCGCGGGCTGACGGCGGCCAGAAGCGACGAGGTGTGCGGCCCGGTCACCGCATCCGGCCAGGCCGGCGTTGTCGTGCCCTCGGGGCGTGTTGCAGGACGGGGCAGGTTGCGCGCGCGGTCGATGGAAAGGCCCCGCGCGATGATCACGATTTCCATTTCCGGCACGGGGTCCACGGCGACCGGTTCGCCACCGGGGCGGGGTTGCGCCTCCACCGGGGGGCGGCCTGCGATGATCCGGATCGGGACGTCGGGCGCGCCTTGGGGCGCTTCGGAGGCCGCTACGATGGGTGCCACTGGAGCAAGCGTGGGAGCAAGTGCTGGCGCCTGGCGGGTGCCGGGCCCACGGTCGATGGCGACCGATACGGTGGTGTCGAAAACCTCCGGCGCGGGATAGCTGCGATCGGCTGCGGTCCGGGGCGCCGGTGACGCGGCCAGTTCGACAGCCGGGCGACCAGCATTCTGCGCGTCGAGCGCGTTGGAAATGACCACGTATCCGCAGATCGATGTCATGATGGTCGAGGCCAGCACCATGGCCATGACGCCTTCGGGCCGCTCGAAAGCGCCAGAGGCCATTTGCGCCATATGCGTGGCGCGTCGGGCAATGGCCCGCGCGATTACCGTCCCGTTCATCTTGAGGCACTGCCCCTTTTTTGAATACGCGGTGCCTTCCGCGTAGATCTGTCCCTTGGTTCTAAACCAGCCCTATGCCGGAAGTGTTAAACTGGCAACACGGCCGCTGGATGATACCTTCCGCCCATTGCATGTTGCGCGGATTCTTGCCAACCGCGCGCACCGTTGCGCGGATTTGCGCAGAAGAATCGCCCTAGAGAGACGTTTTCTTGAAGATCGGCTCGGGGATGGCGCGGATCACGGCCATCACGATGCGCCAGATCGGCCGGGTGTAGATCACGTTGCGCCGCGTGTTGACCGCCTTCAGGACGGCTGCGCCGACCTCTTGCGGATCAGCGGTCAGAGGTGCGGGGGTCTCCATCCCGTCCAGCATCGCGGTTCGCACGAAGCCCGGCAGCACCGTCACCACATGCACATTCAACGGCTGCAACCGGTTGCGCAGGCCGGACAGGAAGGCGGTAAACCCCGCCTTGGCCGATCCGTAGACATAGTTCGAGGCCCGCCCCCGATCGCCCGCGACAGACGAGATGCCGACAAGGGTTCCGGATCCGCGAGCCTCCATCGCGTTGGCGAGATGGGCGAGGATCGAGGCCGGGCCTTCGAAGTTGGTGCGGATCACATGGGCGGCGGAGAGCGGGTCGGCGGCGCTTTGGGTCTGGTCTCCCATCGCGCCCACGGCGCAGATCGCCACGTGCGGCAGGTCCAGCCCGGCCACGAAGGCCGCGTGGGTGTCGCCGGCCAGCGCGTCGAATTCATGCAGGCTGATCGTCACGCCGAAGCGGGTGCGCAGGTCGCGCGCGTCATCTTCCAGCCGGGGGCAATCGCGGGCCGCAAGCTGGATCGGATGCCCGGCCCCGGCAAAGCTGCGGGCGATGGCGCGCGCGATGTCGGACTTCGCGCCAAGGATCAGGACGGGGCCCTTCGTGGTGGTCCCGGTGTCAGTGGTCATAGTCCCAACCTTTCGGATTGCAGCGAGGTGAAGTGCCCGGCCAGCCCGGTCCTTGCGCGCATTTCGGCGAAGGACAAGGCACGGGGATCGGCCTGTGCCGTTTCGGCCCGCATCCGCGCGTCCTTGGCCAGGTAGAACCGGCCGCCATGGGCCAGGGTGATCGCGTCGAGGTCGTCCATCAGGGCAAGGCTCCGGTCATTGACCGGGAAGTCGAGGGCCAGCGTGTAACCGGGCATCGGGAAGGACATGGGTCCCGATTGCGGCCCGAACCGTTTCAGCACCGACAGCACCGATCCGGTCTGCGCGGCGGCGATGGCATCCATCAGCGCCTTCAGGCCCTTGGCCGCGCGGTCCGGCGGAAGGGCGCATTGGAACTGCACGAAGCCGCGCCGCCCGTAGAGACGGTTCCAGTGCTGCAGGCCGTCGAGGGGATAGAAATAACTGTCCCAATCCACCAGCGTGTGCCCCGCCCGCTTCGCCCCGCGCCGCCAGAAGATCCCGTTCAGCGCGCGCAGCCACAGGCCGCGGAACAGGAAGGGCACGCCGAAGGGCACGGTCAGCTTGCGCTTGTGGCGCGTCTCGAGCGGCGCGCGGCGCGACGGCAGGTCGGCGGGGACCGCATGGCGCCCGAGCAGCAGCAGCGCGTGGCCATGGTGCGGCCCGTCCGAGCAATCGATCCACGCGACCGAATAGGGGGCGTCGTGGCATTCTTCGAAAGCGCGCAGAGTTTCGTCCAGCGATGTGAAGGCGCGGGTTTCCTGCATGATCCACGCTGTTTCCACCCGGCGCAGCCGGATCTGCGCGCGCAGGATAACGCCGGTCAGCCCCATGCCGCCAAGGGTCCAGTCGAACAGGTCATCGCCCGGGCCGACACGCTGCACCGCCCCGTCCGGCCCAATCAGGTCGATCCAGTCCACGCAGGCCCGGAACGAGCCGTCGACGTGGTGGTTCTTGCCATGGACATCCGCCGCGATCGCACCGCCGAGGCTGACATATTTCGTGCCGGGCGTGACCATCGGGAACCAGCCGCGCGGCAGGAAGGTTTGGATGACGTCACCCAGAAGCACGCCGGCTTCGGCCACCAGCACGCCGTCGTCGAAGGACAGCATCCGGTCCATGCCCGTCATGTCGAGCGTCAGGCCGGGATTGATCGCGCTGTCTCCGTAGGATCGCCCGTTGCCGCGCGCGATCAGGGGGGCCGCCAACACGGCTTCGCGTGCATCTTCCTCGGACCGGGCGGTCACGACATGGCATTCCGCGCAGGAAAAACGGCCCCAGCCGCGCAGGACGCTCATGGGGCGACACCGCGAAAGACGAAGCGGCGGTCAAGTTGAAACTTGGTGATGTAGCCCACGGCCAAGCCGATCACGGCACCGATCTCGCGCGCCAGATCGGTGCCCCAGATTGCCCAGAACGCGGTTTCCGTGGCCCAGAAGATCAAGGTCGTGGCGATGCCCATCAGGGAATAAAGCCCGAATTGCCGCCCCTGCGCCACGGCGCCCGTCGTCGCATCGTGGAAGATCCAGCGCTTGTCGAGGGCGTATTTCACCACAAGCCCCGCAAGCGTTCCCGCCCCGAGCGCTGCCGCGAACCACGCGCCACCGTCCCCGCCCGACAGCACCAGCCGCTGCACCGCAAGGTTCACCACGACCGCCACAACCGCGAAGGCGACATAGCGGATCACGAGGACCGTCCGGGTCATAGCGCAAGCGCCCCCACAACAAGGGCCGCACAGAACAGCACCACCAGGCGCGAGGTCGGATTGGTGATCGAGAACACCATCGGATCGTCATGCATCTGGCCCCGATCCGCCACAAGGACCATGCGGCTGACCCAGAACAGCAGCAGCGGACAGACGCCCCACAACAGCCAGGGCGTGCCGAACTTGGCCTGTGTCGTCGGCTCGTCCACGTAGAGCGCAAGGACCAGCACGGCGAGATAGCCCGAGCTGATCGCCATCTGGCTGATGATCCGCCGGTCGCCCACGACATAGCCGCGCCGCGACGTCTCGCGCCCGGCGGCGGCGCTGTCGGTCAACTCGGCCAGACGCTTCACGGCGGCGAGCGCGAAGAAGATGAACATGGAGAAGGCCAGCAGCCAGACCGACAGGCTGGAGCCTATGGCCACGCCGCCCGCGATGATGCGCAGCGTGAACAGGAAAGCCAGCAGGCAGATGTCGATCAGCGTGTGTTGCTTGAACTTCACGGAATAGGCGACCGTGGCGCAGAAATAGAGCGCGACGATGCCCGCCAGCGCCCAGGACGCCAGCGCCGCGACACCGAACCCCACGGCCAACAGGACCGGGATCGCCATTGTTCCCAGCGCAGGCGACAGCGCGCCGGATGCGAAGGGGCGCAGGCGTTTGCGCGGGTGGCTTCGATCGTCGCCGAGGTCGAGAAGGTCGTTGATCAGGTAACCGGCCGATGCCGCAAGGCTGAGGGCGACAAAGGCCGCGATGATCGGCGCAATGGCCCAGGCGCCGTGGCTTGGATCGGCAATCAGCGGCACCAGGACCAGCAGGTTCTTGAGCCATTGCTGGGGCCGGATGGCGCGCAGGATGGCGCGCGGCACGGGGTCGCGGGCAAGGTGTTCGGCTGGCACGTCTCCTGCATCGAGGGCGGCGCGGGTCTTGGCCGAAGCGCCCACGCTGATCGCCCGTTTCGCGCCCTGCCAGACCGGCAGATCGGCGTGGCTGTCCCCGACATAAATGTAGCCGTCCGCGAAGCGGTCCCGCAAGAAACGTGCCTTTTCAAGGCCTTTCAGGTTGCGATGCCCGTCCGAGCCATGCACCTCGTCGAACAGGCCCAGATGGGCGGCGATGTCTTCGGCCAGCGTCTGCTCGCTGGCGGTGACAAGGGCGGTGCGGCCGCCCTCGGCCCGCCAGGCCGCGATGCGGGCGCGGATCTCGGCGTCGAAGGGAAGGGTGGCGATGTCGATCTCGGCCAAGGCCGCCAGACGCCGCTTCATTGCCGCGCGCCCGTCGCGCAGGGCGGCGATGGCGGCAAGCGTCGCATAACCGTTGCGACCCATCGCGGACCACAGGCATTCGTAGAGCATGTCCGAGCGCAGCAGCGTACCGTCCAGATCGACCACGAGGACGGGCGGCGCGGACGCCCCTGCGCGCGCGCCGGTCGCAGACGTGTCGGGCGGTAAGCTCAGCGGTCCAGTCCCCATGGTCAGAAAGGTCGCCGCGACCGTGCCCCAGCGAAGGGGGCATTTCCAGTGCTTTCTGTGTCTTCGGGCCACCTGCGGTATCGACAGGCGGCAGGGCGCTGGCTATCCTGGGCACGATTGATTTTGCTTGAGGAATTACCTGCCATGCCGCTGCCATTCGCCTTGCGCTCGATCTGCATGATCCCGGTCCTTGCCTTGGGGGCCGGCAGCGCGTTGGCGCAGGCCGATGACGGTGCTGCCGAGCGGGCCGCAGCGGTGGCGGAGGCGCTGGAAGCGCTCCGGTCGCTGTCCGAACCCGCGATGGACATGGTCGAGGCGGACGCGGACGCGGACGCGGCCGAGGTCGAGGCGGACGCGGCCGAGGTTGAGGATCCGGGGGCCGAGGACCGTGCCGCTGCCGTTGCCCAAGCGCTGGATGCCTTCGAGACCTTGGCCGAAACCTCACGGGCGCGCGCCGAGGCCGAGGCGGCGGAGACTGCGCAGGCGGCGGAACGCGCCGCTGCGGTGGACGATGCGCTGAGTGCATTCGAGGCGCTGGCGGCAGAAACAGCCGCCCGCGCCGAGGCTGAAGCGCAAGCCGAGGCCGAGGCCGAGGCCGAGGCGGCGCGGGTCGCCCTTGCCGAGGAGGCGGCAGCCGCCGCCGCCGCCGCCGTGGCGGCCCAAGCCGCCGCGGAAGCTGAAGCCGCCGCCGCGCGGGAAGCGTCCCTTGCCGAGGCGCGTGCGGCCATCCAGGCCCTTGCCGAGGAGCGCGCCGCCGCCGCCCGGGCCGCCGCCGAAGTCGCCGCTGCGGCCCAGGCGGCGTTAGTGCAATGCCTTGAAATCGCGGGAGAACCATCTGCCGAGAACTTCCCCACGGAACAGGCGCAGCGCGACGCCCTTGCCGCCTTGCGCGAGGCGTTGCCAGCCTGCCGCGCGGCCGCCGAAGCGCTGCCCGAAGAGGGCGCGCCGTTCTTCCACATGGCCACCGCCGCGCAGGCGGCAGGACGGCACCGGCAGGCGGTTCCGCTCTATGAGACCGCTGCCGAAAACGGTGTCGCGGCCGCGCTGACGCGGCTGGGGGACTACCACAATTTCGGACTGCGCCCGGTGCGCGAGGATGTGGATCAGGCCGTGAACTTCTATCGCCAGGCGGCGGAGGCGGGCGATCCGGCGGGTATGGCGACGCTGGCCTTCATGTATCGCCTCGGGCGCGGGGTGCCGCGCGATGCGGCACAGATGGTGGCGCTGATGGAGCAGGCGGCGGCGGCCGGATATCCCTTCGCGCAATACAACCTCGCCCGGACATGGCTGACCGGCGACGGTGTCGCGGGCGGGGCGGATGCAGCCCTCGGCATCCCCGATCCGTCCCGTGCCGTGCCCCTTCTGGTGCCCCTGGCGCAGAGCGGGAATGTCGATGCGATTCAAGATCTTGTTGCGCTTTATTCCGGCGAGATCGGGGGCCTTCCGGCGAACGATTTCCTGCGCGGTGGCTGGGTCGAGCAACTGGCCGCGACGGGCGATCCAGCGGGCATCGCGGCGCGTGGGTTTCTCTATGAACAGGGCATCGGACGTCCTGCGAACCCGCAACGCGCGGCGGCGGATTATGTGGCCGCGCTGGAAACGGGGGAGGTCGACATCGACGATCTGCGCGGCTCGGTCGATGGCAGGGTGCCGCCTTGGGAGCGCGAAACGGCGATCGCGTTCCAGACGATCCTGGCCGATCGCGGGCTTTACACCATGGCCATCGACGGCGCTGTCGGACCCGGGACGCGGGCGGCCGCGCGTGGCCTAAGCGACTGACGAAGCGCGATTAATCCCTGTCCATCCCGTGATATTCCGGGTTCGGCATCATGTCGGATGCGATGGCGAAGCGGTTGGACATGTTGAAGAAGGCGATGACATCTGCAAGGTCGAAGATCTCGGACTGGGACAGGCCGGCCTCGGCCAGCTTCGCGCGGTCGGGCGCGTCGACACTCCATGGCTCCGTTGTCAGTTTCCACGCGAAATCAAGCATGGCGCGGGTGCGTGGGGACAGGTCCGCCACGCGGTAGTTCATCACCAGCATTTCGCCCAGATGTGGATCGCCTGACAGTTTGCGCACAGCTTGTCCATGTGCCACAAGGCAATAAAAACAACGGTTTGCGGAGGAAACCACAACCGCCACCATCTCTCTTTCCAGCTTGGTCAGGCCCGAGGGGGCAAGCATGAGGGTATTGTAGTAGGCGCTGAACGCGCGGAGTTTCTCGCGGTTGGCGGAAAAGGTGCGCAGCACGTTGGGGACCAGGCCGAGCTTGTCCTGACAGACCTCGAAATATCGTTTCGTGTCGTCGTCGAGCGCGTCGAATTCGGGCAGGTCGTAGATCGAGATATGGTCGGGTTGTGGCATGGAATCCTCCGGTCAGCTTGGGTCTGGGTATATCAATGATAGATCAATTGCGACCCCGCCAATCCGGCGCGGTCGCGGATCTCGCCGGGTTCGCCGGTCAGGGTCGCGCCGATCGCGTCAGTGTGCGGATGCGCCCGGGCCAGGGCGAACTGTCCGATATGCGCTTTGCAATCCATGACGGGTTTGCCGGGCGGGACACGGGGCCGATCGCCGAGATACTCCGGACCAGCCGGGCCTGTCGCCCCTCTGCCTTGCGCCCGGCGGCGGGAGCAGGCAAGACGACGCCGCAGCGGCGTGGCACCCGGGGCGCGGGGCGACGCGGACCGACCTTGGAGGGAATCACCTGATGACGCACGTTATCCACGCAACGACCCGATCTGCGGGGGACGTCGCGGCGCGGCCATGCGCGGCCGGTTTCAGCCGCACCGTCGCCGTCGCCGTCGCCGTCTGCGTGGCCGTCGCTCTCGCCGCCGTCCCGGGCCGGGCGGATGGCGTGTCGGTGTCCATCGGGCTTGGCGCGCAGGTGCTGCCGGATTATTTCGGTGCTGCCACCTACCGCGCCCGGCCACTGGGGTACGGGGCGCTGCATGACATTGAATTCGGCGACTTCCAGCGCGACGATCCCGGCCCGCGTGAGGACCGCACAGGCTTTGCCTTCGGCGGCGCGGTCCGCGTTTCCCATGCGCGCCTGGCCGAGGACAACCCGGAACTCGCGGGCCTTTCGGACGTGCCATGGTCGCTCGAGACGGGCGCGGTCGCGGGCTACTCCACCGGAACGCTTCGCGGCTTCGCGGACCTGCGCTACGGCGTGATCGGGCACAACAGCTTCGTGGGCGAGATCGGCGGCGATGTGATCCTGCGCCCCGGCGCCAACACCACCATCACCCTCGGCCCCCGCGTCCAGATCGGATCGGACGCCTATGCCGAGACCTATTTCGGCGTCACCGCCACGGAGGCTGCCGCCAGCAGTTTCGCCGCCTTCGCGGCCGATGGCGGCATCCTGTCGGCGGGCCTGCAACTCAACCTCGTGCACCGCTTCGATGACGATTGGTCGATCCGAGGCCGCCTCGACCTGCGTGACCTGCAAGGCTCAGCCGCCGACAGCCCGATCACGGCGCAAGGCTCGGGTTTCCAGGCCCGCGCGGGGGTGACACTTGTGCGGCGCTTCTCGCTGGGCGACTGAGCCTGCGCGTGGACCGAGCCTGCGCGCGGACGTCGGGGTTTCGTGCGACGCCCCCCCTTCATCTATCCAAAAATACTCAAGAAAACCACGTTTGCCCCCAATCCTGAACCCGATGGCCAGGACCGCAGGGGGGTGCGGGGGGCTGCAAGCCCCCCGTTCGGTCGCCGCGCGCAAGCGCGGCGAAACCGCTGGCGTCCCGGCTCGATCCGTCACGCCGACCGGTCCGCGGGGCGGACCAAGGGCAATGTCGCCCGCAGGCTCAGGCCGACTTCGGTGCGGCGGCCGGATCGTTCAACCATGCACGGTCAGAAGCGAGCAGGTGGCGCCGTGGCCGACCTTCTGGCTGACCGAGCCGAGGAACAGGCTGGCAAGCGACCCAAGCCCGCGGCGGCCCATCACGATCAGATCGACATCGTTGAGTTTCGCGGCGGCGAGAATGTCATCGGCGGCGTCGCCGTCGCCGATGGTGGTGCCGGCGGGGGTGCAACCCGCCTCGATCGCCTGGGCCAATGCGGCCTGCATCACGTCGCGGCCCGCCGCGGCGATGCGTTCGGGGGACACGGCGGGCATCACCACGGCATCGCCGACGGTGAGCAGGGTGGTTTCGAGTTGCGGCGAGTGGACGAGGTGCAGGTCGGCCTCGAAGGAGGTCGCCATGGCGCAGGCGATATCGAGCGCCTTGCGGGCGGTGTCGGAGCCGTCGATGGCGACGAGGATGGAGCTGAACATGGGTGCGGTCCTTTCCGGATGGGGCAAGCGGGATGCTATCATGGCGGGGGCGGAGCGCCTTGATCCGGGTCAAGGGACGGGGTGACGCTTGCCTTGTGGCATCGCCCCACCCGCCGTCCCGTGAAGGTCGCCCTGCCATGGGCGTGATTCGGGCTGTGAGGGCGCGGTCGTCGCGTCGTCTTGCCAAGATGACGCGCGGTCAGGCCGCCAGATCGATCCACACGGGCACGTGGTCGGAGGGTTTTTCGCGGCCGCGCATGTCCTTTTCGATCCAGGCGTCCCGCAGCAGGTCGGCAGCTTCGGGGCTGAGCAGGTGGTGGTCGATGCGGATGCCGTCGTTGCGGTCCCATGCGCCGGCCTGGTAATCCCAGAATGAGTAGAGGCCGGGGGCCCGGTTGCGGGTGCGGATGGCCTCGGTCAGGCCGAGAGACAGGAGGCGGCGGAAGGCCTTGCGGCTGTCGGGGCGGGCCAGCGCGTCCCCGGTCCAGGCCTCGGGGCGGGCGGCGTCTTCGTCGTGGGGGATGATGTTGTAGTCACCCGCCAGCACGACGGGCATTTCGGTGGCCAGCAGGGTTTTCGCATGGGCGTGGAGGCGTGCCATCCAGGCCAGTTTGTAGTCGTATTTCGGACCCGGCGCGGGGTTGCCGTTGGGCAGGTAGAGGCCGCACAGGCGCACCGGGTGGGTGTCGCCCGTCACGGTGGCCTCGATCCAGCGGGCCTGGGTGTCGGCGTCATCGCCGGGCAGGCCGTGCTGCACGTCCTCCAGCGGATATTTCGACAGGATCGCCACGCCGTTGAAGCCCTTCTGTCCGTGGGTGGCGAGGTTGTAGCCGCGATCCTCGATCAGGGCGCGGGGGAAGGCGTCGTCGGTGGACTTGATCTCCTGCAGGAGCGCCACGTCGGGGCGGGCGTCGTCGAGCCAGTCGGTCAGGGCACCGGCGCGCGCCTTGATGCCGTTGATGTTGAATGTCGCGATCTTCATCGGCGCGGAGTCCCCCCGGGTTCGGACCTGTATTGCCCCTTTGCCGCGGGATTGCCAAGCGCCGAGGGTTTTGCTGCGGCGCGGCATGGGATAGGGATGGGGGCGAGATCCAAGGCAATCACGGAGGCAGCGATGTTCAAGTTCCTGTTCAGAGGCAAATCCACGCCCGAGGTCGAGATCGAGACCGATCGCGCGCGGTTCGCGCGGCTGGTGGAGGAGATCAACGCCATGATCGACGCATTGGCGGTGAAGCCGCGCGTGACCATCGACCCGGAGACCGGGCATATCCTGCCCGAGGCGCCGGAACAATTCGCCGACGAGGCGCTGGCGTTGCCCGCGCCCGATGCGTCGGCGCCGGTAGCGGTGGCGGTGAGCGAGGCCGAGGCGCTGTCGGGCGATACGCCGTTACCCGACCCCGAGACGGAGCCGGACAAGTCCGCCTAGGGCGTCGCGGGGGCCCGCCCGGGGCGTGACGGGGCCCGCCCGGGGCGTGACGGGGCCGCCCGGGGCGTGACGGGGGCGTTCGCATGCGCGACAGGGTGTGGCGCATGCGTCGGTCCGTGCAGGACTGGTTTGCACGCTTGGGCGACAGGCTTCAGGCGGGGGTCATGCGGGCGCCGTCCAGCCAGTCCTGCGCGCTGGCTTCATCGTTGAAGTTGCGGATCTCGTATCCCGGGATCAGCGCGGATTCCACGGTGGCCATGGTGCGGAACATCTGGTTGTGACTGACCAGCGCCACGCGGTCGAGTTGGTGCAGCATGGCCATCATCTGCGGCCAGTGGCGCAATTCCACCGCGATGGCGCCGAGGCTGGGCCAGGACGCGCCTTCGTCGATCACCAGCGCATCGCCGTGGACCATGCCCGCCATCTCGGTCGACATCATCTCGAGCCCGACCTCCATCGTGTTGGCATCGAGCATGCCGGAGATGGACATGCGCAGGGAATTGGGGCCGGTGCGGTTGACGGTGAATTTCGGCTCGGTCATGGCAGTCTCCCTCTGGTGCAGGGGAAGACTGCCACATCGGGCGGCGGGGCGCCTTGATCGGGGTCAATGCCGGGTCAGAAAAAGGCCTGCAGCCCGGTCTGCGCGCGGCCGAGGATCAGCGCGTGGACATCATGCGTGCCCTCGTAGGTATTCACCGTCTCTAGGTTCTGGGCGTGGCGCATGACGTGGTAGTCGGCCATGATCCCGTTGCCGCCATGCATGTCGCGGGCGTGGCGCGCGATATCTAGCGCCTTGCCGCAATTGTTGCGCTTTATCAAAGAGATGACCTCGGGGGCGCAAGTGCCGTCTTCCAGCATGCGGCCCGCCCGCAGCGCCGCCTGGAGGCCGAGGGCGATCTCGGTCTGCATGTCGGCGAGCTTCTTCTGGAACAGTTGCGTCTGGGCGAGCGGGCGGCCGAACTGGTGGCGGTTGAGGCCGTAGTCGCGGGCGCGGTGCCAGCACTCCTCCGCCGCCCCCATCACGCCCCAGGCGATGCCAAACCGCGCGCGGTTGAGGCAGCCGAAGGGGCCCTTGAGGCCTTCGACACCGGGCAGCAGCGCGTCTTCGCCGACTGCCACGCGGTCCATGACGATCTCGCCGGTGACGGAGGCGCGCAGGCTGAGCTTGCCGCCGATCCTGGGCGCGGAGAGACCCTTCATGCCCCGCTCCAGCACGAAGCCGCGGATCTTGCCGCCATGGGCCTCGGACTTGGCCCAGATGACGAAGACATCGGCGATGGGGGCGTTGGAAATCCACATCTTGGCGCCGGTCAGCACGTAGCCATCGGCGGTTTTCGTCGCCACGGTCTTCATGCCGGCGGGATCGGACCCGGCATCGGGTTCGGTCAGGCCGAAACAGCCGATCAGGCTGCCCGCAGCGAGGCCGGGGAGGAATTTGCGGCGCTGCGCGTCGGACCCGTAGGCGTGGATCGGATACATCACGAGCGACGATTGCACGGACATCATGGAGCGATAGCCGCTGTCGACCCGCTCCACCTCGCGCGCGACGAGGCCATAGGTCACGTAGCCCGCGCCAAGGCCGCCGAAATCCTCGGGGATGGTGGTGCCGAGCAGGCCCATCGCGCCCATCTCGGCGAAGATCTCGGGCGCGACGGTTTCGTTCAGGTAGGCATCGGTCGCGCGCGGCAGCAACTTGTCCTGGGCATAGGCGCGGGCGCTGTCGGCGATCATGCGCTCCTCCTCGGTCAACTGCGCGTCGAGGTGGAACGGATCGGCCCAATCAAACGGCGCAAGCGAGGGACCGGTGTGGCGGGTGTGACCGTCGGGCATGGGAGCCTCCTGTGAAGCGGCTGGGATGGGGCGAATCTGGGCGCAAGGGTGCGGAATGGCAAGGGCGGTGTCTTGCCGCGTGGAGCCGGGCGGGATAGCGTCGTGGCGCGGGGAGGCGTTGCGTGCGATGAGACGGGAATTACCGAAGGTCTTGAGGGGCTTGCGCCTGCCGGTGGTGGGCAGCCCGATGTTCATCGTGTCGGGGCCGGAGCTGGTGATCGCGCAGTGCTGCGCGGGAATCGTCGGCTCCTTCCCGGCGCTGAACGCACGGGAGGCTGCGGGCGAACCGGTGATGCTGGAGGCCTGGCTGAGGCGGATCACCGAGGCGTTGGACGCGTGGAACCAGGCCAACCCGGACCGGCCCGCAGCCCCCTATGCCGTGAACCAGATCGTGCATCGGTCGAACACGCGGCTGGAACGGGACCTGGAGATCTGCGCGAAATGGCGGGTGCCGATCTGGATCACGTCCCTGGGCGCTCGGGTGGAGGTGAACGAGGCGGCGCATTCCTGTGGCGGGCTGGCACTGCATGATGTCATCAACGACACCTTCGCACGCAAGGCGGTGGCCAAGGGCGCGGACGGGCTGATCGCGGTGGCGGCGGGGGCGGGCGGCCATGCGGGGCCGCAATCGCCGTTTGCGCTGGTGGCGGAAATCCGGGACTGGTTCGACGGGCCGCTGTTGTTGTCAGGCTCCATCGCCACCGGCGGCGCGGTGCTGGCGGCGCAGGCGATGGGGGCTGACCTGGCCTATATCGGCTCGCCGTTCATCGCCACGGCGGAGGCCAACGCGGTGCCGGACTACAAGCAGATGATCGTCGAGGGCGGGGCCGAAGATATCGTGACTTCTTCCTTGTTTACAGGAGTTTCCGGGAATTACTTGAAGTCCTCCGTCAAGGCTGCGGGGATGGACCCGGACGCGCTGCCGGGCGCGGATGCGGCGTCCATGAGTTTCGCGGACGGATCGTCCAAGCCCAAGGCATGGAGCCAGATCTGGGGCTCGGGGCAAGGCATCGGCGCGGTGAAGGCGGTTGTGCCGGTGGCGGTCCTGGTGGACCGGTTGGAGCGGGAATACCGTGCGGCGCGCGATGAATTGGGAGAATTGTAATGGATCTCGGTGTCTCGGAACGGGTGAAGCCGCTGGTGGAAGCGGTCCGCCGCATGGTGCGCGACGAGATCGCGCCGCTCGACGTGGAGTATCACGCGCAGGTCGGCAAGCATCCGTCGGGCGACCGCTTCGCCATGACGGAGCGGCAGGTGGAAATCCTCGACACCTTGAAGGACAAGGCGAAAGCGGCGGGGTTGTGGAACTTCTGGTTGACGGATTCCGACTCGGGGGTGGGCTTGTCGACGGTGGAATACGCCTACCTGGCCGAGGAAATGGGGGCCGTGGGCATCGCCCCCGAGATCTTCAACTGCAACGCGCCCGATACCGGCAACATGGAGGTGCTGGAGCGCTACGCGACCGCAGAACAGCGGGCGCGGTGGCTGCCGGACCTGATGGCGGGACGGGCCCGGTCGGCCTACCTGATGACCGAGCCGGGGGTGGCGTCGTCCGATGCCACGCAAATTTCACTCAAATGCGAGAGACAAGGTGAGGATTGGGTCCTAAACGGCGAGAAATACTGGGCAACCGGGGCAGGTGATCCGCGTTGCACGCTGTATATCGTGATGGCCTGCACCGATCCTGACGGGCCGAAACATGCGCGGCACACGATGCTGCTGCTGCCCGCCAGCAGCCCCGGCATCGAGAAGCTGCGCCCGATGGAGGTGTTCGGCCATGACGACGCGCCCCACGGCCACATGCATATCCGCTTCACCGATGTCCGCGTGCCCGCCGACGCGGTGGTGCTGGGCGAGGGGCGCGGCTTCGAGGTGGCGCAGGGCAGGCTGGGGCCAGGGCGCATCCACCATTGCATGCGCGCGATCGGGCGGGCGGAATATGCCCTTGAATTGATGGTGAAACGCGGCCTGTCGCGGGAGGCATTCGGCAAGCGGCTGGTCGATCTGGGCGCGAATTACGACATCATCGCCAATGCCCGGATCGATATCGAGATGACGCGGCTGCTGTGCCTGAAAGCGGCCTGGATGATGGATCACGCAGGCGTGCGCGCGGCGCAGCCGTGGATTTCCAAGGTCAAGGTGCAGGCGCCGCTGATGGCGTTGCAGGTGGTGGACGAGGCGATGCAGATGCACGGCGCCACGGGTCTGAGCCAGGACACGCCGCTGGCGCGG
>Ga0100398_1002422_pt1 | contig 15635 bp, 13 predicted proteins | sample CryGeymeta201522_FD_81568 | JGI IMG/M metagenome (GOLD analysis project Ga0100398, IMG submission 81568) | Groundwater microbial communities from Crystal Geyser aquifers in Utah, USA - Crystal Geyser metaG 2015-22 | ecosystem: Environmental > Aquatic > Deep subsurface > Groundwater | place: USA... | reverse complement strand
GGACTCGTCTTTGAGGCTGTTCAGAACAAAGAGCGGGCTTACGAGGCTTTCTTGGAGGCTGTCAGGGTGTTCAAGGCGAATGGCTATGCACATGATCACCCTCATATGGAAAAGGCTGTGAGCAAGGTAAAGCGCCTAGCCAGCAACAAATGAAACTTGAGTGTCCTAGTGGAACCTGAGCGCACCGCCTTTTGTGTTCCCATCACTGTTGGTGCTTTTTGAAAGCCATTCCGTAAACGAGTGGCATTTCGAAACCGCTAGTGACACCACGTGGGATATTGCAGGTCTCAAACAATAGTGAAAAGTGTGCTTATGTAATACAGTACTGAGTAAAAGCGAGTCCTTGCCAAACCACATACTCGTAGTTTCGTACGAGTAGACAGTAGTCTACTCGAGGAATAGCGCTGAAGCTTCTCTAACCTAGTACGCGATAACGTTGACGCTATCTGGGCCATCTTCAGATAGAGTACTTTTCATCCCGTTGTGAAGTATGGGCGTTGAATTGTGTTCAACAGCGGTGCCGACGCATGAGAGCATTTCAAGCAAGTGAGGCAACGGAGGAATTGCTTGTTGAGAATGGTGAGTGGTAGTTTCAGCACGAGTCTACGGAAAGGAGTCTAGAGGCGCTGAAACGTCGAAGCCCGCCGACAAACCCAAGAGGGCGTGCGTATACCCATAGTTGGTCTACCTTCGAAAAGCTCTGGAAACATTCGTTCAAAGTAGGCTTTAATCATAGATTGTCTGCATACATTCAATCTCAACTACTGCAGACCTAATTCATAATACTCGTCACAGAGGAATGTTTCATAGATATGTTTAGAGTGCGTGCTTATAGTTTACTCGTCATCCTCTTCTTCAGCGCTGACGACAGTTCCAGCAATACGATCCAAATCTTGTTGTCCGACAACAGTCACACGGCGTCCCCCGCTGGGAAGCTTCTCTACAACTCTCATTTCTTCCAACTGTATGAGGACGGATCGGATGACACCGGCCGATGCCTTTCGGAAGTGCTCTGTTCGGGCACCACGACGGTAGGCACCTCCGTACCACTTTTGCAGTTGACCAACTCCCAGACCCGGTCGAAGGTAAATTTTGCGAGCAATTGAGGCAGCACGGATGTAATACCAATCATCACCGTAGGGTGCCAATTCCTTAAAGCAGGCAGTCTTGACAGTATCAGACCAAACGGGCAAGTCAAACTTGTCCGAGTTCTTCAAATGCCCAGCGTAAGCATGAATGAAGGCAGGAGCCTTCACGTCACGTACACAAATTCCACGCGCTTCCATTTTTATGTTTGGTTCTAAGCTAAAGGCGACTAAACTAGCTTTTGTATTCGATTGGTTGAGTTAGATTAGATTGGCAGCAAGAGAGATAAGAGGTGAGATCAGTACAGCAACACTTTAGACACCAGAAGGCAATTGGCATAGGAGACCTAGCAGGCTGTAGGGAAATCGAGGCTGCTCAAGGCTGCTATATGTGGAAGCATAGATGTATAGTGCGGCAAAAATACACTGCCAATGGCTGTCCTCAACGCATCAAGTGCCGGATCTCTAAACACAGCTTGATCGTAACCACTTAACATCTACAGTCTTCACAGTCAGCATGGTGTCCCCATTTAACTTTGTAATATACAAGGAACTAACATCGTCATCATGGTCTTACCTACAACAAATAGTGATGCTCTAAACTCGTCGTTGTTGTAGTCGTTATCAGTTGTCTCGATTTCAAGATGTTGTTTTGGTGGGGGGTGGAGGCCAGTATTTCCGGCCTGGTACAAGTTCTACAGGAACTCTACATTGTTAGTAAACGTGAAGGGAAGGTAAAGCTCTGTTCGGTGTATTTTACAACGAAAATATATGTTCACTGAATAAAAAGTCAGTGGACTCAGGACTCATCTTGAGTCGCGAGTATAATATCTTTCTACTAATACTACTAGTACTAGATAGACTAGTATTAGGAAGTCGACTCTCCTCGAGTATTTTAATGTACTTTGAGTACCCTGGTGTTGTACTATTACTCTATATTCTAGCTTTCCTATTCCAAGTATTCCAGCAGAGATATAGGCCAGTCATCAGCTATCGGTTGTAGCCTGCTTTGTGAAGTATTTCTTCCAGCAACTCTTGCCACTGAGGGGTGGCAAAGATGGTACCATTCGTTCCAATCAAGACAGGGTCATTCCAAATTTCTTGAAAGCCATCAATTTCGCATCCTTTCTTTTCCTGATTACTATTTATTCCGTTCTGCCATTTTTCGTCTTCGGTCGATGGTAAAAGGATGCGAGAAATAGGCCAAATCAACCGCGAGCTCGAAGTAATGAAAACTTCTGACCACTTTCCATCTAAGGCATCTTGCAGAGTAATGGGCGTTTGGGTATCGACTTTGAGCCCACATTTGGCAGCCGATTTCAGCACCAAATGGCGTACGTAGCCAAACAAGACGCCCTCATCAGGAGTTCGTAGTGTCCCATCTTTGTATATGACGAACACATTGGAACTGAGTCCTTCTAGTAACTCCAACGAATTAAAATGGGAACTTGCCCTGCCGCTATTGTCACCAGTTGCAGTTTTGGAATAAGGTCGTACCATGAGCACTTCCGAGACTCCCGATGGTTTGTATGTTTCAGGATTGTCCATTTTCTTTCTCTGTTTGGTCCAAGAAGCAACTTTGGACTGAGGATTCTGGAATCGAGTAGGCAACGAGACATCAACATCGACATCGACATCGACATGGCCGTCATCCTTTATTTGCCGGTGGTGATCGTGTCCTAAGGCAGCTACCGTGACGACAATTGGTTGCACTGATCGAAAAACTGGAATGGGATAGCTGCTGGAACAGGCGTGGCCTCGAACAACAATTCTGTGTTCGGATGAAGATTCTGTCTTGGCGTTCGGTAATGACCATAACAGCGTCAATTTGACGAGTTGAATCCATGTATGGTTTGTGTCTTCTTTTTCGCCGGGCGACACCAGACTGTTGTCTTTCAGATAAGCCGAGGATTGTGCCTCTTTGATGAGAGCTTGGAGCACCGACTCGGATTCATGAACAGCTTTTTCGAAGAACTCCTCATCATTTGTAAGAGTTGCGCCAGTGGAGGCATCCAATAACGAGGCAAATGATCTCTGCAGACGTTTCATATGATAGTCTTCACCCCAAATAAGCCAGTCCTTTTCAGTAGAAGTAGCAGCAGTAACGGTAGGTTTCTTGACAATCAAATCGCAGCGCATGGTATCATAAGCACCTGCACCACCTTCATCGTTTTCCCGTTCCTCCATTGTTTCGATCCATCCCATCCAATCAGAGCTGCTGGTCAGATCGAACGTTTCATTCTTCTCGCTGTATTTCAAAAAGGACATTTCAGTTGTGGTGGTGTTGGTGGTACTAGCAGTCGGTGTTGTTCTGTGTGTTGGTACGACTGGAACATCACCAGCTACAGACGTAATGACAGGCAGCTTTGTTGTCTTATCCAATGATGCAGTGCAACACCATGCATGGGATGGTTTTCGTTCTTCTCGCATTATGGTGGTACTTTGTGTCGAAAAAGAAGCAAATAATGGTGTACTCGATGATTGCTGCTTGGATGCAGATGATGCTTTCACAGAAAAGGCCCGTACACAGAAGTGACTACTGCTGGCCAAATAGCTGATGGATGCAAATATAGCCACTTGGTTCCGATAATTTTTAGATGCGAGGGCCAAATCTAGCCCAGTTTTTAGTAGCAAGGATTGTGGCCGGGCCATTATTTTGTTTCTTTCGTCGTCTTTCGGTTTTTGCTGTGTTTGATAGCATCATATTATTTCATGTTAATTATTTATGCAACGAAACTTCTACTTCTATCATCTCGAATCTCGAATCGATAAGATATATTATTTAATTTGAGGAGTGCTACGAGTACGCTACTACTACTAGTAGTAGCTCTACTAGAGTGGCTGGCTGGCTGGTAGCCGTAGTGCTCACTAGTGTACTAAGAATATCAGTGGACTAGTAGTAGACTAGTAGTAGTATCGATGTGCTGCCTGTAATCCTAATTCTACTGTATTTAATTACTAAAAAAAGCGAAATTAAGCCGCGAGTTACTTTACTTAATTATTTTACTGTAGTAGTCTACTGTAGTAACAATTGAATGCCAAACAAAACGAAATCTTTGATGCTCACTCCAAAACACACATCGATCACAACCAAACAGCCCACACTAATTCCTCTACAAAAATAAAAGTACTGTAAAGTCAAACAAATCGATTACGTTGTACAATGGGTCGTAAGAAGCGCAAGGTAGTAACCGACACAGACGATGCGGAAGCTGTATCTGCTGCTGCTGTACTCTCTTCCGACGGAGCTGTTGCAGTTGCAGATGCAACAATAGCGGCACCGTCGTCGCAACCACCATCACTACCACTACCACCGGCAACATCTGTCGATCCTAGTAGGCAATCCAAGGCAAATGCTGTCAAGATGATTGAAGATGTTACTACTACTAATACTAATGCTAGCAATAAGGATGGTGAGAAAAAAGAGGCAGTGAAAGCATCGCATTATGCCATGACATCTCACAGTGGTGAAATTGTTGGTGCAGAAGTGTACGTTTCGTCGGGATCAGAAGACGAAGATGATAACGTCGAAGTGGTCTTGAGTGGAAGCAAAATGGGACTCATGAGAAAGGGGTTGATACACCAAACTGCACTCCTTCAGCCCAATCTTCGACAATGGACGAAACCTGAAGCAGCCGCCGCCGCCACCACCGAAGAAATCACGACCGAAGAAAGAGAAGAACAACAGCGTCTGAAAGAGGAAGAAGAGCTGGCCAATCTAGATCCAGCGGAACGAGCCGCTCGCTTATTGGCCGAGAAACAACGAAAATTGGAAGAAGCCAAAGAAAAGGCACGTCGGACCGAGTCGGAAGAAAACGCTGGACGTGATCCTTGCCTGTTTTCCAAACGTACCGCTTTTGATATTCGATTCGATCAGATTGATGATAAACCCTGGGAGCGAGGTGCAGGAGACCTCACAGACTTTTTCAATTATGGGTACGTTGGATGCTTTCTTGATGCTGCTGCTGTTCATGTTGAAAAATATGTGTATGTGTGCTTCTGGTTCTCTCAACACTTTTTTTCATACCAAAACAAAAAAAAAACAGTCTGACGGTGGAGGATTGGCTCGAGTATGCCGAGAAACAAATAACCATTCGACAGGAATTGACAGATGCTAATCGTCAAAAGAGACCTCCAGATCCAAACATTGTTCCTGTTACTGGAAAGAAACCCAAATCGCAAACACCAAAAGTTGCCGTGACGGGAGGTGCAGCAATCGATGGGAATACTGGCACGGATGGAATAGCTGCAGAGGAGGATGAAGCTGATACTCCCATCATTGGCCCAACACTTATCCAGAAAGAACATAGCAAAGAAGGCAACAACAAGTCGGAACAAACGGATAACAGCGATGACGATGATGAGGATACCGCGAAAGATATCGAGGATACCGGTGTAGGTGGAGCTTGGGGCGCTGGTGCTGCTCCTGACTCTGTATTGGCTCGATTGATTGAAGAGCAAACAGGTGGAGGCAACAGTGGAACCGTCAATGCACCACCGCCTCCTCCGCCTCCGCCTCCTCGAGGAGCCCACGAACGTCACTACGGTGGTGATGATCGCCCTAGCGAGCAGCCTTTCAGGGGTGGATATTATGGTGCACCACCACCACTACCTCCAGCAGCAGCAGCAGCAGCAGTACCGAGTCAATATGGCGGTCCTGATCCATATGGTGGCCCCAATCCATACGGCGGTCCTGATCCATATGGTGGCCCCAATCCATATGGTGGTCCTGATCCATATGGTGGCCCTGATCCATATGGTGGTCCTGGACAAGCCTACGGCGGCCATTATGGTGGTCATCCACCGCCGCTACCTCCCCAACCTGGCATGTATGGCATCGGTGGTAGCCACGACAATTACATGGCTCCTCCACATGACCGCAGCTTTCAGGGACGCGGACGTGGTCACGAGGATCGATACGACCCAGCCTTTGGAGGAGGAGGCAGAGGCAGAGGCTTTGGAGGAAACAGTAACGACGGAGGAGGACATTATGGTCCTCCTCCAGGAGGAATGCCTCCTCCAGGCCGAGACGGCTTCGACCCATACAACCGAGGCCGCGGTGGTCGAGGAGGAAGAGGAGGTCGTGGTGGTCGAGGAGGAAGAGGACGCGGGCCGCCACCGGGAGGACGAGGATTTGGGGGCAGAGGTGGACGCGGATATATGTAAACTATCAAAACTTTAAGTTGTTAATTTTGCGTCATACAGGCTACAACGTATGTTACATTATGAGGTTCGTACAGAGCACCTACTTGCAGTGTGTGCGATCCTTGGTGGTGGTGCAGTGGAACCAGCTGTGTTTGAGCGCCTTCTGGGAACAAGACCGACTGCGTACTGCGCTTTGAAGATGGAAGTGAACAAGATGGTTCCAGGAACAGTAGCTGATTCTCTGTTGTGAATCCCTTTTAGCAAGCATGTCCTAGTTCACAAGCTTTCCACATGCAAGAAAGATTAAGATTTGTCCAATCGAATACATATCAGCTCTGCGAGCCTCATAGGGGTAGCCGTCTGTCATTTCAGGGGCCATGAATCCTTTTGTCCCAAATCGTTTCAACCGCCAAATATTGTGTTCCTGGGCAAAGCCTTCGAAGCGCGTTTTGAGTGCGCATGTGCTCCGCGGATTGTACTTTCGGCTAATTTGAGCACAACCGAAATCACATAAGCGAACGTCGCTGTCTTCGATACGTGTACCAGAACGAAGACGTGTACCAGAACGAAGACCGTTGTTTTCGTCTAGCGCCGAAGCACGAATGAGAATGTTTGTTGGTTTCAAGTCCAAGTGTGCTATACCTCGTTTGTGTAGATAATCTGTTGCCTTGAGGATGCCCTTCATTATTTGTTGCTTCAAGTCGGATTGTATACGGAACGAGTTTGTCTTACTTTTTAGCTCGTATAGGTCCATTGTCGCTCTTTCCATGACAATAAAAAGATTTTTTCGGACATGCATGTGCTCGTAAAAAGTAACAATGTTGGGATGGTGACCGTTCTGTTTCAGAATACGAATTTCGAGCTTGGCTCGCTGTCGCTTTGCTCTCGTGTTGAGTTTGTTGTGCGGCTGCACTTTGATGGCTACATCGACGTCGTCGTGAACCTCAGAACGGAGTAAAAAGAGACGTCGTTGGATACGTTTTCGTCCGACAAAGACTTGACCGTAAGCTCCTTGACCCAAAGTATTCGTGTCAATATAGTAATTTCCGACTTTCGTTCCTTTCGTCGACGAATCAACAACGCTGGAACAGTCGCGCCGTTGCTTCTGTGCATTTGTAGGCGACTGGAACGAACCGTTGGTGACTTTCTTCATTAGTTTCACAAAGGATGTTGGCGCATGGATCAAGGGAAAAGACGTATCGGATGTCGTTGTGCTGTCTCCTGATGAGGTGATGTGCTCTTCGATCGCATTGCAAGTGATTTTTGTTTTTGATTGTGATTGTGATGAAAACACCATTTTTGTACGTTATGTTGTTGGCTGCTATTACCACACTGTTGAATTAAGGAAAAAGAGAGCACGGTGAAATGTCTATACATATGAAAGGCAGCAATGAAAAATGATACGAATTGATGAAGTTTGATGTTTGTGGCGTGAAAACAGCATCGTGGCGTTTTCGCGTGAAAAAAAAAACGGCAGCGGAAGACAGAACCTTTATTTTAAAAGATCCATTTGATGATGTCATTGTCGATCGTTTGGCTTTTGTTCTTCAACCCTTCTTTTCTCGTTTTCTTGGCTGCATCTTCGAGCTTTGACGTAGCTCTATTTTGATCGGCCAATTTCATCGTTCACACGAGGCCATGATGTCTGCGGAAGCCCTGCTACTACACATCCGGTGCTATGTAGATCTAGTAGTCTCTAGATCTACTACTACTAGATCAAGTTGAGGGTGAAAATTGGCACGAGGGTTATTTATTTATTATGGCTTTTTATGTTGACGGCATGAGCGTGACTCGATTTGGTCTGGTTTAACCTGGATTGAAATTTGGCGGAAACACACACAAAATGTACGATTGATGCCAATTTTGTTTGCAACAAGTAGAGTAATACTGTACTCGCACACTTTAGTAGATTACGACACTAGCTAAATAGTAATGGTGGATACTGGAAATATGGTAAGCGGTTCCTCAACAAGATCGGACGATAATGATTGAAATTTTGTTTTGCTTTCGAAAAAAAGCTTTTCACTTTTTTTTCAAGCTGATACTTTGTTATCAATCTCAATATGAAGCTTGCAAACATGCCCAAGTTCTCGGTATTTGCCGTATTGGCTACCACGGTTCTTACTCTTGGTGTCGTGGCTATAGTTGAGGACGAGAATGGCATGATGCTGGGGATGGGAAACATCACTGAGACAGTCCTGATGGAGATGGAAAACACTACTGGAACCATCCTAATGGGGATGGAGGATGGCAATCATACCAACGCCACTACTGTCATGGAAAACAGCACAATGATCGAAGACAACGCGGACGAGACGGATATGGATACTCTCGTCGATACAGTCGTCAACAATTCTGTGGCGTTGATTTCTTTGGTTCTTGGAGATTTTGGACTTGCCGATTTGGACGAGTTCGTTGCCTTTGGAGACTTCTCAGCTTCTGATGTTGGAGATTCATGTCCTGGAGAGTGGCTTGCCCTTTCTGGATGTCTTCTCATCAACTGCCCTTTCACAGGTATCGAGGATGCATGTACGGGGGGAGCCGCGCGTCGAGTACTTGCAAGCAGAGGCCTGCAAGATACATGTGACAACTTGCAACGTGATGTCTGCACATTTAGTTCTGGAGAGGGATGTTGTTTGGCCAACTGTGTGACAGAAGCACAAAAAGCCACGGCCTGCTTGAACGACATTATGAAAGAGGGAAGTGACTTGACCTCTTGTGAAATTGCAACTTGCTAGGCGAGGGATTTGTTTCTGAGATAGCTAAAGTCAACAGCAACAACATTAGTCTTGTTAGATGAACCATTGAAATTGTCGTATTAGTTGCAATACGGTTTAGAAGACTTGTAGTTTGTAGAAAGATGACCCAATATTTCATTTCATAATATATTCGGAGTTAGAACTCTCTGATGTATACGTATTTCATTTTGTGCTAGCCATCGATCGAATAGCAAAGGTCTCCAAATAAAGTTTCAACGCACTTTACACGCAGATAAAAACAGGTGGCGCTTGCATCGATATCATGTAGTAACTGTCAGGTATGCATGTACAGTTTTGGAGCATTTGAATAGACTACTCCGATATCTTGTTGAACATGGCAAGGTTGAACAAGCTCGTCATGAAAATATGGTCAATAGCTGTAACAACAATGACGCACACGTAGAGACTCGAACGTTGTCTGCTGTCCTGTGCCACCTAGTGCCATCATTATTTCTAGCATTATTTTATCGGTCATCCATCGAGCTTTGGCGGCTCTAGAGGTGTCAAGGACCACGTTTAGACCCGCCTCTCTACGAGTATCAATAGCAAGATCAAGCTACAACCAATATATCTAATTATGTCTTGCCATTACTCGGAACAGCACGGACAATGTTCAACCAGCATCTTTTATTCGATTAGCATCCTCTGCCTATTGCCTCCGATATCAATTATCGATAGTAGCAAAAAGCGGCTTCGTCTTCTTTTGGTGTTGTGTGACTTCTCAGGATGTCCATACTAGAGTAGCTAGAAATCTTTAAATTGTAGTAGTCTACTTGCAGTGTCTGGCTGGTGGTGTACCAGCATGCTTACATCTGAACGCTGATGACATGGACACACTTATTAAAATGATGGGTGGCTACATACTAGCTAGACTAGTACTAGTACTAGCTCGTATCATGGTATAATCGCGTACTCGGACTGAGTAGTCTAGAGCATTCTTTGCGGCAGTTAATTGCAATTCAGTTGTAATGAGTGCGTGTACTTTGAGCACGTCTCGGTGTCATCTTGGATCGGGATCAAGTGCGCACTATAAGGTGACATCATCACAGCATAACATTATCTACTACACCAACTACGTACTCTACACATACATCGACAATTAACAACAACGTAGCCTCCAAAAGAAAATGCCACCCATTACAACTTGCGTCGACTCTTTTTCTAAAAAGATACCTTGCACGAGATTAAAGAATATCGAAAAGACGCTTTCATACATTTACTTCGTTACCTCCTGAACGCTTACATTTTTACTAAACCCGTTTTTTCCTTGAAGATTATGCATTGTCGAGTGTCCTTTTCTGCGGTTGTGTCAACCATTGTTCTGCTGGAATTGGCCATTCAGTCGGAAGGATTTCATGTCATAACTTCTTCATTGACATCCCGTCAAAATCATCATTATTCGAATCCTACATCTCTGGCGGTGACATCCCAGGATGTGGAAGACAATTTTTCTGAAGTGAAACAAGAAGAAAGAACAGAAAAACATGTCCCCTATGCCGTGGCTCGAGGAGATGGATCAACGGGAGGGGGTGGACGTGCCATGCCCAAAGCTGCGGAAGAAGAAGATGGATTGGTTCGACCAAAGGTTGGAGCCGAAATGCCAGTGGGTCGTCCCAATTGGTTTCGAGTTCCAGGACCTTCGCAAGGTATGTTTTCAACGATACTAGTTTTTTGTTTACAATAATAATAATATGATGTACCAGGTACCAGTAATATTTAAGCACGTTCTTGTTCTGACCCAACACGTTCACATTATTTGGATGACGAAATAATGGGATTCATTCATTTCAAAAAATAATGACAAAACACGCGCATGAACATGAACATGCACAATCTACAGTTGCCGACTCCAAGTACGTCAAAGTAAAAGACTCGCTCTCCAATTTGAATTTGAATACTGTTTGCGAGGAAGCTCAGTGTCCTAATATTGGCGAATGCTGGGGTGGCGGACACGGGACAGCAACGGCTACAATTATGCTATTAGGGGATACCTGTACTCGTGGATGTATGTTTTGTGCTGTTAATACAGATATCAAACCTCCTCCACCCGATCCGTTCGAACCCTTCAAGGTGGGTAATTTTTTTTTGTAAATCATTGTTTGGATATTTGATTATTTCTTTCACAGAAACTAAATACTCACGCGTCGCTTCACTGCATTAAACTATTAGACTGCAGAAGCCGTCAACGAATGGGGCGTCGACTACATTGTTCTGACATCGGTCGACCGGGACGATATTGAGGATGGTGGGGCCCAACATTTTGCACATACTGTAGAATTATTGAAACACAAGAATCCCGATCTCTTGGTAGAATGTCTCGTTTCTGATTTTCAAGGAGACTTGAATTCTGTGGAAACGCTGGCAGTGTCCGGATTAGATGTGTACGCACACAATGTTGAAACAGTGGAGCGTTTGCAAAAGGTACGGTGATTCATTTCACGTTGCTTACGGACAACGTTGTTGTTGTTGATGGTATGCCACAAATCTCACACTTCTCTTGTTGTTGTTGGCTGCTACAGTTTGTTCGTGATCCACGAGCGGGGTACCGTCAAAGTTTGTCGACACTGGAACACGCTAAAAAGGTCAAGCCTGGATTATATACAAAAACTAGTATCATGCTGGGTCTAGGTGAGACGGACGAGGAAGTGATTCAGACGATGAAAGATTTACGAGCGATTGGCGTAGATGTGGTAACTTTTGGCCAATATCTGAGACCAACTGAACAACATCTGTCGGTGGTGGAATATGTAAAGCCGGAAAAATTTGATGAATTTCGTCAAATTGGAGAAGAAATAATGGGATTCAAATATGTCGCCAGTGGTCCTCTGGTTAGATCATCCTACAAAGCGGGAGAATTCTACTTGGAGCACATGATCAAGACGGAGCGAAAGGTTGCCGGAGAGACTGTCTCAGTCGGTCAAGAGAATTAAAATGGCAGCGCTTTGAGGTCCTAGTTCAACAGACCAACATTATCTATTACATCTACTATAGATTGCATACTTATATTTTTCGACGTTGGTTTGATGTGGTCCCGCCCATCATGCTACTACTGAGCAAGAAGTCTCTAGTAGCTACTCTCTAGCTAGTACTACTAGCTAGGTCTAGTAATTAAAAAAAAAAAAGCTACGGAGTATTAAAAAATTGCTCCAGTAGACTACCAAGGTACAATTCCAAGAAGCCCGCCCCGTACATGCTGTAGTCGTCTACTGTTAACGAGCGAATTAACAATCGCACTGCCTAACTAGCTACCAGTACTACTACTACTACTAGTAGTAGTAGTAGCTAGCTCTAGCTCCGACTGCTCCGAGTAGTAGTATTACTGTAGACTCTCCCTGTTTGGAAAGTCGCGCACTTATTCGTCATTGTAGTAAGAATTTCTCTGGAAACAAGAAACGTTGTGGAAGCAAGAAGCAAAACACAGCACAGAATCCACAAAGCCAGAACTGATGAATGCATGCATTCGTAAATCAATCTACCCTTCAAGAGCAACTGGGACTAAAGGACACTGCTCGGTAAACTATAACTTGACGAAAGAAAAAGACCAAAATACACAGTATAGAAAGGCAAGAGCAGAATCCACATAACGCAGAAATTATTTGCAAGGATTCTTCGTCATTATTTGTTGTTGTTTGATTCCTCCATTCTCGTCAGAATATTCAAAATACATATTGTAATTACACAGGATTTGATTGCACCATGTTTTCCGGTCCACTGCTCGGCCGTCGGGGTGGCAATACTGCGAAAGAAATTTCCACGCCACGCCGAGATACTAGTACTATTGAAGATCCTGTGGAAGAATTCAATTATCTCATGGATCGCTTGGATTGTCTGCTGGAGTTATCCAGGGATGCCTACGAGGAAGCTCAGAAGGATCCGACAGATGATGATGAGAAACAATCCATACGTTTTTTTCGGCGCAACAAGAAAAAGGACAAGCAGGCAAAAAAGGAAGGAAAAGAATCCAAAGACGATGCAACAGCTGCCGAAATCAAGGAAAAGGAAGGGGAAACAATGACAGAGGAAGCGATGTCCACATCCACACCCAAACGGCCGAAAAAGGCACACGAGAAGGAGGAGGAGGAAGACGTCAAACCTGCGGCCACACCGCCTCGTCAATTATTAACGTCTCGTCGTTCTACAAAGGAAATTCAGCGTCGGAAAAGTGGAGATGCATCCTTCATGCCCATTATTGAGGAAGAAGAATGTATTGAAATTATCCGACGCATATCCGAATTGGTGATTATAGGCGAACGTATCTTGACCACCAAAATGGACAAGGACGAAAAGAAAAGGAAGCATCAGCAAAAACAAGGCTGGGGAGAAAGCATTACCGAGGATGATACGTTAGATTTGCAAGGAGAATTAGAATTGGAACCAGGATCTGAAGCCTATATTGGCATTTTTGATCTCTTTTTTGAGCGACATGGGTTGAAAACAGTGGTCGATATACTGACGGGTAAGGCTTTTCAAAATATGGCTGATTCTCCCAGGGCTGCTGGTAACAACAGTGATACAGTAGCAGCAACAACAGTCGCAGCAACCGACGAGTTGACTCAAAATTACAAGTCGGGGGAACCTGCAACAAAGAAGGACGAAGATGTCGTTATCGAAGATGGTGAAACATTTCAAGATGCCAAGGAACAGAGCGAATCAACAGAGGCCGAGGACCCTTCAGACTCGACTGAGACGAATGGAGAAGCAAAGGAAGCTTCAGTCCAGGAGCAAAGTTCCAAGCTGCTACCATCACTCAGGATTGCGACCCAAGCTGTACAGAGTATCTCGATGCTGGTGCAGAATGTTAGTCGGGCAACATCGCTCTATTTCGTCCTTTCCAACAACAGCATAAATGAAATGATTGATTTGTCATTGGCGCTCTATTCCAAAGCTGAAAAGAAACGACATGGTACTACGGATCTTGCGGCGGGCAAGCATTTTACAACCCCCGAGTTGGCAGACCTGACCACACACTTTGTCACCTTTCTCAAAGCGCTGGCAATGCGAATGAATACTGAAACACTGCAGTTCTATCTGAAATACCCAGCCAATCCTTTATTGGAAAAGGAGGAATCGTCGGAGGAAAGTCGAGCACGGGCAATTGAATTTCCACTGTACGCGAGGGCTCTGGATTTTTGTGCTGCTCACCACGACTCATTTGTACGGGTAACCGCCATGAACATTTGCCTGAACACACTGCGGCTGACAACAGTGATTCCAGTTGGCGGCGACAGTGAAGATGGAGAAGACAGCGATGAAAGTGAGATGGGATCATCACCTGATGGGGTTCTGCACAATGCCAAACCTTTAAAATATCGTGAGCGACTGGCCATTGCTACACATACCTGTGCACCCTCTCGCGTTGGAAGGTTGGCGTCACCTATATTCACGAAACTGTCCAATTTGTGGTGTCATATGCAAGAGAAGTTTTTAGATTTGGACACCATTCCTGATCTAGAAGAATTGATTGCACCAACTAAGAAAAACGGCTCGCCACCGCTAGACCCGATAAAGGTCCGAGAACGTAAACACGACGCATTCAAAGATGCCGCCGCAACGATGCAGGACCAGCTTTTGCTCCTGGACGATCTTCTTAAAGTAAGTCGCTTTGGTGTTTCCTTTGATGCATCAAGCATTGCTTGGTTGCTTTGATATATCAGCTAATCCACAACTTTATCCTTTTACATTGCAGGTCGGTCTGACTGCGCTGAACGAGCAGATTATTGAAATGATGTTTGCAACGTTCATTTACCCGTTGCTGCTTCAACCGTTGCTTACATACTATGCTAGCTTGCCATCAGAAGCAGGTGAAGCCCCTCCGTTGCATGATCCTTTCAATGGTCGTGCTCTTGACAGAACAACAGTCGACTTCAATCAGATTGGACGAGCACCGCCACACGTGACAGCTCCTGTCAAAACAGCTTTATTTACATTGTCCGCCGTTTTTCATTTGGTGACAAATAAGCCACTCATTCGACTCATGTACACGGCACTTTTTCATCCGTTGTCTCCGGATGCCTCGGGAGAAACCGTCATTAGCGCAGAGGGATGCGTTAAGACTATCAGCAAAAGCGGCAAAAAGGAAATCCGCATTGACCTACCCAGCAAGGCCGGTGATGAACGAGAGGCTTATCCATTTGGGGGAGAAGAAACTGCATCTTCGGCTATTGATCATGACGTGGAAAGTTGCGTCTTTGTACTCTCGCCAGCACTTTCTGAGGTCTTGAAAAACACGGGCGGTAAGGATGGTCGATCTTTGTCTAATATCCGTCCGAATCCTTATCGGCGAGCGCTTATGCAATGCCTTGAAGTGCCTTATCACATGGCAGACTTTCGAAAATTATCGGTCAACACAGTAGACTCGGCGCTTTCCCTCTTTGGTGGCGAATTTCTGGCCGAATCGCTTCTTGGAATAAATGAACCCGAGCATCCCAAACTGCTAAAAGAAGTCATCTTCCCTTTGGCGGCAAGTCTAGTGAATGGGAAACCAGGCCCATTTGGTAAGCTACTACAGTGGTGGATTGTGCGATTCTCGAGTGCTCGCTGCTCAGCTCTTTTCACTTACTTTACTGCACGTTTTTTGTCCTTCAGGAACATGGAAGTTGCAATTTGATCATGTAGCCGCGCATGCCTTGCTTTGTGCAGCATGGAG
>Ga0100398_1002416_pt1 | contig 15649 bp, 14 predicted proteins | sample CryGeymeta201522_FD_81568 | JGI IMG/M metagenome (GOLD analysis project Ga0100398, IMG submission 81568) | Groundwater microbial communities from Crystal Geyser aquifers in Utah, USA - Crystal Geyser metaG 2015-22 | ecosystem: Environmental > Aquatic > Deep subsurface > Groundwater | place: USA... | reverse complement strand
TTAGGATGAAATCCATCATTACCAAATGCGGGTAAGATGCCAGCGCTCCCAGGGGAAAAACCCACAGGAAGCGAAGAATTTCATCCTCAACGAGCATGGTAAGAGGTTGCAGGGGGCGGCCCTTAACGCTACTTGCGCTTGAGCACGAAAACCTGCCGCACCGGTTTCACGGCGATGACTTCCTCAACCTGCGCGAGCTGCTGCGGGTTGGCTTCCAAATCCTCCCAGCTGCCCAGCACCGTGTCGGCGCCGTCGCGCATGACCAGCATCGGTGCAGTCTGTTTGGCGGGGTGCTTGCCCTGGTAGAGCAGCTCCTGTTTGTCTTCCGGTTTAACGAATCGGCGTTCCACGGTAAGGGCCTCGAGCGCCTGGTAGATCACGGCGGAGCTGAAATCTTCCGCCGCGAACGGTTTGAGTTTGCCGTTTTCAAGGATGAAGTAGCGCTCTTCCCCCGGGGTCTCAACGGCGTCGGCCGGCTTGCCGGCGGTCTTCTTGGCGGTCATCACGAAATACTCCTTGATTTTGCCCTCTTCGAGCAAATTCTCGACGATCGAATGGGCCTCGAGTGCACTGCGTGCCGCGCATGGCGCCTTGCAGATCATGCACCGGTAGACCGGCAGATAACGGTCTTCCAATCGGCACCAGGTGAAGCGAGGGCGTTCGGATGCCGTCACGGCTGCCCTTTCAGGTCGGCGTTCGATCTCATTCCTCCAGGGCGTCGCTCAATTTCTTGATGCTTTCCTCGAGATCGCTCAGCAAATCGGGGGCCAGGGTCACACCCTTTTTCGACGGGTGAAACTCGCTGTCGTCGCCCTTGTAGAAGGTGCGGATGTCGATATACTGCTTACCGCGAAAAACGTTCAATGACACGCGAATTTCCTCGAGTGCGTTCTTGGGGAAAGAATGTATCAATCGGTTGTCTTGAGCCATGGGGAAATCCTTTCTGGCGCCGGAGTAACGGACCCGCGGCGGGGAGGTATCGGCTGGCGCGACCCGCTTTCCCGGGTCGGCACCAGGGGTTGCCGGCGGCCGGCGGGTGACAGATCGAACCGGACCGGCTAGAATGGCTTGCCGAAAGTGAATGGATCGAACCTCCGCGGTTCTGGTGGATCGGCAACGATGGGGCCTTCAATTCGAATTCATTATAGGGGGTGAGGATGTGGGATGCAAGTTCGAGCCGGTTTCCTCGGCGTCGGCAGGGGCTTTTCCTCGATGCCTCGTTGGCGGACCCGGCAACGCCGGCAGCAAGACCCAAGTGGCGGCCGACCACGGAATTAGGACCTGGTTGTGCCAGTGAATGATCCTGCATGCCGGCAGCGCCGGTGGACGGTTCTGGACGATGCCAAACCTCGGTCCATCACCGAGGTGGTGGATATCCTACTGCGCAATCGGCGGGTGGAAAATGTGTCATTTCTCCACTCCGATCTGAACGACCTCCAAGCCCACCTGGGGCTGCTGAACCTGGATCAGGCCGCGCGCTGCCTGGTCGATCGCCTCAACCGCCACGACCGGCTGCTTTTGATCGGCGACTACGACTGCGATGGGATCAGCGCGGCGGCCCTGATGAGCCTCTTTCTCCGGGACCTGGGCTATACCGAATTCGAGGTGATTCTACCGACTCGCGCCGAGGGCTACGGCATTCCGGCTCGCGCCCTCGGCCGGGCGCCCGCTCCCGGACTGGCGATCGTCATGGACTGCGGGACCAGCGAGGTGGAAGCGATCGCGGCCCTGAGGGCGGCCGGCGCCGAGGTGATTGTGCTCGATCACCATGAAGTACGGGCCGGGGCGACCGCTGCCGCCACCGCTCTGGTGAATCCAAAACAGCCGGGCTGCCCGGCGCCGTTTCGGGAACTGTGTTCGGCCGGGTTGGTGCTGCTGTTTCTGATCCGCGCCCGCCGTCATCTCGACCAGCGCTGGCCGCGGCCGAAGTTGGACGGCCGCTACCTGGCGCTGGCGGCGCTGGCCACCGTGGCCGATATGGTGCCGTTGCTGGAAGCCAACCGGATCATTGTCCAGGCCGGGCTCCGGGCCCTGAATCAGGGGCGGCTGCCGGGCCTGGAACAGCTCCGATCCGGCGCCGGTCTGGCGCGGACGGCGCTGAAATCGAGTCACCTCGCGTTTCAGCTGGCGCCGCGGATCAATGCCGCGGGGCGCCTGGCCGATCCACTCCAGGCCTACGACCTGCTGCTGGCCGTGGACGCCGGCTATGCGGCCCTGCTGGCGAACCAGTTGGACCAGCTCAATCGCCGGCGGCAGCGCCTGGAGCAGGAAGCCCTGGCGACCATCCGCCAACAGTTGCCGGCCGCCGCCGCCGGATTGGGGCAACGCACCCTGGTGTTGGGCGATGCCGCCTGGGACCCCGGGCTGATCGGCATCCTGGCTTCCCGGGTGCGGCGCGAGTTCCATTACGGGCCGGTGATCGTCTGTGCCTATGACGAGTCGGCGGGGGTGGCCAGAGGTTCCGCTCGCGGCATCCCCGGCTTCGACCTGCAGCAGGCCCTGGGCGCCTGCGACGGGCTCATGACCCGCTGGGGCGGCCACCGGATGGCCGCCGGCCTGACCCTGCCCCTGGCCAATGTGGCTGCGTTCCGGGAGGCCTTCGAGGCTTACTCGCGAGGCTGCGAACCGGCGCTGTGGGTGCGCGAGGAACGGATCGATCTGGAACTGGACCCAGGGCTCATCAGTTCCGGCCTACTGGACGCGCTGGCGGCGCTGGAACCGCATGGGATGGGCAATCCAGCGCCCCTGTTCCTGGCCCGCAACCGGACCGTGGCGGTGCAGCGGACCTTCGGACGCCAGGGAACGCACGTCAATCTGCTGGTGGACGGGACGGTCCCCGCCGTCTTCTGGAACGGGGCCGAGCCGGCTCGGAATTTCCTCGATGGCGGCCACGCGAGTGCCGATCTGGTGTATGATCTGGACTGGGACAATTATCGGCAGCGACCGCGGATGCGGATCCAAGCGCTGCTCGCCGACGGCCGCCGAGGCCGCTGATTATACTGGTTTGGGATCGGATGTTTCATTGTCAAAAGCGGGCAAGATGCCCGCGCTCCCGGGAAAGAGCGCATACGAAACGAAACTTTTTACCCTTAACCGGTATTGTTACCGCCAGCCGATGAGGGAACGGCATCAACCCATGGCCTATTATCAATATGTCGCCCGCGACGCCCGCGGGTCTTTGCACCAGGGCGTGCTGGAAGTGCCGGATGTGAAGGACGCGGCCCGCAGGCTGAAAGCCGACGGCTTGTATCCGGTCAAGATCAAAGCGGTGCGGAGCCGACGTCCACGGCGGGTGCCGGAACAGCAGGTGATCGGGTTTTTTCAGGATTTATCCGATCTGCTGCTGGCCGGCGTGCCGCTCGACAATGCCCTGGCGTTGATTTCCACCAGTCAGGGCCACAAGCTGTTTCAGCAGGTGGTGCAGGATGTTTTGAGCAGCGTTCAGGGCGGCAAGGACTTGTCCGATGCCATCGGCGGCTACCAGGACGTGTTCGGCGTTCTTTCCGGCTACATGATCCGCGCCGGTGAAGCCAGTGGAACGCTGCCCATGATCCTGGGCAACCTCGGCGAATACCTGGAAAGACGTCGGGAATTTCGGCGCAACGCGCTGTCGGCCCTGATCTATCCCTGCATCCTGATGGCGGTGAGCGGGGTTTCGATTTTCATCCTGCTGATTTACGTCATCCCCAAGTTCGCCCAGATCTTCCAGGACCTCAACCAGAAGGTCCCGTTCTTGACCCAGTTGCTGCTCGACGCCGGCGTGTTTCTACAAAGCTACGGCTGGACCATTCCGGTGAGCCTGCTGGGGCTCTACCTGCTGGCCCGATCCCTGTACCGGCAGCCGAAGGTGAAGCGGGCGGTGCATACCTTGCAACTGCGTTTGCCCTTCAGCCGCTACCTGGTGTTGCACGCCGAATTGACCCGTTTCTGCCGAACCCTCGGGACCATGCTGGTGGCTGGGGTGCCCCTGATCCGCGCCCTGTCCCTGGTGGAGGAACTGATTCTGAACCAGGCGCTGCGTGAGATTCTGGCTCCGCTCCAAAAGGAAATCCGCATCGGCAACGCCGCCAGCAGTTTCTTCCGCGCCCGCAAGATCTTCCCGCCGCGGATGGCCACCATGCTGCGGATCGCCGAGGAACAGGGGGCCCTCGGCGAACGCCTGCTGGAACTGGGCGACTATTTTGAAAAAGAACTGCAGCAGACCGTGCGCAAACTGATGACCCTGATGGAACCGGCGGTGATCGTGGTGGCCGGTGGGGTGATCGCGGTGATGGTGATGAGCATGTTCACCGCCATCTTTGGCATCACCGATATCCAGTTTTGAGGTTGACCATGGAGCGTGAACGACAGCCGGGACCGGCCGGCTTCACCCTGGTGGAATTGATGGTGGTGCTGATCTTGATCGCACTCGCCTCGGCCATGATCATTCCCAAGGTGGGAGCGGGCTGGGGGCGCCTGGAAGAGAAGGAATTCCTGCAGGAGCTGGTGCGAACGTTGCGCGGGGCCCGGGTGCGGGCAATGAACACGGGCACCACGGTGGTGTTTGGAATACTGGGCGACGAGCGGCGCTACGGGGTCGGTCCGGCGCTCAACCGAAAGATCCCCGACAACATCAGGATCAACGCCGAGAACATGGAAGTGGATCGGGCCGCCGGCCAACACCTGATCCGGTTTTATCCCGACGGCAGCCAAACCGGTGCTGAATTGCAGGTGATCGTGGACGAGAGAAAATATTTCAGGATCAGTCTCAATCCGTTGTTCGGCACCGTGAGTTGGCGCCGGGAATCCTAGCGAGGGTTGCCCTTGGCTGGTCTGAATGGGAACAATCGGCGGCGAGGTCGCGCCGGCCCCGGCTTCACCCTGATGGAAGTGCTGGTGAGCCTGGTGGTGGGCACCCTGATTGTGGGCGGGGTGATGGGGGTGCTTGGGGCTTCTCTCCACTATCGCCAGCGGGTCCTAGATAAGAGCGCCGACTGGCCGGTGCTCGAAGCCGCGGCGCAACAGGTCCTGGCGGAACCGGAAGCCTACGTCGGTGGCGATATCCCCTTGCCTGACCTGCCCGGCGCGCCGGTGGTCCGGGCCGAATGGACGCGGATCGAGTTGATCTCCGGGGGGCTTGAGCAAACCGAGGACCTGGCGAGCCGGTCTCTGTACCGGGTGGACCTCGTCTACCGCAAGAGCCGGCTCCATTTGAGCCTGGTTAAAGGTGCCGACAATGGCCCTTAGATCTTGCCGCTGGCGCCGCGGTCGCCGCCGGGTCGGGGCCCGGTTTCGGCGCGGCCCGGCTGATTCCGGGTTCACGCTGGTGGAACTGGTGCTGGCCACCTTCATTTCCGGCCTGGTGATCGCCGTGGTTTCGGCGGCGCTCAGCTTTTCCCTGCGGCTCTGGGAACGGAACCAATATCGCAATCCTTCCGCCGGACCCCAACTGCTCGATCTGCTGACCCTGCAGATCGGTTCCTTTTATCCTTTTCCGGTCCGGTTCGAAGATGGCCAACGGGCGCTTTTTATCGGTACCGCCAATTCGCTGCTCCTGGCCACCGGCTATTCGGTGCGCGCCTTGTCCCAGGGGGCGCCGGTGCTCGCCCGCTACCTGTATGTGGAGGCGGAGCAGAGGATTTACTACGCGGAAATGCCGCTCGATCCCTATCACCCCGAGCGCATCAAGGAATTTATCGGTGCTTCGCCCGGCGCCGGCGTTGGAGGGGCGGTTCGATTTTTTGCCGTCGAGGCGGTGCAGTGGGGATTCGGCTTTTGGGACCCGGAAGCGGAAGACTACTCGCGGCAGTGGGAGAATCCGACCGCATTGCCGATCCAAGTGCGGGTGACCGGAGTCTGGGGGGAAAACACGCCGGCCTGGGCTCGGCTGATCACCCTCGGCTTTCTGTTTCCGGAAGGCAATCAGGTGCAATGAAGCGCAACCAGAACGGCCTGGTCATCATCGCGGTGCTCTGGATCTGTGCCCTGATCATGTGGCTCGGGCTGCAGACCAGCGCCAATATCCGCTTGCGCAATGAAGAAGAGGTGCAGCGGATGCGGCGTTCGCGGGCGATCTATTGCGCCCTGAGCGGGGTCTACGAAGCGCTGGCACATATGGGGGAGAACGTTGCCCTGGAGGATAATCCCGAAGCATCCTGGATGCCGGACGGCAAACCCAGGATAATGGCGCTCGACGGTTGCCGGGTCATGGTAACGGTGGAAGACGAAACCACCAAGGTCAACGTCAACCAGGCCGGGCCGGAAGCCTTGCGCAAGGTGCTGGAGCGGGCCGGAGTCGACCCGGATGGGAGTGAGGCCCTGGTGGATCGGATCGTGGATTTCCTCGATCCGGACGACTGGCCCCGGCTGGAAGGGGCTGAAGCGGACAGCTATGAGAAGCAGGGGATCGGCTATCCGCCTTTTAACGGAGTGTTGCAAAGCCTGGATCAGATGGTGCTGATTCCGGGCATCGACGCCGATTTATTCTGGGGCCGAGGTGATCGAGCGCCGGTCAAATCGGAACGGAGCCGCGGCCGCGACCGGCCGCTCGCTTTTCCGCCCAGGGATTCCCTGTTTGATTTGTGCACCGTGTATGGTAACAATACCGCTTTGGCGAAAGATGAAGACGATGCGCTGTTTGACGCAAGGTCGGAATTCGCCGAGGAACCGGGGATTGTTCCCTGGACCCCGGGCAAGATTTACCGGGTGCTGGCCGCCGGCAGCCTGGATGGCGTCGAAACGGGCGCGGTGATCTGGGTGGAAGCCCGTTATGACCCCGGGACCGCCAAGGGGTTTTCCGTTCTCTATCGCAAGATCCTGTGAGTCCTGCTGCTCTTGGACCGGCCAGGGGATTCCCGGTGCGGTCCCTGGGCCTGGATGCGGCGGCAGCCTACTCCTGGAAGAAGATCCTGGCGTGAACAGGTCCAATAGATGGTGAATTTCGACTTTTTCAAGAGGTCGCGGCCGAAGGAACTGGTGGCGATCCTTGCCGGGGCGGATGCAATCGAATGGGTGCGAGGTCGCAGGAAGTGGCGGTCCTGGGACCTGGAACAGGTGCGGAGCATTCCGATCGGCCCCAAGGAAAGCCTGTTCGACTGCCTGCCGCGCCTCAATTTGCGCGTTCGCGACAGCGCCGCCTGCGCCTGTTTGGTGATCGTGGCGCGAGCCTATTACGGTTTTCACCGGGAATACTATCCGGCCGCCCTGGCCGACCAGCTCCAGGAAGCCATCGAATTCGATTGGGACGATAACCTGTTTTACGAAGGCGATCGAACGCGGCACTTTGCCGGCCGCGCCGTGGCCAGTGGAGATCGACTTCTGGTGCCGGTGTTTTCCATGCGGACGGAGCTCTACGAAAAATTCCGTCAGGCCCTTGGTGGCGCTTCCTTCGCCCGGTTTACGCTGGTTCCCAGCGCCCTGGCTTTTCCATCCGAACCCCCCACTCGGGAAGCTTTGCCGCCGCGCCTGGTCGGGTTCTGCCACGGTCGCCGGGCCACGGAACTGCATCATCTGGCGGATGGATCAGTGGTCGATTCGCTCCTCCTCGACCGGCGCCGCGGTTCAGCCCGGCTGTTTTCGTCGGCCCTCGACCTGCTGGCGGCCAGGGATGGCGAATCCACCGAGCCGGTGACCTTTTACTGCCGGGATGCGGCGAACGCGAGCGCGGCCATCGAGGAACTCGGGGGAGCGGGTTCCAGCTTGGTCCAATTCAGGGTCGGGGATGCTTTCCTCAAGCCCTGGCTCGAGGCTCTTCTACATCAAGACCAGATCCTTGCCTTCGGCGACGATCCCGAACTCAATGCGCGCCGGCTCCCCAAGGTGACCTATCCGATCCTGGTTTGCCTGCTCATTTACGTTCTGTTCGCTCTGTTCCAGATCCACGGTCACGGCAGTCTTGCGGTGCAAGCGAAAAGCTTGCGGCAGCAGCGCCAGCAGTTGGAAACCAAGTGGAAGCCGATCGAGGAACGGCGGGCGCGGATGGCTCAGCTTCAGGAGGATCGGAAATCCCTCACCCAGTTCGATGCCAAGAGTCATCCGGTATTGCAGCTGTTGACCCTGGTGACCGAAATCACGCCGGTGGACACCTGGCTCGAGTTTTTTGCCATCAACGAAAAGGAACTGCGCTTACGGGGCCAAAGCAAAGCCGCGGTGAAATATGTGTCCGAGCTGGCCAAGATCGATGGCTTCGAAAACGTGAGCCTGGTGTCTCCGATCAGCCGGGACCCGCGTTCCAACGATGAACGCTTCAACCTGAAAATCGATCTGGATTCAGAAAAGCTCAACAAGCGACTTCATGACGTCGAAATGCTGGCCGATGAGGAGCCGGCGGTCGTCGCCGGCGGCAAGCCCGCCGAAAATCCAAAGCCCCAGCCGGAAAGCGGTGACGATAAAGGCCCCGCGGACGTGCCCGAGGGCGGCAAGGCGAGCGACTGATGTTGCAGCACCTCACCCAGTTGTGGCAATACTTCCGCCGGCACCGGATGCAGGCCCTGGCGCTGGTGCTGTTCTTGGCGGTTCTGGTGGCGATTCATACCTGGTGGCTGCGCCCGCTGATGGACGAAAGCCTTGATCTGACTGAGCGGATCGGTCGGGAACAGGGGCTCATCGCCAAATATCAAGAAAAACTCGAACAGGCCAAGGAACTCGGCAGCCAACTGGAGGACCAGGAAAAGGAACTGAAGCGAATTCAGGAACGGCTGGTGCAAGGCAAGGACCCTTATCAGTTGGCGGCTGCTCTGGGGGAACTGGCCGTGGGCAAGAAGACCGAAGACCTGACCCTAAAAAGTTACCAGGTGCTGAATACCGTCGAATACGGCCTGTACCGGGAGGTCCGCCTGCAATTCATCCTGTCCGCCAACATTTCCGGGTTCTACCAGTTCCTGGCCGGGTTGGAAAGTTCGCGGGAAGCGATTTCCGTCCAGGAACTCAATGTGCAGCAACGACGAGTGCGCCAGGGTCCGGACCTGTCGGTGACGGTGGTGGTTGCGGCCCTGATGGAGAAGCCGAAAGCGGGCGGGAATAAATGAGGTTGCGTTCATGAAAAGCAAGACCAGTAAAGTGCTGACCGGCCTCGGCTTGCTGATGCTTGTGGCCGGTTGTGCTTCCCTCCGGCAGCCGGTGGCGCCAATCGCCACGGCGGAAGATCTGAAGTCGCTGCAACAACAACCGGCGGGACCCGATGACTCGAAAGGAGTGCGGACCAAGCGCGTCGACCAGGTTTCGAAACAGGAACTAAGCAAGACCCTGCAAAACATTCCAACCCAGATGCGTACCGGACTCCTCACGCCACCCTCCGCTCGAGCAAGCGAAACCATCGAGCCGGTCGCCAAGGACAAGCAAAAGATCCTGTTCAATTTTGACAAAGCCGATATCACCGAAGTGACCAGTGAGATTTTCGGCAGCTACCTGAAGGTCGGCTACGTGATCGATCCATCCCTACAGGGGCGGATCAGTCTCTATCTGGAAGGCGAATTCTCGAAACCGGAACTGATTCAGCTGGTGACCCGGGCCTACAGTGCCAGCAATGTTTCGGTCACCCCGCGAGATGGTGTCTACTATATCCAGCCGGTGCAACGCTCCGCCAGCAGCAGCCTGACCGTGGCCGATTCCTTCGTGCTGAAGGCGGACGCCAAGGGCGTGCGCCCGGTGATCGTGGTGTATCGGCCGAAATACCTGGATGCGACTCAGGCCATCAACACGGTGAGGCTATTCCTGACCCCGGGGCGGCCGATGATCGCCGATACCATGACCAACAGCATCCTGTTCGCGGAGGATACGGATAACGCCAAAACCATCCTGGACCTGCTCCGCACCCTGGACATGGATGTGCTGCGGGAAATCGGTATGGAAGTGGTGCAGCTGAAAGCCCTGTCTCCCGGCGAGGCGGTCAAGAGCGTTGAGGCGCTGTTGGGCAAGCTGGCGGTTTTTCAGAACAGTTCACTCAAAAACAATATCGCCTTCCTGCCTCTGGAACAACTGGGCGGGGTCTTGATTCTGGCTCAGAACAGCCAGATGCTGAAACTCGCCCACCACTGGCTCACCGCCCTGGATGAGCAGGGCCAGCAGTCCGGCGATCAGATCGAAGTGTATTTCGTGCAGAACGGTTTGGCCAAGAACATCTCCCAGGTCCTGACCTCGGTGTACGGCATCAAGCAGTCCGGTACCGGTCAGGACCTGAGCCAGGAAGTGGTGAGATCGGGCGGGATGAGTTCCGGTTCCGGTTCCGGATTTGGATCTAGCTCCGGGTTCGGCTCGAGTTCGAGTTCCGGTTCGGGCTTCGGTTCGAGTTCCGGTTCGGGTTCGAGTTCGGGTTCCGGCTTCGGCTCCAGTTCGGGTTCCGGCTCGAGTCGGAGCAAGGGCTTCGGTTCGACCACGGGATCCTCCACTTTCGGCACCGGCTCCAATGTCGGTCGGGGAGGTGGGATTCAGGTGGCGACGGGCCGCTCCGAATCGCCGTCGCTCACTGGCGAAGTGACGGTCATTTCCGACGAAAACAACAACGCCATCGTGGTCCGGGCCAATGCCGCCGATCAAACGCGGATCAAGGCCACCATCGAGGCCCTGGACATCGTCCCCCGCTCGGTCCTGATCGAGGTGCTGATCGCGGAAGTCGCTCTGACCGATGAAATCAGCTACGGCGTGGAATGGTACATCAAGAACAAGGGCATGAACATCGGCGGCTATGAAGGCAAATATGCAATAGACTTGGGCAACGGCCAGGGCTACGACCCGAACACCAAAACCGAAGGCAGCAGCAACAGCCTGGGGGCGACGGCCAGCGGTTTGAAGCTGTTCTGGGGCAGTCTCGACGGCGATATCGCCGCCCTGGTCACCCTGCTCGCTTCCAAGACCAAGGTCCACATCTTGTCCTCGCCCACCCTGCTGGCCACCGACAATCAGGGGGCGAGCATCACCGTTGGCGGCAGCGAACCGATCCTCACCCAGCAGTCGCAAACCCAGACCACCACGGCCGACACCACCCTGATCAACAGCGTGCAATACGTGGATACGGGCATCATCCTGAACGTGATCCCACACATCAACGATGGCGGACTGGTGCGCAACGAACTGGATCTCACCATTCGCGATGCCAAGAAGAACACCGTCTCGGGAATCGATTCACCGGCCTTTACCGAGCGCAAGGCCAGGACCACGCTGCTGGCGAAAGACGGTCAGACCGTGCTGATCGGCGGCATCATTCAGCAGCGAAACGATCAGAGCAAGAGCGGCATCCCGGTGCTCAGCGACATCCCGATCATTTCACCGCTGTTTTCGACCACCAGCAAGAGCGGCGATCGCACCGAACTGATCATCGCCATCACCCCCCACGTGCGTCGGCGCCAAGGGGATGTGGCCTCGGAAGAGTTCCTGCACAAACTCAACAACCTGAAGCAACGCATCCGGACCGAAACCGGCATCGAGGAACGCGACCTGTCGCTCATCGGCAAGCCCAAGTCCGATGCGCCCCAGTAAGAATTGGGGCCATGATCGGGTGTTCCGGCCGCGGCAAGGCGACCGAGCGGATCTTCAGCCGGCGCGCTCAGTTGCCGTATTGGAAAGTCCCCACCGGGCGCTGGTTGGCACGGGCCAGCGCGATGATCGCATCCAGCTCTTCCCCCGGGTTTCCCTGAGCCAGTCCGGCGGAAACCTGGAACTGGATCGGGGCTTCCGCACGGAACCCACTGCCGGTCTGGCCGAGCAGTTCAGGGATGCCCCGCTGCTGGAAATCGGTGATGAAATCCCCAACGATCCGTTCGGCTTCGAGCAAATCCGAATAAGGCAGCAGGGTGACGTATTCATGCACGGCGAGCCGCGATGAAAAGCCGCCCACCCCGCCGAAGTGACGGCTGAGGAAGGAACCGAGAGCGCGCGGCAGTTTCTGGGCGGCGATGTGCCCCAGTCGCGCCGTAATCGCCTCCATCCCGGTGACCGTAAACAGGGCCAGCGCGTAAATCTGCTCCGGATGGCGCTTGCTCAGATGGGTCTGATAACGCACCTTGAACTGGCGCCGGGAATAGAGCCCCGTGAGTTCTTCCTGAAGGCTTTCCAGGCTGCTCAACAGTTCATCGGTGAATGGGTGCTGAAAATTTTCAAACTCCTCGGGCGTTCCCTGGAACACGATCCGGCGATCGTAGAGCACCAGCACCCGGTTGGAGATGAAGAACACGTCCGGAATGTCGTGGCTGATCAGGACGGCGGTGAATCCGAAGCGCTTCTTGTATTCCGCCACCATGCTCAGGATGGCGTTTCTCCGGATCGGATCTTGACCGGTGGTGGGTTCATCGAACAGAACAATCTCCGGATCGGTCACCAGGGCGCGTGCCAGAGCGGTGCGCTTGCGCATGCCACCGGAAAGTTCCGCCGGATACTTCTGTGCCACATCGCTGAGTTCGGTCTGCTCCAGGCGAGCCATCACCCGTTTGGCGATTTCCTGCTTACCGAGGCGGGTGGTTTGGCGCAGCGGCAGGGCCACGTTATCGAACACGGTCATTGAATCGAAAAGCGCGTTGTTCTGGAACATGTAGCTGATATGGCTCATGTATTCGTCAATTTCTGAACGATTCATGCGGCTCAGCGGCCGCCCGCGGAAATAGATCTCCCCTCCGCTCGGTTGCAGCAACCCAACGATATGCTTGAGCATGACGCTTTTTCCCGTGCCGCTCAAGCCGACCAGCGTGGTGACATCGCCTTCGTAGATTTTCAGGTTGACCTTTTCCAGGACGGTCCGATCGCCGAAGCGTTTGGTCACGTCCTTGAACTCAATCAGAGGCGCTCTGTCCATGAAGGTTTCCCCGTTCCCGCTAAACCCGACCCAGAATTCGGCAAGGGTCGAGTCGACTGCTGCTGATATACTGGTTTAGGATCAGATGTTTCATTACCAAAAGCGGGCAAGATGCCCGCGCTCCCGGGAAAGAGCGCACACGAAATGAAACTTTTTACCCTTAACCGCTATAATTCCAGGCGGCCGACCGGGCTGGATGCTCCGCCGACCGCGGATATCCATTTGCACCGGTCCGACCGAATGGTGTATACCACACCCGACGCGCCCCGGTCCACTAGGGCCGGCACCCCGGCCGTCACCCCCCAGCGCCGAAGGGAGTCGAATGCGGACCATGCCTGCCGCGGCAACCCGAACCCAGTTAGCCACGATCATTGCCGTCCCCCCCCCGGGGTCGCCGCGCCCCAGCGCGAAACTACTCCTCCGCATCTACCTCGCCATCGCCGCCCTCCTGACCCTAGCCCAAGTTGTCGGTTGCGCGTCCCTGCAGGGTCAAAAGGCCAATGCGGAAGATCTCCAGGCCACCGTGGAAGCCTTCAATTCCTCGGTTCGATGGGGTGATTTCCGAACCGCCAGCGCCATGATCCCGGATCGGGACCAGGATAAATTCTGGGAAGACGCCGAAACCTTCAAGCAAAATACCCGTATTGCCAATCTTGAAATCCGCACGGTCAAGATCGAAGGTCTGAACGGTCGCGCGCATATTGCCTTCACCTACTACCGATTGAGCGATCCCAGCTTCCGATCGTTGGTGCTGCACCAGACCTGGCGCTTCGATCCGGATCGCCAGGCCTGGCTGGTGGAAGATTCGCAACTGCACCGCCTGCTGCCCTGAGCAGTCGCCGCCGTGACCACGGCCGCCATCAGTCCGGAAAGGACTCGCCATGACCAAGCAGCCTCCGATTCCAACCGAACGGCCGCAATGGACCGCCCTCAGCCGCCATGTTGAAGAAATTCGGGGTCTGACCCTGCGCCGCCTGTTCGCCGAAGACCCAGCCCGAGGCCGCAAGTTCACCGCCACGGCCGGTGATCTCTATCTGGATTATTCCAAGAACCTGATCACCGATACCACCCTCGAACTGCTCCTCGATCTGGCTCGCGCTTCCGGTCTCGGGCCCGGGATCAAGGCCATGTTCGCCGGCGAAAAGCTCAATTTCACCGAGCAGCGGGCGGTTTTTCACGTGGCCCTGCGATCCCCGGCGAACATCCCCATGACCATCGACGGCCGCAACGTGACCCCCGAGGTGCAGCGCGTACTCGGCGCCATGACCCGGTTCGCCGATGCGGTGCGCGGCGGCGCCTGGCTCGGTTTTAGCGGAAAACCGGTCCGCAACCTGATCAACATCGGCATCGGCGGCTCCGATCTGGGGCCGGCCATGCTCTATGAAGCATTGAAAAGCTACAGCGATCGCAGCTTGCGATGCCGGTTCGTGTCCAACATCGATGCCGCCGCCCTCGACGAAGCCCTGTATGACTGCATGCCGGAAGAAACCCTGTTCATCATTTGCTCGAAAACCTTCACCACCCAGGAAACCCTCACCAATGCCCGCTCGGCCCGCGCCTGGCTGGTTGCTCGGCTGGGCGATGAAGCGGCGGTGCGCCGTCACTTCGTGGCGGTTTCCACCAATCTCGATGCGGTGCGCGAATTCGGCATCGATCCGAGCAATATGTTCGAATTCTGGGACTGGGTGGGAGGCCGCTATTCCTGCGCCTCGGCCATTGGACTGAGCATCATGACCGCCATCGGCCCGGACCATTACGCCGAACTGTTAACCGGCTTTCACGCCATGGACGAACACTTCCGCAACGCCCCGTTGGCTCGCAACATGCCGGTGATCCTGGGACTGCTCGGGATCTGGTACAACAACTTCCAGGCCATGGAAAGCCACGCGGTACTCCCTTACAGTCAGGCGCTCAGCCGCTTTACCGATTACCTGCAACAGCTCGATATGGAAAGCAACGGCAAGTCCACCGATCGGAGCGGCCGCCGGATCACCGGCTACCAGACCGGGCCGCTGGTCTGGGGCCAGCCCGGCACCAATGGTCAGCATGCCTTTTATCAACTGCTGCACCAGGGCACCAAAACGGTGCCCTGCGATTTCATCGGCTTTGCCCGTTCCACCAGCCCGCTCGGCGGCCACCAGGACCTGCTCATGTCCAATTTTTTCGCTCAGAGCGAGGCCCTGGCTTTCGGCAAGAACGCCGATGAACTGCGCGCCGAAGGCTGCCCCGAAGAGTTGATCGCGCATCGCACCATGGACGGCAATCGGCCCTCCAATTCGATCCTGGCCCCACGGCTGAGCCCGTTTGTGCTGGGGCAGCTTATCGCCCTGTACGAACACAAGGTGTTCACCCAGGGCTGCATCTGGAACATAAACAGCTTCGATCAGTGGGGAGTGGAACTGGGTAAGGCCCTGGCCAAACGGATCGTGCCGGAACTCACCGCCGAGCGCCTGCCGAAGCTCGCCCACGACAGTTCCACCGGTGAACTGATTCGCCACTATCGTCGATTGTGCGGGCGCGCGGCGGCTTGAGAAGCTGTCGCGAACTGATTCCCGATTATCTCGGATTTGGGGGGCGCTGAATTCCATGGCTGAAACCAGCCGACGAGCAACCAGAAGCTTGAGTTGCATCAGGGTCACGAAATTTTTCACGCCGCGGGCGTGATTCCGATCCGTTCCATGTAGCGCCTGTTTCCGGTGCTCATTGCAGGTTGTGCGCTTTTGTTCGTAGTGCGTCCCGTCAGGGCGTCTTGGTGGGTTGTGGGTCATGTCAGGGTGATTGGCGCTTAGCGGAAGCCCAGCGACCGTGCTTTCGGATGCGCCGTCAACGCCTGACGGCGCCACTACCAACCAGGCCGCGAAATGACCAACCGGGCGGCGTCGCTACAAG
>Ga0100398_1002412_pt1 | contig 15667 bp, 11 predicted proteins | sample CryGeymeta201522_FD_81568 | JGI IMG/M metagenome (GOLD analysis project Ga0100398, IMG submission 81568) | Groundwater microbial communities from Crystal Geyser aquifers in Utah, USA - Crystal Geyser metaG 2015-22 | ecosystem: Environmental > Aquatic > Deep subsurface > Groundwater | place: USA... | reverse complement strand
GCCGTACTCGCAGGATTGCGGCCGATTGGAGTAATATGTGAAATTCTCAATGACGACGGAACAATGGCAAGGATGCCCGACCTTGAAAAATTTTCCAAACTTTATGATTTAAAAATTCTTACAATTCAGGATTTAATTGCATATCTCCGCCGAACCAAAGAACTTGTCTCTAAAATTTCGGAGATTCGGTTGCCGACAAGATACGGCGAATTCAAGATGACAGCTTATGAAGAAATTCTTACCGGAGAAATTCACCTCGCATTGGTTCACGGCGAATTGAAAATTTCGGAACCTGTGCTGGTTAGAGTTCATTCTGAATGTTTGACAGGAGACATATTTCATTCATCGAGATGTGATTGCGGTGAACAGCTCGAGTCCTCGATGCGGCTCATTGCTAAAGAGGGTTCAGGAGTAATACTCTACATGCGTCAGGAGGGCCGAGGAATCGGCTTAAAAAATAAGCTGAAGGCATACGAACTCCAAGAGAAGGGTTTAGATACGGTTGAAGCAAATCAGGAGCTCGGCTTTGCGCCCGATCTACGCGATTACGGAATTGGAGCGCAGATACTCGTAAAACTCGGTCTGACGCGAATTAAGCTAATTACGAATAATCCTCGAAAAATTATAGGACTCTCTGCTTATGGTTTAACTGTAGCTGAACGGATTGATATCGGACAATTTGTAAAAAAAGAGAATCAGCGTTATCTGGAAACTAAACGTGATAAGCTCGGGCATCTGATCGAAATTATGGCAGAGAAGAAAGAGCGAAAATGAAGGACCTAAAGATAGAATTGGGAACGATAATGTGTTCGGAACGGCTTCCTCGAGTTGCTGTCGTTGTCTCCAAGACAAATGAGTTTGTGACGGCAAAACTGCTTGAGGGTGCTTTGAGCGAACTGCACGATATAGGAGAAGTGACTGTAATTGAAGTAGCAGGCGCGTTTGAAATTACAGCCGCGTCAGCTATTGCGTTCGAGCGCGGATTCGATGGAGTAGTTGCTCTAGGAGCAGTGATTCGCGGCGATACTCCTCATTTCGATTATATCTGTCAGGCAGTGACAATCGGATTGACTGAGCTTTCGGCAAAGGGAAAAATAATTACATTCGGTATATTGACGGCCGACAATGTCGGACAGGCAATTGAACGAGCGGGCGGGGCTATGGGAAATAAAGGCGCTGAAGCCGCTAAGGCGCTTCTGCAGTTGATAAGCGCAAAGCAAAGATTGGAAATGAGAATGAAACATGATGCGGCATGAAGCGCGCAGGATAGCGTTTTCACTAATCTTTTCTTCTTTTTATCTCGAAGATGAATTTGTTAGTAGTGTAGATGACCAGATAGAACTTTTCTATTCGATATTCGGAAACAGGAAAGATAAAGAGACTCAACTTGGCTTTGTGCTGCCCTTTTCGGAGCAAAGAAACAATAAATCTCAAATACAAAAATATGTTAAGCATCTTGTTGCCGGCGTGATTGCTGAGCGAAAAATGCTTGATGAAAAGATCGAGAATGCCGGAGCGAACTGGTCGTTGATTAGGATAGGAAGAATAGAACGTGCTATACTCCGGATGGCGATATTTGAGTTTACGCATCCTGAAGAAGACGGAGTGATTTTGCCTATTGAGATTGTGATTGACGAAGCTGTTGAATTGGCGAAGATTTATGGAGGAGAGGAAAGTCCTAAATTCGTCAATGGAGTTCTGGATGCTATTTACCAGAAGAACATGAGTGAAGTTGTATTGGAAGATAAAGATAAGAAAAATCCGGGTGGCTGTGCATGAAAAATAAATTGTCGATAGCGCATTGGATTGGAATAACAGCGCTTCTTGCTCTGCTTGTTGCCGGCGGTTTTGTCGTAAAATGGATTTTAACAAATCAAAATAATCTTCAGTCTGGAAATTCTAAGAGCGGAGTTTCAGAACAATTAACAAAAATAATTTCACCGAATCTTTTAAATATGATTGGGGGCAAGTCGGAAAACGAACCTAGAGAACCGCATAGCGATGCAATTGAATCTCTGCTTGCAGGTTCTGAAGAGATTCCTTTGCCTTCTGAAGAAAAGCTTTCAGGACTGTCTGTTCAAACCAGAGAAACATTGCGTTTGAGATACAATTTAGGACTTTTAAAGTTTCATCAAAACGATACTCCTTCTGCTATTTCGGCTTTCAAGTCCGTGTTAGATATCGATCCGCAAGGTGCTTATGGAATCAGAGCGTTCATGCAGATCGGAATAATTTATTCGATGAGTGGAAATTATTCGCTTGCTGAAACTTATTTCAGAAAAGTTGAGGCATTGGATCCTACGAATCCTTTGGCTAAGCATCATCTCGGAATGTCGATCTATAAAATGGGAAGAATCCAAGAAGCGATTCAGCGCCTTGCAAAAGCCGCTACGCTCGATGGCGCCAACGTCGGCATTTTGCAGAATTTAGGAAATGCTTATCTCTCTTCAAAAAACTTTGAATCAGCGAAAAAGACATTTCTTCAGGCTTTGGAGATCGATCCGAACAATTTTGAGATAAGGTTTAATCTTGGTCTTTGCTACTACAGGATGAATGATCTAGCTTCTGCTGAGGAGCAGTTCGATAAAGCAAGAGCAGGTTTAAGCGGCGACAATAAAGCCCGTGCAACTGCTTTCCTAGGGATTACAAGATACAACAGAGGATTCTTTGGTGCGGCGGCAAGCGCATTCAAAGAAGCGGCTGAACTTAGTTCGAGTAATATGGACTACAGGTTCAATGAAGGTGTGGCTCTAGCAAAATCAGGAATGCCGCAGGATGCGGCCATTGCATTTCGCCGAGCGCTCGAAATTTCTCCGCGCGATGCGGCGGCATGGTTTGGATTGGGTAGTGCTTATTACATGAACGGTCAGAAGCGAGAATCATTTGATGCATACAATAAAGGTTTAGAGATCGATACATCTGCTTCTGCTCCCCTTTTCACTACAGGATTTATTTTGATGGAATCCGGAAAAGTGCCTGAGGCTGCTGAACGTTTTAGAAAAGTTGTGGAACTTGGCGGACAGGACGCGCTTCGCGCTCACGTCAATCTTGGACTTTGCTACGAAGCAATGGGAAGACTGGAAGATGCCGCAAAAGAATATCGAGCAGGCGATCCTAAAGACCCCAGAACTTTTTACAATCTAGGACTTATTTTGAGAAAACTTGGAGATAAAAAAGGCGCTGTTGAAGCATTTCTAAAGGCAACGGAATTGAAGCCGACTGATGCGCGATATGCAGCGGCTCTTGGGGACGCATATTTTGAGGCTGATATGCTTTCCGCTTCTGTCGGCGCTTATGACGCGGCGTTAAAAAATGGCGGAGATGATTTTGAAATTCTGATAAGGATTGCTCAGCTAGAAGCGAGATTGGAAAAAAATGATCTCGCTCAAGAATTTTCCCAAAGAGCTATCAGCACCGCTTTGAACGGCTCTCAGAAGGCCAGAGCATATCTTGTTCAAGGCCTCATTCTGGATCGAAAAGGCGATTTAGATGCGACGCTGAAGGCATTCAGGCAGGCAGTTGCGTCCGACCCGAGAAATGCAGATGCATACTATAACCTCGGAGTTGTTGAGGCGAGACTGCGTTCTTATGATTCCGCAGTTGATGCTTTGAGGGTTGCAATACGATTAAATCCGAATCATGCCGGCGCACACACTCAACTCGGAAATATCTTTGCCGCGAGAGGACTGCGCGAAGAAGCGATACGTGAATACGAAACAGCGGTAAGAATAGATTCGAGTGCGGTCGAGGCTACTTTTAATTTGAAAGAACTTGCATCCGCTCCAAGATGAAAATGTGTATTAATGCTGTCATTGCCAGCACCGAAGGTGCAAAGCAATCTGTGATGTTTAAGAGATTGCTCCGCCGCTATGACAAAAAGAATTACGCTTCTCGCAATGACATTGAGCTTTTGGTTACCAAATGAATTATAAATTTATCTCCTATATTGCAATTTTTTGTTTAACTTTGATTTTTGTAAATTCGATTTCAGCAACTCCGAGAGATGTCAGAGTTATTTGGGCAGGATCTGCGTCTTCGAACAAGATTGCGATTACTTTCGATGACGGGCCTACTCCGTCAAATGACGATATGATTCTGGATGTTCTGAAAGATGCGGGAGCGCGCGCAACATTTTTTGAGGTTGGTCAGCGCGTCAAAAATTCCGGAGCGGAAGGAAGACGAGTTTTGAAGCGCATGCTCGATGAAGGACATGAGATCGGCAATCATAGCTATTCACATTTAAATGCCGCGCATCTTTCCAATTCAGCTTTACAACAAGATGTTGAGTTGACTCAGCGCATAATCGAATCAGCTTGCGGCTATAGACCGATTCTCTATCGACCTCCGGGCGGCGGCATTGATTTTCCTGCTGTGCGTTCTTTAGCTTCGACTGATATTCAAACAGTAGTGATGTGGTCAATCGATCCGATGGATTGGCAAAGGCCGGGAAGAAAAAAAATTTGGAAGTACATAGCAGACAATCTTTCACCCGGCGCCATAATACTTTTGCATGACACGCATATCGATACAATTAAGGCTCTTCCTCTTCTGATTGACCTTATTCAGGCTCGAGGATATGAAATAGTGACAGTATCTGAACTATTGAGATAATTGAAATTAACTCTTGTGTGAATAAAAACACCAAGTTCGCTATTGAATTTGCAAAATAATACGAGCATAATTAAATTAAATTAGTGTGAAATATTAATGATTGTAAGGGTGGGGAAAATTATGAGGGAACAAGAGTTGCCTTCGAACGAAAAAAGTAAAAAGATATTGCTTGTCGAAGATGATGACGACATGCGCGATATACTTGGTTTTTGGCTCGAGGGTGAAGGCTACGAAGTAATATCGGCGTCAAACGGTTGGGAGGCAATTCATACCGCAAGAGACGTCAGACCTGATGCGATGATATTGGATCTTCTAATGCCGATTGTTGATGGATTTCAGGCATGCAGATATGTTCGACACGATCCTGAGTTAAGATATCTTCCAGTCATAATGTTTTCGGCAGTCTTTATTGATGCTGAGGAGCGGCAGATGGGCTTGGATGTAGGAGCTGATGAATTTATTGCAAAGACGAGTGGATTTAACACATTACTGGCCAGTCTGGATGAGGTGTTAAAGAAAGCAGATAAACTCGAACGACCTGAAGTTGATGAAAAGATGGCATCGTTAGTACGTGCTGAAATCGAATCGCAGGCAGAGTTCTTATCAAGGAAACATTAGAAAAGGCGATAGGCTTATATCGTCATTTGCAAATATCTTAAAATTTTTTCTCTTGTAATGCTTGAAAAATAAAATAGTATTTCCTCCGTTTGTTTAAAAAAATTCCAACAAAATTACAAGGGGTCATAAAATATGAAGATTAATATTCTAGATTTGCTTTTGCCTAGAGAAACAAAGTTTTTTGATCTAATGCATCAAATGACCGATTTACTGCTTGAAAGCGCTAATATTTTCAAAAACCTTGTCATCAGTATTGATTCAATGGAAGACTACGAAGTGAAGATGAGGCTCACCGAGATAAAAACATGTGAGGGTCGCGGTGATGACCTCGAACATAATATCATAGTCGAACTACATAAAACTTTTATTACTCCGCTGGACCGAGAAGACATTCACACAATGACAATCAATATAGATAGGGCTCTGGATATTCTGAACTGTATTTCACAGAAATTCGAGGTATACAATATTCATACGGTTCCGAAAAATGTTTGTAATTTTGCAGGCATCATAATTGAAATAGTAACAGTATTAGGAGAATTGATTGATGCTCTGAAGAAGAAAGAGCCCATTGAAGAAAAGGTTAAAAAGATGCATGAAATCGAAAATAAAGCCGACCATCTTTTTCATTCCAGCATGGCAGAACTTTTTACAGGAAAATATAATCCAGTTGAAATAATTAAGCTCAAAGAGGTTTACGAACAGCTTGAAGAGATAGTTGACGTTGTTGATTACATCGGAAAATTTGTTCGAGGCATGATGGTAAAAGTCGGCTGATTAATGTTCGATACTTATAGCGCAACCGTAATAATAATTATTATAGCTTTAATATTTGATTTTCTTAACGGGTTTCATGATTCTGCAAATTCAATTGCCACTGTAGTTGTCTCGAAAACACTTACTCCAATGCAAGCTGTTATACTTGCCGCCTCTGCGAATTTTATCGGTTTTTTTACAGGCGGAGTTGCAGTAGCAAAAATGATCGGTAAAGGTGTTGTAGCTGTCGATAATGTCACTCTTTCTTTGTTATTTGCGACTCTATTAGGCGCGGTAATATGGAATATAATAACGTGGTATTATGGACTGCCTACCTCAAGCAGTCATGCATTAATCGGCGGACTTATCGGAGCAGGCGTTGCATCTCATGGATTTAAATCGATTATAATAGGAAGTGTATTAAAAATATTTGCTTTTATTTTTATTGCTCCCGCGCTTGGCTTGATTGGCGCTGTGATATTTACTGTGATTGTGCTGATGTTTTTTCGAAAGAGCGTACCGAAAACTGCAACCGCTATTTTTAAAAGACTTCAGCTTGCTTCCGCTTTTTTTTGCAGCTATGGACATGGAATAAACGATGCTCAGAAAACTATGGGAATTATTGCTTTGGCAATGTTTGTTGGAGGATTGACAAAAGAATTCAGCGTTCAGACATGGGTTATTTTCAGTTGTCATGCGTCAATTGCAATTGGAACGTTACTTGGGGGCTGGCGCATAGTAAAGACGATGGGAACAAGTATTACAAAGGTAGGGCCTATGGAAGGTTTCTGCGCCGAGACTTCATCGGCTGTTATTCTCATTGCAACATCTCATTTTGGAATCCCTGTCTCTACGACTCATGTTATCGCAGGCTCGATCATGGGGGTAGGAACGGTTGAGAATATTTACAACGTAAGATGGATTACCGTTCGAAAAATACTTCTTGCATGGATTTTTACAATACCATTTACCGCGTTATGCTCGGCAATAGCGTATTTGGCAATAATGTGGATAGAGTAAAGACTAAGTTAGTAAGATGAAGATTCTATCACATTCCAATCATGATTCTCAGCCAACGGGGCATTGGACTTCTAATCGAGTTCATTGCCATGAAGGCAATAATAAGAGGCATGATCCATGGAATAAAAACTGCAATCTTATGGAACTCAGGGAGGCCTGCGGCGAGTTCGCTAAGTCTTATTGTTGATTGAAGAATGATCATGTATAAAAGCGTGCAAACAAGCGCTGATCCTATGGCAAACCCCAATCCTTTTCGCCTTCCAATTCGTGCTCCAATTCCTATGCAAAAAATCGCAATGAATGGAATCGAGATTGGAAATGCAAGTTTGGATTGTATTTTTGCTCTTCTAATTTCGATCTCAGTCCGCATTTTATCCAGTGACGGATTAGTTTGAAGAATCTCTTTCAATTCATAAACCTCTTTGAATAAATCAGAAAGTTTTATTGTTTCTATCGACTTATTCAAAATAATTTTAAGTCCTTGAGACGAAACAGTCAGTTCGATTGCCTTTGGTGGAGAAATATTTATTGCTTCTGTTCTGTTTGAACTGAGCCATCCTATTCCATCGGCATATTTAATTCGGTCATAGAAGCTGATATTCATAACTGACGAGCCTGCAGTGTCTGGGAAAATTATAGAAACTGAATCCATTATTTTTTCATCAGGAGAAAAGTAATCTGCAAAGATATATTTTTCGTTTTCAAAAAAAACAAAATCGTATATTTCAATCTTTGGTGGAGCTTTTTTCTGAATCAGAACCTTTCGAATGAAATCCGCTTTATCTGAATACTCAGGAACAATAAATTCAGCTCCGAGCATCAGCAGCAACGAAATAGAAACTGTAAAAGCGACAATTCCTTTGCCGTAATCCAGAAGAGAAATTCCTCCGGCTTGAGACGCAATAATTTCTGAGAGGTGAGCTCTAGAGGCAATAACAAATATTGTAGAAAGAATTATGGCGACTGGAGCTGATACATAGGCTAAAAATGGTATTCTAGCCATGATGTAATTAAAAAGATTTTGAAGTGATTCGGTAGAAAGATCGTAATTGTTTTTCAATTCAAAGAGCTCTACAAGAACAAAAAAGCCTACGAAGAATACGAAAAATGAGAAGAAAGAAAACAAATAACTGGATAGTACGAATCGATGAATTATTTTCATCTTCTCATAGTCCATAGGCACAGCGATAGAAATGATATAATTAAATGCGGCAGAAGGAGCCAGATAAGCTGATAGCCATATTTGTCCACCATTGCGTCGGATAGAAAATAAATCAGCCAATAAAGAAAATATAAGAGCGCAGAATAAAGTACTGCTCCGCGCGCATGCTCTTTTCGCCCGGCAAAATGTGTAGATGCAACCAAAGGAATAGAAGTAATGATAAATATAGGAATTATCAGAGCTGAAAGAATTCTTCGCCATAATTCTGCCTGATATTCTTTTTCGTTTGAAGAAATAAGAAAAGATGCAGGTCTCCGTTTTGGATCCGGAGAAGCATCTGACGGAAGAGGAATACGAAGTAAATAATTTTCAAACTTCAAAATTCTTCCGCTATTCAGCGGCGAAAGATTTCTAATCGAACCGTCAATAAGGTTTAGAATAATGGTATTTCCACTGATCGACCATGATCCTTTTGATGAAAGAATAAGCAAACGTTCATTTCCTTTTGAAAGAGGAGACGGAATGATGGAAAAAAGTTTTTGGAATTTTTGAGTTTCCGGAGAAATATCTCCTATAGCAATATGCCTGCCCGATATTCTTTCGACTATTCCTGGCTTCAATCCTTTTATCGGATCTATGCCTACTCCAAAACCTGCACTATCGAATTGAACATAAGCTTTAGGCATCAAAACGAGATTATTGAATAAAGCCACTGCGAGAAGAATCAGTGAAAAAAGAATCGGGAATAATGCAAGACGAATGCGGCTTGCGCCGGCCGCCAGCATTGCGCAAATTTCCGAACCGGCAGTCAATCTGCCGAATGCAAGAAGAGTTCCGGCAATGGCGGCTATTGGAACAGCATGAAATAGTATTATTGGAAACATCCAGCCAATAAGAAAAAAAATTTGTGATAAATCCAATGAACGAGTGACAGCAAGCTCTATTATGCGATAAAATCGATTGAGTATGAGAACACCTCCGATTATACCGAGGGTAGACAGGAACCCATGGAGTACGAATCGAGCTATGTATCTATCGAGTGTCTTCATGGATAAAGCGTATACGGCAAATGGAAAAGATGACAAGACCAAGTTTTAGTTTTTTAAAAATTAATATTGCTATCATTTTATTATTTATTTTTGCATTTAATGTCTCAGCCGATACAAATGTTGCGTGGAGTGAAACTGCTCAGGGCTGGGAAGATCTAGCAAAAAAATATCAAGACGAAGGGAATATCTCCGCCGCACGCGAAGCGTGGACTGAAGCGGCAATAGCTTGGGAGCGAGAGGGAAAGAGCAAGCGAATCGAAGCAGTTGGCGATTTGCAAAGAGTCAATGAAATTGAGACTGCAATTGATGGTGTCACTCAGGAGCTTTCCGCGTGGCGGCGAAATGCAGTTAGCTGGAGAGAAGCGGCTCTGGCATTAAGACGCGAGGGCAAAGATTCAGCGGCTGAACAAGCATTTTCCAGGTCTTCCTCCGCATTGCAAAGAATCATCGAATTGGAAACTCAGCTTGATCAATTGACTTTGCGACTTAACGAAAAGCGAAAGACTTTGATCGATATGCCGATTTCTGATGAATTAAAATCAGACTTGGTATCGCGCTGGGCAGAGGTGGCTCAATCATGGGAACTAACTGCTCGAACGTGGGAACGGACAGGAGAGCCGGGAAAAGCCAGAATAGCAAGAATGAAAGCAGATGAAGTGAGATCGAGAATTCGTGAGATTCGTCCCGATCTTAATGAAATGTGGTTCAAAGCAAAAACTTATCCTCCGGACGAAGATGCAGTTCAATTGAAGCCAACCGTTTCTGCCGATACAATGCCTTTAGCTCTAAATACTCCTGAACAGCCCGTTGTAGTTAATCCAATTCCGGGTTATGTGCCTCCTGATATTCCTCCTCGACCGGTTCTGCCTCCGAATTGGCTTTTGAATTCTGATGAACTCGAAGATTTGAAAAGCGCCGGAGTATGGAGACAGACCGCCGAGGTATGGCGCAAAACTTCATTCAGCAGTTCTGCATCAGGCAAAATCAATGAAGCTCGACGCGCAGGAGAAAATTCCATATCCGCCGCTGATAAAGCTTTGCAATTGGAATCAAAGGTTCGCTCTTCTTATGCAAAGAGGGAATTGGAAATAAGAAATACTCTTGCTAAAGCATTCGGTGAGGAACCTCGAACTGAGACAGATATTTTGAATGCTCTTGATGCAGGTCCGATACTTTCTCCCGAATTGCCGCAACTTTCCGGAGATGCTGTCGCTTTAGCGCCGCCGCCAATTCCCGGAAAGGACACGTCAAATCAAGTGCGCCGAGGATTTTTCGATCTCGAAATCGGCGGGCCTTTACCTTCTACGTTGACGATACGAGGTCGAAAAGTTGTCGATGTCAATTACAGCGTAACTCACTATACAAACACAGATGCAACTCGCGACGCCGGAAACACTCAGTCCAGCTTCAATCTGAATCAGGAACTACAGGTCGAGGTTCTCGGCAGAGTAGGTCGTGAGGATCAGGATCATATCAACGTGAATATTCGTTATGATGATACTCAGCGCGGAGTGAACTCTGTTAACAATCGTTCAATCGGAGTGGATTTTGTCGGAGTGCCGCACAAAGCAAGCTGGGGAACTTATCAATATGATTTCGAGTTTGGAGACATTTCGGTTTCATTGCCGGGAAGCGAATTTGCTTTCTACAATAAGAGTCTGTTCGGAGCAAAAGGGATCTTCAATGTCACCGATTTGAATTTCGGGTGGCTAAAGGCTGATCGAGTTTCATTGCAATTAGTCGGCTCTCAAACAAAAGGTGTGTCAGCCTCGAAAGAGTTTACTCTGACCGGTGAGCGAGTGCCTCCGGAAGAATTTCAAGACAAGCAGTTTGCTCAAGACAGATACTATTTGATAGAGCCTGATGTCACTCAACTGCCAATAAAAGATGTGAAGGTTTATCGCGACGACGGAAACGGAGCGAACGATCAGGGCACAGTCCAGCTTATTGCCGCTGGAGCAGGTCCTACAGCCGGCTACAGCTATAGTGGAAATTGGAATGAACTTATTGCGGGGCAGGATTTTGTATTGAACCAGACAACAGGTGAATTAGAAATCATGGTAGGAGTCGGGCCGAATGATTACATTGCCGTTCAATATTCCGGACAGGCGGTCAGTTACGGAAGCGTTATACCAAATCGATTGATTCGCGTTTCTACAGATACGCCTGTAGCTAGAGAAGTGTTTCGCATTCATGAATTGAGAAATCGTTACAAGCTTTCCAGGCAAAGAATAAAAAAGAACGACCCGAATTTAATATTCGAGATTCGTGACAAATTAGGATTCAAGCAGACTACAGTAAACGGCGTTCCTACGACGTATCTTAAACTTTTCGGTTTCGACCGTGACGGCGACGATAAAGTTGATATCGAATTAATTGATTACGATTTCGGAGTAATAAAAGCCTTGGACACTGCTCCGTTTGCAAAAACAGGCAATGCCGATATCGATAATTCCGCAATCTATACCAGCGACAATTTAACTGATATTGATTACAAATACATAATTCATATTGAGTATTCTTCGGATCAGCCTCAAGAGATTTTCACGCTTGGTTTCGACATAATTAAGAATTCGGATATTGTCACGGTTGACGGTCAGAAGATGACTAGAGATGCAGATTACTTCATCGATTATGAAGCAGGAATAATTACATTCCTTAATAAAGCCGTATTGAAACCTGACTCAAAGATTCGAGTGGATTATGAGTATTTGCCTTTTGGCGGGCAATTTGAGCGGACGCTGATGGGAACACGGTTGGATGTTGAGGTAAGCCCCCGATTGAGATTTGGAACGACACTTCTTTACGACATGTCGGCAGATGCTCAAGTTGTTCCAAATATATTTGAAGATAAACCTGATAAGAATGCTATTGTCGAGCTGGATGCTCAACTTCAGGCGGCATCATTAATTTTGGATTGGCTGGATCGCGGAGACGAGCATTCGTTCGTTCGAAAATTGAAAGATAATTTTACATTTAATATTGGCGGAGAATGGGCGTGGACATCACATACTCCGAATACTTTCGGCGCCGCAGTGGTAGAAGATTTCGAAGCGATAGAGGATATAGTCTCAGCCGGATTCGGAAGAACTTCATGGCAACCGGCTTCTGCACCTCTTTCTGACACTGCCGGACTTTTTACCGGTGGAGCTCAAAATTCGAGAGGCATTTATTCCATTTCGCTTAAAGATAATTTCGGGCATAAGACAACTAGTGCGCTGTCCAGCGAAGAAAAACAATCTTCACTGCAGTTGGATCTTTCTTTCGACGCAACTGAAACTTGGGTTGCAATACGCCAATCGCTTTCGCCTGCCGCAATCAATTTTGAAAATATGACGTCTATGGAATTTTATGTTTCAGGCTTACCGGCAACTGTCAAAACTTACGTCGATGTCGGAGTAATCTCCGAGGATGCAGATGGAGACGGAATACTTGATAGTGAAGATAACGGGCTGGACGGCGTTGCGAATACAGGAGATGTCGGAGAAAACAACGGAGTATTGAATACTAACGAAGACAATGGAATAAACTTTAATCATCCTGTTAGAGGTATTTTAAATTTTGGCTCCAACGACGGAACAATGACCACCGAAGACATGAACAATAATTTTAAGCTGGATCAAGCTGAAGCATTTTATCGGCTTGGTGAACTTAACACTTCGGCTGACATTGAGCGTAAGGTCTTTACAGGCTCCGATGGAACTCTTTGGACATTATTCCGAGTTCCTTGGCGCTCGCGAAATCCAGTCGGCGCCGCAAACACAAACGTAATCAAACATGTCAGGCTTGTCTTCGAGCGAACTCCCGGTCAAGATTCTTCGGCATCTTTTTTCATGGACCAGCTTTCATTCAGAGGAAATAGGTTTACAGGTTCCTCTTCTGATTCGAAGATTGTTTTGATGCCTCGCAACAACGAGAACGACGCGAATTATACGATCCCTGCGAGAACCGAATTGAAAGACGATCCTGATAAGAAAAAAGAACAATCATTGGGAATCAGATGGAGCTTGGGAGTTAATGATTCTTCTACGGTAAAACAGAGTTTTGCAAAACCGATCAACTTAAGTGATTACCGACGTCTTTCGTTTTTTATGGCAGGCGATGCGAAGAGTGAAACTTTTTCTTTGATTTTGGCTTCTGATGATAAAAATTATATCGAGATCAGCAAACGAGTCACTTTGGGTTCTGACATAGGAGGCCTTGCCGGAGCGGCTCAAACTCCAATTTGGGAACGTATCGATGTGGAATTGGATCCGATTCGTCAGGCAGTAATAGCAAATGTGCTCGGAGCAATGGACACTGAATTAGTTTTAACTCCATCCTCAATTTATACGATACATATTTTCGGCGAGCCGTGGTTATTGAGAAGCCCTTCCGTTTCGCAAATCAATCAGATTTGGTTGAGAGTAAGTTCGACTGCCGCTGATTCCGGAGAGATTTGGCTCGACGATATTTATTCAGCCGAACCCATTGTTCAGACGGCAACTGCTCAGAAGGCATCGTTCTCATCGGGTTGGAGCGATTTGTGGTCGCTGTCCGGAACATGGAGAGATGTTCCCGGAAAATATCGAGGTGTCGGAATAATAAACGATCCTCAAGTTGGAGCAAATGTTGAGCGCTCCGCAACATCGAAGAGTCTTACAGCAACTTTGAATCTGCACAGATTATTACCTGCGGCATGGCAAATTCTTCTTCCTCTTACAGGAAGCTGGTCGCAAACGGCCACGATAGTGGACCCGGATCGAGTTGAAAATGTGCTTGCTTCGGACCTCGGAAAATTAGCATCCGAACAGCAAACTTACGGAGCAACTTTACAAGTTTGGAAATTGCCGTCTATCAGCGTTAATTACGGTTTGACTACTGCGGAACGCGATTATCGGCTCGAGGATTATTCGAATCGCAATTCAACTTTTAATGCAAATACCGCTTATTCTTTTTCATTTCCAAGAAAACTTTTCGGCATAATTCCTACGGGAAAATCTCTGTATGTAAATTCGGCTTACTCTTTCGCTCAGGCGCGTTCTAAAACAGTTAATGCTCCGTCTTCAGGACTAAATTCAATTGTCACTTCAAGGCGTGATAATCAAAATGTAAACGCGAGCGTGAATTCAAAGCCCATTGAACCTTTGAGTCTCTCTTATGATTACAATATGGGTTGGTTGGAACAGCAAACATTAATCGCTTCCGAAGCATGGAAAGGAATTACGAATAGGAGTCATCGAGCAAATGCCTCTTTAAATCTTCCGACTAAGTTTGGTATTTCGCCTGGTATTTCGACTTCAGCAAATTATTCTGAATTATTTAATCGAGCGACATTTGGAGGAAGGAACAAAGATATTAATCTTGGTGGAAACTTTAATATCACTGTCGGACTCAACCCCTCAGCATGGACCAGACTGCTTTCATTCTTGTCGATAAGATATAGCTATAATCTCTCTTCGGTAGCGACTTACAGGGCTCTGAATACCGGCACAACTTTGAGCGATGTCCTTGGCGATTATGTTGGAGAGCGGCTCTTTCCTTGGGGGTCCGCGAAGAGAGTTGGATTTGGAGCAGAAGGTGTTACTGCCAACAGATCAAGCGCCTCTACAAATAATTCGCATAACTTTAGCGGAGGCATCAAGACATTTAGCTGGTTGCAAACATCATATTCGGCGAATATTACCAGAAATGAAGTTGCTTCGCTTTCAACTATTTCGATTACCGACGGAATAATGGGCGCATTAAATATGCGAATGGATTATATGCAGGCATTTCCTAATTCATTCATAAAGTTCAGGTCTTCATACATCACAGGCGCAATAAGTTACGGCAGAACAGAAAATGCGGCGAGCAGAACAAATACTTTTTCGCCTTCGATGAATTGGAATGCGCAATGGACAGACGCGCTCAATACAACTTTCTCTATGGCTTACAATCAATCAACATCGATTACTTCGAATGCACCTTCGAATCGAAGTATTGCAAAATCACTCACACCATCGATGAATTTTACTTATTTCTTCGATATTGCAAAGATACCGGCGATGGTATCTCTGCCTGGAATAGGAAGAGTTTCAGACTTGAATCGCAGAGTCCAACTGAGCGGTGGAATTAATACTACGTTCAGACAAAATGAGGTTGGAGGAAAGAAAACTTCTGAACAGAATAATTACGGTCTGAATCTTTCGCTCGGATACAGAATATCGTCTAATCTAGATTTTACCGCATCGAGCTCAGGCTCTTGGCTTCAGGATAAACTCGAAACAAAGAACGACTTCTTTACTGTAGGCGGCGGAGCGAGAGTCGAATGGAGATTTTGACATAATTCAGCATCTGGAGGCACGCACGCCCCCCCCGTGCGTGCATGATACGTGCATAATAAGAATGCGTCGCTTGCACAGGCGAGGGCGTCCATTGACGCGAGGGTGCCCATTGGCACGTGGGCGTCCATTGACGCGCGGCGCCCATT
>Ga0100398_1002409_pt1 | contig 15676 bp, 8 predicted proteins | sample CryGeymeta201522_FD_81568 | JGI IMG/M metagenome (GOLD analysis project Ga0100398, IMG submission 81568) | Groundwater microbial communities from Crystal Geyser aquifers in Utah, USA - Crystal Geyser metaG 2015-22 | ecosystem: Environmental > Aquatic > Deep subsurface > Groundwater | place: USA... | reverse complement strand
GACGATTTGGAAAATATTTCCACAATGGGATTTCGTGGAGAAGCTCTTTCAGCTATTTCCGCCGCCGGACATTTAACAATTGTGACAAAGAAAAAAGGCTCGGAAGGCCGGATGCTGAAACTTTCTGACTCGTGGAAGCCAAATGACAAAGCCGGAATTGAAATATTACCTCAGGGTAGAGCAGAAGGGACAACTGTGATTCTCAGAAACCTTTTTCAAAAAACTCCTGCTCGATTAAAATTCATGAAGTCTGAAACTGCAGAATTTTCGAAAATTTCTGAAATTGCTGAAAGAATAGCTCTAGCGCGGAATGACGTTTCGATTGAATTATTTCGTGAAGGTAAAAAAATATTCAGAACTCCAGGCACAGGCGATTTACGCGCCACCGTTTCGGAACTTTTTGGAGCAGACCTTGCGAAAGAATTGATAGAAGTTTCTGAGCGCGGTGGAGATATTATTATTGAAGGAGCAATTGCTCCTCAGCATATTTCGCGCAAGAATCGAACCGGACTTTACTACAATATATCAGGAAGACCGATTGCTGATAAAAGCATCGTTCACGCGATTGTGCAGGCTTATGAAGGCATTATGCCTCAGGGAAATTTTCCAATCGCTTTCATATCGATTGCAATACCTCCTTCAGATGTCGATGTAAATGTGCATCCCGCAAAAGCGGAAGTCCGATTCAAAGATCCTTCTAAGATTCATCGCGTCATTGTTCAGGTTTTGAGGTCGAGACTGCAGAGAGGCATTTCTGTAAAACCAATTTCGAATGATGATTTTAATTTGCAGGCTTCTAAAATTGATAGAGATTCAAATGCGCCTTATCGCAATCAGGTTTTCTCCGCAATTTTTGATTATGAGACTAAAAGGGAAAATCTTGGCACAATTACTCCAATAAAAGAAATTTCTGATGAGAGATTATCATTGCGATTTATTGGTGAGATTGCCGGCAGATTTATTTTAGCTGAAGGGTTTGACGGACTCTACCTAATTGACCAGCATGCGGCTCATGAGAGAGTTATCTTCGACAAATTGATGATTCAGATTCAGAATGAAGAGATTGTTTCCGCCCCATTTTTGACTCCTATGCTGATAGAAGTTACTCCGTCCGAACGCGCGATAGCTGAGGATGCTGTCGAATTATTTTCTGAAATTGGTTTCGAAATTGAAATATGGCCGGACTCTATTGCGATTAAATCAGTACCGGCGCTTTTTGCTAATCTTGCTAAGGCAGATGAAATTATCAGGAGCGTCATTGAAAATTTAAAGGAGATCGGAGTTGGAGGAAATGAATCAGAATTGAAAGCTCCTTATCATAAAATCGCAAAACTTGCATGTAAAGCCGCTGTGAAGGGAACAGAGCGAATGACTGCCGAAGAAGCATCAAAACTTATTTCCGATTTACTTTCGACAACTGATCCCTCGGCCTGCCCTCACGGTAGACCTACTATGATCAAACTTACAATCGAAGAATTGGATAAGCGATTTTTGAGGACATAAGGGGTCAGGCTTGAACTTTTTTACTTTTTTTGTAACCACGAATAGAAATACTTCTAATTAGAGTTATAAATGCCACAAGTTTTTGAAATGAAAAAAGAAAAAGTAAAAAAGTTCAAGCCTGACCCCTAAATACTCTTGCTCGAATTTGCATTTTCGTTATGATTCTAACTTATGAATCTGCAAGAAATAATATTGAAGCTTTCGGATTTTTATTCGAAAAAAGGTTGTATTATTGTTCAACCTTACGATACGGAAAAAGGAGCAGGCACATTTTCTCCTCATACATTTTTGCGTTGTCTCGGGTCTGAACCTTTCAATGCCGCGTATGTTGAACCTTCGAGAAGACCTACGGATGGCAGATACGGACAGAATCCAAACAGGCTTCAGCATTATTACCAGTATCAAGTCATAATGAAACCTGCTCCTGAAAATGCTCAGGACATTTATTTGGAATCGCTTATAGCATTAGGACTTGATCTTTCCGAGCATGATGTGCGCTTTGTGGAGGACGACTGGGAGTCACCGACTTTGGGCGCGTGGGGACTTGGCTGGGAAGTTTGGCTGGACGGAATGGAAATAACTCAGTTTACATATTTCCAACAGGCAGGCGGAATTGATCTTGAACCGTTTTCTCTTGAACTAACTTATGGGCTGGAACGCATCGCAATGTATCTTCAAGGCGTGGATAATGTCTATGACGTAAATTGGGGAGGAGGAATGAAATATGGAGACATTCATCTTGCGACAGAATTTCAGTTTTCTCATTTCAACTTTTCTCATTCCGATTGCAAATTTTTATTCCAATATTTCGATTGGTGCGAAAAAGAAGCCAAGCGTTTAGCAGAAACTTTTGTTGAGGATCAAAATGGAATTAAAACTCCGCTCGTTTTTCCCGCATACGATCACGTTCTAAAAGCTTCGCATACTTTTAACTTGCTGGATGCTCGCGGTGCGATATCCGTCACCGAACGTCAGGCGTATATCGGCAGAGTCAGAAATATTTCGAAAAGAGTAGCTCAGGTATACCTAGCGTGGCGTGAAGCCCTGGGGTTTCCGCTCTCTAGAGCAAAGGCTGGACAATAATGAAGTTCCTTTTGGAAATCGGAACCGAAGAGATTCCGGCAGGTTTTTTGCCTAACGGCAGAACAGCTCTAAAAAAATCGTCCGAAGATATTTTAATAAAATCAGGTCTGACAAAATTTGCAATCACGGAGTACGGTTCTCCAAGACGACTTGCAATTCTTGCCGATAACCTTCCTCTAAAAAGTAATGATTCGATTGAAACTTACAAAGGCCCGCCGCTACGCGTTGCATTCGATTCTGACGGCAATCCGACTAAAGCGGCAATTGGATTTGCTAAAAAAGTCGGAGTAAACATTTCTGAGATTTCAAAAGAAGGAGAGTATCTTATTGCTAAGGTTCACATTCCCGGCAGAACTTTAACTGAAATTCTTTCCGACGCAATTCCTTTGATTATCGAGTCGATACCATGGCCTAAATCAATGAGATGGAATAATAGCGGAAAGAGATTTGTAAGACCTGTCCGATGGATTGTTGCGCTTCTTGAAAACAACATTGTTAATGCAGAATGGTCAGGAGTGATTGCGGGAAGAAACTCTTTTATTCGGCGAATGCCGAACGAAAAAGATTTGATGTCGCGGCCTGTTCCGATTAATTCTGCATCTGAATACGTTGATACTCTGCGGAATGCAAATGTAATTGTAGATCATAGAGAACGTATAAAATTTATTCGCGATGGAATCGAGAAAAAAGCGAAGTTAATTGGAGCCGAGCCTGTACTTCTTTCCGGAGAAGAAACATTTCTTTATCTCTGCGATCATACGGAAGACCCTGAGATTATGGTTGCAGATTTTGATACGGCTTTTATTACGGCTCCGAGAGAAATTTTAGAACTTACAATGTGGCGTCATCAAAAATATATTCCTCTAATTAAAAATGGGAAATTGATTTCGAAATTTATATTGGTGTCGAATCGAACATTTGGACATTCTTCCAATGATGAAGCAAATGAAAGACGCTATTTAAATGTAATATCAGGAAACAGGCGCGTGCTTTCAGCGCGACTTTCCGACGCAATATTTTTTTGGAAGACTGACATTGAACGGCCGCTGATATCACGAGCCGAAGACCTTGCAAAAGTGACCTTTCAGAAGGACGCCGGGACAGTTCTGCAACGGGTTGAACGCATAACTGCTCTTGCATTGCGCATTGCGCCGATTTTGAAGCATCAGGACTTGAAACGTGTAGAGAGAGCAGTTCGACTTTCAAAAGCTGATTTGACTACAAAATTGGTATTCGAGTTTCCTGAACTGCAGGGAGTTATAGGAAAAAGAATTGCGCTTCATCAAGGTGAAGACTTAGAAATTGCAGAATCGATTGAGGAGCATTATTGGCCTATCGGAGCTGACCCGAGAATACCGAAGGGATTGTCTGCGATAGTTGCTCTTGCTGAGAAGGCTGATACTCTTCATTCGATTTTTGGAGTCGGACTTGAACCGACGGGTTCAGCTGATCCGTACGGATTGCGTCGCGCCGCGCTTGGAATAATTCGGATACTTCTCGAAAATAAAATTTCATTTGATATCACAAATCTTATTTCAGGTGAAAAGGTTTTGAACTTTGTGAGACAGCGTCTGGTTAATTACATTTCGGAAACTTTGAAAATAAATATTGCAGTGCTCGAAGCTGTTGCCGCTTCCGGTTGGCATAATTTCGTAGATTTTGAACTGCGCGCGATTGCAGCATCCAAATTGAAAGAACGTTCGGACTTCGAAGATATGGTCACCTCTTTCAAACGTGTGATGAATATTCTCGACTCTGAAGAAGGACGCTCCTCAGAACCTTCGCAGGAAAAATTTGTGGAGCCGGCTGAAAAAGACTTATTCAATGCAGTGAGCATTCTGGATCGAAACGTTGCCGAAAATCTTTCGAATGGAAATATTGAAGAGGCTCTCGATGAGATTGCTAAAATGAGACCGCTAGTTGATAAATTTTTCGACGAGGTTCTTGTGAATACCGATGATCTTTCTCTTCGCATTAATAGGAAAGCTTTGCTCAATCGGCTCGGTTTGATCTTTCTAAGGATTATGGACTTTTCAAGACTGTGAAAAGATCATATCTCTGGTTGATCCTATCGGTTGTTGCGGCGCTTTGCGCTCTCGACTCGATTTGGCTCTCTGTGCTTCAGCGCGATTTGGACAGCCTCGCTTCTTACTGCCACATAGGAGAAGGTTTTGACTGTCTGCCCGCCTTGAAATCCAGATACGGAAAACTCTTTGGAATTCCGCTCTCGAATTTTGCGGTCGGACAATATCTGCTTATCTTCGCTCTTTCAGTTCAGCCTGTATTGCAACTGAAACGCTCAGACAGAAATTCTTTTTTACTGCTTCTGCTGAATGCGTGGGGAACAATTTTCTGCTTTTGGCTGTTTTATGTTTCTTACGTCAGATTGAAGGCTTATTGCCCATTCTGCCTGGTTCTGCATATTTTAACTCCTGTTTTATTTTTGATTTCGTTTTTACTTTTTGCTCAACGCAAAATTTCAATTCGTGAAATTTTTAAGTCTGAATGGATATCAATAAAGAATAATAAAATTATCGCGTTAGGAATTATTGTTGCATTGCTGATGGCTGTAGTTGGAGTTCCTTGGGTTCACTATAAAGCTAGAGAAAGACTCTTAGACGAGAGCCCGGCATATAAACAGATACTCGAAGGCAAGTATCCAAAGTTTGAAAAACTTAATGAATTATTGGGAGAACGAGCGTTTAGAGGCACTAGCGACGCTAAAGTGACCATTGTAGAATTTGCGGATTTTATGTGCCCTATTTGCAGTGAGAGCAAAAGAGTTTTTGAAGACCTTATGAAATCTTATGACGTAAAACTTATTTTTGTACCGTATCCGCGCTCACGTGAATGCAATCCGACAGCGAAAAGCGACATACCTAATTCATGTTATGCGGCTCTTGTTGCTGAATTCGCTTCTCGCCGCGGAAAATTGTGGGAAACTTACGACGCGATATTTGATGACCCTGAAATATTGAAGCAAGATAGGGAAGGCGAATTGGCTAGAATTGCCGGAGCTTCAAATATGGCCGAGATAACCAATGATACTCAGGCGGTAGCAGATTTGCAGAGAGACATTGCAATTGCGAATATATCCGGAGTGAAGCATACGCCTTCGATTTTTATTAATAACATGGGATTGGAAGGCATGCCTGACGAATGGTTTTTGTTTGAAGCGGTAGATAAAGAAAGCAGGCGATAGGTGCTGGAGGTTTCGAGACCGTATGGAACGGTATGAATTAATCATAAGATTTTTTGAGGAGATTGGAGCTTCGAGAGAAGCTGAAATGTATCTTAAACTCTTTCAGAAGGGCGAACCCCAGAGATTCGCCGTTATTGAACTCACAAGCGATATTTCCAGTTTATCGTTGCATATTCTTTCGCTTCAGCTTGCGTTTCTATCTTCTCTGGATCTTTATCCTGTCATTGTTCATGGTGTCTCTTTAGCTGATCAAAAAAGAAAACAAGGAAAGTTTATTCATTGGCTGGACGGCTTGACTAAAAGAAAACCTTTGCCGGAACGGGATGAAATTTACAAGGCTTCGGAAATGACGCTTGCTCTTAATGAAACGCTTGTTTCTTCGCTCAACGTAAATGATGTGGAAGCGGCAGGTCTTGTCGGAGGCATTTTTCATCGAGATGAGAATGATCACATTCATGTTCATACAGCTCAAATATCAAAGTCGATTAGAAAAGATACCTTGCCGATCGTTGCCGCAACGTCTTCTCAAGAACCGATATGCAAAGAAAAAATTAATAGTTCACCTTTGAGATTATTCGATGCAACAAAAGCTCTAGTGGAAAAACTTAAGCCTAGAAAAATAATTAAAATCCGAGAGTTTGGTTCTTTGAGGTCTTCAAACAATTCTCCAATTGAATATGTGAATTTAAAACTGCATAAAGAACAATTGATGAATTCAGATATGATGTTGAAAGAAGACAAACGAATCATTTCTGAATCAGCTTTGCTTTTGGAACGGCTTCCCAACCGAACAATTGTTGAAATTTGTAGTGCATCAAATCTTCTGAGAGAACTTTTTACTCAAAAGGGCGCAGGCACTCTTATTAAGGCAGGCCGGAGCATAAAAATTTATGATTCTTTAGAGGATTTGTCGTCAGTCAGGCTGAGAGCATTGATTCAAAAAGCGTTCGGCAGAAGTTTGATTCGTTCTTATTTTACAAAACAAAAAGAGAAGTTTAAGACAATTATTGTTGATCCTGATTACAAAGGAGCCGTTATCGTAAAAGAAGTAGAAGGACTGAACTATCTCGATAAATTTGCTGTTCGGCCTGAAGCTAGAGGAGAGGGGATAGCTACCGATCTGTGGCAGATGCTTCTTCACCATCATGATTCCTTCTTCTGGCGAAGCAGACCTGACAATTCGATAAACGGTTGGTATTTTGAAAAAGCTTCAGGATGCGTCAAAACCGATAAATGGTTTGTATTTTGGAGAAATCTAACTGAAGCGGAAATGAATAAAGCTATTGAATTGGCTCAAGCGATTAAACCGACTTTGATTTGACTATTCTGAATGCCGAACCTGCGCTTATCGAAAATGCTATCCAATACATCATACTGGTCGATAAAGCCACTCCGCTCAAACCGAGATGCGGTTCCAATATTGCATTTAATATCAATATCGATAATAGAGAGAATCCTGAAATCGCGCCGACAATTTTGTTTTGATTCATTGCAGTCAGCAATCGCTGGCTGATTACCATTCCGATGTACGCAGGCAGTTGCAAAAGAAAAAGTTGTTGAACGGCAGTCACTTTTTCAATTTCAATAATTCCGAAAGAGCCGCCTGCAAAGAGAAGTGCCACGAGTTCTTTGGATAACCAAATCAACACTGCGACTACGGGTACGCTAATAATTAAACTTACCAAAGTGTATTTTGCCCACACCCTCGCACATTCTTTTTTTTCGGATTTTGCAAGCAGTTCAGAAAAGTGTGAAAGTATCGAAGCTCCAAGCGGAACGGCAGAGAGCGCGATTAAGAGATACGGAAGCCTCATTCCATAATACAAAATAGAAATACCTCCGCTTCCGGATAATGTTGCAAAGGCTTGTTCTACCAGTGAAGTGCAGAACATAAGAAAGGTTCCAATTGAAAGAATGAATGATTCACCTGCGAGTTTTCGGCATTCTTTGGAAATATTAAATGTAATTCTCGATAGGATTTTTGTTCGGTTTAAAATCCAAAATGAAAGCAGAAATTCAAATAGAATTCCGATGCACATACAGATAACGAATAACTTAATTCCTATTGAATTCTTAAACGTGAAAAGAAATAGAACAGTAAGTAGAGGAGTAATTCCTGGAATAATGGCAGAAGAAAAGAAACGCTTCTTCGACTGCAAGACTCCTGTAAGAATCCATGCAGGCCCTGAAATGATTATGAAAGGGAAGAGCTGAATCAGAATATCTATAACATTTGAACGAAGTGTCTCGTTGAAACCCGGAGCTAAAAAGGGCATGAAAATCCATGCGAGAGGAATTATTGCAATGCCTGAAAGAAGCGAAATCGCGACCGATAAAATTAAACTTTCTGTTACAAATCGCGAAACCTTTTCTTCACCGTCTTTGGATACTTGCGAAAGAGTTGTCACCAGCACTGCTTGCATAGCAAAAAACAAAACATTTACCGGAAGCATTGAAATATTAAACGCGATGAAAAAAGTGTCGAGCTCGCTGGAAACTCCAAAAACATTTGCAGTAATTATGCTTTGAATGAATCTGATTCCTTTGACTAAAATACTTGCTCCGAGGAAAAAGAAAGCTCCTTTTAATATGGACTCTTGAGTCTTCAATTATCGTGATTATTCTGAGGAAAAATTTGGATAACGCAAGTTTTTTTACACAGCCACAATTGCTATTGAAATTACATAAGATAGTAATATCAAACGAGAATTGACTTTAATAATTGAGATAATAAATTACCATTTCAATCAATTTGTTTTCTTGACAAAGCATTTCAATTCCAGCTACTCTTCATTCGCAATTATGACTGATATTTTAAACATAGATTCTAATTTAGATACACCGAAAAATGAAAAGAAAGCCGGATTGGATAGAATACTTTCATGCCTCGCTCACGGCGAAGTCACTTCCGAAGAAAGAATACTTCTTCAGAAAGCAGAATTAATGGAAATAAGATTTGAACGGAAAAAATCGCTAATCATAGTTGTGATGGACCTACCCGCAATTCTTACTGATGATACATTAAAGAGGATAGAGGTTGCGGCTGTAAAAGCAATTCCAGGAATGACAATTAAGATTGAGCGTTTCGAGCGCGAATTCAATTCGACTGAAATTGTTACTGAAGAGGCGCTGAAAGAAAATTGGGAATCTGTTGTATCCGGAGTTAAATCAAAAATGACTCAGTCTATTCCTTGGCTCTTAGTTTCACAGCCTCAGCTTAAAGCCGAAACGTTGAATGTTGTTTGTGCGGATTCGATAGCCGCAGGAAGACTGACAGTTTTGAAATGCGGAGATGCATTTTTGCAAGAGATCAATAAGAGATGGCAAGGAGTAAAAAAGATTAAGTTTGTGGAAGGTTCGCTCGAACTTCCATTGCCGGAGAAAAAAAAGGTGCGAAGCTCAAAGCAGAAATCTTTTGAACTGCTTGCCGGCGCTGAATTTCCGCTGAGAGCAGACTCTATGAAGATTCAGGATATTGCAACTCCTGTACGATACGCAGTGATTCAAGGCTCGCTTTTTAACATCAACATTCGTGAAGGCAGGAAAAGAGTTTTCACTGCCGGAGTTACAAACAATGAAGACTCAATACGCGTAAAGTTATTTGAACCGCCTGAAAAAATTTCCGAATTACGCAATGGAGATTATGTAAAAGTTGGAGGCAAAATCGAATCGAATACTTTTATGAACAATGAGCTATGCCTCTCTATCCGCGATATTGCGCGATTGGGGCAAAATCTCAGAATCGACAAAGCTGTTCGCAAGCGAATCGAGTTCAACTGTCACACAAAATTGTCGCGTCTTAATGGGCTGATTGATATTGAGGGCCTTATAAACACAGCGAAGAGATGGGGCTGGGATAAATTTGTTTTGACTGATGACTCAGTGGTGCAGGCTTTTCCAAAATTATATTCGCTTTCAAAATCAGCAGGCATACAAATGGGGCTTGGCTGTCAGATAAATTTTGTCGATGATACTAAAAAAATATTCAAAACTCAAAATTCAAAATTCGACAAAATGATAAGCGGTTCTGCTGTTGTATTTGATCTCGAAACAACAGGGCTTTCGGCAAATTCAAATAAAGTAATCGAGGTTGGAGCATATCGAGTTGAGAAGGGAAGGCTTGCCGAAGAATTTCATTCATTCGTTAATTCAGGCGAAAAGCTTTCTCCAGTTATTACGAAGCTTACAGGTATAAACGATGAAATGCTGGTTGGCGCTCCGGAGTGGAAAGAAGTTTTAGAAAAGTTCAGAAAATTTATCGGTGATTCGGTGTTGATTGCTCACAACGCAGATTTCGACGCGGGATTTTTAAGAAAGCATTGGCCGAAGAAAAACGAATTTCCTCCGCTTGCTGATACTCTTGGTATTTGCCGAGCACTATTGCCAAGAATTAAGAATTTTCAGTTAGGAACTATTGCAAAAGAATTGAAGGTGCCTTTGGTTGAGGCTCATAGAGCTGTTGAAGACGCCAGAGCGCTTGCGCGAATATGGCTGGAATTGTGCGTTAGATTGAAAGATGCAGGCATAACTAAATTTGCTCAATTGAATGAACTGATTCCTAAAATTGAAGCGAAGAGACTTCATTCGAATGAGGCGGTTCTGATTGCGAAAAATAGAATCGGACTAAAAAATCTTTACCGAATCGTTACTGCATCGCATTTTGAACATTTCTATATTCGCCCGCGGGTTCCTTCTTCTTTGGTGAATAAACTTCGCGAAGGATTGCTGTTAGGCTCTGGAGCCACAGAGGGGCCTATATTCAATTCTATTGTTAGAGGAGACGACAAAAAGGAAATAGAAAGAATAGCGAAGAATTTTGATTATCTGGAAATAGCTCCGCCTGATCTTTATTCTGATAAACTAGCTGAAGGAATATTCAATTCCGAAGATGAAATTCATGAGCTGATTCGAGTGGTAATAGAGCTCGGCAAAAAAATGAACAAACCTGTAATCGCCGTTTCGAAAGCGTATCATCTTGAGTCTCATTTGTCTGCCTCGAGGAAGATTGTGAGAATTCAGAAAAGTCATAATTTGCCTTCTCATCATTTGAGGACAACGGATGAGATGCTTGAGAGTTTTTCATTTCTCGGAAAGGAGCTTGCCGAGGAAGTTGTTATTGACGCTCCGTCAAAACTATTCGATACACTTGAAGACGTGTCGCCTTTACCAAAAGGATTCTTTCCTCCGATTATTGACGGAGCGGATGTAGAACTGCAAAAGGTGACGATGGAGAAGGCTACAGAACTTTACGGAGGCAAAGACCGCAAATTTGAAGATGTGCCGGATATAATTAAAAATTCAATCGAGAAGGAATTGAAAGCGATAATCGGAAATGGATTTGCAGTTCTTTATCTCATTGCTATGAGGCTTGTAAAAAGTTCGCTGAAAAATGGATTTGTTGTTGGCTCCCGCGGTTCGGTCGGTTCTTCACTTGTCGCATTTCTTTCGGGAATTACAGAGGTGAATCCGCTTCCTCCTCATTATCGATGTTCAAAATGCGGTCGAGTTGAATTTTTTACAGAGAAGAATAAAAAAGGTTCTTGCGGTCCTGACTTGCCTCCAAAGGATTGCTGCGGCGAGGCTATGATTTGCGATGGATATGAAATTCCTTTTGAAGCTTTTATGGGATGGGAAGGAAACAAAGTTCCGGATATTGATTTGAATTTTGCAGGCGAGTATCAGGGAAGGGCAATGCGCGAGATTGAAGAGACATTTGGGAAAGAATATGTTTTTCGTGCCGGCACAATCAGCACTCTTCAAGCACGAAATGCTCTGGGCATCGTAAAAAAGCATCTCGAAGAGAATGGAATTACGATGAAGCCGATCGAGATGGAACGGCACGCATCGATATTAACTGAGGTTGCGCGCACGACAGGCCAGCATCCTGGCGGCATTGTGATTATTCCAAAGGATAAGGAAATATATGATTTTATGCCTGTTCAGCGGCCGGCAAATTCTGAAGAGTCCGATTCGATTACGACTCATTTCGATTTTCATTCGTATGAGGGAACGGTCGTAAAGGTCGACGTGCTTGCGCATGAGGCTCCAACTGCGATCAGAATGCTTCATTCGATTACGCAAATAGATCCTATGACGGTGCCTATCAACGATAAAAAACTTCTTTCTCTTTTCAACTCGCCTAAAGCTCTTGGAATAACTGAATCGAGATTGGGTTATCCTTCGGGCACGCTTGGAGTTCCTGAATTCGGAACGCCAATGGCAATGGGAATACTTTCGGATACTCGCCCCGAGACAATAGATGAGCTGATCAGAATTTCCGGCGTTTCGCATGGCGAAGGCGTATGGCAGGGAAACGCTCAGACATTGATAAAAAGTGGTTCTGCCAGACTCTTCGAGGTGATAGCTACCCGTGAGGACATAATGAATGGACTTATCAAATTTGGAATTAAGCCGGCACGAGCGTTTGGAATAATGGAGCGCGTAAGGAAAGGCAAAGGCTTGACTGCGGAAGACGAAGCCGAGATGCAAAAGCATCGAGTTCCGCAATGGATGATCGACAGCTGTAAGAAGATTCGATACATGTTTCCTAAAGCCCACGCAGCCGCTTATGTTTTGATGTCGCTTCGTATTGCATGGTTTAAACTTTATTACCCCGCCGCTTTTTATTCGACTTGGCTGACTATAAATGTAGAGGATTTCAGTTATGATATAGCGGCAGGCGGCGAGAAAGCGGTTGCAAAGGCTTTGTCAGAATTTAAAAAGAAAAAACGTGAACGTCTGACTACGAAGAAAGAGGAAGACAAAGCAGTGGTATTAGAAATTATTAGAGAGATGTTCTTGAGAGGTATAAGTCTTGAACCAGTCGATATCAGAAGATCAGACTGCACAAAATTTATTGTGGAAAACAATTCGGTTCGCGCTCCGCTTCTTTCAGTTCAGGGACTTGGAGAAAAGGCGGCAAAAAAAATCGAGAAGGCGCTAAAAGAGGAACAGATTTTAAGCGTTGAAGATTTGATAACCAAAACTTCACTTTCACGCCCGATTGCTGAGCGCTTGAAGTCGTACGGTGCATTCGGTGACATGCCCGAATCCAATCAGCTTAAATTGTTTTAATTAGAAGGTATATTTTCTATGATAAGCGGTTAACATGTTTCAATTTTACCAATTAAATCGAATCCTCGTTTTTCATACCATCGACTTTTCGGGAAACTCCAACTCCAGATATAAATTGACAAGATAAAGACATTGATTATTATCCAAATGAGAAGGTATTAGAAGAGAATTTATGCAAAAATTTAGTGTATTTAAAAAAATAAATAATGTGCATGCAGACATTAATAAACTAATAAATTATTTTGATGATATAAAAGATGCTTCATTTGCGTATCTGTTTGGAGGAATTGCAAGAAATCGTATATCAGCAGTTAGCGATTATGATATTGCAGTATTCATGAAGGATAAAAAAAGAGATGGTAAACTGTATATGAAAATTTTAAAAGACTTGATGGACATTTTAAAAACTGACGAAATAGACCTTGTTGTACTCCCACATTTTTCTATACATCTAATGAAGAATATTATTACGAATAAAATAGTGATTAATGACAAAGAGCATTTTGAAAGATTGAAATTTGAATCGCTTGTTTTGAGAATGTACTTTGATTTTCAATACAGACTTGAATATATCCTTGACAGGAAGCTTGCTAATGGTTGATGTTGATCTGATTAAAAAAAAACTGGTACAACTAAGAGAGTATAAGAAGCAGATAAATGAATTTAAGAATATAACATTAAATCAATATACAAACGATTGGAAAACACAAAGAACAATTGAGAGAACATTACAGATAATGGTAGAAAGCTGTCTTGATATTGCCAATCATATTATTTCAGACAGCAGTTTTCGCCTTCCTAATAATTCTGCGGACACCTTCAGAATATTATCTGAAAATAAAATATTACCGAACAAATTAATGAACGAATTAATCAGAATGGTTCAGTTTAGAAATTTTATAGTTCATAACTATGAAAGAATTGATGGCTCAATAGTTACAAATATTCTGAAAAAGAAACTTATAGTATTTGATAAATTTAGCTTGCAAATAATAAAATACTTAAAATTTAAGTAACCGCCGGAGTCCTGCAGGTTGATGATTCACCACGGAGCAGACTGAAAATAATAAAAGAATAATTTTTTCTCCGTGTTCTCAGTGATGAAAAATGATTTTTTCACACGTTTTGACCTGTTATGCCTATTGCCCATCGCCTATTGCTTGATATTCCATAATTTTGTATCCTTCAAATGTATGAAGAAATTATTTTTGATATCTTTTTTGATTTGCTTTACGGCTCAAATTGAGGTATCTGCCGCTCCGTTTGTTACCGTCACTGCCATTCCTGGAAAAGTTTCAGGGATAGTTTCCGACGGCTCGAAAATTTTCGTATCACGAGAAGATTTTCCTTCGATTCTGATTTATGACGGCATGACGGGAACTTTAGACGCTGAAGCATCGCTACTATTGACTGCACAATTCGGAGCACCAACCGGCGTCACGGCTCTCACAATCACCCGCGACAGCAAAGTGCTAGTTGCATCGATACCGTTCGGTGAAATTTTCCTAATTGAAAATTCTTCAGCCATATCGAAAGGAATTTTGCCTTCACCTGAACTTAGTGAAACAATAACTCTCATTACAGCAATCTACTCACACAATGACGGAACCGTTTATTTTGGAGGCAGAAGTTTTTGGGATACATCTGAAGCTCATTTCTTCCGCATGGCGCCGAATGGCTCTCCTTCAGGCGCGACTCGAATTAAATTGTTGCAGGATTCCGTCATTAACTCTATCAACGGATTTGGAAGAACTATCGCGATTGGCACTAGAGATACCTCTACTCCGCATTCAGGCAGGATATATCTCTACGATACGATAACACAAAGTCTGACGCACATTTACACTGGAGATTCCGAAGTCTCGGCGGTTGGAGCTACTCCTGATACTTTATTTTTTATCTCTTCACCGTCCGGCTTCATTAGAAAAATAAATTTATCTATAGTCACCAACGTTCCGGATACAATGACTCGCTCGACATTATTTGGATTTGATGGGAAAGATACCGTTCTTTTTCTAGCGGCTGATACTCAAGTTTTATTTGCTTTCAAAGATAATACGATAAAACGATATGGAGTCGTCAACTCGGCATTTACTCAAATACGCGCAATGGCGACGGTGACTGCTCCGCTAAGGCATTATGGAGTTGCTCGAGGCGCGGCAAATTCCTACCTTTTTTATTACGACACATTTGTTCCGTGGGTTGAAAGCCTGACTTTTGAGATCGATACAGGACTGCGTCAGCCTGGCACTAGCGATACTTTTTTTCCTCCGCTTACGAGAGGCTTATATACTTTGCGGATAAAAACTAACGAAATTCTTTCGGCTGTTCCGAAAATAACTTTAATTTATTCGAATGGAGCAATGCAAAATATAACTATGAACGGCGCGGGCCGCGACTTTTCCGGCTCGGTTGAAATCGATTCTTCAAGACCTGAGGGGAACGTATCAATAACTTTTATTGGAGTAGATGACGCAGGGAATACGGGCACGGCGATAATTACGGGACAGATTTTTGAATTAAAAAATCCCGGCAGAATTGCAATTGCGAAGAACGTAATCCGCCCAAATTTCGGCGAATTTATGACTGTTAGATACTTTCTATTGAATCGAAGAAATGTCTCGGTTAAGGTTTACAATATGCGAGGTCAAATGGTTGCGGATATTTCTCAGGGATATAGAGACCCTGGCGAATACGAAGACGTGAAGTGGAACGGAAGAAATACTAAAGGTGAACTCGTGGCAAGCGGTATGTATCTATTGCGTTTTGATGCGGGTGAAGAATATCGTTTGACCGGCAAGGTCATGGTAATTC
>Ga0100398_1002394_pt1 | contig 15720 bp, 11 predicted proteins | sample CryGeymeta201522_FD_81568 | JGI IMG/M metagenome (GOLD analysis project Ga0100398, IMG submission 81568) | Groundwater microbial communities from Crystal Geyser aquifers in Utah, USA - Crystal Geyser metaG 2015-22 | ecosystem: Environmental > Aquatic > Deep subsurface > Groundwater | place: USA... | reverse complement strand
GACGCCGGATCGCTTCAGCGTCCGGTAGCTCACACAACTGACTACCGAGCGCCAAGAAAAGGAGGGTAGCCTCCATCGTGTAGCTGCCTGTGTGAGCTACCGGACGCTGAAGCGATCCGGCGTTTAATGTCGAAGAATTTACGAAAGGATGCACTAGCATACCCGTAACGAGTATACTTGGGTTGGCGACAATAGGACGCGAATTCCCGCGGATTGTGCAGATGTACGCGGTCAGCTCATACCCATACGTGGGCATGCGGTCCGAGTCGTACGACCGAGTCCGCGTTCATCAACGCCCCATTCCCCCCGAGGTGAGTAGTTACTCGTTTCACTACCGGATGGTGATCGTCACACGAGCTTGCTGAGACTGGCGCAACCCGATGCGCAATACGCCTTGGGCGCTCGCGAGATCGGCTGTTCCATCCTTCTTATATGGGTTGAACGGCAGCGCGGGCCAGTGGAAGCTCGCCTCGCCGCCGCTCCATCGAAGCCGCCACGACTTGTGCTTCAGCTCGTTGCCGAGTTTCTCGCCCCCCAGCATGAGCGGGGCTTCGCCCAGCGCGTGATGCGTCCCGCCTGCGTCAATCCCCGTCGAATGGTCCAGCCACAGAGGCAGCTGCCAGACGCAACGCCCGTGGCCGGGGCCGCTCCACAGCACGGCGAGGCGCACGGTCCTAACGTCATCAATTCTGGCGAGCAGTTCGACCTGCTCGCGCCCAATGTTCAGCGATAGGGTCAGCGACATGGGCTCCACCCGCCGTAGCTGGGCAGTTTCCGCGAGGTAGGATTCCAGCGTGCCATCCGCTCTTTCCAGAACCAACGTTGAGAACAACGGCTGACCTTTGGTGTTCCCACCGCCGATGATGAGGTCGCTGCGGCGATGCCATAAGCTCATGTGTTGCTGGCGATCCTGCCACCAACGGCTGTCAGCCGACGGCGACGTCACGATTGCGCTGGCAGCGCATGCCCAATCCTGTGCACGCACAATGCATGCCAACCGGTTTGGCAGCGTATAGACATCGAGGGTACCGTCCGTGGGCATGACCGAGCCGGCATGCCGCGCCACGTCGGTAAAGAACGCATAGCCTTGATAACCGTCCTCAAACGGCTGCTGCAGGAGACAGTCAATCTGGTGTTGCACGTAAGCCTGCCCCTCCGGCGAATAGGTAAAGCCAACGGGAACGATGGTCATGGCGCGGCCGGTGTAACGCACGCGGCCGTCAATGGTTTCGACGGGCGCGCCGTTGGGATACGTAAATGCGAGATGAAAATTCTCGGCTCTGCGGATGGCCCGCCATGCCGCGTCGTTGTTGCTATCGAGCGCATAGATACTCAACGCCGCCGCCGTGACGAAGTTGTAGAGCGTGGTCGGGCCACCACCTTCGTGCCAGTAGCCACCCGGTTGCTGTACTTCGATAATCCTCTGCAACCCGCGTTCGCTCAGCTGCCGCCAGTCATTCCGCCTGAATACGCGCCCGGCGAGGTAGACCACCACCATCGTCCAGACGAAATGGTTTGACACGTTTCCGTCCCCCGCAAGCTCTGGACCGGCAAGTGTCGCCTGCACGTGCTGGACACATGCTTCCACTCCGCGACGAATGGTTCCCTCCCAGAGCGTGTTTTCGTCCGGCGTCAGGTAGTCGTGGATGAACTGCCATGTCTCGAGGGCGAAGTAAGTCCACCATTCGTCGAACGAGTCGTCCCAGTAGTCGCCGCGAGAATTGTGTGGGAATCGTCCATCCGGGAGCTGCAAGCCGCTCATGTACCGCATCGAGGCGCGCACCGCCCCGAGCAGCGCGGGATTCTCGTAGTACGCGTCTGCCTCGGGTGTAACGTAGAGATACGCCAGCGGATAGAGGCAGTATTGATGGTATCGCGACGGGTTTTCCCATGCCGGGAACGGAAAAAACGCGCCATCGTCGCGCTGTCCTTCCAGCACCGTGGGGACGTGACGCATCAGATACTCCAACGCCATCGCCTGGGTGCTTCTGGCATGTTCCTCCTTCTGTTCCATCTATGTTCCCCTTCTTGTTGAAACACGCAGTGCCCGCAGGCTCATCGGCGCCAAGCGAAGTTCAAGACCCTTGTGGCCGCACATCAGCTTTTCACCGGAGCCGAGATCAAGCACGTCAACGCCCGGGCGAAACTCCGGCAGCCGCAGGCGCACGGTCTTGCCATCGCGAGCCAAACCCGTGTTGATGACAGCGACGTAAGTGTGGTCTCGCACTCTTGCTTTCCGCACGGCCACCTCGCGGTCGCCGGCCGCGCCCGCCACGATCGGCATCGGCACTGCCGGCAGCGCGCGGTAGGCGCGGGCGAAAGCCCGCGCCACCTCGGAAAATCCACGGTTGAAATATCCGATGCGCACCGCCAAGAAGATCGGATCGGCTGTCGCCATGCTCAACACCTCGTCCATCATGCAGTAAGGCCCGGCGGGTTCGTTCCCGTGGAGTCCGGGACAGTTCCAACCGAAAGACGCGTTGTTGAGGAAGGCATCCTCGTTGTAGATCCACCACTGGCAAACGCCGACGCCCTCGCCGGTGCGGAACGAGTCGAGGTAGCGCTCGTTGCCGCACGTAAACGAATAGTGCGCGGGCGCGAGGTTCACGATGCCTTTGTCGGCGCGGTACAGAGGCGGATTCATGCCGACGGAGGCGCACGCGAGCTCGGGGCGGTTGTAGTTTTCCATGAGTCGCACGAGGTCCACGCGCGACAGGTCTGGCAGCGACACGCGACCCGGCGTGAGAAACTCGTCGCCTTTCGGCTTGTCCTGGAAATAGAGGATGGAACCGAAGGGCACGTTGTCGTCGCCGGTGTTGTAGTTCATCACGAACAACCGCAGATCATACCGTGCGCCTATCAGGGCGTCTCGTGCGGCGAGAAACGTCTCGCGCTTCTTTTTGAAATGCCACGCCATGAACCGGTCGAGTGCGTGATGCTGCACCCACGCCGCACGGTCGGCTGCGCTGCCCGACGGCAGTCGCACGCCCGTCTCGCGCGCGAACCTACTTAACTCGAACGGACTGTAACTGACCTGCCATGCCGCGAATCGTGGCGCAAACAACACGCCGGTGAAGTTCGAGAATTCGCTCGCATAGCGCTCGCACAGTTCGCCCGCCAACGCGGCGCCATCAGCCGCTGTCGCCGGATGCGCCATGTCTACGCACCAACCATCTTTCAGAAAACGCTGGCGTTGCCTCCCGTCAGGACCGACTTCGGTGCCCCCGTGAAAGCCGTGCAGCGTCTGGTCAGGCAGGAGCGCCAGCGCCTCTTGCGGCAGTTGCCCGGTGCCGGCGTATTCAAGGACTGGAACGACGGCGATGTTGAACTTCCGCGCCTGCTCCAGCACTGCCCGTAGCGCATGGTCCGACTCGACCCGATAGTATTGCTGCCGGCTGCGCGCGATCGGATGTCGCAGCGGCGCGCCCTGCCAGCCGAACAGCGCCGATGGCCACAGGATGTAGCCGCTGTTCGTCTCGTAGGCGCCGCCACCGTAGGAGAGCGCCAACGGCGCGTAGAAATTGAGACCGAGGAACCGGTAGAGCAGCAGTCTCTCTGCCTCAGGCCGCGCGTCCTCTTCGATGAACCCCATCAGCCGCCGCGGCGCATCTTCCGGCTCGCGCGCCTCGCAGCCAAGGCGTTCCAGCCCCGAATCGTCGGAGTCGCCCAACTCGTAAACGGCAATGCTCTCCACGGCGATGCCCTGCTGGAACGGGTCGGCTCGCCGCCCCATCGAGTGGAGGCTCACCCAGGCGCTGCCGTTGACCTGACTCCTGCAGAGGGCGGTCCATTGCTCGAACTTGCCCGATAGCGGCAGGCGAACTCGCTGCATAAACCGCTGCCGCGTGAACGGATCGCCCAGCGACTCGCCCGTGTGCCAGCCGAACGACGCCCGCGTGTCCACGCCGTTCCAGACCAGAAAGTTCCTGGAGACATCTTCAGGGTAAGTGACCACGACGACATAATATCGTCCCCGCTGTAATTGCCCCCTGCCAACTTTGTAAGCAAACCAGCCCCAATCGTTCGCCGTTCGGCACGGCTTGCCAAGCAGGGTCGTAATCTGGCTGAACGTCTCCCTGTTATCGCGGTAGTCCCGCCACCATTCGTAGCTGAGGAGTTTCCGACCGCCGTAGTAAGCGAGGGGCTCGCTGCTGTATTTCGTGTATAAACCTTTGCCGCCGTGCCGGAACGGGTGTGGGTCGCTTGGGTTGCCGCAAAGCACCAAGTCCACCAGTTGCAACTTTCCAAAAGGCGATACCTCTTCCGTCCTTTCAGGCAGAGGCTGCAGCGTCGGCTCCGGGTGTGGAGGAATCTGCACCTTGAAATCAGCCTGCCCGGAAACAAGCTGGTCGGAAGGGCCGATGCCCTCATAGCGCAGCCGGAACGTGGAAGCCCCGCCCTCGGTCACAGCCTGGTGGATGCGGCTCACTTGCCGGCGTGACAGTGGTAGCTTCACCAGGTGGACCGCGCCCTCTTCCAACTGTAGCGACTGCTCCGCCTTTTCGCCGCGCCAGAAATAGTCGAGCGCCTCACACCGCAAGCTACACTTGCCGACCACTGGGCCAACGCCGGCAAGCCGAAGCACGACGGCTATGTTGGCGTCCGGGCCAGGCCATTTGATGGCGTCTTCTGCGGCGATGAACTCCGGTTGACCCCGCTCAACGGTCACTCCCAAAACGGTGATGGGTGCGTCGTCCTTTGCAGCCCGTGAGCCTTCTATTCGTCCCCAGTGGTCCGTTCGGATCGCCGAGAGCAACACGTTGGACATCACGTCCACCGCAACGATGAGCGCGGCGCTTCGCGGCGTTGCCTCAACGCGATACGTCGCCTGAAACTCCAACCGGGTGTCGCGTTGCATCAATTCGCCGGGGAATGAAACGCGCACCGGAACGTCCACTTTGCCTCCCACCGGCACGATCACAGGCTGCGATGCCTCCGCATGGATGCCCGACTCCGATGAGCGTGTGAGCGTCAAGCACAAGTCCTCCATCAGCGCGCGGTAGGGGTTGCTGATGCTGAAAGTTATTGTAGCCTCTCCCGCGATGGGCGCCGGCACCATCGCTTTTGTGCTGCGCCCGATGCTCGGCGGCAAGGTCGGCGCCGGGGTCGTGTCGCTTTGGGAGAACTCAACATCGTCGAAGCAAGCTTCGCCTTTCCCGACTAACTTCAACCCGATGCCCGCAGTGACCGCGCCCGGCGGCGCGACCGTTTCGACGCCCACCGGCAGCCAGTCGTCCGCGCCGCCGAAATCCTTCCACGCCCAGCCGAGGTAAAAGGGCCGATCCTTGTCGGCAATGATTTCCCCTGCTGCATCCATGAAGCCGATGCTGAGGTGAACGTACGATTCGCCCAGAGGCAGCCGCTGCTTTACCCACGCCATGAGCACCGTGCGCTTGCCCGGAAGCACCGGCAGGCCGCGAGCGTACCAGTAGCCTTGGCCCTCACTTCGCGTTCCAGCGAGGTGGAGACATCGCTGCCCCGTGTGCGCGACGCCGTCGGCCACGTCGCCGCTGGCCCCGGGGTTGCCGGCCGCGGCGTAGGAACCGAATTGCCAACCGCGCGCGCCTGCCTCAAACGATGGATCGGGCGCCAGGTTTTGCTCGCCCGCGCCACCTACCCAGGCGGTAGCAACGCAGAGCGCAAACGCCGCGTCAACTATCCGCAGGAGAACATTGTCACGCGCCATTGCAGTCCATCACTCCCAATGTTGCTTCGCCTTCCAGGCTTGCCATGCCGCGTCTTCACCGTGGCACTGCGCGCCGCCGCTCCACCAACGCTTATGGATCCTGGCGACCAACTGTCGAATCCCCCCGAACTTCCCGGCCAACCGGGATGCTCGATGTATCGGCACGCTTCGGGGGGATTCCAATCCACAGCCTCAGGACATTACTCGCCAAGTAGCACTGCCACGTCTTGTGCGGCACACTCAATCCGCCTCCCCTCGGCAGGGCTCGTTATTAGTTTCCCCGCCACGTCGTTGTAGCGACGCCAGCGAGTTGTTGTCGCTCCTTGCACACGCAGTCCCTCGATGCTGCGCGTTTTTGTCGTTGGGTTGAAGAGGAGAATCAGAATGCGATGGCCTGCCTCAAAGGCGGCAAAGTCCTCCGGTGGCATCTGGGAGCCAAACTGGACGCGCTCGTCAACCCGCTTCCCTTCCCGGAGAACGTCCTCAAAGTCGGTGATGATGGCGGTTGCCTGCGAAGTCTGAAAGAACGCTGCCCCGTCCATCGGCGGAAGCCACCAGATCAGCACTCCGTTACAGCCACCGTCCACATAAGCGCGCAGCAAGCGCAGCTTCCAACCCTCGCGAGGCAGCGGCCCGGTCGCGTCGCTGCTATTGCTGAGATAGTACATCTCCCCGCCGACAAAGGGAACATTTCCGAGAGCTTTCACCGTTTCCTGCAGCGCCTGCCGCGAACCATTGTACCCGGCGATGCCCATGTCAATATGCGGCGCGAGCGACGACCAGTCAACTCCGTAGTGCGCGCGAGTATACTTCGACTGGTAACCGCTGTAGCTTGTCACCTTGATCTTCGGGTCTATCTCTCGGATCCAGCGGGCAAGGAGCCCAATCATCGCCGCGTTCTGGCGGCAGCGGAACGCCGTCCATTGCTCGCGATATTTTTTCACGACGATCTGGGGAGTGAGCGTTTCCTCCTCACTCAGCTTCTCCTCCTGTCGGAAAGCCTCCAGGCAGCGGGGGCAGAAGCAGAAGGTTGGCGGATCAACGACAGGAACTTCGTAGTCGCAGTCAATCTCGTCATAACCGCAGCCCTTGACGGATGCCCGCACCCAAGCGCGCAGCAGCGGTTCAAACTCGTTGCCGGAGGACAGCGCATAGGTGGGGCAGATTCTGCCCGTGTCCGGCTTGCCGTCATAGCTCACTGCGATCTTGTCGGGATGCGCTTTTGGCCAGTCGGGCGCGGGGAAAACTTGCCAACTGTTGTAGGGGAACGACCAGGCGATATGAACGCCCTCCCGCTGTACCGCTTTGCAAACCCGATTGTGCAGTCCGCCGTAGATGCCTCCAATGCCGGAGTCGAGAACATTCCGAATCAGCGCGCGGCTGACCTCGTTACCGAAAGTGTCCGAATAGTAGCACGGCGTGATGCGGCTTTGCTTGGGGCGCTTCTTCAGCAAAGGTGGCAGCGGCTTAATGGCAATCGACGCGGGCAACTCGGTGGCGTAACCGCCACGCGATTGGAAGCCGAAGCGAATCGGACCTGACGCCAGCTCGCCGCCCTCATGACTCACCAACAAGGCCAGGCGCGGCTTGACCTTATCCGAAGAGACCTTGTCGCACTTCACCCACGCCTCGAATTCGTATTCGGTGTTGGGCTTGATGGGGATGGGATCGCCGACCCATAGCGCATCCTGATTCTTCTCGCTCTCAGGGGTTCCGCTCAATTGGCAGCAGCGGGTCTTTGCGCCCTCGCGTTCAGCTTCGATCAAGTGCCAGTTACGGTGTTCCTGCCACCACGGCTCCTCGAAGGTTCCGACCGAAAGCAGGTTGGCCGTTGATCCTTTCTCCCGAACCGTGATGTTGTCGAAGCAGGCCACACCCGTAACGCCCGACTCCTGCCACTTGACGAGCAAAGGATGAAGGAAGCGCGCGTTGTCGGGCGAGGTCAACCGTCCACGCAAGAGTCGCCAATCGCATGTACCGCCGACCCGGATGGCAGGGATGTATGCGATGAGGTTCTTGCTCTCATCTCCCCATCGGATGTTGAGTTCCATCCCCGCGCCGCTGGGATTTTCAACGCCGATCACGTACCGATGTCCTCCCCGGGTTGCTTGCTCTTGCAGCACGCGCCCCGGGATGCCAGCCACCTCATCGACCGCGGTCACGCGCAGCCCGACAGGAACCTCGACATGGACCTGGTAGTCGTCCAGAGGAACACCTGACGGAACCTCAAGAAGAGGGTACAAAACCTGACTCGTATTTGCGGGGATATGGAAGTCTTCCGACATCGGCCAGTTACGTGGACCCGCTTTGGGCACATGGATAACTCGGCGGAGTGTGATCTCTTTGGCCTGCGCCGAGCCCCATATTCCTGTCGCAACGGGGAGAGCGGGAGTCCACTCGCTCGGCGCTGATGTTTTGGTGGTCCAGGCTTTTTCAAACCCCTGATGGACGAGCCAACCTTTGTTTTCATGGTCATCCATCTCCATCAGTTTGAGAGCGATGCACGGGTCTTTGCCCACCGCCCTGCATCGGGCCACCACGGGATTTAGTCCCGGACGTAACGTCAAACTTGTGGTTTGGCGACGGCTTGCAGTTAGAGATCGAGCTTCTTCTCCATTGACGTACAGCGTTACCTCGCACCCAAAAGTAGCCAACTCACATATAGTCGACTTTGTGGTTGCGCCGACGGGGGTCCACAAAGTTCGCAGCACGGTGAGGTTGGTCACGATGTCGACCATGCTCACTCGCGCGCCACTGACGCTCTCTTTGCTTTGAAGCTCGACGGTTTCGGGTTTCCCCGAAGACTTCCATTCCTTTTCGTCTGCAACTCGTGATGAATCGCCTGTCTTTGTTTCGAGTCGCAACTTTATATTGCCGGCGTCCGTCGAGGGGGTGAGGGCAATCTGAGCGTGGGTCTTCCCCGACGCATCAGCTCCCAGGTTCGTGATCGCGATACGAGGCAGCGTCTCTACGAATACGAGGCTGCCGAACTGCTCCGGGGCATGGAACCTCCCTTGAATGCCGCACAGGCTGCTGGACTCTTGTTTCGGCTGCTCATCGCGGCAGAGGTTAAATCGCCACACCGCTCCCTTTGAGGGCGCGGCGACACCGATAGACGCAAAGGGAACCGCCACTTCCATTGTCCATTGTCCGTCGCCCAGCTTCGCCGCGCACGACCACTTCCCATCCCAGGCGCTGTCCACACCACGGGAGTCATACTGTGTGCCCAGAGTATTCGCTGCAAGTTGATAGTACCCGCGAGACGGGTCGAGCGACAGGAAGACCTCGATGCAGTCATCGGCAAAGACATGAGTATCGCGCCCCTTGACGTTCGCCTTCAGAAGATGCGCTTTTTGCACTGCGGGAACAAGCGCACTTTCGAGGCAAGTCACGCCGATATACAACGCCGCTGCGTCCCACGCGAAAGCGCACCGCGTCTGTTCGTTGGCCGGCTGTCCGCTGTCAACCCTCCGAAAGCCACCCACTTCGGTCGCCGCCGCCCAACAAGCGTCATCGAGCAGCCCATCGATTTGCGGGGGACGGGCAACCTTGACAGCGGGCGCTACAAAATCCGAGGAATCAATCTGAAACCCCAGCGCGCCAGCACTGGGTACAACTCCAAACAAGAACACCGCAAAAATCATCCCTACTCGGCTTCTCATGGCTGACGACCATTGCTTCTCCATTTACTTCTCCTTTCGGTTCTTGGCGATGGGACAACGGGAGGGAGGTAACTATTCACCTGATGGCACACTCACTTCGTTCGCCAACTTACGTCCGCAAACTTATGTCCGCTATTGTACGGGAAAGCAGCGTCAGAAGTTGCGCACAAAGTTGGCGTAAGGCATAGTTTCGCGTGCGATTGGCGGACTCTGTGAGTCCGAAAGGAAACAAAGCACCTTGTAGGAAGAGCAGGTGAATATTTACGGACGGAGGCGATGAGAGGCAACGCCTCCCTCCCGTTTCACACTCAGCGGTACCGGTACCCGGATCCGTTATAATTACCGACGAGGCCGCTCTTTGATTCCCACTTCACGTGTCCGTCCAGGAAGACCACGTTTTGCCCGCCTGAGTGCTGGAAGACGCCATGGTTATTGGGCGGACCCAGCCAAGAAAAATACACAGTGTGATACGTGTTCTTGAATTCCGTCATGAGAGCCACGCGTGTCGGGTCCACATTGGCGCCTAAGGAGGTGTAGTCCGGACTGGACCCCTGCGTATAGCAGTTCCAGTTCCAGCCGTAGGAACTGGTCTGGCTGACGCCGCTCGTGCTGTAGGTATACGTCGGCGTGGGCTGCACACTGGGGCAGGCAAAAATCTGCACGTTCTTAGTGTAAGGGAGAATCTTGCTGTAGGCGCTAATCCCATTAGCGGAGACGCCATCGTTATATCCTGAGATAGCGACCTGATTGAACGACGGAAGCTTTTCGTCATAGTCCTGCGCGTACATCAAATTTGCGAGCCCCAACTGCTTCAGGTTGCTCTGGCAGCTTGCCGTCCTCGCTTTCTCCCGCGCCCTTGCGAACACGGGGAAAAGGATGGCTGCCAGGATGGCGATGATCGCAATCACCACCAGCAGCTCGATCAAAGTAAATCCAGTTTTCTTGACCAACATCTTAATCATCCTTTCTTGTGTTTTGTTTTGAGCCTGCAAATCACGACTTTCTCGCCGACCTGCTCATGAACCGTGAGCTTGTTTCACCTCCTTATGTGTTTCAAGGTTACGGATCCCTCTCGCCGCTTCCCTCCGACGACTCCCGGAACAATACCTCGCAGTCGAGGGGCGTGGTCGTGGGTCCGGGGTCATCGTTCCAGCGGAGCAGCCGTTGCACAGCCATGCGGCCCGCTTCATAAAAGGGCTGACGCACGGAACTGAGGGGAGGAAAGGCATAGCGCGCGACGCCCTGATCATCAAAGCCAAACACCGCCACATCCTCGGGAACGCGCTTTCCCTGAGCCCGGCAGGCGTGGAGGACGCCCAGCGCGACAAAGTCATTCACGCATACAACCGCCGTAGGGGAATCCCCGGCCTTCACGAAGCGTTCGGCGTACGCGATTCCCGCCTCCATGGCTTCCCGGTAAGTGGCTGGGTCCATGCTGACGGCCGTCGGGGCGAGCCCTGCCGCACCCATCGCTTCACGGTAGCCGTCGCGTCGGTCAATGCTGGATTGCAGCACGTTCTTGCCTGGAACACTGCCATCCAACATCCCCAAGAACAGGATGCGACGATGTCCGCGACGGATCAAGTGCGCGGTGACCTCTCGCGACGCCTCCCGGTTTTTCATCAAGAGATTGGCCGCGTCGGGGTGATCGATTTTCCGGTTGATGGAAATCAGTGGCACGCCGGGCGGCTTGTGTGCCAGTATCGGAAGCGTCGGCTCCAGGACCGACGCATTCACCGTGATGATCCCTTCCACGCAACTCTCAGCGAACATCTGCAGGAGCAATTGCTCCTTCCGGGCGCTCGCCCTTGTGTTACCGAAGAGCAAGACGTATCCGGAGGCCGCGGCCTCGTCCTCCGCCCCGGCGGCCGCCCGTCCGTAAGGGACCTCGATATCCACGGTTACCAGTCCCAGCATCCGTGAGCGGCCCCGCACCAATCCTTGCGCCAACCGGTTCGGGCGGTAACCCATCTCGCGAGCAGTACTCAGAATCCGCTCGCGAAGTTGCGGGCTCACAGCAGCGGTCGTCTGAATGTCGTGCAGTGCAACCGACACGGCTTGCACCGAAACATTCAAGGCGTTGGCGATGTCTTTCAGTGTTACCGTCATTTTTGTTTACGTCAGTTTCATTTAACGATAAATACAACCGCGCATATTATTCATTATCATACTGCAAATGTCAATATCTCCTACTGAAATTGTATCATCAGCGAAGGCTTCGCTCCGGCGCGGCGGGCGCCCGCCAGCAAGTCATGCCACCTTGACCATCAGATAGTCCCTGTCGGCAACGGTAACACGGACTTTCTTCCCCGGATGGAGATTGGAGATGCTCGCAATCTTCCTGGACAGGGGCAGCCCGGGAGTTCCGTCTGGCAGGGCCACGAGTTCCTCAACCGATTCCATCACCGGGATCCCTCCTGCTGCAACACTTCCACAGATTCGGTCTTCAGGTCGGCAATGGTCTGGTGTTCGGGACACTCGTATGCGGTGAGCAGGGAACCGTCATCTTCCACGTCGACGATGATCTTATGCATCGGTTCGCCGCAGATTTCACATTCTGGGGCTGTCTCTCTCATAGCAATTCACTTCCGTTTCGCATTGATCCCCGGAGGTCTCCCTTCCGGTCAATGCCGCACAGCACATAGATGCGTCCAGACTTCGTCGCCCGCAGATATCTCAGGAGGTTCTCCCCGACACGTTCTCCCTTTGTGGAATTGACGACACGCAACACGTCTCCCAGTCCGCCTCGTCCTCACGCTCACGGATGTAGTGGAGAGTCTTGCGAACTCTCATGGCATTGCTTGTTGTGCTCCCCCAACTTCCACTGAAGACGATAGCATTCCTGCGTCATCTGCGTCAATGTGGTCATGGAGAAAGGCAACCTCCCATAGCGCCCTCGCTACCCCGGCCAGCGGAAGCTGCGGTCGTCGAGGGGGTCTTCGCCAAAGTGTCCATAGGGTATGCTGTTATGTGCGCGGCCAACAGTCTCGCAGAAGTCATCGCCCACGATATCTTCAGCAAAAAATTGCACCTCCGGATTGCGGTCGGAGATGTTAATTCGGTAGGGGCCTGGAATCTGGTACGGGGGAATTCTGAGTCGCTTCTCAATCCCGGCGCAGACTCCGTTATGGATCAACTCGCACGCCTTCTCGGGCATGAGGGTCTGGGCGTTCTGAGCGGCGATGCCCCACTTGACCACCACTGTTTTGCATTCCGGGATTTTCTCATTGACCTCGGCGCAGATTTTGTCATCGCCGCTAACGCAAACGCATGGGACGCCGTGGCAACCGGTCAGTGCGGCCGCCATCGTGGTTTCGCTCAGGTAAACCTCTCCGCCGTTGATGTGGTAGAGCGAGTGCGGGCACACGGCGTGCGGCGTGGCGGCCATCGCGTGCTGCCCGATGCACACCAAAGCGTCCACCGAACCGTCAAAACACGACAGCCAGGCGTCGCAATAGCCCGGTCGCCCATGCATGATCCGGCACTGTTTTGGCAACTGTTCGAACAGAATGCTGTAGCAACTGCCGTGTGAATCGTTTACCCAAACTTCATCCGCTCCCGCGTCGAACGCCGCGTCGCAGGCCGCCTTCACTTCATTGGTGAGGAGTTGGTTCATGCGTTGTGTGTGGTGGTAGTTCCATAATGATTCGCTCGGGCTGCCATAGAACACCCACCCAGCTACTCCCTCGATGTCGGTGTGAATGTAGACTTTCATGAGTTCTCCAGCTCGGACGCGTTCTCAACGACTTTGTGAATCGCCTCGGCGAAGTCCTTCATGGTGTCAGGGCATGGAGCATGGGGAGCGGGAAACAGCAACAGCGAGTGGTTGAGCGCTTCCGTCACCGGCAGGTCGCCAGGCCTGGCGGGACGCATCTTCACACCCTCTGGCCACGCCCAGGGAAGTCCCGCGGCGCGGGGATCCTCGATCTGGAACAGCGGTTTCTCATGCCACGGATCGTATCCCGTGCCCAGACCCAGACCTTCGGCTCGCAACGCCTCAAGAAATCGGGAGCGCGGGATGCCATTCAGTTTCTCTGGATGATAGAAGGCGGGATGTCCGTAGAAACCGGGGGTGATGTCCGCCGGAATCTCTGAGAACTCAATACAGCCGATCCCCTCCAACTGCTGCTTGAGCAACTCAACGTTGGCGCGACGATTTTCGTTCCACGTATCGAGCTTCCGCAACTGCACGTTGGCGATCGCCGCAGAGAGCGGCGCGCACCGGTATTTCCAGGCGAAACCGGTGTCGGCCCAGCGACGGTTCACCTCGAGCTTTACCTCGGGGAGCAGTCGCGCCGGCACATGCCCTACCAGCATGGCGCGCTCATAGTAGTACTGATCGTTGGTGATCGTCACTCCGCCTTCACCGGCAATCATGCTCTTGCTTGCCTGCAGACTGAAGCAACCCATGGCGCCGATCGTGCCCAGCTTCTTCCCCTTGTAGACGCCGCCATGTCCGTGGGAGCAGTCTTCGATCACCGGAATCCCGTGCTTCCGCCCCACGGCGAGAATTTTGTCCATGTCGGCAGGCATCCCAAACAGGTGACAGACCATGATGGCATGCGTTCGCGTGGTGATCTTCCGCTCAATATCCGCTGCGTCGGCCGCGCAGGTTCCCGGCTTGATGTCGCACCACACCGGGACGCCGTTGGCGTGCAGAATCGCGCAAATGGCGGAGATCCATGTGTTGGCAGGAGTGATGACCTCGCTCCCTGCGACAACGCCGGCGCCCCACAGAGCAACGTGGAGCGTTGACGTGCCCGAATTTGTGGAAAGCGCGAAGGGAACATCGTGATACTTCGCGAAATTCTCCTCAAACTCCGTGATGATACCTCCGGTCCCGGCAATGGACAACGGGCCCGTCCGCATCTGATGAACAACCGCGTTAATCTCTTCATCTCCGATATCCGGGTATGTGGGCAGTGAATGGGTGACGGCGGGTTCTCCACCGTGCAGCGCGATTCTTGACAAGGTAATGCTTCCTCCGAAGTTGTATGATTGTGAATCAGCAGGTAGTCAAAATTGCGGTCCCGCCTTCGATCGGTTAAACTAACACGAAATCATCGCACCAGACATCGAAGGCGGGATCGCAGTGTTCACTACAGCAGGGAGGTTAGCTGAATTTCCAGACCTTTGTCAAATTGTTTTCTCTCCCATCGGTCGCCTTGTGACCCGGGCGTGGATGGTTGTCTTTCTTGCCCAGGGCGGGTCGGTCTCCGAGGTGGCGTCTGCCTTTGCGTGTCATCCGAAGACCGTTCGTCGGTGGAATCGCCGGTATGCGTCGGACTCTGCGAGTCCGCGCTGAAGGCGCAGAGGGTCTGGCGGACCGCTCTCGACCAGGTCGCACGCGCAAGGTCACGTCGGACTCTGTGAGTCCGCAGCGAGGTGGAAGCCGAAGTCGATCGGTGGTTGCGGACTCATGGAGTCCGAAGCGAACAGCCTGCCGAAGGCCGGCGTGGACTTCACCTTTTGGATGGTCGCGCGACTGACCGTTCATCTGAAACTCACCTGGGGGATCCAACTCAGCACCTCGACCATACGGCGAACGCTTCATGGTCTCCAATATGTGTGGCGCCGGCCACGGCTGTATGCTCCCGGGGACGATCCCGAAAAAGCAGAGCGCTTACAGGAGATTGCCGCCACTCTTCGGACTCTGTGAGTCCGCGGAGAAAGGTAGGCAGGGAGACGTCGTTCTCTACGAGGATGAAGCCACCTTCCGCCTGCTGCCGGTGGTCCGCAGCATGTGGTCGAACCCGCAGGGTTCGCGAAGGTTGGGCAACAGGTTCGCATTGTAGTTCCCCGAGCTCGGGTGCCCTTTGGGCGCGCAGCTTTGCGTATTTCTGGCTTTGAACCCATTGACGGGAGCTACCGTCTACCAATTGCTGCAGCGACACCACGGGGAGGCCTTCCTCCAGTTCCTGGAAAAGGTCGTGACGGTCTATCCCAACCGAGTCGTGCATGTCATTCTTGACAATGCTCGCTCCCATAACTGTCACCGGGTGCAGGAATGGCTGCTCCTGCATCCCGAGGTGCATCTGGTCTGGCTACCCAAGCGAAGTCCACAATTCAACCCTGTGGAAGCCCTGTGGCGTTGGCTCAAACCCGAAGTGGCTGGTAACCGGACCCATTCCGACCTCGAACCCCTCCAAGTCGCGCGTCGGCAACAACTGGATCAACTTACGCCAGAGCAGGCTCTCCGAAAATCGGGGCTACTTGCCCGAAAGGAGGGACAGAACTTTTGACTATCTACTCAGCTGGACTTTATCCAATTTGGAGATGACTGCTGGGGAGGTTAAGCTCAAGACTATCTTTGTCCAAAGGGGTCTACGATGCTTAACCTGCCCTGCGAGATTATAGCCTTAACCACAGCCT